>Ga0102943_1001081_pt1 | contig 17313 bp, 18 predicted proteins | sample SalPonC_black_MG_FD_78174 | JGI IMG/M metagenome (GOLD analysis project Ga0102943, IMG submission 78174) | Salt pond soil microbial communities from South San Francisco under conditions of wetland restoration - Salt Pond MetaG... | ecosystem: Environmental > Aquatic > Marine > Intertidal zone >...
AAATCGAACTATTTTCCCATGAAGAGGTATGGGATGACTGAACCGCGAGAATATCTTGCGAAATATGAAAAACAATTTGTCAAAAATCTGAAAAAATATCCATGCTCAAAAAAACAAATTAAACGCAGCGTCGAACGTATTATTCCTGACCCCTATTTTCACACTGAATTTCTTTCAGAAAAGAGTGGAAAACTGAATTTGAAGGGTTGCAGAAGTTTTCGTGTCGATAGAAACTTTCGGATCATATTTGTAATCTGTGAAGAATGCATCCATATCCCGCAGTGCGAATACTGCTTTTGTGAAAATTTTCCTGACAATACCATAATTTTTTTAACGGTCGGACCGCATGACAAAGCCTATGCAATGAAATAATCAGGGCTAAAGTTGTAAATAAATAAGAGCAACCCTATGAACCATTCACGCACCTGGCTTTTCACAACGGTCATCCTTGCGGCGGTCATGTTTGCCATGTCCCAGTTCTACCGGGCATCGGTGGCGGTGATCTCTCCGGATCTGATGCAGGAGATGGGATTGAACGCCCTGGATCTGAGCAGGATATCTGCCGCATTTTTCTATGCCTTTGCCGTCATGCAGATCCCGGTGGGCATTTTCCTGGACACCGTGGGACCCAGAATCGCCATGACCGCGCTGACCCTTTTGTCGGTAATCGGTGCGGTTATCTTTGCTTTGGGCGAAAGCCCTGGCTGGCTGACATTCGGCCGGGTTCTGCTGGGGGTCGGCATGGCCTGCAATTTCATGGGAGCATTGAAGCTGCTCACGGTCTGGTTTGAACCCCGGCAGTTTGCCACCCTTTCCGCTGTGGTGGTGTCCCTGGGTACCCTGGGCAACATTGCCGCTGCCACCCCCCTGGTGCTCATGGTCAGTCTGGTGGGGTGGCGCCACAGTTTTCTTATTATTGCAGGCTTTACCTTTGTCCTGGCCCTGGGTTTTCTAGCGGTGATCAAAGATCGGCCAGGGGCGGATGCCAAAGAGACAGGAGACGGTGCCGTCGGTGGGACCGCAGGGGGTATCGGGAACCAGGAAAATACCTGCAGCCCGGGCGGCAAATCAGGCTCCAGGGCAAATGGCAAAAAGGATACGGCACCGGAAAATGCCGAGGGAACAGCGGATACCCGGCCCACTGTATCCCAGACCCTGGGCCGGGCATGGGCATTGTTTCACGAAAAAGACTATTGGATTATCTCGGCAGCCACCTTCTGCCGGTACGGGATATATGCCGCTGTCCAGGCCCTGTGGGCAGGACCCTTTCTCATCCATGTCCTGGAGCTGTCTCCGGTCACGGCCGGCAATATCCTTTTCTTGATGAGCATCGGCCTGATCCTGGGGTGTCCCTTTTGCGGGTGGCTGTCTGATTCCCTGGTGATTTCCCGGAAAAAGATCATCATCCCCGGTATCTGCTGCATGGTGGGGCTGCTGCTGGCAATGAACCGGCTCTCACCTGATACCGGGGTGTGGATCGTATATCTGGTATTTTTTTCCTTTGGCCTGGCGTCGGGGTCAGGCCAGGTGATGTATGCCCATATCAAGGAGCAGGTGCCCCGGGCCAACGCCGGCATGGCCATGACCGGGATCAACTTTTTCACCATGGCCGGGGTGGCGGTTTTTCTCCAGGGCATGGGCCATGTGATGGCCCGGTTTTTTCCCGGCGCCTCTTTGACCCTGCCCGCCTTTCACCTGGCATTTGGATTGTGCAGCCTGTGCCTTGCGGGCATTGCGCTGCTCTATTGCCTTACCCGGGAAACCCTGGTAAAGTGAAGACCGGCACAAGGGCAAAAACAGATAACACGGGAACCGGCAACCCAGGTGCCCCTCCTCATTTTCCTGTTCTTTTGACAGACACTGAGGGGTAAAGTACCAACATCAGATCAGGAAAAAGTGAATGAGGTTAAAATGACACTGGACAAAAATGCCTATCAGCGGATTATTGAAAACCTGAACGATGGCCTGTATTTTGTTGACAACAACCGGGTCATAACCTATTGGAACAAGGCTGCGGAAAGGATTACCGGATTTTCTGCCAAAGAGGTTATCGGCACTTCCTGTGGTGATAATATTCTCACCCACGTGGATGAACAGGGCCAACTGCTGTGTAACAAAATGTGCCCCCTGGCCCATACCCTTGCCGATGGAACGATGCGTGAAGCACAGGTCTGGCTGCATCACAAAAACGGCCACCGGGTACCGGTGCTGGTCAGGGTAAATCAGATAACGGATCAAAACGGCAGGGTTACCGGCGGCATCGAGCTGTTCACGGATATCAGCGCATTTGAAGCCAATGCGCTGCGGGTGAAGGAGCTGGAAAAGCTGGCATTTCTTGACCATCTGACCGGCCTGGCAAACAGAAGCTATATTGAAAAAGAACTGGCTGCCCGGTTTGGGGAAAAAGAACGGTACAACCTTCCCTTTGGTGTATTGTTCATGGATATTGACCATTTTAAAAATTTTAATGACCAGTTCGGCCATGATGCCGGAGATGATGTGCTGAAATTCCTGGCCGGCACATTCACCGCCAACACCAGGCCTTTTGATCTTTACGGCAGGTGGGGCGGTGAAGAATTCATCGGCATCATCCGCAATATCGGCCCCGACACATTGGAAAAAATGGGAAACCGGATCCGGATGCTGGTGGAAAGCGCATACCTGGTCCGGGGTACAGCAAAACACCATGTGACCATTTCCATCGGTGCCGCTGTTGCCAAAACGGACGATACTATGAACAGCCTTATCAAACGGGCGGATATGCTTTTATACAAAAGCAAGGAAGCAGGCCGCAACCGCCTGACCATTGGATAAGGAAAAAAAACAGACGTGGCTTCAACCAGCAATTAATCGAAAACCGGCCATTACCCAGGTATTGAATATTGGCGCTATCCATCAATATATTTACAAACCATGGAACATAGGGATTTGATTATGAAAAATTTGCAAACCATCACACCCCGGAAAACGCAAATCGGATTCATCGGCTTAGGCGTCATGGGCCGCAGCATGGCCGGCCATATCCTGGATAAAGGCTACGACCTTTGTGTATATACCCGGACCAGATCAAAGGCCGCAGACCTCCTGGCCAAGGGTGCGGTATGGGCTTCATCAGCAGGGGATATCGCCAAACAATCCGATGTCATTATTTCCATTGTGGGGTATCCGGCAGATGTGCAACAGATCTATCTGGGGCCGGACGGCATCCTGGAAAATGCAGGTGCCGGCACCCTGGCCATTGACATGACCACATCAGACCCTGCCCTGGCCCGAACCCTTTACGAGGAAGGACAAAAAAAAGAGGTCCATGTGCTGGATGCCCCGGTGTCAGGCGGTGACTTAGGGGCCCGCAATGCCACCTTGTCCATAATGGCAGGCGGGGATGAACCGGTTTTCAACGCAGCCCTTCCCCTGCTGGAAATCATGGGCAAAAACATTGTATACCAGGGTCCGGCCGGATCCGGCCAGCACACCAAAATGGCCAACCAGATCGCCATTGCAGCGGGCATGGTGTCGGTGTGTGAGGCCCTGGCATATGCAAAACAGGCAGGGCTGAACCCGGAAACCGTGCTGGCCAGTATCGGCCAGGGTGCTGCCGGGTCCTGGTCCCTCAACAACCTGGGCCCCAGGATGATCAACCAGGATTTTGCCCCGGGATTCTATGTCAAGCATTTTATCAAGGATATGACCATTGCCGCTGATGCCGCCCGTTCCCTGGGACTTGAAACCCCCGGCCTGGACCTGGCCAAAAAACTCTACGACAGGCTTTCGGAAAAAGGATGTGAAAATGACGGCACCCAGGCCCTTTTCAAACTGTTTGGGGTCAGAAGTTAACTTTTTTACCTTTTTCTTGGCAGCACCAGGTTGAGGAAAACGCCGAGGATGCCTGCCAGGCCGATGCCCTGGAGTTGGAACTGCCCGGCGGAAAAGCTCATGCCGCCAATGCCGAAAATCAGAATCAGTGCAACAATGGCAAGATTTCTGGCCTCCATGAGGTCATCTCCGGATTTTACCAGGGTGTTGAGGCCCACCACCATAATGGCACCGAACAGCAGGAGCATGATACCGCCCATGACCGGCGTAGGGATGGTCTGGAGCAGGGCCCCCAGCTTGCCCACAAATGCCAGGAGCATGGCAGCAATGGCCGCCCAGGTCATGATGGCCGGATTGAACACCTTTGTCAGGGCCACAGCACCGGTGACTTCAGAATAAGTGGTATTGGGCGGCCCCCCTAAAAAAGAGGCGATGCTGGTGGCAACACCGTCCCCGAGCATGGTGTTTTTGATGCCCGGGTCCTTGAGATAGTCTTTTCCCGTAACCCCAGATACCGCCACTACATCCCCGAAATGTTCAATGGCCGGGGCAATGGCAATGGGCACGATATAGAAAACAGCGGACAGGTTCCATTCCGGCAGCACAAAATTGGGCACGGAAAACCAGGCAGATGTAAACAGCGGGGTAAAATCCACAAACCCGAAAAACAACGCCAGTACATACCCCACCCCGATGCCGCAGAGGATGGGGATCAGCCGCAGGATACCTTTGCCCAGGATGGACACCAGGATGGTGGTGGCCAGCGCAGCCAGGCCCACGATCATGGACTGGGTCTGGGGAAACAGCACAGCTGCGCCGTCCCCTGTTTTGCCCATGGCCATGTGCACGGCCACCGGGGCCAGAATCAGGCCGATGACCATAATGACCGGGCCGGTGACCACCGGGGGAAGAACCTGCCGGATGGCATCCCCGCCACGCCATCTCACCAGCAGGCTTAACACAATATACACCACACCGGCGGCAGCAAGTCCGCACATGGTACCGGGAATGCCCCAGGTCTGGACACCGTATATAATGGGTGCGATAAAGGCAAAGGAGGAAGCCAGGAATACCGGCACCTTGCCCCGGGTGATGACCTGGAAAACAATGGTGCCCAGACCTGCTGTAAAAAGGGCCACGTTGGGGTCCAGTCCGGTGAGCAGGGGCACCAGGACCAGGGCGCCGAATGCCACAAACAGCATCTGGGCACCCAGAAAACAGTCTTTCACCTGAAAATGATATTCTGTGGATGAGGGATCGGATACAGACATGGGTATTTTCCTTTCTATTTTTGGGGTCAGAAGTTAACTTTTTTACCTTTTTTTGTTTTTGCAAAAAAGTAAATCTGACCCTTTGCCTCAGGGTTTCAGATGTAAAAAAGTTAACTTCTGACCCCGATATTCGATATTATTTGGTGCCGAAGATTTTGTCTCCTGCATCGCCCAGACCCGGCAGGATATAGCCGATGTCATTGAGCCGTTCATCTACGCCGGCAGTATAGACATCCACATCCGGATGTTTTTCTTTGAGCCGGGCAATACCTTCCGGTGCCGCCACCAGGAACAGGCCCTTGATTTTTTTGCACCCTGCCTGTTTGAGCAGGCCAATGGTGGCAATGAGGGTCCCGCCGGTGGCCAGCATGGGATCTATAATCAGGGCCATTCGCTCTTCCATGGCAGAGGCGGTTTTGACATAATACTGCACCGGCAGAAGGGTGGTTTCATCCCTGTAAAACCCCACCACACTCACCCTGGCAGAAGGAATCATATCCAGAACCCCGTCCATCATACCAAGTCCAGCCCGAAGAATGGGTACGATGGTAATCTTTTTGCCTTTAATTTTTTCAATTTCCACATTGCCGGCCCAGCCTTCCACCACTTTTTTTTCCGTGTCAAGATTTTTGGTGGCTTCATAGGTCAACAGCCTGGCAATTTCGGATGACAATTCTCTGAAATCCTTGGTGCTGATATCTTTCTGGCGCATGAGCCCCAGTTTGTGTTTGATAAGGGGGTGGTCCCCCACAAAAACGGCCATGGCATCTCCTTTTGTTATTGTTATCTGGTGTATGTCCGGAAAATAAATTTTGTCATAATTAGTAGAATACGGCTATTCCGTCAAGACCATTAGTTCTGATATTGCAATAATTGTTTTTTTGTGCACAATGAAACCCATGACCCAGTGGCCTTACATGGATGTTGCCGTGACCCTGCCGGTGAACCAGAGCTTTGTATATGCTGTGCCCGATTTTCTGGCAGACAGCTGTATGCCGGGAATGCGGGTGCTGGTGCCTTTTGGCCGGCGCCGGGTCACCGGATATATCCTTGCCGGCAGACAGGACAGCGGCGGGTATACCGCCAAAAAGATTCTGGATGTCCTGGATGACCATCCCTTGTTTCCGGAAAATGAAATCAGCTTTTTCAAATGGATATCCCGGTATTATATTCACCCCCTGGGGGATACTATCAAGGCGGCGTTGCCGGCCGGACTGGACCGCCGGGATGTATCCTGCTTGTTTGCCACACCAGAAGGGAAAAAAGCACGGGATAACAGCAGCCTGACCCCAACAGAAGCAAAGATCATTGCAATGGCAGACAAAAAAAAGGGGGTTGGCCGCAAACAGGTGATCCAGGCTGTCAACACCGTGTCGGTCCGCTCTGTGATCCGGAACATGGAAACCCGGGGACTGGTATCTGTATTTGCGGTATTGAAAAAAGAAACCGCCTCTGTGCGCCGGGAAAAATTTATCAGCCCGGGCCCTGTAAAACCGGACCCCGCCAAAAAAATGTCCCAAAAACGGCTGCAGATTCTGTCCATTGTGGCACAAAAAAAAGAAATTTCCCTGAATGCCCTAAAAAGCCTGGTGCCCACAGCCCCCAGACTGCTCACATTCCTGGAAGCAGACAACCTGGTGACCATCTCCCGGCGCCGGGTATTCAGGGACCCGCTGGGAGATCCGGTGGAACCGGACACCCCGCCTGAACTGACATCGGAGCAGGCCCAGGTGGTGGAAACGGTGCGCACAAACCGGGAAAAGGGGTTTGTGCCCTATCTGCTGTCCGGGGTCACCAGCTCCGGCAAGACCGAAGTGTACATGCGCCTGGCAGCAGATGCCGTGCACCGGGGCAGGTCCGCCATTGTGCTGGTGCCGGAAATCGCGTTGATATCCCAGACCGAACACCGCTTTAGGGCCAGATTCGGGGAAAAAATTGCGGTGATCCACTCCATGCTCACCCAGGGGGAGCGACTGGACCAATGGCGCAGGATCATTACGGGCAAGGTATCCATTGTCATCGGTGCCAGGTCAGCCGTATTTGCACCGGTTGACCGTCCCGGAATCATCATCGTGGATGAGGAGCATGACGGGTCCTATAAACAGGAAACAGGCCTCCGGTACAATGCCCGGGACCTGGCAGTGGTCCGGGCCAGAATGGCGGGCTGCCCGGTGGTACTGGGATCTGCCACCCCGTCGGTGCAAACGTTTCACAATGTGCGGTCCGGCCGGTTCCAGCAGCTGTCACTTCATCACCGGGTGAACAACAGTCCGCTGCCGAAGATCACACTGGTGGATCTGCGAAAATACAAGGAAGCCAAAGCGGTGGACCGGATCATCACACCGGAACTGGCCAGGGGCATCAGGGCGTGTCTGGAAAAGGGAAACCAGGCCTTGATTTTTCTGAACCGCCGGGGATTTGCCTCGTTTCCAGCCTGCAAAGCCTGTGACAAGCCCCTGCACTGCCGGCACTGCGATGTGACCATGACCTTCCATCTGGGGGACCGTCTGTACAAATGCCATTTATGCGGGTTCTGTCTGCCGGAAAATACGGCCTGTCCTGACTGCGGGGAAAAAAAAATCTGGAATTTCGGATTTGGCACGGAAAAAATCGAAACCATGCTCAAAACCATGTTTCCCGATGCCCGGCTGGCACGCATGGACCAGGATACCACCGCAAAAAAAGGCAGTGCCCTCCGGCTGCTGAAAAGTATCCGGAACCGGACCGTGGACATTATCGTGGGCACCCAGATGCTGGCCAAAGGACATGATTTTCCCGGCATAACCCTGGTGGGGGTGATCTGTGCGGATCTTTCCATGAACCTGCCGGACTTCCGTGCTGGGGAACGCACGTTTCAGCTGCTGGCCCAGGTGGCCGGCCGGGCCGGCAGAGGAGATGTGCCGGGCACGGTTATCATGCAGACCTATACCCCGGACCACTTCACCATCGAGGCCTCCAGGCGCCAGGATTATATTGCCTTTTTCAACCAGGAGATCCCTTTTAGAAAAGCCCTGAAATACCCGCCCTTTGCCCGTATCATCCAGATCAAAATCTCCGGCATGGACAAGGACAAAACAGCCCGGCATGCCCAAAAAACAGCGGACATACTGGCATTACTTTTGAACAGCGGGCCTGAAGATGCCCTGCAGGTGGAAATTTTAGGCCCCATTGAAGCGCCTATTCAGCGGATCTCATCCCGGTTCCGGTGGCAGCTGCTGATGAAAAGTGTGTCACTCAACCAAATCAGCTGCCTGGTGCAAGCCATGCTGCAGCATCCGGATATCCGCAGCCTGAAACATACATCCATTGCCATAGATGTGGACCCTTATTCTTTGATGTGAGGCACAGCAGCTGAAAGATGTGTCAGACATACAATTTATTGAAGAAAAGGTACGGGCCAAGATTATCATAATGTTCCCTTGATGTGAATGCGGCACTGAGATACTTGCCGTTTCTCACCAGCACCTTCACTGTTTTTTTGACAATGGACTGTTTGCCGTCATCCAGGACAAACTCCAGATTCAGGGTCAGACCGGGATCGATTTGCTGTTCAATATTGGTTTTAAAAGTTATCCCCTGGCTGTTCAGCCGTTTGATGGTCATTCTGCCGGACCGCCGGGCTTTGTCCGAGCAGATAAAGGTGCCTGCCAGGCCCACGTCCGAAAGGGTATCAGAGGGTTTTTCCAAAATGGCGGAACCGGTATATCCGCAGGGGCACCGAAAGTTGATTTTGATATGCTTTTTGGTAAATAGGTGCCCCGACATCTGCAGCATTTTTTTCCGGCCGCAGTCCGGGCATGAGAGTCTGGCGATATCCAGGCGGTCAATCCGAATTTTCTGCTCCACACGTTTATGTTCCATGGCAACTCCTTTGGTCCGGATTATACCGGTGGTGGTGGTTTGTCTAAACCTGATCATTTCATTTTTTATGCCATCCTCTGAATATATTGTTTGATATTATTGATATTATTCGATATATTTTTCTTAATTAAAAAAGCCGCGATTGGGCAATGGTTTTATTTAACACCCAATATTATTATTTAATTTAAATAGTTATATATCATTATTGCAGGAGACTTTATGCAGCCACCTGATTATGCCCTCTTCAAGGAACTGGATCCCCGGGCCCTCCAGAAAAAATTTCTCAACTCCCTGCTGGAAATCCAGAATGTCCGGCGGGGATCCATCTGGATCAGGCAGAAAAAATCCTATATCTGTGTAGAAGCTGCAGGCGATGAAAGCGAAAATATCCGGGGCGTTGTCCTGGACAGCAGCCAGCCCAGTATTGTGGGATGGGTGATGGAGAACCGGCAGATGACGGTGGCCGAGACAAGAAGCGACCGCCGCCATTTCAAGGAGGTGGAAAACAGCTTTGCGGTAAAAAGCAGCCAGATCCTGTGCTTTCCGTTGTTTTTACGGGACAATAAGGTGTATGGTGCTGTGCAGATCATCGACACCAGTCCGGGCGGCACCCGGCTCAATCTGGACAAAGACTACCTGGCCCATCTGCAGAACCTGGTGGATATCTGCTCCATCGCCCTGAGCAATGCCATTTTGTTTTCCACGGAAAAAAGCAAGGCCCGGCAGCTGAAAACCGCGTTGTCCCGCATCAAGCAGGAGCCTTTTATCATCGGCCAGAGCCGGGAATTCAAGCAGCGTATGGATCTTGTCAAAAGTTATGCAGGTACCGAATTTCATGTGCTGGTCACAGGAGAAAGCGGCACAGGAAAAGAACTGGTGGCAGAGCAAATCCACAAATTGAGTCCCCTCCAAAAAATGCCGTTCCTGGTGCAGAACTGCTCGGCAATCCCTGACACCCTGCTGGAAAGTGAGCTGTTTGGATATAAAAAAGGGGCTTTCACCGGTGCGGCCCGGGACAAGGCCGGTCTGTTCGAAGCGGCTGACAAAGGCACGGTATTTTTAGATGAGATCGGTGACATGCCCTTGAATGTGCAGGCTGGCCTGCTCAGGGTGCTCCAGAAAAATGAGATAAAACCTTTGGGAGAAACCCGGGTGCGGTATATTGATGTCAGAATCGTGGCTGCCACCAACAAGGACATCAAACAGATGGTTGCGGAAAACCGCTTCCGCCAGGACCTGTTTTACCGGTTGTCTGTTCTGCCGGTGGAACTGCCCCCCCTGCGCAGCCGGCGGGAAGACATCCCCCTGCTTGTCAGGCATTTTCTTTCAAAAGAAGCCATGACCGCCGGCACACCGGAAAAGAAAATGGCGCCAGGGGCCATGCAGCACCTGGTGGCCTATGCATGGCCGGGCAATGTCCGGGAGCTGGAAAACCTGGTCCGCTACCTGCTGGTGACAACCCCTGACGATACCATTGAAACCGTCCACCTGCCGGAGCATATCAGAAAACCTGCTGACATGGCTGATGGCGGGAACGGCTTTTCAGGCCCTGTTGGTGGTGACAGCGGCTTGCCGGCCGATCTGGCTGCCATGACATGGTCCGGACTTGAAAAAACCTATGTGAACGCACTTTTGGAAAAACACAACTGGAATGTCACCTGGGCGGCCAAAGCCTCGGGCCTCAACCGGTCCACATTTGCATCCAGAATGCGCAAACTCGACATCCACCGCAGGCGCCCGGACTGAACCATCCGCCACACAAAGGAGAAACCCCATGCACCTTGCACCACTTGACCCGTTCCGGTGGCAGATCCCCAAAACCGGTCAGATGCAGGTGCCGGGCATTATTTATACCGATGCATCCGGCATCAGGGCATTACACCGGGACGGCAGCCTGCAGCAGGTGGCCAACGTGGCCACCCTGCCCGGTATTGTCACAGCTGCCATGGCCATGCCCGACATCCACCTGGGATATGGATTTCCCATCGGCGGTGTGGCTGCCTTTGACTGGAAAACCGGGGTGATTCCCCCGGGGGGTGTGGGATATGATATCAACTGCGGGGTGCGCCTGGCCACAACGGCCTTGACAAAAAATGAGATCACCTCCCGCCTGCCGGCACTGGCCAATGCACTTTTCCAGGCAGTGCCCGCCGGGGTGGGGTCCACCGGCCCTGTGCGCCTGAAACCTGCAGACCTGAAAAAGGTATTGAAACAGGGAAGTGCCTGGGCTGTGGCGCAGGGATTTGGCAGGGATGCCGACATTGCCCATACCGAAGAAAACGGGTGCCTGGATCAGGCTGACCCGGATCTGATCAGCCCTAAGGCCTTTGAGCGTGGGAAAAACCAGCTGGGAACCCTGGGATCCGGCAACCATTTTCTGGAGATCGGGGTGGTGGATGAGATTTTTGATGCCCGTACAGCACACATTTTCGGTTTGTTTCCGGGCCAGATCACGGTGATGCTGCACTCCGGCTCCAGGGGACTGGGGCACCAGGTGTGTGACGACCACCTGGCCGCCATGAAAAAAACCGTGGCAAAGTCCGGCATGCACCTGCCGGACCGGCAACTGGCCTGTGCCATGATCCAGTCGCCCCAGGGGCAGCAATACTTGGCGGCCATGGCCTGTGCTGCCAACTATGCCTGGGCCAACCGCCAGATCATGCTGCACCGGACCCGACAGGTTTTCATGGAAACCCTGTCCATCAGTCCCCGGGGCCTGCACATGCACCTGCTGTATGATGTCTGCCACAATATCGCCAAAAAAGAGACCCATATGGTTGCCGGAAAAAAACAGGCGGTATGCGTGGTGCGCAAAGGTGCCACCCGGGCCCTGGGGCCGGGCATTGCCGGTATGCCGGAAAAATTTCAGACAGTGGGCCAGCCCATTCTCACCCCCGGGGATATGGGCAGGGCCTCTTATGTGCTGTGCGGCACAGACACTGCCATGGCAGAAACCTTCGGGTCCACCTGTCATGGCGCCGGCCGCCTGCTGAGCCGCAAAGCCGCAAAAAAAAGAGGCAAGGGCAGATCCATCCGGGATGAGCTGAAAAAAAAGGGCATTCTTGTACGGTCCACGGGCCGGTCTACCCTGGCTGAAGAGATGCCCGAAGCCTACAAAGATGTGTCTGATGTGGTACACATCGTTCACGGTGCCGGAATATCACGCATGGTGGCCAGGCTGCGGCCCCTGGCCGTGATCAAAGGATGAACCACATTTTTTTCAGGCATTAACCGGATTCTGTCCGGATCCTGACGCTGGGCTAACATGGCTGTGCCATAAGATCGTCACAAGACCAATTGATTTTTTTACAAATTGGTGTTATGATCTGGTAAATTTTAAACAAGGAGTGTTACGAAAATGCAGACAAAATATATCTGTACCCATGAACATTGCAGCTATCCCGGTTCAACCCGTTTTGAAATGTCCTTTAAGTCGGAATCCATCATGGATGACAACAATGTGGCCACCGCCTTCTGCCCTTTTTGCAAAAAAGAATTGATGCCCGCCCCTGCCCTGACCATGGATTGCGATCCCAGAACGTCACCTGACTGCAGCCCGATGGACTGATCCTTACCGGTTTTTCCCCTTTTGCCCTGTGCTGCTGCCTTCCGGCAAAGGCGCAGGGCAAAATAATCTGCACAAGCCTTTAAAATTCCTGTATTCAATGGTATACATATTATAATGTGATGGTCACGTTTTTTTGACCCAGTTTTCCAGACTGGTGTAATATAACCAGCGGCCCACAGCCAAAGGAACCCAAAATGCATGATGACACCCCGTTGACGGAGATGACCCCCTGTACCATCACCCGTTACAGAGATGAAAAGCTGACGGAAGAAGGGACCCATGTGGCAGCTGAGGTGCCCTTGACTTTTGAGGTCAACGGCAGGGAAATCGCCACCCTCATGTGCACCCCTTCCCATTTAAAAGCCTTTTCATACGGTTTTTTGTTCACATCTGGCTTTGTTTCCTCTCCAGAGGATATCGTATCTTTTTATCTGGACGAAAAAAAATGGCGGGCAGACATCCAGGTCACAGAATTGATTGATCCGGATCTGCTGGGGCAGCGGGTGTATACATCAGGATGCGGCAAAGGGGTGATGTACACCTCCATGATGGAGCTGTCATCCCGCCACCCCATTGACAGCCAGTGCCGGGTGCATGCCAAAGATATCATTCAGGTCATCGGCTGGCTTCAGCGCTGTTCCGACCTGCACAGAATCACCGGAGGGGTGCATTCAGCTGCTGCCAGTATCAGGGGCCGTCTCCCGGATTTATTTATCGATGATATCGGCCGGCACAATGCCGTGGACAAGGTGCTGGGCACCCTGCTGCTGGAAAAAACAGACGTCTCCGACGTCATGCTGGCCTGCACCGGGCGGATATCATCTGAAATCCTGCACAAGGCCCGGCGCCTGGAAATTCCCATTCTGGCATCCAGGGGTGCCCCCACCCACCAGAGCATCCTGCTGGCACGGGAAATGGGCATCACCCTGGTGGGATTTGTCAGACCGACCAATTTTGCCATATTTACCCATGCCCAACGAATCTTAGGAAATGGAGAAAAAAATGACCTCTGAAGAGATTTTCAGCACAGCCCTTGTGTATGAAAAAAAGATCCGGGACCTTTACCGCTCTGCCGTGGAAAACATTGACGATGACCAGGGAAAAGCTTTGTTCAAGGCATTGGCAGAGGATGAACAGGGACATGTAGAATTTCTGGAATACAGCCTGGGCGTTTTACGGGAACAAAAACAGCTGGACATAAAAAAACCGGACACCGCCATTCCCCTGCCTGCCCGGGACCTGGAAAAGATCCGGGAAATGGCAAAGAAAATTCCCCAAAATATTCTTGGAGACTTGAAACGGGTATTGAATGCGGCCCTGTCCCTGGAAATGGAAACCAGCCGGTTTTACCATGACGCCATCCAGAAAACCCAGAAAGGTCCTGTGCGGGATATCCTGAAAAAGTTCTATGAAATCGAGCAGCGCCATGTGGAAGTGGTACAGATCGAGCTGGATTTTGCCTCCAACAACGGGTACTGGTTCAATTTCATGGAAACAGACATGGAAGATTAGATGCCCTTTGATCAGCTGACGTTTCTGCCAGCCGGCATGACAGGAGAGATGCTGGCTGTCTATGGCTTTCTGACAGGGGTCATTCTCCTGTTCGCATTTGACGTGGTGCGGGTGGACATGGTGGGACTGCTGGTCATCGTGCTGCTGCCCCTGTCCGGGCTGATCACCCCTGGAGAGGCGATCAGCGGGCTGAGTTCCAATGCCGTGGTATCCATCATCGCCGTGATCATCATCGGGCACGGCCTGGACAGGACCGGGGTGATGAACCAGGTGGCAGCCTGGATCATAAAAATATCCGGCAGAAGCCAAAAGCGGATGATGACACTGGTGGCGGGCACGGTGGCCCTTATTTCCAGTTTCATGCAGAATATCGGGGCCGCGGCCCTGTTTCTGCCGGCTGTCAACCGCATGTGCCGGCAGCTGAACGTGCCCGTATCCCGGGTACTGATGCCCATGGGATATGCTGCAGTCATTGGCGGGTGCATCACCCTGGTAGGATCGAGCCCCCTGATTCTCCTCAACGACCTGGCAGGTGCGTGGTGGGGTGCAAACCCGGATCTGATCGCCCATCAACCCTATTCCCCCTTTTCTCTGTTTTCCGTGGCCCCGGTGGGCATCGCCCTGGTCCTGGCTGCCCTGGCCTATTTTGTTGTACTGGGAAAATGGGTGCTGCCCAAATGTGCCCCTGTTGCCGATGCCTGTACCCTGCTGAACCATGACCTGGAATGCACCTATGGCCGGGAGGTGAGCAAGGTGTTTGAGCTGCGGGTGCCGTCGGATTTTTATACCCGGCGCCTGGAAGAACTGGAACTGCGGCCCAAATACCATGCCACTGTGGTGTGTATCTCCAAGCACAGCGGCCGTTACCGGGTCACCGAACCCGGCCGGGCCGATGTGATCGAACCCGATGATGTGGTGGGTATCGTGGCCAACGAAGAACATGTCCGAAACCTGGCACAGGACATGGGCTGGATTCTGGAGCCCGGACTGAACCGGCTTTCCGGGGTATTGTCCGTGGACCATGCCGGTATCACCGAAGCCATTGTCACCCCCCGGTCTGAACTGGTGGGCAAAACCTTTCACCAGTACGGATTCCGCAAAAAACTGCGGGTGAACCCCCTGGCCCTGTACCGCCAGAACCAGGTCATTCTGGAAAATATATCTGAAATCAAAATCCAGCCTGGTGATGCCGTCCTTCTTCACGGGGAATGGGAAAAATTTCACCTTATCAGGCAAAAACCGATTCTGGCCTTTACCGAACATTTGCAAGGGGAAATCCTGTACCCGGAAAATGCCGGAAAAGCCCTGGCCTGCCTGGCCATGGCTCTTGTCATGGCCATGGGATTCAATATCCAGCTGTCCATTTCCCTGCTGGCCGGTGCTGTCGCCATGGTGCTCACCCGGGTGATGACCCTGGACCAGGCATACCAGAGCGTGGACTGGATGACGGTATTTCTGCTGGCCGGGCTCATTCCCTTAGGGCTTGCCTTTGAAAAAACCGGGGCCGCCGGATTTCTGGCAGCAAGCCTGACCCATCTGCTGCACGATTTGTTAAATCCTGTCACCCTTTTTCTGCTGGTGGGGGCCCTGACATCCGCGTTCACCCTGTTTGTTTCCAATATCGGGGCCACCGTGCTCATGATTCCGCTGGCCATGAACATGGCGGTGCAGTGCCAGGCAGATCCCAGAATGGCGGCTATGCTGGTGGCCATTGCCGCCTCCAACACTTTCATCCTTCCCACCCACCAGGTCAATGCCCTGATCATGCGGCCCGGGGAATACCGGGTCAAGGACTATGTCCGGGCAGGCACCGGCATGACCATTATTTTCATGGCCGTGGTCATGTTCATGCTCTGGGGATTCTACGGGATTGCCGCCTGAGTGACCGTTTGGTGTATCAGTAACCCGCCATTCTGAGGGGTAATCTGTTTTTGTCAGCCACCGTCTCCAATGAAGCCCTTTACTTTCAAGCCGGCATGACTATTGTTGCAATAACGGCACTTGTTGATATGGCATAAACACGCACTACAAGGAGAGATCATGAAAGCATTGAAGTTCTATTTTGAAAATACCAAAGGCACCGGTGTTCTGGCAACAGCTGACAGCAGCGGCAAAGTGGACAGCGCCATCTATTCCCGGCCGCATTTTCTGGAAGACGACAAACTGGCCTTTATCATGCGGGACCGGCTGACCCACCACAACCTGACATCCAATCCCCATGCATCCTTTCTTTTCATTGAAAACGGCCCCGGTTACAAGGGGAAACGGCTTTTTTTGAAAAAGGTCAGAGAGGAAGAAAATCCGGAACTGGTGGGCAAAATCAAACGCCGCAGGTACACCGATGAAAATCAGGAACCAAAATTTCTGGTATATTTCACCCTGGAAAAAGAACTGCCTTTGATCGGTGACGGCACAAAATAGATATCAGGGCAACCTCTGGCGGGCATGACTTTCTGTCACGTGGCTTTGACCGCCCCGGCCCGGGCCGGACAGGTAGTGCTGCCCCGAACCGCGATCCACTGCAGTGACGTGTTTCTGGTGGGACCGGACAACCGGCTGGAGAAGCAGCCGGTCACCGTGGCGTTTGCCCAGTCAGAGTTTGTGGTGATTGCTTCGGGCCTGTCCGGCACCGAGCGGGTGGTGGTGTCGGATCCCGCGTTTGCCATCACCGGCATGAAGGTACGGCCGGTCATGGATGATAATCTGGTGCAGCGTCTGAAACAACTGGCACAGGCGGAAGGCATGACACCATGATCCGTTTTTTTGCCGGCCACCCCACCGGAGCCAACCTGCTGATGCTGGCTTTTCTCATTGCCGGGTCCTTGAGCCTGCCCCATATCCTCAAGGAAACCCAGCCGGATTTTGCCCCCAAGGAGGTGGAGATCCGGATTCCCTATCCCGGGGCCACGGCCTGATGAGGGTGCCCATCTCCATGCCGAGCCTGCTGGGATTCATCGCTTTAGGGGGCATTGTAGTCAATGATTCCATTTTGCTGGTACTGTTTTAAAAACCGCCAGAAAACAGGGGAAATCCATATATGATGCGGCGGTTCAAGCCAGTCAGGACCGGTTCCGGGCCGTGCTGCTCACCTCAACCACCACCATTGCCGGCCTGTTGCCCCTGCTGTTTGAAAAAAGCCTCCAGGCCCAGATTCTGATCCCCCTGGTCATTAGCACTTCATTCGGCCTGATGGCCAGCACCATCCTGGTGCTGCTGGTCATTCCGTGCATGTATATGATCTTAAGCGATCTGGGCATAGTGGAAAATATCCCGAATTCTGGTGGTAAA
>Ga0102943_1001084_pt1 | contig 17287 bp, 11 predicted proteins | sample SalPonC_black_MG_FD_78174 | JGI IMG/M metagenome (GOLD analysis project Ga0102943, IMG submission 78174) | Salt pond soil microbial communities from South San Francisco under conditions of wetland restoration - Salt Pond MetaG... | ecosystem: Environmental > Aquatic > Marine > Intertidal zone >...
CCCACACCAACAAAAACCTCCTGCATCCTAAAACGGATGGGCGCATGGGAAACACTCGGAGAATTCTTCTTTTTCCGAAAAGCAAACCTAACGCGCAGTCGGGGGGCGCCCTCGAAGGCGCCGCCCGACATCAAAACACGCACCAAGATCCGTTCTCTCGCTTCACTACCGGGACTTCGCGATGAAGCCATAAATCTCTAAAAACCGTTTCACGCAGCTGCCAGGTATCCGCCTGCTGAGCGTGGCCCAGCCAGGCGTTGAGTTGTGCTTCAAACTTGTCAGGGGAAAGTTGATTAGCGTTCAGCTTTCGCAAACGCTTGTGGAGGCGCCTGCGAAAGCGACGAACATTGGCTTTCTTTAACAAGCGGTGTGTTGAGAAAATACGTTGACCTAAAAAGCTGATGCCTGAGGCCGTGGGGATTACAAAACTCTTGCGCTCATTGAGATAAAGTCTCAACTGTTCAGCGAGAAAAAACCTTACCTCCCGGCCGGCCTTTTGTAATTCCACTTTATTCCTGCCGAAAAGAAGGAAGTCGTCAACATAACGGACATATCCCGGTATGCGAAGCGATTCCTTAACGAAATGATCGAAAGGGTTCAGGTAGAAATTGGCAAAAAACTGGCTGGTGAGGTTGCCCATGGGCAAGCCCTTTCGACGTTTAACGATGGAAAACAAATCATCCTCAGGGAAATAGTCATTTACTGCTTTCTGACGGTTGGAGTTGTCAATGATCTTAAAAATCAGATCCAGGGTAGGCGGGCAGCCGATTTTGTGCTCGATCAGTTGCTTTAAAATGGCATGATCAATGGAGGGGAAGTATTTTCGAATATCCGCTTTCATCGCATAAGGGAACCGCCGGATATACGTCTGACAGCGCCGGATGGCGGCGTGCGTTCCCTTCCCCTTTCGATTGGCGTAGGTATCGAAAATCAGACCATTATCCAGGAGCGGTTCGATCACGTTGCAGAGCGCATGGTGCACGACCCGGTCGCGGAAAGGTGCGGCGCTGATCATTCGTTTCTTAGGATCGTAAATCATGAAAGTCCGGTAGGGACCGGGTTGGTAGGTTTGTTCTTGTAGTTCTTTTTCCAACTGCAATAGTTCATACTCCAGATTGACTTCGAAAGCAGCGACGTTGTCGTTATTCCGTTTTCCTTTTCTGGCTTTGTAATAGGCCCGTAAGAGGTTGTCAAAAGCACAGATACCGTCGTATAATTGCTTAAAACGCTTCATGGAAAAGCAGGATTCGATTTTGATGAAAGCCTATGAGTTTCTGAAGATGATGGTCCCGGTAATAGGCAAGTTTCCCCGCGACCAGAAATTTCTCATCGGAGACCGCATGCAGAACCTGATCACGGATATTCTGGAGTTGCTGATCGAAGCTTACTACGTTCCGCGTGTGGAGAAGAAACCAATACTGGCTAAAGTCAACATCAAGCTGGAAAAGCTGCGATACTTTTTAAGACTTAGTTACGAACTGGGCTACTATCACTCCCGGCAGTACCGCCAATTCATCGAGCGGGTGCAGGAGATTGGGCGAATGACCGGGGGGTGGCTGAAAAGCTTGTGAAAAACTGAGCTAACGCATAGTCGGGGGGCGCCCTGAAAGGCGCCGCCCGAAACCGGGCGGAGCGTTCGACCATTGCTACTAACCCCGCCCCGGCGGTTTTTATATTCGGCCTGATCCCAAAGGGACCCGACACTGCACCGGGCGCTGGACAATAAACAAGACACGCTTTCATGGATGCAATGAGCGGCCATGAAATTCTGGTCACATGCTTTTAAAAAAGCATCTTACTGTGCTGGGCCACACGAAAACCGTTGTTGTTGTTCCTGTTGTCCGGCGTATTGTTGTTCCGATTAGCAGCGCGTAAGTTCCTGGCATTGTTATTGTTCCAAGAGCCCCCGCGAACAACACGGGATCGCATTTTCGCGCCCGATCCATAAATAAAAATACGAAAAAATTTGCACCGGTGCTACGCACCGGTAAGAAAAAAAGAGTAAAAGAGTTAAAGTAAAAAGGGTTAGTCCTGGGCCACACGAAAACCGTCGCTGCTGACCCTGCTGTCCGGCGTAACGTTGAACCGACTAGCAGCGCGAAAGTTCCTGGCAAGGCTAACGTCCCAAGAGCCCCCGCGAACAACACGGGAACTGCCATTCTCAGGGCCTTGCGGATTATCCGCCACTCTATTTTCAAATTGCTGATAATATTCTCCACCGTACCAGTCACTACACCACTCCCACACATTCCCGCTCATATCATGAATCTGAAGTTGATTAGGCGCTCTCGTCCCCACTTCATGAGTAGTATTCCCGGAATTTTCATCCCACCAGGCCACATCGCTCAGCTCATTACCACCGGCGTACAGGAAGCTGTCTACGATGCCGGGTTGCCCGCCGCGCGCCGCGTACTCCCACTCCGCCTCCGTCGGCAGGCGATAGTTTTTACCGGTGACGTTGCTCAGCCAGTTGCAGTACTCGTTTGCCCCGTACCAGGTGACATAGATGACCGGATGCCGCTCGTAGCCTGCCGCCGGCGCCCAGCGCGGGCCTTCCTGGGCGTCGGTTTCCTGGATGCCCCATCGATAGGTATCAATCATTTCCTGTCCTTCGTAAGGTCCGCTTTTCACCGTCGTGCTTTGGTAATCATTCAAAAAGGCCGCAAACTCCTCGTTGGTCACCTCGTACTTTCCGATGCGGAAGTCGTCGAGCCGCACTTCGTGGGGTGGTTTTTCATCGTCACTACAGTTACCCTCCAAATCATCCCGTCCTTCCACACAGCCCATGGTGAAGGTGTCGCCGCGGACGGGGACCGTTTCGGGGATAGGGATATTACTGGCTTTTTCCGGCATCAGCTCCACACTCCAGCCTTTCTCCTCGCTTTCCAGGGGGAGCGTCTGCGGTTGGTAGCCCGGCTTGCTGAAATGCAGTTCAAGGTTGGGGTCATAGTCGTACAGGTCCAGGATGAAGCGGCCGTCGCTATCGGTGATGGTGTTAGGGAGGTTAGTGCTGCCGGGGCGGGAAGGAGCGGTTCGTTGCCTGGTGCTTACCGGGCGGCGCACTTCCACCCGTACATCCGCGAGGTACTGGTAGTTGCCCGAGCCGTCGAAGACGATGCCTTCGATAGTAACGGGGTTTTCCTCCGGTCCCCGGCTCGGTTGCAGGGGGATATCCGGCAGGGTGACCGGCGCGTCAGGATCCTCGTTGAGAGATTGCAGCGCCCGGAACTGGAACTCCTCCGTAATGGGCTCGTAATAGCGGCGGTAGCCATCCTTGGTCACCTCGATGCGCCAGCTGGTCTGGGCCATGTAGTCTTTGGGGAAGGTGAAGCGGCCCTGCCCGTCGGTGACGGCGGTCGCTTCTATGGGAGCGCGGCCCTGGATAGTCAGCAGTTCTTCCATTTTCACGGTAGCCTTGGGGACGGGCCGGCCGGTTTCGGCGTCTACGACGCGGCCGGCGAACTGGTCGGGCGGCACGGGAGTGTCTGTCTGAGCCTCCTGCTGTTCCGGTTCGCGGGCTTCCCAGGATTTGGGGAAGTAAACGGAAAATCGCGCCCGGACGGCTTCGGCAGCGGGCTCTGTCAGGCGGGCGCGCAGGCTGTCGGTGGGTGCGGCGCTGGTCCCCATCGGCAGGAAGAGCGTGAGGGTATCGCGGCGGCTTCCGGGAGCGGCGGAAGCAATCGTCGTACCGATATCGGCGGAAGGGGCGCCGCGGCGATCTAGCGCGCTCAATTCGAGGGACAATTCCGGATCGCGGGCGGAGACGTAGTACTCAATAGCGGCCTGAAGAGCGGTTCCCGCTTCTTCGATCACCTCTATCGAAAAGATTCGCGTGGGCTGCAGGTCCAGCAGACTGGCGAGGTTGGGGTACAGGTTTAGGGTGTCGAAATAACCGGCCGAATCCAGCTGATTGTAAAAGTGCAGAGCCGAGTCGCGTTGCTGCAGGTAGAAGTAGCTCAGCCCGAGCGCGTGGCGGGCGTCCTGCCGGATGGAGTCATGTGAAGCCGCCGTTGTCAGATCTTTCAGCCCCAGAAAGCGGAATTCGCTATCCGGAATGGAATCCTGCAGCAAGGCGTTGTACCATTCCGCCCCACGCAGGTAATGGGCGCGCGCCAGGTTGGTCTTGGCCAGTTCATAATCCGGGCGCAGTTCCAAAGCCTGGTTAAAGCGGGCGATGCCGTCCACCTGCAGGTTGTACTGCCGGTCTATCCACTCCCCGAAATCCAGCCGCTGCATGCCGTTCCGGGATTGGGATTCGCGCGGCGCCCGGCGGCTGAAATCGTCGACCCCCTGGTTGTTATAGATTACGGCCTGATCCGGCGCCGCAAATTCTTCTTTAACCAAAAAGGCAAAATGCCTTTCCTCCCGCTCCGGCGATTCCAGGAAAGGCTCGGGTGCTTCGCCAAAAGCCGCCTGATAAAGCGCCGGCGTCTCATCGTAGAGAAACAGTACGCCGAGCAGCAGCGCGAAGAGGGCGGTGAGCCCCGCCGCCCAGCGCAGGGCGGGCGTATCGAAGGGGCGGTTCTGAGTCTGGCCCTGTTCCTCTTCTTCCAGAAAAGTATGGACATCGTAATCGCCTTTCGCCGTCGCTTTCCCAGAGGCGCCGCCGGTAGCCGCCACGTAGCGGCGGGCGATGCCGTTGAGTTCCCGCTCCTGGTCGCGCGGGAGGTAGCCTTCGGCCAGCAGGTGTCGGACGGCCGCCTGGTATTCGCGGTCGCCGGGGTGGAGGGCGAAGTTTTGCAGGGCGAGCTGGGCCTGCAGTTCCTGGTTGGCGAAGCCGGCCTTGCTGTTGTCGGCCGTCTCCTGCAGCACGTCGCGGACGGCGCGGCGGGCGATGCGTTCGTCTTCCGGGTCGAGCTCGGCGAGGAGCTCGCGGCGCAGGCGGGGCCGCAGCGTACCCTCCTGCAGCCAGGGGATGCGGGCGAGTTGTAGCAGGCGGTCGTAGGTGATCTCGATGCCCAGCGCCTCGCCGATAGCCAGGGTGACCTCCCAGGTGGGCGTGGGGTAGACGGCCAGGGCGCAGAGCCAGCGGCGCAGTCCGGGCTGCCCCTGCAGGAAGTCGTCGTGATCGGCCAGGGTGCGCCAGCGGCGGTGGTTGATATCGGGTTCCTGCCGGCGCTCGCGCAGCAAGGTCTCGCGCCACTCGCGGAAGGAAGGCGGCAGATCGTCCCGCTCCAGTCCCGCTTCGATGAAGTGGGCGGCGGCCACCAGTCCCGACAGGTCGGCAGGGAAGAGGACGAAGAGGTTGTCCAGCGCCCCCTCGCGGTAGGTCCAGGAGACCGGCGGCAGGGGGGTGAGCAGGAAGCGGTGGCGCCAGCGGCGCAGGTCGGCCCGGTAACCGGGCTGCATATCGGGGCGGCCGGGGGCGTAGGGATCGAGCAGGGCGTGGGCGTCGCCCAGCACGATGAGTCGGTGTTCGGGATAGCGGCGGTGCAGGATTTCCAGGTTCATCCCTTTGGGATAAGCGGCGTTCCAGACGCGCCGGGGCTCCTCCCGGTAATAGAACAGCTCGGTGTGCACATCCTGCCCTTCCATCAGATTCACCAGGTACTTGAACAGGTGCGCCTGATGGCTGCCCTCCGCCTGCTCGTCGACCAGGAAGAGATAGTCGGTGGGCTGCGAGCGAAATCGATAGCGCAGATCCAGGAATCCGCCCTGGTTGATCGTAGCGGTTACGGTGGCCGGCACGTCCAGCACCGTCTGCAGTCCGATCTGGCGGTGGCGCAGCGCGTCGGCCACGCGGTACTGCTCCGCCTGGGGGCGGATGCTGCGCTCCTGGTTTTGGAAGGGAATGGCGTAGGGCGCATGGTCGGGCGCGGCGAAGCGCTCAGGATCGACGCGCAGCGGGGCGGGGGCCTCCGCCGGGCGGCGCCACCAGCGCTGCCAGAAGGTCAGCGCGCCCGCGCCCAGCAGTCCGAGCAATACCCAGGCCAGGGTGGTGAAGGTGGCCAGCGGCTCCACTTTGTCTTTTTTCAGTTCGGCGGCCAGCGGCAGGAAGGCCTTTTCGTCGCGGACGGTGAGTTCCTTGCGGCGCTGCACCCGGCAGTAGCCCGCCGCGTTCGGCCGCTCGACGAGGAGCTGTACGCGGTAGGCGCCTTCGGCTTCGTAGGTGTGGCGGGCGGTAGCGGTACTCGCCGTATCGCCGTCGCCGAAGTCCCAGCGGAAGCGCAGGGCGCTGGTATCTTCGGCCACCGGAATGCGGAAGGTCAGCTCGGAGCCGGGCGAGAGCGGGCCAAGTACTTCGATCTCGGACCCTACCAGCGGTGGATTGCTGCAGGTAATGCGCAGGGAGGATTCCCCGGTATAGGTGGTATCCTTAACACCGGATTCCAGTTCCAGCCGGATTGTTTTATCCGGACTACTTCCGACCTCCGTAATGGGCAGGGACCAGCGATAGGGAGTGGTATCCGCTGCCATGGTTTCTCCCGCCGCATCGATCAGCGACCAGCGGAAGGAAAGATCGATGGAGTCCACATTTTCCAATAGCGTTTCTACCTGCAGCGTGTCCCCCAGGGTTATTTCCGGCGCGTGCCGTAGCCGGACGATGGGCTCCGGGCCGGTCGGCTGCAGCCACCAGTAAATCCCTGCCGCCAGGCTCCCCAGTGCGATGACGCCCAGCAGCCAGAAGGCCCATTTCGGGAAGGAGCGGGGCTTTTCCTCCTCCGGCTCAGCCGGCTCCTCCATCAGCGGGCTACCCTTCTCCCCTTCCGCCGTCACTTCCTTGTAGTACTGATCGAACAGCTCGTAGAAGCGCTCCTGTTCGGCCGCGTTGCGGGCGACGACGGGCGCCAGCACGTACTTCAGTCGCTCCGGCTCGTGCAGGTACGCGCGGGCCGGTCCGTTGAGCAGGTGCAGCAGGCGGCGGCGGTCGGTCGGCGTCAGCTCGAAGCCGGCGAGCTCGAGGCGCTGGATAAGGGCCTCGAAGGGCAGGGTGATATGTGAGTTGTTGTTGCTTATGACACGCTAGTTTACAAGTTTAGAAGTTTAGTCACCGCCCCGCTGGGGCGGCTGGTTTAGAAGTTTAGAGGTGAGCGGGGGTAAGCTCCGGATTTCGCCGGTAAAAGACCTCGGTAAGTCAGTTTTTTTCGCCGCTTCCTCGGCTAACCGTAGCTGGCCGCTAAACTTCTAAACCAGGCCCCGACGAAGTCGTGGGCCGTCTAAACTTCTACACTCTCTCATTCATCCATTTCTCAAACTCCCCTTCCATCCATCCCTGCACCGCTTCCAGGTCCTCGCGGGTTTTGACGAGGATGGCCAGGTTGTCGCGCAGGCGCCGGCGGTTCTTTTTCAGGTCTTCCAGCGTCGCTTCCGGGCCGACGCCCAACATGCGGAGCCAGGCGATCAGCTCGGCGGTAGCGGGGCGCTTGCGGGGGGCGAGCTCGCGCACCTTGTAGAAGTAGTCGAGTAGAAGGTCCAGTAGTTTATCGAGACTTTCGGTATTGTCCGTTTCATCCAGGCCGAGCTGGGTGTGGGCGATACGCAGCAGGTCTTCCTTCTCCGGGAAGGGGATGTGGTAGAAGATGCAGCGCCGCAGGAAGGCATCGGGCAGATTTTTCTCCGAGTTGGAGGTCATGATGACCACGATGCGCTGTTCTCCGCCCCGTTCTACGGGGAAGTTATCCAGTTCCTTGACGCGGAAGTGGTAGTTTTCGATTTCGTTGAGGATATCGTTAGGGAAATCGCGCGGCGCCTTGTCGATCTCGTCGATGAGGACGACCGAGCTGGCCGGGCCGTCGATCTTTTCGCGCTCTTCCTCATCGAAGAGGGCCAGGTATTTGTCCTGCGGATTGGTCAGCGCAATCGCTTTGCCCAGGGCCTGCAGCTCGATGAAGTCGACCGTTTTAGCCGCGTGTTGTCCGTTTTCGCGTTTGATATTAGCCGTCTGGAAGTGGCCGACCGCGTCGTAGGTGTAGAAGAGGTCGCGGGCGGCGGAGGTGGTTTTGGTGTTGAAGATGAGCGGCTTTTCGCGAAAGCGGTACGAGGCGTCCAGGTGTTGGGCCAGTTCGTAGGCCACGCGATCGGCCAGGCGCGTTTTGCCGGTGCCGGGCTCGCCGGTGAGCAGCAGCGGCTGGTTGAGGTCGAGCGCCACCTGGACGGCCTGCAGCAGTGCGTCGTTCATGACGTATTTGTCGGGCCGGAAGGCGGTGGTCAGGGGTTTATTGATGCGTAGTTTTGAGTCCATTACAGGCCTAGTTGTTGGTTGTTAAAGGCGTCGATGATTTTATTGAGCTGGAGTTGTACAGTCTCCATATCGAATTCGCGTTCGTGTTCGCCGAAGTATGCTGTCATGAGGGCTTTGCGTTCCACGGAAGTAGGCGCCAGCTGGCTGTAGAAGCGGAACCAGCGGCTGATATCGCGGCGGCTGACTTTATCCAGTTCGGCGAGGGGGCGGATGTATTCGCTGTTTTCCACCGTCTCGCGGATCTCTTCGATCAGTTCTTCCTCCTCTTCGTCTTCCTCGAAGATGACGGCGAAGAAAAAGAGGAAGGTCGGGCTGTCGGACGGCAGTTCTACGCCGCAGAATTCACCGAAGAACCAGCGGGCGACCTTGGGCGTCACGCGGCTGTCCCAGTCGTAGGAGCCGACGGGGATGTATAGGCAAACGTAGTCCTGTTCGCGCAGCTCGCCCAGCAGGGGGCTGTGTTCCACGACGTAGCGCAGGTCTTTCTGCAGCAGCGGCTCGTGCTCGTTGTAGGAGACCTGCAGGGTAGCGAAGAGGTTTTTGACCAGCTGCTGCCGGAAGATGTTCTCGCGGCGGGTACCCTTGAGTTTGATCTCGTAGGCGAGCGCCTTGCAGAGCGGCCAGTCGCCCTCTTCCTGTGGAGTGAGCATACCCCCTTCCCGCTCAAGGGCGATGCGGCGGAACATGCCGCGGTGGCTCTGCGGCTCCCAGCCGTAGAGGTAGTAAAACTGAGCTTTTTTCCGCTCTTTTTGTTGCAGCTGATACAGCTCTTCGAAATCGTCGCTCTGGTCGATGCGGTCGCAGGTGAACTGGTGATTCGGATGCAGTGGGGTGCGCGTCTGCGTATCATTTGCCGAAAGGCTATCCTCCTGCGGTGTATTGAGGTTGTGCTCGCATTCACTGATGAGCTGCAAAACGTGCTCGCTGGTTTTTGTCAGCTCTACGCTGTACAGTTCCCGGGTAAGTGTTCCCTTCATCATCTCTTTGTGCGCCCGGTTGAAGCCGGCCAGTTTTAATTCCAGCGCCAGTTTTGTATCTTCCATGCGCTGCGCCTCCGTCCACTGCAGCAGCCGGCGAAGGCAGTCTTCCAACTCGCCTTTGCGCAGGAGTTCGCGGATGCTATGGAGTTCTTGCAGCGGCATTCAGAAAAGGTTGACTACGTTTACGAAACCTTCAAAGGTTTCGTAAACGTAAAACAATTACAACAATAAGATCAACAGCTAAATATATCCAAAATTTCAGGATTAGGAACACAGTGGGGGGAGAGATTTGAAGATACGAAGAAACACTTTACCTTGCAGGGAAGTTAATGACTAATTATGAGCACGAGACCCGAGGACCGCAAGTTCGGCACCGCGCCGGTATTTTTCACGGCCATCGCCACCATTTTGGGGGCGATTATGTTTCTGCGTTTCGGTTTTGCTGTGGGTAATGTTTCTCTGATCGGGACGATTGGCATCGTGCTCATCGGTCACGCCGTGACCATCCCTACCTCTATGGCCATTGCCGAGATCGCGACGAACCAGAAGGTGGAGGGTGGTGGGGAGTACTATATCATTTCCCGTTCTTTCGGGCTGGTAATCGGTTCCTCTATCGGTATTGCGCTGTATTTGTCACAGGCTATCAGTGTGGCTTTTTACATCATTGCTTTCTCAGAAGCTTTTATTACCCTGTTTGACTGGCTGGCCAACACTTTTGTACTGCCGGAATGGGTGCTGTGGCTGCTGCAGCAAAAGCAAACGGTAAGCATTCCCGCGCTGATTGCCCTGACGGCGATCGTGTTGATCAAGGGCGCCGACCTCGGCGTCAAGACGCTCTACATCGTCGTGACCACGCTGATCCTCTCGCTGGCCGCTTTCTTTCTGGGCACTACGGAGTATGCCCGCACCACGCCGGTAGACCCCTTTGTGCATGTGGGTAATTACAACCCGGCGGGCGCCGGCACAACGGAAAGCAGTTCCGGGGCCGATCTGCTCAAGGACCTGCGCAGCCGGGAGCAGCCGGAGGTTCGGCAGGATGACAATCCTCCTGCTCAAAACCGGCAAAACAATACGAATCCGGTAGGCTTTTTCACCGTTTTCGCCATCATCTTTCCAGCCTTCACGGGGATGACGGCGGGCGTAGGTTTATCCGGTGACCTCCGCAACCCAAGCAAGTCGATTCCGCTGGGCACCCTTTCGGCGACGATTACCGGCATGATCGTCTATATGTTTATCGGGTACAAGCTGGCCGATTCCGCCCCGCCGGATGTATTGGCCGACACCAGCCGCCTGGTGATGGCCGAGATCGCCTTCCAGGGCTGGTGGATCATTCCGCTGGGGCTGGCGGCGGCGACCATCTCCTCCGCCATCGGCTCTATCCTGGTGGCGCCGCGCACTTTGCAGGCCATCGCCCGCGATCGCGTATTGCCGACCACCGGGATCAATTATTGGTTGTCGCGGGGCAAGGGCAAGTCTGATGAACCCTACAACGCTACCATCATTACCATCTTACTGGCCTTCTTTTTCGTCATGCTGGGCGGGCTGGATGCGGTGGCGGCCATCATTTCCATGTTTTTCATGGTCACCTACGGTACGCTGTGCCTGATCTCTTTTCTGCAGCACTTTGCCGCAGATCCCTCTTACCGGCCGACTTTCCGTTCGCGCTGGTACATCTCCCTGTTCGGGGCCATCGCCTGTTTCGGGCTGATGTTTTTCATGAGCCCGGGCTACGCCCTCCTCGCTCTGCTGATGATGGTGCTCTTTTACAATATGATAGCCTACTACAACCCTGAGAAAAAGAACCTGGCATTGATTTTTCAGGGTGTCATTTTCCAGTTCAGCCGGCAGCTGCAGGTCTTTCTGCAAAAGGCGGAAAAAGAACAAACCCGGAGCTGGCGTCCCTCAGCGGTGTGCATTTCGGAGGCCTCTTTCGAGCGGCTCGCCGCCTTCGACCTGCTGCGCTGGCTGTCGCAGCGCTACGGCTTCGGCACCTACATCCACAAGATCGACGGATATTTGTCGAAAAATACGCATCAGGAAGCCAAGGCAGCCCAGGAGCGACTGATCAAGTTGGCCGAGGCCAGCGACAGCAACACCTATATCGATACGCTGGTCAGCCCCTCCTACACCTCAGCCATCGCGCAGGTCATCCAGCTGCCGGGCATGTCGGGTACGGAGAACAACCTGCTGATGCTGGAATTTTCCAAACACGACCCCACCAATCTGGACGATATCGTCGACAACTTCAAGCTGATCAAATCGGTGGATTTCGACGTAGTCATCCTCGGCTGCTCGGTGCGCGGCTTCGGCATTCGCCAGAGCATTCACGTGTGGATCACCGGAAAGGACTACGATAACGCCAACCTGATGATCCTGCTGGCTTACATCATCCTCGGCCACCGGGACTGGAAAGAGGGAGTAATCAAAATTTTCGCCATCTCCCCTGAGGAAGATTTGGAAAGCGAACGCCAACGCCTTCTCACGCTCATCGAAACCGGCCAGCTGCCCATCGCTCCTCACAACCTCGAGTTCATCCCCCAAAAGCAAGACCTGGATCAACGCGATATCATCACCGAAAAGTCGAAGGACGCCGATCTGACCATTCTCGGTATCCGGGAAGAACTGGTGCGCCACGGCGGTTCGGCGATATTCAAAGGTTATGATGATATTGGCAATACGATGTTCGTGAATGCAGCGGAGCAGAAGCAGATCAAGTAGGCGATTTACTAAATCCAGTAGATCCGATGACATTTGTCACCCTACTCACTTTTTCTTGTCATCAGAGGGGCGAAAAAACTTGTTTAGCTTTGTTTTTCATAGGAATGTAAGCGTCGCTAGTTCGTAGCAGAAGCCAATTGACAATCCTTTTACACAAGTATTTGTCTTTCCCTGCTATTTTATTGTTCTATTTACCACGACACTCAACAAGCTATTTTGATTAGCTCTAAATAATTTTGTTTAACGTTGTTTACAGTTTCGTGACATAGAACCTCGTACGGCCAACTATTTTTGTAAACGGAACTTGCAGAAAACGGTATGTTGGAAAAATACAAGATCATCACGGTTACGCACAAGCGTATCAACTTAAAAGAGATTGCCCAATTCGTCGTACAGACCGGCAAGGGGGAATCGGTACGCGACAGGTTAGCGGAGTTGAAAGAACAATTCGGTCTGGAAGAACTCATGTACCTGTCTACTTGTAACCGGGTGATGTATTTTTTCACTTCGGATAACACGCTCGACGAAAGTTTCGCCGCCCGTTTTCTGATGGCGGTTAACCCCCACCTCTCCAACAATACCCTGAACCACATTGAGGAAATGGCGCTCCTGCTGGAAGGGATGGATGCGCTTTCCCACCTCTACGCTGTAGCCGGCTCCATCGATTCGCTGGTAGTGGGCGAACACCAGATCCTCGGGCAGATCCGGGAAGCTTACGAACGCAGCCTCGAATGGGGGCTGACAGGTGACAATATCCGGGTGGCTGTGCAAAACGCCATTCTCGCTGCCAAGGGCGTATACTCCAACACCCGCATCGGCGACAAACCGGTGTCCATCGTTTCGCTGGCCGTGCAGCAGATGTTACGCGCCCACGTACACAAGGACGACCGCGTGCTGATCGTCGGCGCGGGGCAGACCAACCAACTCGTCGGCAAGTTTCTCCTCAAACACGAATTCTCCAACGTGCGCGTTTTCAACCGCACCCTGCTCAAAGCACAGGAGCTGGCTTCCAACCTCCAAGGTACCGCCTTTCCGCTGGATCGTCTTCCGGAACACCAGGGCGGCTTCGACTGCCTCATCGTCTGTACCGGCGCCACCGAACCGATCGTGGATGCCTCGCTTTACGCAAAGCTGCTCAACGGAGAAAGCGGCCGCAAAGTGGTCATCGACCTGTCGATCCCCCACAACGTAGCGCCGGAAATCAGCGAGCAGTTCGACGTGCAGTACATCGAGATCGAAGGGCTGCGTATTCTGGCCAAAGAGAACCTCGCCTTCCGCGAGCAGGAGGTCACCCGGGCCCAACACTTACTCGATAATTATCTGCAGGAATTTCCCACGCTTTACAAACAACGTCAACTGGAAATCGCGCTCCGTGGCCTGCCCACCGAGATCAAAGCCGTCAAAAGCAAAGTGCTCAATGACGTTTTTCGAAAGGAAGTCGATACCCTCGACGACAATACCCGCGACCTTGTGGAACGCATGCTTGCCTATATGGAAAAGAAGTGCATCGGCATTCCGATGAAGGCGGCGAGGGAAGCCTTGATCCGGTGAAAATTTGATACCTTCCGGGACGAATGGGTAAAACGCAATTTACCATACTGTTTTTCCTCTTGCTCAGCGCCACGCTGTGCGCGCAGAACTGGTCGGAACTGGATCGTTTTCTGGACAAACACCTCAGCCGCTTCAACCTGCCCGGCGCTGCGGTTGCAATAGTGCAAGGCGATAGCCTGGTACACACCTGGACCGGCGGCGACTGGCCCGGTCCTAACCGCCCCTACTACCTCGGTTCACCAAGCAAACCTTTCACCGCGGCCGCTGTTCTGCAGCTGGTGGATGCCGGCCGCCTGAGCATTGACGACCCGGTGCAAAAGTGGCTGCCGGAGCTTATCTTCAACGGCGCTCAACCGGAGCAGATGAAAGTAGCTCACCTGCTTCGCCACCGCAGCGGTTTGACGCGGCGACAGGGCCTCATGCCCGTACCGACCCTGGAAGCGTTGCAGGAGCGCACCTTTGAATTGACTTTATACTACGCTCCGGGTAGCCGGGAGGAATACTCCAACCTCAACTACGTGCTGCTGGGGCTCCTCATCGAGCGGGTCAGCGGACGTTCTTATGCCGGCTACCTGCGCGACAGCATTTTCCAGCCCCTCGACATGGACAACAGCTACTGTCGCCGGATTGTCGCCGGCGATCAATTAATGCGCGGCCATCAGTTCTGGTTCGGCATACCCGTAGAAAGCGAACAAGCCGGTTACAAGGAAACGGCTATTCCCGCCGGTTTCATCATCAGCAGTCCGCAGGACGTGGCTCACTTCCTCATTGCTCATTTGCGCGAAGGCGCCTACAAAGACCGGCAAGTGCTTTCCTCCCCGCATATACGGCGGCTTCGGCACTTTGCTGACGAAGACAGGAGCCGGGTGCTCAACTGGCGCACCGGCAGCTGGAACGGCCATTCACTACTCCAGTCCGACGGCGCCACCGCTACCTCTTACGCCTATATGGTCCTGCTTCCAAAAGAAGATCTCGGCTTTGTTTTCATGACGAATGTCAACGCCTACAATCCGATCGCTAACAGTGTCCAAGGTTTTCCGGAAGGCATATTAAATTTTCTGACCGGTAGCGAACCCGGCGACTATTTTCCCTATAATTTAATTGTACTACTGGCTTTCGGCCTCGTACTGGCCCTCAATCTCATTGCGCTGGTCCGGCGGGGCTTAAGCTGGGTGAAAGCCGGCGCGCCGATGGACTCCGGCGAGTCGCGCAACGCCATGCTCAAAATGATATTCTGGAAACTAATCGTTCCTGTCGGGGTAGCCTGGGCCCTGTTGCGTTATTTCGATATAAGCCTCACGAACCTGTTGGTACTCCAGCCGGATATGGGCTGGACGATCGTCGTCAGCATATTCGCCGGTTTCGTCGCCGGCTTCCTGGAGCATTTCACTTCCGTAAAAGAAAACACTAACACGTAAAACCACAATACGATATGAAGACCATTAAAGGACCCGCAATCTTCCTCGCACAATTCATGGGTGATGAACCACCTTTCAATTCACTAGACAGCATCTGCAAATACATGGCCGACCTGGGCTACCTGGGCGTCCAGATTCCCACCTGGGAAAGCCGCCTGATCGACCTGGAAAAGGCCGCCGAAAGCAAGGATTACTGTGATGAACTCAAAGGGCGAATCGCAGCGTACGGTCTGCAGGTCACCGAATTGTCGACCCACCTGCAGGGACAGCTGGTAGCCGTTCATCCGGTGTATGACAAAATGTTCGATGGCTTCGCTCCCCCCGAAGTGCACAATAACCCTAAAGCCCGCACCGAGTGGGCCGTACAACAGCTGAAATGGGCCGCTAAAGCCAGCCGTAATATGGGGCTGGACGCCCACGCTTCTTTTTCCGGCGCGCTGCTCTGGCCTTTTATGTACCCCTGGCCGCAGCGCCCCGCCGGGCTGGTCGAAACCGGCTTTAAGGAACTGGCCCGGCGCTGGAAGCCCATCCTTGACGCTTACGACGAGGTGGGCGTCGATGTATGCTACGAACTGCACCCCGGTGAAGACCTGCACGACGGCGTCACCTTCGAAATGTTCCTCGAACACCTCGACGATCATCCCCGCGCCTGTATCAATTATGACCCGAGCCACTTTGTACTGCAGGCCATGGATTACATTGAATTCATCGATTTCTACCACGAGCGCATCAAGGCTTTCCACGTCAAGGATGCCGAATTCAACCCCACCGGAAAGCAGGGCGTCTACGGCGGCTACCAGCCCTGGATCGACCGCGCCGGCCGCTTCCGCTCGCTGGGCGACGGCGATGTGGACTTCAACGCCGTCTTCTCCAAACTATCGCAGTATGACTACGGCAGCTGGGCCGTCCTCGAATGGGAGTGCTGCATCAAGTCGCCCGAGCAAGGCGCGGCCGAAGGCGCCCCCTTTATTCAGAGCCATATCATCGAGGTAACTGAAAAAGCCTTTGACGACTTCGCCGGCGGCGAATCGGATGAGGAGATGAATAAGGAGATTCTGGGGCTGAAGTAAAAAGCTGTTAGCTGTTGGCTGCAGATCGGGTCAGCCAACAGCCAATAGCTTGTTGAAATTAACCCGGATCACTACCTACAAATAATAACCATGAAAGTCTTTAACCTCATCCTGGCCGTCCTCTTTGCGCTCTTCGCTATCGTGCAGCTCAATGATGCCGATCCCTGGCTTTGGTTTACGCTGTATATCTTTGTAGCGGCCGTATCGGCGATGGCCGCTTTCGGCATTTACCGCATGTGGGCCATTATCGTAGGGATGCTGATCTGCGTAGTCTGGATGGGCACTCTCGTTCCCGAATTCATCAACTGGATAGAGATGGGGATGCCGACCATCACGGGACAGATGAAAGCCACCGAACCGCAGATTGAACTGACGCGCGAATTTCTCGGGCTATTTCTGGCCGGAACGGCGTTGGTCTTTCACTTTTTCCGGGGAAGAAAGGAGTCGAGGGTTGAAGGTTAAGAATTCCCGGTCCGCCGGGTCAGAAATGGCAAGAGCGCCTGGAGAGAGATCTGCAGGCGCTCTTTGGTCTCGAGATGTGGGGATGCTACAATAGCATTACTCGAATAATATACAAAATATTTTTCAGATTGTCCAGTTTATTTTGTGCCGCCGTAATGATGGCGGGTTTCCCATTCGTACAGCGGTTCGCTGTCTTTATCCCGCAGGTCGACATTGACCACGCGCCCCATGAAGAGGATGTGGTCTCCCCTATTGGGTACGGTTTTTTCCAGCTCGCATTCGAGGTGAGCGATGCCGGTCTTAACGAGGGGGCTGCCGGTGACTTCGCCGTCTTTGTAGTCCATGCCGTTAATTTGCAGCATATTCGGGTTACTCTCTGTGGCGAAGCGGGTGATGAGTTGTTCGTCATCCTTTCCGAGAACGGTCAGGGCAAAAGCTTCAGCGCGTTCAATTGTCTCGCGCAGGTCGCTGTCGTTCTTTATCGCGATAGTGATCATCGGTGGCTCAAAACTACTTTGCATCGCCCAGCTGACGGTGCCGGCCGCGATGTAGTCCTTGTCCCGTGTTTCCAGATCAGTGGCGTCCTTGCGGGCTGTGACGATGTAAAAGCCGTAGGTAATTTTCTGGAGTGCTTTGTCTAGTCCTTTCAACTTCGTTTCGGTACTTTCCATATATTTTACTTTTAATTCGTTATTCCAACAGGAAAGACGCTGAAGTGTGCGAATTAAGGTGAGATTTTACCTGAAGATTACTTTGGAGGTGCTTTTGCGAAATCTCGGAGGTGTGTTGATTACCCATAAGTTCGGTTTTGGCTACTTCTACGGTTCGTCTGTTCATCGGTTTTACTGTTCTGCGGTTCTGAATGTCAATAAGAAGGTGAAAAACTGCTTTAAACAGGTCAGAACC
>Ga0102943_1001086_pt1 | contig 17212 bp, 20 predicted proteins | sample SalPonC_black_MG_FD_78174 | JGI IMG/M metagenome (GOLD analysis project Ga0102943, IMG submission 78174) | Salt pond soil microbial communities from South San Francisco under conditions of wetland restoration - Salt Pond MetaG... | ecosystem: Environmental > Aquatic > Marine > Intertidal zone >...
CAATGTCTTGCGTTAGAAAAAAAAAATGACTTCAGTGAAAAATTTGCTAAAGCCTCTTATTTTTTATAAAATCATTGTTGCTTATAAGCCTCCATGCCAACCATTCAAATCTACTGACGATGCTATAGCCCCTATTCTATTTTCGGCATCAATTTTGATCTGCCTTGCCGCTGGTAGCACCGATGTAGATGGCGCACAGGGCCAGGGCCACCCCGGCCCATGCCATGGGGGAGGTCGGCCTGCCGAAAAACAGTACATCCCACACAAAGGACAGGGAGGGCTGCAGCAGCAGGACCAGCCCGGCAACCGCTGCCGGTATCTTTGGCATGGAATGGCCGATGAGCAGCCATCCCAGGGTCTGGCTCATGAGGGCCAGACCCCCGAGGGATGCCAGGGTCTGGGTATCTGGAATGGCAAAGGATTCCCCGGTTCTCACCATTTCCAGGGCAAGAAACGCAGCCGTGGCAAAGGACACCACCATCAGGTTGTAGACCACAGGCGGAGACTCTGCATGGGACTGCATTCTTCTGAACATCATTAAGAATCCGGTGTAAAAAACTGCTGTGGCAATACCGTAATAGATGCCCACACGAAAATCCGGGGAAAGCTCCCCCCAGGGGGTTCCCACAATCATGAAAAGGCCTGCCATTGCCGGCGGCACGGAAAGAATAAGCCGGAACCTGGGCTTTTCCCCATACAAGACAAACGCCACCACCGGCACCATGAACACCTCGAAATTACCCAGAATGGTGGCCAGGCCCGGTCCCACATACTGAATGCTGCGGTGCCAGGCATACAAGTCCAGGGCGAAAAAGATGCCTGTACCCAGGGCCAGGGCCAGGAATCCCCATCCATACCACCGAAGTTCCCTGCGGACCAGCAGGATCACCAGCAGAATGCAGCCGCCGAAAAACACCCGGTAAAACCCCGAAACCGTGGGGTTCACATGGGACAGTTTCACAAACACCGCGGAAAAACTGATCATCATGGCGCCAAGTGTGGTTCTCAACAAAGCCTGGTGTACGTCTGCAGAAGAACTGGATAACATGGTTTTTTATAGGTCCTTTTTATATGAAAATGTTACGTCTGGGGATTATCTGCCAAAGGCTTTGCCAGAAAAGTGTTCCAGATGCCGTCAGGACACCTATGGTCAAGGATGTGCACCTGCCTGTTTTCCAGATCTTTTTTCACCTTCCGGGCCTGGGATGGCAAAAGTCCGGACAGGATCAGGTATTTTTTGTCCTTCAGGGCCGGATGGGCAATCAGGTGCTGCAGGATATCATAGTGGATATTGGCCACCACCAGATCACAGGTCAGATCCATCATGGTTTCTCCTTTGGCCTGGAATGCCAGGATCCTGTCTCCGCATTGGTTGGACACTATATTTTTACGGGCGGTCTGGACCGCCAGAAGATTGAAATCACAGGCCAGCACCCGGCGGCAGCCCATAGCGGCGGCTCCCAGGGCCAGGAGGCCGGTGCCGGTGCCGATATCCACCACGGTCTGTATGGTTTCTGCGGCACACACCTGATGCATCAGTTCCAGGCAGTCATGGGTGGTCTGGTGCCGGCCCGTGCCGAACACCACCCCGGGATCCAGAACAATGCGCGCTTTGTTTCGATCATTCTCCGGTACCTCCCATGGGGGAAAGATGCAGAACCCCGCCACGCAGTATGGTTTGACACTGTCTCCATGCCACTGTTCCCAGGTCATCTCGTAGACATCCACCAGCCGAACCCCGGCATGCCGATCTGCCGAACACTTCATCAGATCCGGTATTGGTTGGGAAAAAAACAAAAAAGAAGTGTCCGCTTCCTGCCAGTTTCCCAGAAACCGCGGGTCATCGGTCACAGCCCTGCCCGGATCAATTGTGCCCTCATAATAGTATATGACCAGGTTCTGGTAGGGGTTTTTCATGTGCCTGCCAGCCTTTGCGGTAAAATAAAATTTGACAATGCCAAAAATTTGCAAAATAATCTTTCTCACTGGAAAATTCAAGACAGTTTTATATGAAACTAAGACCGGAACATAGATGAAATTTCAGAAAATCACTGCTGCTTTTACTGCTGACAATCCAGCCCTGGCTGAAGAACGGGTCTGTGATATCTTTTTCTCTTTGGGCCTTACAGGGGTGGAATGCAGCGTTCCCCTGGATGAACCGGATGAGGGTTTCGGCAAACACACCCTTGCACCGCCGGCTGAAACCGCCATTGTGGGGTATGTTGCCGAAACACAGCTTTCACCTGCGGTGCTGGATGACCTCGGGCGCCGGTTCCAGGAACTGGAGCACGCCGGTATCCAGGTGGCGCTCCGGGTTGACACCGTGGATGACCAGGAATGGGCCGAGGCATGGAAGCAGCACTTCCATGTGGTGCGCATCACAGACCGCATCGTGGTGAAACCGGCCTGGAAACCCTTTGATCCGGGACCGGAAGATCTCGTGATCCACCTGGATCCGGGCATGGCCTTCGGCACCGGCACCCACCCGTCCACCTGCATGTGCCTCCGGCAGATCGAAAAAAACCTTGTCCCCGGCCAGCGCTTTCTGGATGTGGGGTGCGGTTCCGGCATTCTCATGATCGCGGCGGCAAAGCTCGGGGCAGCCAAACTCACCGGCATCGATACAGACCAGACTGCCGTGGATATCACCAGAAAAAACCTGGCAAAAAACCAGGTTCCGCAGGACCGCTGCCTGCTGTTTACCGGCACCCTGGACCAGGCCCCGCCGGCTCGGTATGAGCTGATTGCCGCCAACATCATTGCCCAGACCATTGCCGCCATAATGAAAGACATCAAAACATGCATGGCCCCCGGGGCACGGGCCATTCTTTCGGGCATTATCCAGGAACGGCTCCCGGAAGTGACGGATGCCCTTCATGGCCATGGCCTGGAAACCATGCACCAGGATACCAGCGAGGAGTGGGTGACCCTTACGGTGGCACGCAAAAACTGATGGACCGGTTTTTGGCAGACCGGAATTCCCGGACAAACGCCATGACATATCCCCACATATCCCCCAAAACCCCTGGACGGAAACCAGTGAAGACACAATGACACAGCATGCCGCCCTGACCATAGATCAGACCGAAAAAGCCCTGGTATTTGCCTTTTCCGGAGATCTGGATGCCAAAGGCATAGCCAGTGTATGGGACACCGCCTGCAGCCGGATGCGCAAGGCTGCCGGACCTGCCCTGGCCATCGATCTTTCCGGCATCGAATACTTTGATACGGCCGGGGCTGCCTTTATCGCCCACCTGGAACAGATGGCCGAAGACCGCAGCTGGGGAAAAACCGATATCACAGGGCTTGATCCCGCCGCTTTTGACCTGGTGGCGCGCATACGGCACACCACATCGGAAACACCCGGCAAGGCCGCCGCCCACCGGGGGGGCCTGCGGACTTTTGTGGAAAACAAAGGCAGGGGCCTGGATCATTTTTTGCAGGATGCCCACACATTCATCGCTTTTTTCGGGGAACTTGTCCGGGCCTTTTTGTCCAGCCTGGCGCACCCGGGCCGGGTCCGGTGGGCGGAAACCCTGCGGGTGGCGGAGCGGGCCGGGGCAGATGCCCTGCCCATTGTGGCCCTTATCAGCTTTATTGTGGGACTGGTCATGGCATTCCAATCCGCCATTCCCATGAAGATGTTCGGGGCGGAAATTTACGTGGCCAACCTCATCGGCATGGCCATGGTGCGGGAACTGGGGCCCCTGATGACCGCCATTGTCCTGGCGGGCAGGTCTGCATCCGCCTTTGCCGCGGAAATCGGCACCATGAAGATCAATGAGGAAATCGATGCCCTCACGGTCATGGGCCTGGAACCGGTGCGCTTTCTTATCCTGCCCCGGGTGATGGCCTCTACGCTGATGACCCCGCTGCTTACGGTGTTTGCCATCCTGGTGGGTATTTTGGGGGGGGCGGTTGTGCTCCTTTCTTTGGGCCATCCGTTTGTGGCCTATTATAACCAGGTGGCAGGATTTGTTTCCTGGGGGGATTTTGTCGGCGGCATCATCAAATGTTTCGTGTTCGGCGTGCTCATTGCCGCCACCGGCTGCATCAGGGGGTACCAGACCAGCCAGGGACCGTCTGCGGTGGGGGAAGCCGCCACCCGGGCCGTGGTGTCTTCCATTATCCTCATCGCTGTTTTTGACGGCATATTTTCAATTCTTTACTATGTGTTGGGCGTGTGAAAGAACCGATTATACAAGTGGAAAACCTGTTTGCCGGTTACCATGGCCAGGCGATCATGGAAGATTTGACCTTTGACATCCAAAAAGGGGAGATCTTTGTTATTCTGGGCGGGTCCGGCTGCGGCAAGAGCACCGTGCTCAAGCATATGATCGGACTGTTGCCCCCTGTTTCCGGCCGGGTGCTGATCAACGGACAGGACATGATCACTGCCACAGGAAAAACCAAAAACCAGATGCTCCGGCAGATCGGGGTGGCATTTCAAAACAGTGCACTGTTCGGCTCCATGACCGTGCTGGAAAATATCATGCTGCCGCTACAGGAATTCACCCGTCTGCCAAAGGATGCCCTCTTCACCATTGCCCGGGCCAAGCTCAGGCTGGTGGATCTTTCCGGCCGGGGCCATCTGCTGCCGGGTGAGCTGAGCGGGGGCATGAAAAAGCGGGCTGCCATTGCCCGGGCCATGGCTTTGGATCCTGCCATTGTCTTTCTGGATGAACCATCTGCCGGCCTGGATCCCTTGACCTCTGCCGAGCTGGACCTGCTTATCATGGACCTGGCCCGGACCCTGGGTATCACCTTTGTGATCGTCACCCATGAACTGGAAAGCATCCTCACCATTGCAGATGCCGTCATCATGCTGGAAACGGACATCAAAGGGATCATCGCCGCAGGCAGCCCAAAAGATCTCAAAGATGACCCATCCAATGCCTATGCGTATCAATTTTTCAACCGGAAACCCAGAAGAGACAAAAACCCATGACACAAAATGCAAATTATTTTAAACTCGGCCTGTTTGTGATCCTCTCCTTTTGCATTGCGGTCGGTTTTCTCATTGTTTTCGGGGCCGGCACATTTTTCAAAAAAGAGATCCTGGCGGAAACCTGTTTTGATGAATCGGTCCAGGGCCTGGATGTGGGATCTGAAGTCAAATACAAAGGGGTGCGCATCGGCACGGTCAAAACCATTACCACGCCAGCCAGAGTGTATGGCACACCATCCAACTATGTGCTGGTGATTTTTTCTTTGGATGAGGATATTTTTGCAGGGTCTGGTGCAGCAGATCCGGAACAGGCGTTTGCCGATGTGATCCAGAACGGACTCAAGGTGTATCTGAGTTTCAAGGGGCTGACCGGGGCCGCCTATCTGGAAACCGATTATTTTCCTGACACCATATCCGGCCTGGACATCACATGGGACCCCCGGCACCTGTATGTGCCCTCCCGGAAAAGCAGCATAAAGCGCCTGGGAGATGCCGTAAACCTGATCCTGGAAAATCTTTCCCAGATCAATGTTCTTGGTATGACCGCCAATCTCGAAGCGCTGCTGGAAACTTTGAACACGAAAACAGCAGATTTCGACCTGGCCGGAATCTCAGGGCAGACAACCGCTATGCTGGCGGAAATCCGGCAAACCAACCAACAGTTGTCCGATACCATTGGGTCTCCTAAGTTCCGGCAGATGATCCAGGATGCCCAGGGATCTTTTGCCGGCATCAGGGCCATGGTGGACAACGCCGAAGAGCCGGTCAGCCGGACACTGGAGGACCTGGAGTACACCGCAGCCAGCGCCAGGACCCTGACCAGCGGACTGGAAGCCCGGACAGACAAAAAACTGTCCCGGGTGTCAGAGCAGATCGACACCCTGCTGCAAAGCCTCAACAGCACCGTCAAAATGCTGGAAACCCTGGTCTGGCTCAACACGGATGCTGTCAACCGAACCATTGACAACTTTGAACATACCTCGGAAAATCTCAAGCAGCTGAGTCTGGAAATCAAACAGTACCCTGGCCGGCTGCTGCTGGAGCGTCCCCCCAAAAGACACCCGGAAAACAGATTCGGGGAGGAAAAATGATGCATTGGAATGACTTCAGGCAAATAACACAGGCCGTCGCATCCCGATACGCTGCTGCAGAGCGCATGATCCGGAACGGCATACCCGGCAGCATCATCGCCGGGATCATATTTGTGACAACCCTGGGCCTGGCAGGCTGTTCCGGCATAATCAAAGATTTTCCGGAAACAAACCTGTTTACGATTGCCCCGCCCCGGATCTTCGGGGAAACCGGCACCCATGATACAGGAAAAGGCCTCCTGGTAAGGCAGTTTGATATATCCCCGGAATTTGAAAGCAGTTTTTTTATCTACAAAGAATCTGACAACCGCTTTTCAGGTGATTATTACAACAAATTCATGGTATCACCGGCCCGGATGATCACAGATGCAGTGAAAGAGGCGTTATACCATTCCGCTTTTTTCCGGCCTGCGCCGGCCAGTGCCCCTTCCGCCATTGATTACCGGTTGTGGGGAAAAATCATCTCCCTGTATGCAGATGTCCGGCATCCGGAAAATCCCCGGGCAGTCATGGCCCTGCGTCTGACCCTGGAGCAGCAGGCAGGCGCAGGTTTTGTCCCGAATCTCAACCAGGTCTACGCAGTTTCCCAGCCCGCAGGCCAGGCCAGTCCCGCAGACCTTGTGCAGGCATGGAACCGCTGCCTGGAACAGATTCTGACGGATTTTTTCAAGGATGCGGCAGTCCTGGACTAAGCAGCAGTGCCCCGGCCGGCTGCTGCTGTAGTGGCCTCCCGAAGACGGCCTGACAACACAATCAGGGGGAAAACAGTCATGCGCACCGGCTATGCAGGAAATGCAAAGCCGCCGGGACCGACCTTCCAGGTGCCCTCTTCCTTCACCGCCGTGACCGTGGTCTCAAATTCATGTTCTTCAATCAGGCCGAAGACATATCCCACAATGCGGTACAGGGGATTGATGCTGCGGATCATGACCGCTCTGAATGCAATGACGGCTGTATCTTCCTCTTCGGAGACCACCTGGGTCTTCATGAGAATGGGGCGCATTTTCAGGTAATCGATATCCAGCCCCCGGCTGGCAGCCTCCTGCGCTTTTACCCGGAAATACAGATCCACCCGGTTGACGTCATTCTCATTGAACAGGGCATCCCGGCTCATGTAGTCAACCATTGTTTCATCCAGCATAAAATACGCCCCGGCAAATGCCTTTACCACGCTTTCCGGGGTATGGCCCTCCTCAGCCAGAGCGGATGAAGCATGGATGCACAGGCCCATTAACAGGGCGATCAGAAGAGGTAGCAGTCTGGAGCGATTTTTCATGGGTTGTTTCTCCCTTTATTTTGTGTTTGTTTTGTGTTTGTTTTATTGTATAGCATCATGTGGTTTTCTAATAGCAAAGAAAATTTTAATGTTCAATATATTTTGACCTGTATGACCGGATTTGAAAAAAAATGCCAGATATGGGGATGGGGCCTGTTCATCATCTCCGCAGTCTTTTTCATGGCTGCCGCGGTCCGGGCCGGAGACTGGCTGGGATTTATGGGTTCATTGTTTTTCCTGGTGGCCTGTTTTGTGTTCCTGGTGCCGGTGCTGCGCAGATGAGCTTATTCCGGTGCAAGGGCAATGCCGTATTGTTTCATTTTTTTATACAGCAGTGTCCGGTGGATGCCCAGGAGCCGGGCTGCCTTTGCCTTGTTGTATCCGGTCTTTGCCAGAGCCTCATGAATCGCCGCGATCTGGGCTTCATCCCGGGCGGTTTTCAAAGAGGGCTTTGACCGCCTGCCGGAAACATCCCTGCCTGATGCCGGGGTGAAGGGCAGGTCCCCCATGCAGATGGTGCCGCTGCCTGACGCGTACATGGCACGCTCCAGGACATTGGACAGTTCCCTGGTATTACCGGGCCAGGCGTAACGCACCAGCGCTCCGGCCGCCTTTTTTTCTATTGTCATGGCAGGCCGGCCCGCTTCTTTGGCAATCTTTTTCAGCATGTGCCGTGCCAGGGGCAGGATATCTGCCGGCCGTTCCCGCAGAGGTGGAATATGGATGGGGATGACATTGAGCCGGTAAAACAGGTCCCGCCGGAACCGGTTTTCTGCCATCATCTCTTCCAGATCCCGGTTGGTGGCGCAGATCAACCGGAAATCGGAACCAATGATACGGGTCCCGCCGATGCGCTCAAACACCTTGTCCTCGAGCACCCGGAGCAGTTTGGGCTGCATCTCCAGGGGCAGATCCCCGATCTCGTCCAGAAAAATGGTGCCTTTGTTTGCCAGCTCGAATTTGCCGGGCTTGCCTCTTGCCCTGGCACCGGTGAACGCCCCTTTGTCATACCCGAACAGTTCCGATTCCAGCAGGTCTTTCGGGATGGCGGCACAATTTATTTTCACGAACGGGTGCAGCTTTCTGGGACCGGCATTGTGAATGGCCTGGGCAAACAGTTCCTTGCCGGTGCCGCTCTCTCCGGTCACCAGCACACTGGACTGGGTGGCTGCCGCTTTGACTGCCTCCTGTTTCAATGACATGATGGCATCACTGTCACCGATGATGCAATCAAACGTGTACCGGGTGGCCCGAAGGTCAAAGATCTCCTTTTCAAACAGCTGGACCTTGGATTTCAGCAGGGACAGCTGTTCCGCAAGGTCCTGCACCTCAGCCACATCCTTGAACATGACCTGTCCGTAAACCGCGATGACCTTTCCGTTTTTTTTGATGGGAATACGCTGGACCACCATGTCCTGGCCGTTGATGCGGTGGGAGTGGTTGATCTCCGCCTTTCCGGTGCGGGCCACAATGTGCATGCGGGTGTTTTCGATCACTTCCGTGCAGTGCCGGCCGATCTGCTCTTTGGGGTCCATGTTCAGGAACCTGCCGTAGGGTTCGTTGAAATGGGTGATATACCCCCGGGCATCTATGACCAGCACACCGGCATTGATATTGTCAAATATCCGCTCGTACAATGCCAGTTTTTCCGGTATTCCTTTAATTGTATTCATTTTGATACACCTGCTGCCGTTATAGCCCCTGAAGCTGCAAATGTCGAGAAAAACTTGCTGCTTCAGGGACAAAACCAGCCATGATGTATCATATCAACTACATGTATATTCATTGATACGGTCTTTCCGCTGCAGAATCCCGGGTTTCCGGCTGCCGGCAAACAGCCTGGAACACCTTTTTCCGCTGCTTTTGACCATTTCAGCCTTCATTTTGTTCGGGCTGGTCTGGAATTTGCTTTTGATACAGGACAATCAGTATATAAACTTTGAATCCGGTTTATTTATTGAACCAGAAAGGAACCCGTATGAAGCATAATGCCGACACCATCGTATCTTTGTTCATCTCCTGTTCCATGTCCGAGCTGATGCAGGACAGCGGCGCTTTGGCCGGCATGACCCCCAAACAGCGGGCCCTCCTCCAGTCCATCTGCCACAGCGCAGCCCAGGATGCACTAGCATTGTCCGGCACCGTTTCAACAACTCCTGCAGTGTGCTCCGACGGGAATCAGGCGGGATTTTCCACACCGATCATATGCATCGCCTGAACAAAACAAAAATCCGTTGACCGTGCGTTCTGACTGAAGCATGAACTGTTTGATATTTCTGAAATCTTCGGATCCCTGGCATCTGGGGCTCTCCATATCTTGTACGCTTTTATATGAAAGTAGTGAGATATGAGGTTTGAGTAGTGAGAAAAAATATCAAATTAGCTTCTCTCAATACTCATAACTCACCACTCATAACTTTCATAATTTGTTGTGCCCGTCAGGGCATGGGTGTTATAGCAAATATTAGATTGACCTGAATTGCCAGCTGACTGGTTTTTCCCTGGAAAATATGGTAAACAATCCTTACAACCACATTGGCGTAATGCGTTGCGCATTTGAAAACGATGAAAAGGAAAAAACCAGTATCCATGAAGCCTGACAATCAAACCAGCCCGTATACCTGCCAAGAATACAGAGAGGAGATGATTCTTCTGGCGCTGCAGAAAAAACTGTCTGCCCCGGACCTACCGCCGGAAGAAAAAGATCAGCTTCTTGCGGAAATCGCTGCAGTGGAAGCCCGGATGGGCATGGATTGAACTATTTCAGGCAAATGGGAGACATATATACACAGGGACATTTTTTATGAAAACAACAGAACTCATCAAAAAAGAAAACCAATTTGGCGCCAAAAACTACAAGCCCCTGGACGTGGTGCTCTGCAAAGGATCCGGCATCTGGGTCTGGGATGTGGAGGGCAACAAATACCTGGACTGTCTGTCAGCCTATTCCGCCGTAAACCAGGGCCACTGCCACCCGAAAATCTACCAGGCCCTGGTGGACCAGGCCAAAAAACTCACCCTCACCTCCCGGGCCTTTCGCAATGACCAGCTCCCCCTGCTGTATGAAGAGCTTTGTGAACTCACCGATTCCCACAAGGTTTTGCCCATGAATTCCGGGGCAGAGGCTGTGGAAACCGTGATCAAATGCGCCAGAAAATGGGGATATGAATCCAAGGGCGTGGCAAAAGGCCAAGCACAGATCATTGTGTGCACGGACAATTTCCACGGCAGGACCCTGTCCATCATCGGGTTCAGCACCGACGACAATGCCCGTCAGGACTTCGGGCCGTTCACCCCGGGGTTCACCGTGGTTCCCTTCGGGGATGCCCAAGCCCTGGAAGCAGCCATCACCCCGGATACCGTGGCGTTCCTCTTGGAACCGGTCCAGGGAGAAGCCGGGGTCATCATTCCGCCCAAAGGATACCTGAAACAGGTCAGGGAAATCTGTACCCAACAGAACGTGCTCATGATATTAGATGAGATTCAGACCGGACTGGGCCGCACCGGCAAACTGCTGGCCGAGGAGCACGAAGGGGTTCAGGCCGATCTCACCCTCATCGGCAAGGCCCTGTCCGGCGGGTTTTACCCGGTATCAGCCGTGCTGTCCAATGAAGCGGTACTGGGCCTGCTCCAGCCGGGCCAGCACGGCTCCACCTTCGGCGGCAACCCCCTGGCCTGCGCCGTGGCCAGGGCTGCCCTCAAGGTACTGAAAGAAGAAAACATGATAGACAACGCCGCCGACATGGGGGCCTATTTTCTGGAACAGTTGCGGCAAATCCAGCACCCGGCCATCAAGGAAGTCCGTGGCATCGGCCTGATGATCGCCATCGAACTGCACAAGAACGTTTCCGGCGGTGCCAGGCCCATCTGCGAAGCTTTGCAGACAAAGGGCATCCTGTGCAAGGAAACCCATACCTACACCATCCGATTCGCCCCGCCCCTGGTGATCACAAAACCGGACATCGACTGGGCCATGGAAAAAATCCAGGAGGTGTTTTCGGATTTGAGTTGATTACCGGACACCAGCGATGATTTTGTTAGCGAATCAGCGCGGCGGATACCACACGTTTCATTCTGCTTTTTGGGTCCGGTTATGGCCGGCCTTTGAAATATTTACCTCATTAAATCCTTAGTGACCAAAATAAAAGATACACAATGTAATATGAATCCGAATAAGGCAAAGGCAATAATGCTTGCAAAGCGTCAATTAGCCCAATTTGTATGTGATGCAGTGAACCTGGAGGGGATTAATTATACACTGCCGGAAATCCAGACGTTATTGGATGGGGTTACAATGGTAGACAACAATACAAACTCGCCTACAAAAGAATTTCAGCATATCGGCGGGTGCAGTGCTGTCAGGCTGGATTTTTTTCCACCTGATACCAAGGGAAATAACGAAAAAAGGACAGATCAATGGAGCAGAACCAATTTATTGACAGACTCACCACCCTGCTGGGTGATGCGGCCGACGTCTCAATCTATCCGTGTATTGGTGACTTGGTTGCAAACGGAATCCAGCTATCCCGCTTCTCCCCATCCGATCAAATACCCAACCGACAGGATGTAACACAATACCTGGCGGCATGGTGCCGGGAGGTTCACATGGGCAAAGAGGAATGCCGAACGTGGCTTTCCGACTATGCTGTGTCAACGCTGGCACCGTTGTCCAAATCGTCTGCATCCCGTATCCGCCACAGCACAAAATCCAATGTGAAGTACATATACCAAAGTGAACAACCCTTTATCTGCAAGCGTGAGAACAACGCGTTTCAGGCTGCTTGCAGCAAGGCATGTCCCGTCTACAACGAGATGGGCATCAAGGCCGAAACGGCGGCAGCCGATGCCCTGGCTGCAATGGAACAGCGGCACGCTGCGGTTACCCCGATAACTGCCGCCCCTTCGGGAAAGGAAATATACCGCGAACAGTTCCTGGCAGCAAAGCAACTGCTTTTGCAAGAGTTGTCAAAGAACACAAAACAGACCGCTATTCTGGACCTTCTTAAACAAAAAGGGATGAAAACCAGAACAGGGCGGGAATGGACCTATGCCACGCTAAGCCATGAAATCCGGAAAATCAGACAGGATTCGAATACACCAGCTGTACATCCAGGGGAACCGGCAGCCCTGAGCCCGCTCACAGAAAACCTGATCCTTCAGCTGACCACCCACGAAGGCCTGCGCCTGAAACCCTACCGCTGCCCGGCCGGCAAGCTGACCATCGGCATTGGCAGAAACCTGGAGGAAAAGGGCATCACAGAACAGGAAGCCCGCATGCTGCTGAAAAATGATATCCAGGAATGCCTGGAAGATCTCTTTCCTTTGTTCGAGCATTTTGACGCACTGCCCGAACCGGTCCAAAAGGTGCTGGTTGACATGCGGTTCAACCTGGGTCCCGCCGGATTCCGGCAGTTCAAGAAAATGATCGCAGCGGTCAACGCGGGCAATTTCATAGAAGCAGCCGCACAAATGAAAGATTCCCGGTGGTACCGTCAGGTGAAAAACCGGGCCGAAACCCTCACCGCCATGATGAAAAACGCCCACATGCCGGATAAAACAGAATCCCGGGCTTGACACAGACATTTTTTCCGCCATCGACGTTACATTCTACCCCGGGCAGAACAAAGAACGGAGCTGAAACAACCATGCAGTCAATTTGTATTTTTTTAGGGTCCAACCCCGGTGCTGACCCGGTATATGCCCGGGCAGCAGAAGAAATGGGCAGACAACTGGCCGCACACGGTTTGACATGTGTATATGGGGGGTCCAACACCGGCCTTATGAAGCTTTTGGCAGACAGTGCGCTGAATGCGGGCGGACGCGTGACCGGTGTGACAGTCCAGGCGCTGCGGGACAAGGAAATCTTCCATCCCGGGCTGACACAGCTGCATGTGGTTTCCTCCATGCATGAAAGAAAGATGCTGATGGTGGAACTGTCTGACGGATTTGTTGCCCTGCCGGGTGGAATCGGCACGTTTGAGGAATTTTTTGAAATATATACCCTTTCTCTCTTAGGGTTCCATTCCAAACCGTTCGGGCTCCTGAATGTAAACAATTATTTTGCCCCTTTGGATGCCCTTCTGGACAAGGCGCAGCAGGAAGGGTTTCTGAAAGTCCCCCACCGGAAGGTGATACTGCAGGCAGATACCCCTGCAGCCATACTCAGACAGATGAAATCCCGCGGCTGATTTTTTTGTCAAACCAGGCTGTCACAACCTGTTCGATCTGTGTGAGCCTGTCAGAACTTGGCAGGGTCCGGCAGATCGCCTCCACATAGCGGCGGTCTTTGACCTGCTGCAGGGAAGGTGCAAAATTGATGTCAAACACCCACCCGATCTGGAGCAGTTTAAAATCATTCAAATTTTTTACATGGCGGGCTTCCACGATCTTTTCATGTACCACATGGTCATAGACCAGGTCTGAAATACCGGGAGTATCGGGAAGCCCCAATTCAACTGCCGGGTTGTGATCCTGATGCCGGTGCCGGTAATGGTCGATGAGCACCCGCCAGATATCCAGCTTGTCCGCATCCCGCAGCAGACGTGCAAAAAACAGACAATCCCTGGTTTCATGCCCGGGCAGGGCAGCCCGGTTGTGGTATGATATCACCCGGCATATCAGATCCGCCCGATCCGCTGGCAGGCTGTCCAGCACCTGGTGCTGCCGCAGGATTTTCACCCCAAGGGCGGCATGGTTTTCCGATTTGTGGTCCACAAAGGTGCGGTATTGGGCATATTGCGCAAAACGGCCGATATCGTGAAACAGGGCCATGATTGCTGCCAGATCCCGGTCCTCGTCATCCAGGCCCAGCTGCTGTGCAATCCACAGCAGCTCTTTCACCACCCGTTCTGAATGATCCTTTTTCAGCCGGATATTCTTCACCACATCCGGGGCGGCATCCCCTCCGGCCGTGAACCCGCTCACATACTGGTCAAACCAGTTTCTGAACATCTCTTTTTTCATTTTCAATTCCATGGCAAAACGCACTGATCAAAACATGCCCGCATGTAAATGTCAAACCAATCCTGTACACCTGGATATTTGCCATAGCACCGCACACGCTATGGGGAGTCCCTGGTGGTGTCCTGTGAACGGACCGTCAGAGCCGGAGGGGCCGGCAGGTATGCTACGATGACAGAACCGGAAAAAGGGGATCAGTTCCTTATCTGAAAAAATTTACGGTAACCGGCCCCGCAGGATCTCGGGGCGGGCACAGGGCACCACCAGGGACGGGGCCGGGAATGGAGTGCTGCAAATAACGGTCGAAAACCTGGAATGCTTATAGCAAATATCCAGTGTACACCCCGGCAGCAGGGGTTGACAAATCATATCCTCTGGCAGATACTGCAAATTTGCTGAAAAGCGGTTTATAAAGGGTGTTCATAAAAAAACAGGGAAAGAATGATGACAACCGAGACATTGGCAATTTCATGCGGCATCGGCAGTGCTGTGGCTTGGGGGGCCGGAGATTTCAGCGGGGGCATGGCCTCCCGAAAAGGCAACCTGCTGAAGGTGGTATTGTATTCCCAGTTTATCGGCGGGCTGTTTCTGATGGGCATGGCATTTGTGTTAGCGGAAACCAGGACACCTGTCAGCCACCTGGTTTACGGGGCCTTTGCCGGGATTTTCGGGAACATTGGGCTGATCGCCCTTTACCGGGGACTCTCCACCGGACGTATGGGGATTGTGGCCCCGTTGTCTGCAGTGCTCACGGCCCTGGTTCCCATCGGGTATACCGCAGTGTATGCGGGCCTGCCTTCCATAACCCGATTTGCCGGGTTTGTGTGTTTCATGATAGCGGTCTGGCTGTTGTCTTCAGCAGATGCCGGGTTCCGCATGACCGGCCGGGAGCTGCTTTTATCCTGTGCCGCCGGTGTCGGTTTCGGCCTGTTCTTCATCTTTATAGACAAGGCCAATGACCTGGCCATTTTCTGGCCCCTTGTCTGGGCCCGGGCAGCATCGGTCTGCTTTCTTTTCACCGTGGTGCTGGTGGCGGGAAAATCTGGCACCCGGTTGACGGGACAATGGTTTTTCATTGTCATGACCGGGGTGCTGGATGCCCTTGGCAATCTGCTCTTTTCCACGGCAGCCCATCTGGGCCGCCTGGATGTTTCTGCTGTGCTGGCATCCCTTTATCCGGCTGCCACGGTTTTGCTTGCATGGCTGTTTCTCAGGGAAAAATTGAGACGCCGGCAGTGGGTGGGGGTGGGGACTGCCTTTATCGCCCTGGGATTGATTTCCATGTGACCGAACGGAAAAACCCTGAAACAATACTGCTGCCGGGCGGAAACCAGGCATTTCCTGGTGCTGATTCTGCCGGCAGGCTCTGTTGCACAGGCTGAATTTAATTTCATGGGAACATGGTTACATTGGTTTTTTAACACGCAACCAAATGAGAGATGGGATTTATTGTGTTTGATTATACGGCAACATATACGGATCTTTACCAGGTCACCATGTCCCAGGTCTATTTTCACAAAGGCCTGCAGAATGAAACAGCCATATTTGACTATTTTTTCAGAAAGCTGCCCTTTGAAGGTGGATATGCCATATTCGCCGGTCTTGAAGATTTTCTAAAACCCCTTGAAACACTGCGCTTTGATAAAAAAGATCTGAAATTTCTGAAAACACAGGGGATGGATCAGGCGTTTCTGGATTATTTGAAAGATTTTCGCTTCCGGGGCAATATTTATGCTTGCAAAGAGGGGGATCTGATTTTTCCCAACCGGCCGGTGCTCACCGTGGAAGCCCCGATCATAGAGACCCAGCTGATGGAAACCCTTCTTTTGAATATCCTGAACTATCAGTCTTTGATTGCCACCAAAGCAAGCCGCATGCGCCTTGCGGCCGGGGACCGGAAACTGGTGGATTTTGGATTGCGGCGGGCACCGGGAACCGGCGGATATTCAGCTGCAAGGGCAGCCTTTATCGGGGGATTTGATGCCACCAGCAATGTGCGCGCAGGCCGCGATTACGGCATACCGGTCTCCGGTACCATGGCCCATTCGTTCATTCAACGATATGATAATGAAATATCCGCATTCCGGGATTTTGCCAAAGTGCGGCCCCATGACTGTGTACTGCTTGTGGATACCTACGATACACTCAAAAGCGGTATTCCCAATGCGGTAAAAGTGGGCAGAGAGATGGAGAAAACCGGGAACCGGCTGAAAGGTATCCGCCTGGACAGCGGCGACCTTGCCTGGCTGGCCAGAGAATCACGCAAAATGCTGGATGATGCCGGACTGGGTTATGTCAAGATTGCCGCTTCCAATCAGCTGGATGAAAAAGTGATCAAAAGCCTGCTGGATCAAAATGCGCCCATAGATTTATTCGGCGTGGGTACCAGCATGGTGACCGGTCATCCGGATGCCGCCCTTGACGGGGTTTACAAACTGGCATACGCAAACAGGGAGCCCCGCCTGAAATTGTCTGAAAGTATCGAAAAAATAAACCTTCCGGGCAGAAAACAGGTATACAGGCTGCTGCATCCCGACGGATTGTTCTATGGAGGGGAAGCCGTTGCCCTGGCAGATGAACCAAATTTTGATATCATGTACCATCCCATTGATTTACATAAATCCTTGTCCCTGGGTGGGTATTCAAAAGAGCCGATCCTGGAAAAAATAGTTGAAAATGGCCAACGACTGACTGCGCCGAAAAAACTGGAAGAAATTGCAGATTTCAGCCGAATGCAGCTCAACAAACTGCCCCGGGAATACAAGCGGTTTGAAAACCCGCATATCTATAAGATCGGGTTGTCCGCATCATTAAAACAAGAACGGGACCGGCTCGTAAGAGAGCATAAGGGTAAAATCAGACCGTGACTGGATATTTGCCATAGCAGCGTACCCGCTATGGGGAGCCCCTGGTGGTGTCCTGTGAACGGACCGTCAG
>Ga0102943_1001088_pt1 | contig 17206 bp, 9 predicted proteins | sample SalPonC_black_MG_FD_78174 | JGI IMG/M metagenome (GOLD analysis project Ga0102943, IMG submission 78174) | Salt pond soil microbial communities from South San Francisco under conditions of wetland restoration - Salt Pond MetaG... | ecosystem: Environmental > Aquatic > Marine > Intertidal zone >...
CTTCCGCCAGTCCCCGCGCGACCCCGCCTTCGTGCAGGATCCGTGGCCGGCCTATGACCGCCTGCGCGCCCTCGGCCCGGCGCATTGGGCGGAGCTGCCGCATCTCGAGGCCGTGTTCGCCGGGCACGCCGAGGTCTCCGCCCTGCTCCGCGACCGCCGCTTCGGACGAGAGGCGCCGGACCCGGCGCCGACGCCGCCGCATCTCGCGCCGTTCGCCGCGCTCGAGGCGCATTCGCTGCTGGAGCGCGAGCCGCCCGTCCACACGCGCCTCCGCGCCCTCGTCTCCCGCGCCTTCACCTCCCGCGCCGTCGCCGCGCTCGAGCCGTGGATCGCGGCTCTGGCCCGCGATCTGGTCGACCGGCTGGAAGGCCCGGCTCCCGACCTCGTCGCCGGCTACGCCGAGCCGTTGCCGCTCGCGGTGATCACCCGCGTCCTCGGCGCGCCGCCGGAGGCGGGGCCGCGGCTCCGCGCCTGGTCGGCCGACATGGTCGCGATGTATCAGGCGCGGCGCGACCGGGCGCTGGAGGACCGCGCCGCGACCGCCTCCGCCGAGTTCGCGGCCTTCATGGCCGACCTGATCGCCCGCCGCCGCGCCCGGCCCGGCGACGCCCTGCTCGACCGGCTGATCGCCGCGCGCGACGGCGAAGACCGGCTCTCGGAGCCGGAGCTGGTCGCCACCGCCGTCCTCCTCCTCAACGCCGGGCACGAGGCCACCGTGCAGGCGATCGGCAACGCCGTCCGGCTGGTGGCCGAAGGGCGGATCGCCGCCGAGGCCTTTCTCGGCCCTCGGGCCGATGCGGCGGTCGAGGAGACGCTGCGCCTCGCCCCGCCGCTGCACCTCTTCGACCGCCACGCGCTGGAGGACGTCGAGGTCTTCGGCGTCCGCTTCCGCCGGGGCGAGCGGGCGGGCCTGCTGATCGCCGCCGCCGGGCGCGACCCCGCGGCCTTTCCGGCGCCGGGCCGGGCGGACCTCGCGCGTCCGAACCCGGCCGCGCATCTCGCCTTCGGCGGGGGCGTCCATTTCTGCGTCGGAGCGCCGCTCGCGCGGCTCGAGATCCGCGTCGCGCTGGCCGAGCTGCTGCGCCGTCACCCCCGCCCCGCCCTCGCCGAGCCGCCCCGGATCGCGGACCGCTGGCACTTCCACGGCCATGACCGCCTCCGCCTACGTCTCTGACGTCAAGGCTCGGTGAGGAAGCCTCACGGCACGAGCCCCCGCCGCGCAGGCCGACCCCTTGCAGGACGTGCCCTGGCTGCGCATCTCGAACGGCGGTCCGCCGCACCGGGAAACGCCATGCCCCGCGCAGAGATCCGTCCTGCGGCCCTCGCGGTCGCCCTCGCGCTCGGCGCGGCCGGCGCGCCGGCGTCGGGGCAGGACGCGTGCGAGCACGTCGTCGCCGCAGGCGAGACCCTCGGCGCCATCGCGAAGGACCGTCTCGGCGAGAGCGATCCCGCGCCGATCCTGGCTCTGAACCGCGGCCGGCTGGACGATCCCGACCGGATCCGCCCCGGCCAGGTGCTCCGCCTGCCCTGTCCGGACGACGAGGCCGCGCCCGCCCCGTCCGCCCGCGCGGCGGCGGACGCCGAACCGAGCAGTCCCCTCGGACCGGCCCCGGCGGACGCCGTCCTCGCCGTCTTCGGCGGCGATGCCGCCGGCCTCGCCGCGGCCGAAGGTCTCCGCGACCTCGTGGCCGGGGCGCTGGCGAAGGTCGGGGCGGCGGCGTCCGCCGGCGATCCGGTCGCGGCCGACGCCGCGGCGGCGCTCGCCGCGACCGGCCCGGAGGGTCCCGCGCATCTCTCCTATCCCTGGATCCGGCCCGACTGCGGACGGCTGCACCGGCTGCCGCCGGACCTCGCCCGACGCTGCGCGACGCTGGAGTTCTCCGCGCCCTTGGCGACGCTCGACTTCGTCTGGATCGCGAGGCCCGGGAGCCCGGCCGCCGCGGCGCCCGACCCGGCGAAGCTCCGCGGCCTGACGCTCTGCCGCCCGGCCGGGATCTTCGACGGAGATCTCGCCGCCGCCGGCCTCGCCCCGCCCCGCGTCCAGCGCCTCGCGGCGCCCGACGCCGCGGCCTGCCTCGCCGCCGTGGCCGACGGCGCTGCGGACGTGGCCAGCCTGCCGGCCGCATCCGCCGGCGCGGCGCTGGACGCCCGGCCGGAGACCGCGCCTCCCCTGGCGGCGAACCCCGCCCTCGCCTCCACCGTCTCGCTGCACGCCGCGGCGCGCCGCGACAACCCCGCGGGCCGCGCGGGGCTCGCCGCGCTCGACCTCGGCCTCGCGCGACTCGCCGCGGCGACGCCCGAGGCGCCGGTCAGAGAGCCGTAGGCTCGCCGGCCTCCATCCGCGCCACCTGCCGGCCCAGCACGCCCAGCGCCGCGAGCGCCTCGCGCCAGGTCTTCATGTGCGGCGTATCGAAGTGCGCCTCCAGCGCCGCGAGGTCGTCCCACTCCTCGTAGAGATGCAGGCGACCCGGCGTCTCGAGGCTGCGCGTGATGTCGTAGACCCGGCAGCCCGTCTCGCGCCGCGTCTCCTCCATCATCGTCCGCGCGATCGGATCGACCTTCGCCTCGTTCGCCGGATCGACGTCGATGTGTCCCGCCACCACGATCATGCCGCGTCCTCCCTCCGCCGCTCCCTCACCAGAGCCTCCAGAGCGTACATCTCCGGATCCTCCAGCCCCATCTCGCGCATGTGCGCCGCCGTCTCGAGGAGATACTCCACATTCGGTCCGCCGTCGCCGCGGGCGCGCAGGATGATCTCCGCCTGCGCCTCGACCGGAAGGCGCGCGTATTGGTAATGCGTCACGTCCATGACGTAGGCGAGCGCCGGCGTCGGCGTCCCGCAGTCGAGCTTCACGGTCTCGAAGCGCTCGAAATAGCTCGCCGTGCCCATCTCGCGGTGATGCAGATAGGCGCGCACCTCGTCGGCGCGCTCGCCCGAGACGCGGAAGGCCGCGCCCCAGGTCTCGGCGCCCGCCTCGGGGTCGAGGCCCAGCACCAGCCCCGGCGCCTCCGGCGTGCCGCGCCAGCGGATCGAGCGCACGCAGAAGCGCCGCGCGTAGCCCGGCAGGCGCGCCTTGCGCCGCTCCTCGTGCGCGAAACCGGGCCGCCAGATCAGGGAACCATACCCGAACACCCAGAAGCCGCCGTCCTCGAGCGTCATGCGCCCTCCTCGCTCCGAAGCCTCCGCACCTCTATAACGCGCCGCATGCCGGGGCGCGACCCGTCCAGTCCTTCGGAGCCGAGATGCGCAAGATCAACGCCCTCATCGCCGTCGTCGTCCTCGCCCTCGTCGCCTGGTCCGGCTGGTGGTGGTTCGGCGCGACCCAGCAGGAGCGCGCCGTCGAGCGCTGGCTGGCCGAGCGTCGGGCCGACGGCTGGGTGGCCGAGGCCGAGGTCTCGGTCCTCGGCTTTCCGAACCGCTTCGACATGACGGTGGAGGGTCTGACCCTCGCCGATCCCGAGGCCGGCTGGGCCTGGAGCGCGCCGGTGTTCCGCACCTTCATGCTGTCCTGGCAGCCCAACAAGGTCATCGCCGAATGGCCGGGCGTCCACGTCGTCTCCGTTCCCGGAGAGACCGTCGAGGCGAGCGCCGGGACGTTCCGCGCCTCCGCCGGCTTCCTGCCGACCACCGACCTCGCCATCGACCGTGCGGTGGTGGAGGCCGAGGCCCTGACCCTCTCCGGCGAGAAGGGATGGAGCGCGGGCCTCGGGGCCGCCCAGCTTTCGGTGCGCCGCTCGGAGGCGTGGGCGGAAGTCCCGAACGCCTACGACGCCGTCTTCGACGCGCGCGACGTCGCGCCGCCCGAAGCCGTGCGCGAGCGGCTCGCCCGTGCCCTCGGCGGCGCCTTGCCGGGCCGCATCGACCGGCTCGGCCTCGACATGACCGCCGTGCTCCGCCGCCCGCTCGACCGACACGCCGTCGAGGAGTCGGACATCCGCCCGGCGGCGCTCGAGATCCGCCGTTCGCTGATACGCTGGGGCGCGCTCGGGCTCGAGGCCGAAGGCCGGCTCGACGTGGCGCCGGACGGCGTGCCCACCGGCCGCATCGATCTCACGGCCCGAAACTGGCGGGCCATGCTCGCGGCCGCAGAACGCTCGGGCGCCATCGCGCCCGGCCTCGCCACGACGCTGCGCGCCGGACTGGAGGTGCTGAGCCTGCTCTCGTCGGGGTCCGACACCCTCTCCGCGCCGCTGGTCTTCGCGGAGGGGCGGGTCTCCCTCGGGCCCGTTCCGCTCGGCGAGGCGCCGCGGTTCTAGCGGCAGGCCGGTCCGTCGGTCCGCGCGGCCGTGTCGAGATGGAAGTGATTTCGGTGCCGCGCGTCGTGGTCCGGCCCCAGCACGGTGCCGAAGGGTCCGCAGGCCGCCCGCCAGGCGGAGAGAAGGAAGTCCCCCCGCGGGCCGCCGTCGCGCCAATCGCGGAGCACCGACACCACCCGCCCGTCGCGGAGCACGAAGCCCGTCAGGTCGATCGCGTTCCCCGCCGCATGCTCGGACAGCCGCCCCCCGAGGAAGTTGCGCGTGCGGCAGGCGTAGCTGCCGCTGGTCGCGATCGCCGCCAGCGAGCCGTCGAGGAGGCGCGGCGCCCCCCGCGCCGGCCCCCGCTCCACCCAGGCCGAGAGGGCGCGGGCGGTCCGGCAGTTCACCGTCACCGGCGGGCGCAGCGCCACCGACCCGATGCGCTCGATCCGCACCGGCGCCGGGACGCCGCAATAGCCCGGCCCCTCCAGAGGCTCGGGCAGCGTGCCCTCGAGCCGGTGGTCGCCGCAGAGGCCCACGCGGTAGCCGTCCAGCCCCTCGGCCGCCGCGCCCGTCCCCGCCGCGACCGCCGCGAAGGCCAGCGCCGCGAGGCCCGGTCTCACCGTCGATCGGCCGGCGCACGCCGGCCGAAATCGGGCGCGTCGGTGTCCTGCCCGGCCTCGACGATGCCGCGCCGAATCGCCCGCGTCCGGGCGAAGTAGTCGTGAAGGTGCTCGCCGTCGCCTGTTCGGATCGCCCGCTGCAGCGCGAACAGCTCCTCGGTGAAGCGGCCGAGAATCTCGAGCGTCGCGGCCTTGTTGGTCAGGAACACGTCGCGCCACATGGTCGGATCCGACGCCGCGATGCGCGTGAAGTCGCGGAAGCCGGCGGCGGAGTACTTGATCACCTCGGAGGCCGTCACCCGCCGCATGTCATCCGCCACGCCGACCATGGTGTAGGCGATGACGTGCGGGACGTGGCTCGTCACCGCAAGCACAAGGTCGTGATGCTCGGCGTCCATCAGGTCGACATGCGCGCCGCAGCCCTCCCAGACCCGGCGCAGGCGCTCGACGGCCTCGGGGCGTGCGCCCTCGGCCGGGGTGAGGATGCACCAGCGGTTCTCGAACAGCTCCGGAAACGCCGCCTCCGGCCCCGAATGCTCGGTCCCGGCGAGCGGATGGCCCGGCACGAAGTCCACCCCCTCCGGCAGATGCGGCCCGACCGCCGCGATCACCGCGCCCTTGACCGAGCCGACGTCGGAGACCGTCGCGCCCGACTTCAGCGCCGGCGCGATCTCCGCCGCGACCCGCCCCATCGCCCCGACGGGCGTGCAGAGCAGCACGAGATCGGCGCCCGCCGCCGCCTCCGCCGCCGTCTCCTCGACGCGGTCGACGAGGCCGAGGCTCAGCGCCGTCTCGCGCGTGCGCCGGGTGCGCGCCGTGCCGACGACCTCGCCCACCAGCCCCGCCCGCTTCGCCGCGAGCGCGAAGGAGCCGCCGATCAGGCCGAGCCCGATCAGGGCCACGCGCGGGTAGATCAAGCTCATGCCGAGGCCGCGAACGCGTCCACGGCGTCGGCCACCGCGCGGCAGGCGGCCTCGTCGCCGACGGTGATGCGCAGATGTCCCGGCAGTCCGTAGCTCGCGGTGCGCCGGGCGATGATGCCGCGCGCCTTCAGGAAGGCGTCGGCCTTCTCGGCCCGGCCCTCGCCGAATTCGGCCAGCAGGAAGTTGCCCTCGCTCGGCAGGCAGGGGGCGCCGGCGGCGGCGAGGCGCTTGGCCAGCCAGTCGCGCCAGACCTCGTTCAGGACGGCGCAGCGCTCGACCCAGTCGCGGTCGCGGATCGCCGCCTCGCCGGCCGCAAGGGCCGGGGCGTTGACGTTGAAGGGCGGGCGGAAGCGGTTCAGCGCGTCGACGACGTGATCCGGCGCGACCATCCATCCGAGGCGCAGCGCGGCGAGGCCGTGGATCTTCGAGAAGGTCCGCGTCATCACGATGTTCGGGTATCGTTCCACGAGTTCCGCGCCCGGTTCGTAGCGCGCGTCGCGCACGTATTCGGCATAGGCGCCGTCGATCACGAGGAGCGCCCGCGGCGGGATCCCCTCCGCGAGGCGGGCGAGCGCGTCGCGGTCGATCCAGGTGCCGGTCGGGTTGTTGGGGTTGGCCACGAACACGATCCGCGTGCGCTCGGTGCAGGCGGCGAGGATCGCGTCGACGTCGGTGGTCAGCTCCCGCTCCGCCGCCGCCACCGGCGTCGCGCCGACCGCCAGCGCGTTGATGGCGTAGAGCGCGAAGCCGTGCGCCGAGTGCACCACCTCGTCCCCCGGCCCGGCATAGGCCTGGCAGAGCAGCGCCAGCAGTTCGTCCGAGCCGTTGCCGCAGAAGATCCGCGCCGGATCCAGCCCGTGCACCTCGGCGATCGCGCGGCGGAGCGCCGCGTGCCCGCCGTCGGGATAGACGGCGAGGTCGCCCGCCGCCGCCGCGAAGGCCGCCTGCGCGCGGGGCGAGGGGCCGTGCGGGTTCTCGTTGGACGAGAGCTTGACGACCCGGTTGGCGCCGGCGACCTTGCTCTCCCCGCCCACATAGGGCGCGATGTCGAGGATGCCGGGCTGCGGGATCGGGCGCGGTGCGGTCTCGGCGGTCACGTCTTTGAACTCCCCTCGCGGAACGCGTCCCGTCTAGCCCCTCGCGCGCGCGGGCGCCACGGGGCATCCGACCTCAGGGCTTCAGCTTCCAGCCCCGGTCGAAGGCGAGCCAGGCGAGGCGCGCCAGCCCCGCCGCCACCACGGAGGTCACCGCGAGCCCGATCCAGGGCGAGACGTCGGAGACGCCGAGCGTGCCGAAGCGGAAGCCGTCGATCAGGTAGAACACGGGATTGACGTAGGCGACGAGCTTCAGCGCCCCCGGCAGCGCCTCGACCGAGTAGAACGTGCCGGAGAGGAAGCTCAGCGGCGTCACCACGAAGTTGGTGATCGCCGCCATCTGGTCGAACTTCTCCGCCGTCAGCGCCGCCAGCAGCCCCGCGAGGCCGAGGATGACCGAGGCGACCAGCACGAAGACCAGCGCCCAGCCCCAATGCGCGAGGCCCGCGCCGGTGAAGGGGAACATCACCGCCGCCGTCGTCGCCGCGACCGCGAGGCCGCGCACCACCGAGCCGACGACGTAGCCCGTGACCAGCTCCGCCGCGCTCAGGGGCGGCATCAGCGTGTCGACGATGCTGCCCTGGACCTTGGCGATCATCAGCGAGGAGGAGGCGTTGGCGAAGGCGTTCTGCACCACCTGCATCATCACCACGCCGGGCGCGAGGAAGGTCAGGAAGGCGACGCCCGTCACCTCGCCCCGCGACGGCCCGACGGCGAGCGAGAACACCGTCAGGAACAGGAGCGCGGTGGCCAGCGGCGCCATCAGCGTCTGCGTCCAGACGGTGGAGAAGCGCAGCACCTCGCGCTTGCAGAGCGTGAGGAAGCCGAGCGCGTTGAGACGGCCGAAGCGCCGCTCGCCCGGCAGGCGGCGGCCGGGCGCGTCCGGGCGGCGGCGGGGGTCGGCGGCGGCGGTCATGGCGTCTCCGGCGGGTCGTGGAGGTCCGTCCTTGCCACCGGGGGGGTTGCGATTACAATGGCGCGCTCCAAATCCCCGGTCCGATGGCGCCCCGCCGCGGGCCGCGGCGCAGGATCGCGCCCGGCCGGCGGCGCGCCGGCCGCATGCACCGCGAACGGAGGCCCTCATGTCCTGGACGGACGACCGCGTCGAACAGCTCAAGACCATGTGGGGCGAGGGCAAGAGCGCCAGCCAGATCGCCAAGGCGCTCGGCGGCGTCACGCGCAACGCCGTGATCGGCAAGGTGCACCGCCTCGGCCTCTCGCACCGCACCGGCGCGGCCCCGCGCGCCGAGGCCGAAGCCGTCGAGCCGGCGCCCGCCGCGGCGCCGGAGCCCGCGGCCCCGGCGCCCGAGCCCGCGCCGGCCCCGCCCGAGCCGGCGGCCGCCCGCGCGCCCCAGCCCGCCGCCGAGACGCCCGAGCCCGAGCCCGCGCCGACGCCCGAGCCCGCCCCCGTCGCGGCCGCGCCGGCGCCCGTCCAGCGCGGCCCCGCCAACGGTCCGCAGCCGCCCGCACCCTCCGAGGTGTCGGAGGAAGCGCGTCGCACGCTCGCGATGGTCGAGGCGAAGTCGCGCAAGCTCACCCTGCTCCAGCTCACCGAGCGGACCTGCAAGTGGCCGATCGGCGATCCGGCGACGGACGACTTCCACTTCTGCGGACTGCCCGCGACGCAGGGCAAGCCCTACTGCGACGCGCACGTCCAGATCGCGTTCCAGCCGATGAGCGCCCGCCGCGACCGCGCCAGGGCGCGCTGACGGCGTCGCGACCGCCCCGGGGCGGTCGCGACGCCGTCAGCGCGCCCTGGCGCGGTCGCGGCGGGCGCTCATCGGCTGGAACGCGATCTGGACGTGCGCGTCGCAGTAGGGCTTGCCCTGCGTCGCGGGCAGTCCGCAGAAGTGGAAGTCGTCCGTCGCCGGATCGCCGATCGGCCACTTGCAGGTCCGCTCGGTGAGCTGGAGCAGGGTGAGCTTGCGCGACTTCGCCTCGACCATCGCGAGCGTGCGACGCGCTTCCTCCGACACCTCGGAGGGTGCGGGCGGCTGCGGACCGTTGGCGGGGCCGCGCTGGACGGGCGCCGGCGCGGCCGCGACGGGGGCGGGCTCGGGCGTCGGCGCGGGCTCGGGCTCGGGCGTCTCGGCGGCGGGCTGGGGCGCGCGGGCGGCCGCCGGCTCGGGCGGGGCCGGCGCGGGCTCGGGCGCCGGGGCCGCGGGCTCCGGCGCCGCGGCGGGCGCCGGCTCGACGGCTTCGGCCTCGGCGCGCGGGGCCGCGCCGGTGCGGTGCGAGAGGCCGAGGCGGTGCACCTTGCCGATCACGGCGTTGCGCGTGACGCCGCCGAGCGCCTTGGCGATCTGGCTGGCGCTCTTGCCCTCGCCCCACATGGTCTTGAGCTGTTCGACGCGGTCGTCCGTCCAGGACATGAGGGCCTCCGTTCGCGGTGCATGCGGCCGGCGCGCCGCCGGCCGGGCGCGATCCTGCGCCGCGGCCCGCGGCGGGGCGCCATCGGACCGGGGATTTGGAGCGCGCCATTGTAATCGCAACCCCCCCGGTGGCAAGGACGGACCTCCACGACCCGCCGGAGACGCCATGACCGCCGCCGCCGACCCCCGCCGCCGCCCGGACGCGCCCGGCCGCCGCCTGCCGGGCGAGCGGCGCTTCGGCCGTCTCAACGCGCTCGGCTTCCTCACGCTCTGCAAGCGCGAGGTGCTGCGCTTCTCCACCGTCTGGACGCAGACGCTGATGGCGCCGCTGGCCACCGCGCTCCTGTTCCTGACGGTGTTCTCGCTCGCCGTCGGGCCGTCGCGGGGCGAGGTGACGGGCGTCGCCTTCCTGACCTTCCTCGCGCCCGGCGTGGTGATGATGCAGGTGGTGCAGAACGCCTTCGCCAACGCCTCCTCCTCGCTGATGATCGCCAAGGTCCAGGGCAGCATCGTCGACACGCTGATGCCGCCCCTGAGCGCGGCGGAGCTGGTCACGGGCTACGTCGTCGGCTCGGTGGTGCGCGGCCTCGCGGTCGCGGCGACGACGGCGGCGGTGATGTTCCCCTTCACCGGCGCGGGCCTCGCGCATTGGGGCTGGGCGCTGGTCTTCGTGCTGGTCGCCTCGGTCATCCTCGGCCTCGCGGGGCTGCTGGCGGCGCTGACGGCGGAGAAGTTCGACCAGATGGCGGCGATCACCAACTTCGTGGTGACGCCGCTGAGCTTCCTCTCCGGCACGTTCTACTCGGTCGAGGCGCTGCCGGGGGCGCTGAAGCTCGTCGCCTACGTCAATCCCGTGTTCTACCTGATCGACGGCTTCCGCTTCGGCACGCTCGGCGTCTCCGACGTCTCGCCCTGGATCGGGCTCGCGGTGACCTCCGTGGTGGCGGCGGGGCTGGCGCGCCTCGCCTGGCTCGCCTTCGACCGGGGCTGGAAGCTGAAGCCCTGAGGTCGGATGCCCCGTGGCGCCCGCGCGCGCGAGGGGCTAGACGGGACGCGTTCCGCGAGGGGAGTTCAAAGACGTGACCGCCGAGACCGCACCGCGCCCGATCCCGCAGCCCGGCATCCTCGACATCGCGCCCTATGTGGGCGGGGAGAGCAAGGTCGCCGGCGCCAACCGGGTCGTCAAGCTCTCGTCCAACGAGAACCCGCACGGCCCCTCGCCCCGCGCGCAGGCGGCCTTCGCGGCGGCGGCGGGCGACCTCGCCGTCTATCCCGACGGCGGGCACGCGGCGCTCCGCCGCGCGATCGCCGAGGTGCACGGGCTGGATCCGGCGCGGATCTTCTGCGGCAACGGCTCGGACGAACTGCTGGCGCTGCTCTGCCAGGCCTATGCCGGGCCGGGGGACGAGGTGGTGCACTCGGCGCACGGCTTCGCGCTCTACGCCATCAACGCGCTGGCGGTCGGCGCGACGCCGGTGGCGGCGGCGGAGCGGGAGCTGACCACCGACGTCGACGCGATCCTCGCCGCCTGCACCGAGCGCACGCGGATCGTGTTCGTGGCCAACCCCAACAACCCGACCGGCACCTGGATCGACCGCGACGCGCTCGCCCGCCTCGCGGAGGGGATCCCGCCGCGGGCGCTCCTCGTGATCGACGGCGCCTATGCCGAATACGTGCGCGACGCGCGCTACGAACCGGGCGCGGAACTCGTGGAACGATACCCGAACATCGTGATGACGCGGACCTTCTCGAAGATCCACGGCCTCGCCGCGCTGCGCCTCGGATGGATGGTCGCGCCGGATCACGTCGTCGACGCGCTGAACCGCTTCCGCCCGCCCTTCAACGTCAACGCCCCGGCCCTTGCGGCCGGCGAGGCGGCGATCCGCGACCGCGACTGGGTCGAGCGCTGCGCCGTCCTGAACGAGGTCTGGCGCGACTGGCTGGCCAAGCGCCTCGCCGCCGCCGGCGCCCCCTGCCTGCCGAGCGAGGGCAACTTCCTGCTGGCCGAATTCGGCGAGGGCCGGGCCGAGAAGGCCGACGCCTTCCTGAAGGCGCGCGGCATCATCGCCCGGCGCACCGCGAGCTACGGACTGCCGGGACATCTGCGCATCACCGTCGGCGACGAGGCCGCCTGCCGCGCGGTGGCCGACGCCGTGGACGCGTTCGCGGCCTCGGCATGAGCTTGATCTACCCGCGCGTGGCCCTGATCGGGCTCGGCCTGATCGGCGGCTCCTTCGCGCTCGCGGCGAAGCGGGCGGGGCTGGTGGGCGAGGTCGTCGGCACGGCGCGCACCCGGCGCACGCGCGAGACGGCGCTGAGCCTCGGCCTCGTCGACCGCGTCGAGGAGACGGCGGCGGAGGCGGCGGCGGGCGCCGATCTCGTGCTGCTCTGCACGCCCGTCGGGGCGATGGGGCGGGTCGCGGCGGAGATCGCGCCGGCGCTGAAGTCGGGCGCGACGGTCTCCGACGTCGGCTCGGTCAAGGGCGCGGTGATCGCGGCGGTCGGGCCGCATCTGCCGGAGGGGGTGGACTTCGTGCCGGGCCATCCGCTCGCCGGGACCGAGCATTCGGGGCCGGAGGCGGCGTTTCCGGAGCTGTTCGAGAACCGCTGGTGCATCCTCACCCCGGCCGAGGGCGCACGCCCCGAGGCCGTCGAGCGCCTGCGCCGGGTCTGGGAGGGCTGCGGCGCGCATGTCGACCTGATGGACGCCGAGCATCACGACCTTGTGCTTGCGGTGACGAGCCACGTCCCGCACGTCATCGCCTACACCATGGTCGGCGTGGCGGATGACATGCGGCGGGTGACGGCCTCCGAGGTGATCAAGTACTCCGCCGCCGGCTTCCGCGACTTCACGCGCATCGCGGCGTCGGATCCGACCATGTGGCGCGACGTGTTCCTGACCAACAAGGCCGCGACGCTCGAGATTCTCGGCCGCTTCACCGAGGAGCTGTTCGCGCTGCAGCGGGCGATCCGAACAGGCGACGGCGAGCACCTTCACGACTACTTCGCCCGGACGCGGGCGATTCGGCGCGGCATCGTCGAGGCCGGGCAGGACACCGACGCGCCCGATTTCGGCCGGCGTGCGCCGGCCGATCGACGGTGAGACCGGGCCTCGCGGCGCTGGCCTTCGCGGCGGTCGCGGCGGGGACGGGCGCGGCGGCCGAGGGGCTGGACGGCTACCGCGTGGGCCTCTGCGGCGACCACCGGCTCGAGGGCACGCTGCCCGAGCCTCTGGAGGGGCCGGGCTATTGCGGCGTCCCGGCGCCGGTGCGGATCGAGCGCATCGGGTCGGTGGCGCTGCGCCCGCCGGTGACGGTGAACTGCCGGACCGCCCGCGCCCTCTCGGCCTGGGTGGAGCGGGGGCCGGCGCGGGGGGCGCCGCGCCTCCTCGACGGCTCGCTGGCGGCGATCGCGACCAGCGGCAGCTACGCCTGCCGCACGCGCAACTTCCTCGGGGGGCGGCTGTCCGAGCATGCGGCGGGGAACGCGATCGACCTGACGGGCTTCGTGCTCCGCGACGGGCGGGTGGTGTCGGTGCTCCGCGATTGGCGCGACGGCGGCCCGCGGGGGGACTTCCTTCTCTCCGCCTGGCGGGCGGCCTGCGGACCCTTCGGCACCGTGCTGGGGCCGGACCACGACGCGCGGCACCGAAATCACTTCCATCTCGACACGGCCGCGCGGACCGACGGACCGGCCTGCCGCTAGAACCGCGGCGCCTCGCCGAGCGGAACGGGCCCGAGGGAGACCCGCCCCTCCGCGAAGACCAGCGGCGCGGAGAGGGTGTCGGACCCCGACGAGAGCAGGCTCAGCACCTCCAGTCCGGCGCGCAGCGTCGTGGCGAGGCCGGGCGCGATGGCGCCCGAGCGTTCTGCGGCCGCGAGCATGGCCCGCCAGTTTCGGGCCGTGAGATCGATGCGGCCGGTGGGCACGCCGTCCGGCGCCACGTCGAGCCGGCCTTCGGCCTCGAGCCCGAGCGCGCCCCAGCGTATCAGCGAACGGCGGATCTCGAGCGCCGCCGGGCGGATGTCCGACTCCTCGACGGCGTGTCGGTCGAGCGGGCGGCGGAGCACGGCGGTCATGTCGAGGCCGAGCCGGTCGATGCGGCCCGGCAAGGCGCCGCCGAGGGCACGGGCGAGCCGCTCGCGCACGGCTTCGGGCGGCGCGACGTCGCGCGCGTCGAAGACGGCGTCGTAGGCGTTCGGGACTTCCGCCCACGCCTCCGAGCGGCGCACCGAAAGCTGGGCGGCCCCGAGGCCCGCGCTCCATCCCTTCTCGCCGGAGAGGGTCAGGGCCTCGGCCTCCACCACCGCACGGTCGATGGCGAGGTCGGTGGTCGGCAGGAAGCCGGCGGAGGCGCGGAACGTCCCGGCGCTCGCCTCGACGGTCTCTCCGGGAACGGAGACGACGTGGACGCCCGGCCATTCGGCGATGACCTTGTTGGGCTGCCAGGACAGCATGAAGGTGCGGAACACCGGCGCGCTCCAGGCCCAGCCGGCCTCGGGATCGGCGAGGGTCAGACCCTCCACCGTCATGTCGAAGCGGTTCGGAAAGCCGAGGACCGAGACCTCGGCCTCGGCCACCCAGCCGTCGGCCCGACGCTCGGCCAGCCAGCGCTCGACGGCGCGCTCCTGCTGGGTCGCGCCGAACCACCACCAGCCGGACCAGGCGACGAGGGCGAGGACGACGACGGCGATGAGGGCGTTGATCTTGCGCATCTCGGCTCCGAAGGACTGGACGGGTCGCGCCCCGGCATGCGGCGCGTTATAGAGGTGCGGAGGCTTCGGAGCGAGGAGGGCGCATGACGCTCGAGGACGGCGGCTTCTGGGTGTTCGGGTATGGTTCCCTGATCTGGCGGCCCGGTTTCGCGCACGAGGAGCGGCGCAAGGCGCGCCTGCCGGGCTACGCGCGGCGCTTCTGCGTGCGCTCGATCCGCTGGCGCGGCACGCCGGAGGCGCCGGGGCTGGTGCTGGGCCTCGACCCCGAGGCGGGCGCCGAGACCTGGGGCGCGGCCTTCCGCGTCTCGGGCGAGCGCGCCGACGAGGTGCGCGCCTATCTGCATCACCGCGAGATGGGCACGGCGAGCTATTTCGAGCGCTTCGAGACCGTGAAGCTCGACTGCGGGACGCCGACGCCGGCGCTCGCCTACGTCATGGACGTGACGCATTACCAATACGCGCGCCTTCCGGTCGAGGCGCAGGCGGAGATCATCCTGCGCGCCCGCGGCGACGGCGGACCGAATGTGGAGTATCTCCTCGAGACGGCGGCGCACATGCGCGAGATGGGGCTGGAGGATCCGGAGATGTACGCTCTGGAGGCTCTGGTGAGGGAGCGGCGGAGGGAGGACGCGGCATGATCGTGGTGGCGGGACACATCGACGTCGATCCGGCGAACGAGGCGAAGGTCGATCCGATCGCGCGGACGATGATGGAGGAGACGCGGCGCGAGACGGGCTGCCGGGTCTACGACATCACGCGCAGCCTCGAGACGCCGGGTCGCCTGCATCTCTACGAGGAGTGGGACGACCTCGCGGCGCTGGAGGCGCACTTCGATACGCCGCACATGAAGACCTGGCGCGAGGCGCTCGCGGCGCTGGGCGTGCTGGGCCGGCAGGTGGCGCGGATGGAGGCCGGCGAGCCTACGGCTCTCTGACCGGCGCCTCGGGCGTCGCCGCGGCGAGTCGCGCGAGGCCGAGGTCGAGCGCGGCGAGCCCCGCGCGGCCCGCGGGGTTGTCGCGGCGCGCCGCGGCGTGCAGCGAGACGGTGGAGGCGAGGGCGGGGTTCGCCGCCAGGGGAGGCGCGGTCTCCGGCCGGGCGTCCAGCGCCGCGCCGGCGGATGCGGCCGGCAGGCTGGCCACGTCCGCAGCGCCGTCGGCCACGGCGGCGAGGCAGGCCGCGGCGTCGGGCGCCGCGAGGCGCTGGACGCGGGGCGGGGCGAGGCCGGCGGCGGCGAGATCTCCGTCGAAGATCCCGGCCGGGCGGCAGAGCGTCAGGCCGCGGAGCTTCGCCGGGTCGGGCGCCGCGGCGGCCGGGCTCCCGGGCCTCGCGATCCAGACGAAGTCGAGCGTCGCCAAGGGCGCGGAGAACTCCAGCGTCGCGCAGCGTCGGGCGAGGTCCGGCGGCAGCCGGTGCAGCCGTCCGCAGTCGGGCCGGATCCAGGGATAGGAGAGATGCGCGGGACCCTCCGGGCCGGTCGCGGCGAGCGCCGCCGCGGCGTCGGCCGCGACCGGATCGCCGGCGGACGCCGCCGCCCCGACCTTCGCCAGCGCCCCGGCCACGAGGTCGCGGAGACCTTCGGCCGCGGCGAGGCCGGCGGCATCGCCGCCGAAGACGGCGAGGACGGCGTCCGCCGGGGCCGGTCCGAGGGGACTGCTCGGTTCGGCGTCCGCCGCCGCGCGGGCGGACGGGGCGGGCGCGGCCTCGTCGTCCGGACAGGGCAGGCGGAGCACCTGGCCGGGGCGGATCCGGTCGGGATCGTCCAGCCGGCCGCGGTTCAGAGCCAGGATCGGCGCGGGATCGCTCTCGCCGAGACGGTCCTTCGCGATGGCGCCGAGGGTCTCGCCTGCGGCGACGACGTGCTCGCACGCGTCCTGCCCCGACGCCGGCGCGCCGGCCGCGCCGAGCGCGAGGGCGACCGCGAGGGCCGCAGGACGGATCTCTGCGCGGGGCATGGCGTTTCCCGGTGCGGCGGACCGCCGTTCGAGATGCGCAGCCAGGGCACGTCCTGCAAGGGGTCGGCCTGCGCGGCGGGGGCTCGTGCCGTGAGGCTTCCTCACCGAGCCTTGACGTCAGAGACGTAGGCGGAGGCGGTCATGGCCGTGGAAGTGCCAGCGGTCCGCGATCCGGGGCGGCTCGGCGAGGGCGGGGCGGGGGTGACGGCGCAGCAGCTCGGCCAGCGCGACGCGGATCTCGAGCCGCGCGAGCGGCGCTCCGACGCAGAAATGGACGCCCCCGCCGAAGGCGAGATGCGCGGCCGGGTTCGGACGCGCGAGGTCCGCCCGGCCCGGCGCCGGAAAGGCCGCGGGGTCGCGCCCGGCGGCGGCGATCAGCAGGCCCGCCCGCTCGCCCCGGCGGAAGCGGACGCCGAAGACCTCGACGTCCTCCAGCGCGTGGCGGTCGAAGAGGTGCAGCGGCGGGGCGAGGCGCAGCGTCTCCTCGACCGCCGCATCGGCCCGAGGGCCGAGAAAGGCCTCGGCGGCGATCCGCCCTTCGGCCACCAGCCGGACGGCGTTGCCGATCGCCTGCACGGTGGCCTCGTGCCCGGCGTTGAGGAGGAGGACGGCGGTGGCGACCAGCTCCGGCTCCGAGAGCCGGTCTTCGCCGTCGCGCGCGGCGATCAGCCGGTCGAGCAGGGCGTCGCCGGGCCGGGCGCGGCGGCGGGCGATCAGGTCGGCCATGAAGGCCGCGAACTCGGCGGAGGCGGTCGCGGCGCGGTCCTCCAGCGCCCGGTCGCGCCGCGCCTGATACATCGCGACCATGTCGGCCGACCAGGCGCGGAGCCGCGGCCCCGCCTCCGGCGGCGCGCCGAGGACGCGGGTGATCACCGCGAGCGGCAACGGCTCGGCGTAGCCGGCGACGAGGTCGGGAGCCGGGCCTTCCAGCCGGTCGACCAGATCGCGGGCCAGAGCCGCGATCCACGGCTCGAGCGCGGCGACGGCGCGGGAGGTGAAGGCGCGGGAGACGAGGGCGCGGAGGCGCGTGTGGACGGGCGGCTCGCGCTCCAGCAGCGAATGCGCCTCGAGCGCGGCGAACGGCGCGAGATGCGGCGGCGTCGGCGCCGGGTCCGGCGCCTCTCGTCCGAAGCGGCGGTCGCGGAGCAGGGCGGAGACCTCGGCGTGCCCGGCGAACACGGCCTCGAGATGCGGCAGCTCCGCCCAATGCGCCGGGCCGAGGGCGCGCAGGCGGTCATAGGCCGGCCACGGATCCTGCACGAAGGCGGGGTCGCGCGGGGACTGGCGGAAG
>Ga0102943_1001091_pt1 | contig 17171 bp, 16 predicted proteins | sample SalPonC_black_MG_FD_78174 | JGI IMG/M metagenome (GOLD analysis project Ga0102943, IMG submission 78174) | Salt pond soil microbial communities from South San Francisco under conditions of wetland restoration - Salt Pond MetaG... | ecosystem: Environmental > Aquatic > Marine > Intertidal zone >...
AATGGTTCCACCCGGCTGCCAGTGCCTGATTTTTTTTTTCACGGAACTGGTCCAGAGATTCCACCAGGGTTTTCCAGGCAAACAGTTTCTGGAGCACATGCCGTTCTTCTGCAGTCAGATCTGCTGTGTCAATGGTGTTGCCGGTATCTGTTGTAATGATCATATTTTCTTTTGTCCTGTGAATGGTGCTTTTTGTATGCCTGGTATTACCTGTTTTATAAAGCCGGGTCAATACCTGCATTTGGCCGGGACAGCAGACCCGTGTCGTGGGGTTGCTGTGTGTCTCACCCGTCTGCCGTTTTTGACAGTGTGTAAGGCATGCTGCGCTAAACGTCAAAAACTGCGGGCAGGTATGTCCTCAAACAGTTTGACGTTCTTAACGCTTCCCATGCCTAACACACTGTAACAAACACTGCAGAATGGGATCCGCCCCACAGCAACCCCACGACACTAGCCGCTGATGGCAGAAGAAGCTGTTGATGGCAGGAGAACCAATGGTGAATTTCCGGTCCGGTCTTCCATTTTGACGGCGAGATTCTTTGGGCGGAATTTGCTGTCGGGCTGTCAAACGGCCCAAGGATCTCCGCCAGAAAGCAAGTTTCCGCCAAGGGTGACACGCGGGCGAAGTTGGTACATCAAGGAAAAAATCATGAGTAAAACAGAATCCATCAACTGGATACAAGCAGCGTGCACGTTACAGGGAGCCCCTGGTGGTGCCCTGTGAACGGACCGTCAGATCCGGAGGGGGCCTGGTCAGATAACCCAAGATGGTTTTCACACAGAGAGTGGGTTGCCGCACTTTATTGTTTCTATGCAGACAGGCCCCCGCAGATCTCGGACCGGGCACAGGGCACCACCAGGGGCGGGGGCCGGGACAGCATGCTGTACAGACCGGTCGAAAACCCTGGATGTTCATAAAAATATCCAGTACAGACCATGCAGACCTTGAAACCAGGCTGCAAATGCAGTAGTCTGGCAGATACATTTTGTACAATCCCCCTATAAGAAAAGGAACTGCTGCGTGTTCACTGAAACCATAACCTTTCCAGCCGCATTTGCCGCCGGCCTGCTGTCATTTTTGTCTCCATGTATCCTGCCTTTGATACCAGCCTATTTTTCCTTCATCACAGGGCTTTCCTTAGATGAACTCACCGCCGGCAGACAGGAAACCAGAAAAAAAGTAATTCTGTCAACCCTGGCCTATGTGGCTGGATTTTCCTTTGTTTTTATCATGTTCGGGGCATCCGCCTCATTTCTGGGATCTGTTTTCACTGAGTACGCCTATGTAATACGGTACCTGGGCGGGGGTATCATCGTGATTTTCGGGCTGCACCTGCTGGGTGTCATCAATATCACGGCCCTGTCCTTTGAAAAACGGATCCATATGAAACAAAAGCCTGTGCACCTGTTGGGCACCTTTATCATAGGCATGGCATTCGGGGCAGGCTGGAGCCCGTGTATCGGGCCTCTGCTGGGCAGTATCCTCATTGTGGCAGGCAACCAGGACACCCTTGCCAAAGGGGTATGGCTGCTGGCTGTTTACTCGGCAGGCCTGGCGCTTCCCTTTATTCTCATGTCTTTTTTTATCACCTCTCTTATGGAGTTCATGAAAAAAGCCACCCGGTTCATTGCCGTCATCAACAAAGTGGCCGGGGCCCTGCTGATTCTCATGGGACTGCTGCTGATTTTTGACAAATTTCATTTACTGGTTGCCGCATAGACCGGATACCCTGCCATGACAAAAAATTCCAGACAATTTTACAGTCTGATCATCGTCACCACACTGGCCAAACTGCTCCTGAACACGGCCAGGCGGATGGTTTACCCCTTTGCCCCGGCCTTTGCCAGGGGGCTTGGTGTGGATCTGGCCGCCATAACATCCGTGATCGCCCTTAACCAGGCCACCGCTGTCCTGGGGCCTGTAGGGGCATCCTTTGCCGACCGGTACGGCAACAAAAGACTCATACTCATTGCCCTGGTGCTGCTGTGCCTGGGCTGTTTTGCCGCAGGGTTTGTTCCCCTTTACTGGGTCCTGGTGGTGAGCCTGTTTCTGGCCGGCCTGGCCAAAAGCATTTTTGATCCCAGCTTCCAGGCCTTTATCGGCACCCATATTCCTTTTGAACAACGGGGAAAATTCATCGGTATTACCGAGCTGGCATGGGCCGGGGCCACGCTTTTAGGAATCCCCCTGGCCGGGCTGGTTATCCAGAGATTTTCCTTCCAGACCCCGTTTCTGGCCATAGGGGTGCTGGGAGGGGCCTGTTTTTTTCTGATCCTCCGGCTCATGCCGGCAGACGGCCCGGCAGACCGGCAAAATACCGGATCCGGTGCAATACTGGCGGCAAACTGGAAACAGATCATGAAAAACCGCCGGGTTCTGGGAATTCTGGGGTTTGCCTTTTTCATGGCCCTGGGTTCTGACACCCTGTTTGTGGTTTACGGGGCCTGGCTGGAACAGTCCTATGGCCTGTCTCTGGCCGCCATCGGCCTGGGCACCATCCTCATTGGTATGGCTGAGGTGGCCGGCGAGGCCATCACCGCGTTTTTTTCCGACAGGGTGGGGCTGCTGCGCACCATTTTCATCGGAATGGTTCTGACAGCAGGGGCTTATTTTCTGCTGCCGGTTCTGGATCGGGGGGTGCCGTATGTGCTGGGGGGCTTATTTGTTGTGTTTTTGTGCTTTGAGTTCACCATTGTGACGGCCATGGGCCTGACCACGGAACTTGTGCCGGAGCTGCGGGCCTCCACCATGTCCGCCTTTTACGCTGTCGGAGGCCTGGGGCGGGTGGCAGGGGCTTTCTGCGGAGGACTGCTCTGGTCCCATACCGGCATACCGGCCATCAGTATCATTGCCGGCGGGTGTACCCTTGCTGCCCTGGCCTGCATGGCAGCCGGATTTGCCCGGTTTTCAAAAACGCAATAGCAGCTTTATGGCTGCAGTTGCAAAGGGCAGATTCTTTAAGATTTCTTGCCTGATACCATCATGACAATGCCGCCTGAAAAATCCGGAAATCTGCTTCCGATATGCCGGCCGCTGCCGGAGGACGCTCTTTGCTGTCATGGCAGTCAGATCCGCCCGTCACCAGCAGGTGGTGTTGTTCTGCCCAGGAAAGTAACACAGCCTGGTGTTCTTTTGTATGTCCGGGATAATATACCTCAATGCCTGTGATGCCGGCAGCCAGAAATTCGGGCAGAAGGATTTTCACCGTGTCTATGGGGGGCAGCACTTCTCTGTAATGGCCTTTTCCGGTAAAAGAACCGGCCGCCGGATGGGCCAGCACCGCTACCAGCTGCTGCTTTCTGATAAAAGCGCCTGCTGCATCCAGCCCGATACCTGAGGGCAGGTAGGCAGGGCTGTCATTGCCGATAATCCGGTTGATGGTGTTTTTGTCGGTTATGCCCAGTCTCTGGGACAGGGCCAGGGCAAAATGCCGGCGGCTGGCATTGGTACTGTAAGAAGCAATGTCTTCGAAAACAAGGTCCCGGTCCAGCACCGGATCGGTACCGGCAGGGCCGAAAACAGCATTAATCTTTGCAATCCGGGCCCGGACAAGCCCTTCTCCCCGGCCATTGGCCATCAGGGCTTCAAAGGCATCGACAAAATGCTGATCTGACAGGCGCTGAGGCCTAAAATAACACAGCAGGTGAAGGGTTCCGGTAAAAAAAGAACGGTTGAACCGGATGGACAACTCCACCCCGGGGACCACCTGGATACCGGCCGCATCTCCGGCTGCCAAGCCCGGACCAAGGCCTTTGAGGGTATCATGGTCAGTGATGCCTATGACAGACAGCCCGTTTTTTTCTGCAAGCCCCACCAGCTCTTTTGGTGAAAAATCTCCGTCTGATGCCAGGGTGTGGTTGTGCAGATCTGCAAATAAGGTACCGGTCATGGCTGGTCTTTCCAGGTTCATGGTCATTATTGTTTTCCTGTCAGTATTGTTTTTCAGCAGAGAATCATACTTGTCTGTAAACGTGCAGCCCACCATTTTTTATAAAAAAATGCAAGATATCATTTGATTTTTATCTGGTAAATGGTAGAAGAAAAAATCTAATTTTTGGAAATTTTAAGTAAAAACACCCTTTAATTCATAAAATGGATACTGATATGGATATTTTAAATGTACTTGGAAAAGTCACATCAGCACAGGATGCCCAAAAAATTTTCTCCCGGCGCATGGACAGTGTTCAGCTGGACCGCATCCAAAAAATTCAAAACCCGGACATCCTGAAACGACTTGCCAATGCCATTGTCATCTGTAATCCAGATACGGTTTTTATTAACACCGGCTCCAGAGAAGACCAGCAGTTTATCAGAAATCTGGCCCTGGAAACAGGAGAAGAAAGCCCTCTGACCATGGAAAACCATACCATCCATTTTGACCTGCCGGGGGAACAGGGCAGGATCGTGGACAGGACCTTTTATATTGCCAACCCGGAAGACCATATCTCTTCTCTGGCCAACCGCATGAACCGGGAAAATGCACTGGAAGATATCCAATCTAACATGACCGGTATCATGAAGGGCATGACCATGATGGTGGGATTCTACATGCGGGGCCCGGTGGGCTCCCCCGTGTCAAACCCGGCCCTGGAAATCACCAGTTCCGCCTATGTAAGCCACAGTGCCGAGCTTTTGTACCGCAATGCCTATACTGATTTTGACAAGGAGGTGACTGCCCTGGGGCATTTTTTTACCAATGTCCATTCCCAGGGGCTGAACCGGCCTGAAGACCTTCCCAATGCACGGGTGTTCATGGACCGTCAGTACCAGACCACTTACAGCTTCAAATGCACTTATGCCGGAAATACCCTGCTGCTCAAAAAAGGCAACCACCGGTTTGCAGTGGACAAAGCGGTGTACAAAAACCGTGGGGAAGAACTGTCCGAACACATGTTCATCACCGGCATCAGGGGTGGAGAAGACCGGATCACCTGGTTTGCCGGGGCCGCCCCTTCCGGATGCGGCAAAACCACCACAGCCATGGCCGGAAACCTGTTCGTGGGAGACGATCTGGCCCAGATGTGGGTCGCAGCGGACGGCAGTATCCGGTCGGTCAATCCGGAAGCCGGTATCTTCGGCATTGTGGAGGATGTGAACCAGAAGGGAGACCCCCTGCTCATGAAAGTCCTGCGTCAGCCAGGCTACGAAGTGATCTGGTCCAATGTGCTCATAGATGAAAACAAGATCCCCCACTGGGTGGGAAACGATGAACCCCATCCCCGGACAGGTTTCAATTTTCAAGGGGAATGGCATGCCGGTATGAAAGACGATAAAGCCACACCTGTACCCATGTCTCACCCCAATTCCCGGTGCACGCTGCGGTCCACCTGTCTGGAAAATTATTCTGAAGAAGCGGAAAATCCTGAAGGTGTATTGACCAGGGTTTTTACCTACAGCGGCAGGGATGCCGACACCATGCCGCCGGTATGGGTGGCCCCGGATTCAGACCATGGGGTGGTCATCGGGGCCTGTATCGTCTCAGCAGCCACTGCCACCGAAGTGGGGGCTGCCGGTGTAAAACGCGCTCCCTGGGCCAATGCCCCTTTTATCCCGGGCGCACTGGGTGACTATATGGAAGCCCAGTTTCAGTTTTTCGGAAACAAAAAAATCCGCAAAGAGCACCAGCCGGTAATGGCAGGCCTGAATTATTTTCTTACGGAAAAATCCAGGGGAGGGGAATCAGACCGCCTTCTGGGAGAAAAAAAGGATGTCAAGGTCTGGCTGGCATGGCTGGAACGGTATGCCCACAATGAAGCAGGCTGCATCAAAACCCCCATCGGCAATCTGCCCCTTTACCAGGATCTGGCCCGGTTATTTGAAAAAATCATAGACAAAGAATATCCCAAAGCGCTGTATGACCGGCAGTTTTCCCTGTATGTGGACAATATTGTCAAACGCATTGTTTTACAGGAAACCGCCTATGCCAAAGAAGCGGGTATTCCCGGCCGGCTGTTTGAGATTCTGGCACAGCAAAAAGAACAGCTGCTGGCATGGAAACAGACAAAAGGGGCGGTCATTCTCCCTGATGATTGCCGGTAGACAAAATATCCGGATATTATTTAAAGGCATTCTTAAAAAAATATCCGGATATTTGCTTGTTTTATCAATTTGACTTGATTTTGTTAAGCTTATTATATTAAAAGGAATATTTACCATTCAACAACATCAAAATATATAATTGCAGCCGGATGCTGCTGACAATATGTTTTATGACAACAGGAGGAAGCAATGGCAAAAATTGTCACCCGTGAGGAAATGGCCCAGGGGACCATTATAATGAATGAAATTGATGCCCCCCGCATATCCCGCAAAGCAAAACCCGGCCAGTTTGTAATTCTGCAGGCCGATGAAACCGGAGAGCGCATTCCGCTAACAATGGCGGACACCAACCCTGAAAAGGGCACCATCACCATTATTTACATGGTGGTGGGCAAATCAACCGCCCGCTTCAAGGAACTGCAGGTCGGGGATGCGTATTTCGCCCTTATCGGGCCTTTGGGTGCCCCCACCCACATTGAAAATTTCGGCAAAGTGGTGTGTGTGGGCGGCGGCACAGGGATCGCCGTACTCCACCCCATTGCCCGGGCATTGAAACAGGCAGGCAACGAGGTCACCACCATATTGGGGGCCAGAAGCTATGACCTGCTGATCATGGAAGAAAAAATGCGGGCTGTATCTGATCACTTTCACATCTGCACTGATGACGGCTCCCATGGCCACCACGGATTTGTAACGGATGTATTAAAAGATGTGCTGCAAAAAGATGATATCAACCTGGCTGTGGCCATCGGTCCCATCCCCATGATGAAATTCTGCAGCCTGATCACCAAAGAATATAATGTCAAAACCTTTGTGAGCCTCAACCCCATCATGGTGGACGGCACCGGCATGTGCGGGTGCTGCCGCGTATCTGTGGGAGGAGACACCAAGTTTGCCTGTGTGGACGGACCGGAATTCGACGGCCACAAAGTGGATTTTGACGAACTGGCCAAACGACTGGCATCCTATGTGGACGAAGAACACACCAGCATGGATGCTTTTAAAGAATGCAAAGCACAATAACAACACCCGAACGGGTTGGTTATACGGAGGAATAAATGGCAGATAAAAAGAAAAAAATAGACCGGGCCCGGATGCCTGAGCAGGACCCGGATATCAGACGAAGAAATTTTGAGGAAGTTCCCCTGGGACTGGAGAGCGACACCGCCCTGCTCGAAGCAAGCCGGTGTCTGCAGTGCAAAAAACCGGCCTGTGTGGAAGGCTGCCCTGTATCTGTGGATATACCGGGCTTTATTGAAAAGATCGTAAAAAATGATTTTTCCGGGGCCGCAAACAGGCTGTGGGAAAGAAATGCCCTGCCTGCGGTATGCGGCCGGGTATGCCCCCAGGAGGAACAGTGCGAAGGCCTGTGCGTCCTGGGCAAGAAAGGCAAACCTGTTGCCATCGGTTATCTGGAGCGGTTTGCCGCAGATTACGAACGCCAGCATGGTTCCGGCGGCATACCGGAAGTGGCTGAAAAAACAGGGAAAAAAGTAGCAGTCATCGGCTCGGGCCCATCCGGCCTCACCGTGGCAGGGGACCTGCTGATCAAAGGCCATGATGTCACCATTTTCGAAGCATTCCACAAACCCGGCGGGGTTCTGGTATACGGGATTCCCGAATTCAGGCTGCCCAAGGAAATCGTGGCATCAGAAGTGGCCACCCTGGAAAAAATGGGCGCCAGGATGGAGTGCAATTCCGTGGTAGGGGCTTCTGTTACCATTGACGAGCTGTTTGAAGAAGGGTATGACGCTGTGTACATCGGTGTGGGGGCAGGTCTGCCCAGGTTCATGAACCTGCCCGGGGAAAACCTTATCGGCATCTATTCCGCCAATGAGTATCTCACCCGCACCAATCTCATGAAAGGGTACCTGTTCCCCAAATATGACACCCCCATTGCCAAGGGAAAAAATGTGGTGGTCCTGGGGGCCGGCAACGTGGCCATGGACTCAGCCAGAACCGCCATGCGTTTAGGTGCGGAATCGGTCAAGGTGGTGTACAGACGGTCCAGAGAAGAGATGCCGGCCAGAGAAGAAGAACTCCACCATGCCCAGGAGGAAAAAATCGAGTTTGTGCTGCTCACCAATCCCACCCGGTTTTTCGGGGATGAAAACGGCCGGGTCACGGGTATGGAATGCCTGAAAATGGAACTGGGTGAGCCGGATGCTTCCGGCAGAAGGCGGCCGGTGCCCATTGAGGGATCTGAATACCGGATTGACTGCGATCTTGTGGTGGTATCCGTGGGTTCCAATGCCAATCCCCTGTTGACCAATGCCACCCCTGACATGTCATTGAACAAGTGGGGCAATATCGTGGCAGATCCGGTTACCGGCAAAACCACCAAAAAAGGGGTCTGGGCCGGCGGTGACATTGTCACTGGTGCTGCCACAGTGATCCTGGCCATGGGTGCGGGCCGGGCTGCAGCCAACTCCATGCATGATTATCTGACCATGGGGTGGTAACTTTTCAGGTATAAACTGCCAGATATAAATCAAATATAAAAAAAAAGTACCGGGGCTGGCTGCAAACCAGTCCCGGTACTTTTTTTTTCACGGCAATTCATTTTTACGGACATTCTAAAACTTTTTTTTCTTCTTTTTTTGCCCGTAAAAACACACTCACGCAGGTGCAATAAACACCTTATGATCCACCAGGGACAACGAGTGGATATGGCCTTTGACAAATTTCTGCTCCCCGAAAATAGAAACAAGGCGGATGCCGTCTTCATCCGGCTCCACCTTGTCAACCGCTTCCATGATCAGGGTCTGGGTGCCGTTTTCCTTAAAATATGCGTTTGCTTCACACATGTCTGAATCTCCTTGTATTAGATCATAAAAAAGACAGATGGGATGCCATAAGCTCATCCACCAGCATGGGCAGGGGCAGTCCGGCCACACCCACAATGTCGATATTTTCCTGGCTCAGGGGCAAAAGCACTTTTCTGGCATCTGACAGGCTGATGGCTGCAGCAATCTCGCAGGTCACTTCCCCCATCATGGCATGGGGCATGATGATACCCACGGGTCCTATGATCACATCCGCCTTTTTCACGGTCTGAATAATGGCATTGCTTCCGGATGCTCCCTTGTTGGCCCGGGACTTGAGCATCTGGGCAGTGGCAATGGCATTGGTGCCCAGGGCAATGATCTCGATCTGTTCATCAAACCGGTCCTTGAGTTTTTTAATGATAACAGCACCGATGCCGCCGCCCTGTCCGTCCACAACACAGACTTTTTTTGTTTGTTTTGTATCCATTGCATCCCATTATCTCATGTTTGGTTCTATCCGGGATTTCACAAAAGGCTGCAGGTGCTGCCAGATACTTTGTTCAACTGCATCCTCTGAAGTATTTCCATCCACTGTCACCACCTTTTCTGTGTTTCTTAACCGGTCAAAAGCAGTAAAATAATTATGACGTACCTGTTTGAGGATGTCAATTTTTTCATACATGTCCAGGCGGTGGCGGCCGGCCCGGATCCGCTCAAGACAGGTTTCAGGCGCCACATCAATGAAAAGGGTCAGATCCGGCCGGACAATCTGCGCATTCACACTGTTCAGGGTGATGATCCATTCCAGGTCCATGTCCCGGGCATGATATGCATAGGAGGAAAAATAGTACCGGTCGCACAGCACCATCATGCCTTTTTCCACCAGGGCCTGCACCCCGGTTTCCGGTTTCACCAGATGGTCGGTTCTGTCTGCTGCAAACAAGGCGGCAATGGTACGCGGATCACTGGATATCCGGCCTTCCAGCATTTTCCGGATCAGGGATCCCACAGGACCGTCCGTGGGTTCACATGTGGTTACAGCTTTCATGCCCATGCTGGTGAGCCGTTTTTGTATCCGGGCCATCTGGGTGGTTTTGCCGGACCCGTCCAGCCCCTCGAATACCAGAAATCTGCCTGTTGCCATGTGTCCCATATCAAAATTATAAAGTTTTTGTCACAACAGCGGGTTTTATATCAGCATCCTGACTTTCTGGCAAGACCGGATTCCCGGCCGGGCAGGGCAGAGGCATTTTTTTGTTTTGAAACTTATTTTCCAGACCTGGGCGCCCATGGAGAAGATTGATAGCACTCTGGGCATGTCCGGAGGCAACTTTAAACTGGGGATATGATGCTAACATATGTGTTTTTGGCAAACGAATTAATCTTCAGGAGGTGACGTTGTGTTCTCATTGTCCTCGTGAAAATTGTTTTTTTTCTCCAGTTTGCGTTGCTTTTTTTCTTCTTTTTTCTTTTTCTTTGCCATTTCTTTCTGGCGCTTTTCAAATGAATAGTTTGGCTTGAACAAGAATATATCCTTTCTGATCAATCATGGGAGTGGGAGTGGGGTTCTGATTCATGGCCGGGATGATCATGGTCATGACTGCCGTGGGTTTCATCATGGTCATGGGCCGCCTCATCCGCCTGATGGGTATGCTGGTGCCCGTGTTCATGGGAATGGGTGTGCCCATGGGCATGGCTGTGGGTTTCGCCCTCATGGCTATGCGCATGCTCATGCTCATGGGAGTGTTCATGTGCATGATTGTGTTTATGTCTGTCCATTTTTATTTCCATTGCTGCCTCCTTTTTCCATTTTATTGAATTACCAGCCTGTTCGGCTATGGTCAATGTGCCGTAAAAATATTATAAATACGATTAACCACAATGAAAGGTGGTAAAGGCAAAAAATTTTCCCTCAGGGTTTTGTTTTTTCCTTGCGCAGAAGACAGCAGATGGTATGGTGACAGCGCAGGGACCAAAAGAATCGACCCGAATTAAGAGGTAACAAAAAAATGGAAAATGCATATTCAGATGCAGACATTGCCGGTTTGGTTCTGTTTGTGGGACTGGCCCTGGTTTTTTCATTTCTGTGCTCAGTGGCGGAAGCGGTTCTTTTGAGCATCACCCCTTCCTACATTGAAAGCCTCAAAGAAAAACGGCCCAGGCTGGCCGCCCTGTTAAAGCGGTTGAAACAGGACAACGTGGACCAGTCTCTTGCAGCCATATTGACCTTGAATACCATTGCCCATACCGTGGGGGCCATCGGTGCCGGGGCAAAGGCGACGATTGTGTTCGGAAGCGCCTGGTTCGGCATATTTTCCGCGGTCATGACCCTGATGATCCTTTTTCTTTCTGAAATCCTTCCCAAAACCATCGGCGCTGTTTACTGGCCGAAACTTGTGGGACCGACTGCGGTTTTTATTAACACATTGACTGTTGCTTTGTATCCTGTTGTATGGCTGTCTGAAAAACTGACAAAATCCATCTCCCGGGGAAAAGATATGCATATTTTCTCCAGAGATGAATTCATTGCCATGGCATCGGTGGGGGAAACCACGGGACAGATCCATATCAAGGAATCCAGGATCATCCAGAACCTGCTGTGTTTTGAGTCTTTGAAAGTAACCGATATCATGACACCCCGGACAGTTATCTCAGCACTTGCCGAAGACATGACAATCCAGGATGCCCTAAAATACATCACCCAGACCCCCTTTTCCCGCATCCCCCTGTATACATCCCATATTGACGACACCACCGGGTTTGTTCTAAAGGATGATGTGCTGATTTTTGCGGCCCAGAAACGGGGCAATGAAAAACTCAAGGTATTGAAACGAAACATCCTTGCGGTTCCCAGCACCATTTCATTAACCGTGCTTTTTGAGCGTTTTCTCAAGGAGCGCCAGCATATTGCCGTTATTGTCAATGAACACGGGGGAATAGACGGGCTGGTATCACTGGAGGACCTGATAGAGACCCTCATGGGAATGGAAATAGTGGATGAAACAGACAATGTTGTAGACATGCGGAGCCTGGCCCGGAAACAATGGATGGCCCGGGCAAAAGCCATGGGCCTTGAACCAAAAGACGTGGAAAAAAGCAATGACATATGATGTTGTAATCGTGGGCGGTGGACCTGCCGGCCTTTTTGCAGCCTGGTATTTGATGGAAAATGCCAGGCTCAAGGTATTGTTGATCGAAAAAGGCAAGGATTCGTTGAAGCGCAAATGCCCCAACCACAAAATGCAAAAATGCGCCCAGTGCATTCCGTGTAATATTTTATCGGGCATCGGCGGCGCAGGCCTGTATTCTGACGGAAAACTCAACTTCATTCCCCGGCTGGGCAAAACAGATCTGACGCAATTCATGCCTCTGCCGGCGGCCCAGGCCCTTATTGATGAAACCGAGGCGATCTTTACCCGGTTTCACATGGACGGGCCGGTGTATCCCACTGACATGGATGCGGCCAGACAGATCAGAAAAGAAGCCAAACGATTTGGCATCGATCTCATGCTCATCCGGCAGAAACACCTGGGATCCGACAATCTGCCCGGTTATATTGCAGGCATGGCAGACCATATCCGGTCCAAAGGCCTGGCAGTCAGGCTCAATGAAACCGCTGTGGATATTCTGGAAAAGGGCGGCCGCATCACGGGCGTGGTGACCGACAAAGCCACCTATGAAGCACCCAATGTTATTCTGGCGCCGGGCCGCATCGGGGCCAACTGGGTGGCATCGGTGGTCCAGAAACACGGTATCAATTTAAGCCAGCGGGGCATTGAAGTAGGGGTCAGGGTGGAAGTGCACAATGATATCATGGATGATTTATGCAATATCATATATGATCCCACATTTTTTATCCAGACCACCACCTATGATGACCAGACCCGGACTTTCTGCACCAATCAGGGCGGGTTCATCTCCCTTGAAAACTACAATAATTTTGTCTGTGTCAACGGCCATGCATATTCCGGCAAAAAATCAGAGAACACCAATTTTGCCTTTTTATCCAAGGTGATACTCACGGAACCGGTGACCGACAATCAGGCCTATGGAGAGTCTATCGGCAGACTGGCCACCATTATCGGCGGGGGAAAACCCATCCTCCAGCGGTTCGGGGATCTGAAACGGGGCCGCAGGTCCACCTGGCACCGGATCCATAAGGGCTATATCGAACCCACCATGACCAATGTGGTGTGCGGGGACATTGCCATGGCACTGCCGGAAAGGATTCTGTCCAACATCATTGAGGGTCTGGAATCCCTTAACCTTGTGGTACCCGGGGTATCCAATGATGAAACCCTGCTCTATGCACCGGAGATCAAATTTTTTGCCACCCAGGTGGAAACGGACAACCATCTGGAAACCAGCATACGGGGCCTGTATATGGCGGGAGACGGTCCCGGGGTGGCCGGCAATATCGTGTCAGCTGCAGCCACAGGCCTTATACCGGCAAAGCAGATCATTGCCCGTCAGTGACCCGGGCAATGGCAGGCAGATCTGCGTTGCGTATATTGATCAACCCACTGGGGCAGTCTTGTGACCGGACCGTCAGATGCCAAAATATCGCTCAGGGCGCAATGCATACCCAGGGGACGGATAGCACACGATCGTAATTTGGCTGCATGCGATTGACCGGGGAGACTACTCAGGATAATAAATGGCACAGGCATCATCTGATTCCCATGCCATGACGCGTGACACCTGAAGGCTTTCATCCAGGGTGTCATCCAGAAGTGCCTGGACCTGCCGGGCAATATAAACGGCAATACGTTCTGAAGTGGGTTGTTTGTCTTTGAACGCGGCCAGTTCATTGAGAAACTTATGGTCCAGATCCCCGTCCACCACCTGGCGCACCGCTTTTTTGATATCTCCGAAATCAGCCAGCACTCCGGCAGAATTCAGCTGCGGTCCTTTAACGCATACCTCCACATGCCAGTTGTGACCATGGAGGTTCTCACATTTTTCGCCCACCATGGTCAATTGGTGGGCACCGGCAAACCGGGTTTTTATTTTGAGTTCAAACATGGGATCCGCCTGCTGCTATTTATTTTTGAACAGATTTTTCAATTTGTTGGAAATCTTGTTTGCGTCCAGTTTGTCAAATTGTTTTAACAACTCTTTTTGTTTGCCGGTAAGTTTGGTGGGGGTTTTAATAATCGCTTTTATAATCTGATCTCCCCGCCGTCCGCTGCGCAAAGAAGCAATGCCTTCTCCCCGCAGCCGGAAACTGTCTCCGAACTGGGTGCCTTTGGGAATGGTAAGGTTTTCCTCACCCACCAGGGTGGGAACCGTAATTTCATCTCCCAGGGCTGCCTGGGCAAAAGAAATATCAATGGCACAGATGATATCATTTCCATCCCGCTGAAAAAACTTGTGGGGTTTCACATTAATGACCACATACAGGTCCCCGGCTGGCCCGTTTGCAGAAGGAGAAGCCTCTCCTTCTCCGGTAAGCCGCAGTTTGGCACCGACATCCACACCGGCCGGAATCTTCACCTGGACCTTTCTTTTGACCTCCACCCGGCCGGCGCCCACACATTTGGGGCAGGGATCGCTGATCACCGCCCCCCGTCCCTTACAATAGGGACAGGTGGTCTTGACCTTGAAAAAACCCTGGCTCTGAATAAACTGGCCGGTACCGTGACAATGGGCGCAGGTTTGTGCCTGGGTACCGGGACGGGCACCACTGCCGTCGCATTCATCACAAGTGGTCTGTCTGGGGATGGTAATGGTTTTTTCTGTGCCGAATGCTGCTTCCATAAAATCAATGGTCATATTATACCGCAGGTCCGAGCCCCGCTGCACCCTGTTACCCCGGCCGCCCCTGGCACCGCTGAATCCGAAAAAGTCTTCAAAAATATCACCAAAACTGGAAAAAATATCCTCGAATCCGCTGGGGCCAGAATGTCCGGCACCTTCAAGGCCCTGGTGCCCGAACTGGTCATAAATATGCCGCTTGTTGTCATTGCTCAAAACCTCATAGGCTTCAGAGGCTTCCTTGAATTTTTCTACAGCATCTTTGTCATCTGGATTTTTATCAGGATGATATCTAACAGCCAGTTTTCGATATGCTTTTTTCAAAATCTGTTTGTCTGCATCCCTGGCAACCCCCAGGATTTCATAATAGTCGCGTTTTTCTATCATATCCTACCTAATTTCCAGTCATTTCCATGTGGTTTTATTTGTAATCGTGTCTCTGGTATGGTATTTTCCCTACCTGCCTGTGATAAATTATATACATTAATCCTAAAATTCAGGTTGTCAACGATGAACAAAGAACTTGATTTTGTCAAGGAAATGTTTGACAAAATTGCCCATAGATATGATTTTTTAAACCGGCTGCTCAGTCTTCGGCAGGATGTTGTATGGCGCGCCCAGATGGTGCGGGCCGCAGCCCCTGCGAAAAAAACCAGGGTTCTGGATGTGGCCTGCGGCACCTGTGATGTGGCCCTGGAAGTAAGCCTTCGTCTGAAAGATCAGGTCTGCATAACAGGTGTAGATTTTTCCCATGCCATGCTCACATCCGGCCGCAAAAAACTGGTCCGCAAAAAAAAACAAGCCATATGCCTGGTAAATGGTGATGCGCTTTTTCTTCCGTTTAACCCGGCCACCTTTGACACCGTATTTATTGCCTTTGGGATCAGGAACATCATGGACCGGCACCGGGCATTATCCGAGTTTCACACTGTCCTCAAAAAGGGGGGAAACCTGGCTGTCCTCGAGCTGACTACCCCCCAGGCCCCGTTTTTCAGAACCATCTACCTGGCTTATTTCAAAAAAATTCTGCCCCTTATCGGTGCGTTTTTTTCAAAAGAATCCCATGCCTACCATTATCTGCCGGCATCGGTTTTGCATTTCCCGTCTCCCGCAGCATTTGCGACCCTCATGTCTGATGCCGGATTCGGCCAAGTACGTTTCAAACCAATGACCTTCGGCATCGTGACGTTGTTTGTGGGCACCCGGCTGTAAACCCTGCACACAAAAGCAGTCCAGCAAGACTTGTTGACAAGTTTTACGGTTTGCCATATAAGGTGCTGGCTGGACAGGCCATCAAAAAAAAGAGCTATTAACAGCATGCAAGACAATTTATTTAAAACTGTTGAAGGAAAGCTGCTGCTGACCGGAATCCTTCTGGCACTTGCACTCGTGGCAGGTATTGTCTTTTATTTTGTCACTGATTTTGAAACCGCAAAAACCCTGGTTCTGGTATTCATTGCCCACAGTATAGGCGGGAGAGCGGCCGGCATCGGCCTGTGTATTCTCCAGGACTTTGGTACCTTTTCCACCATATTTTATAATTTTTATCTGGAAATTCTGATTGTATGTTTTACCTATTCCATTTTTGTTTTAAGCGCCACCCAGTACCTGCGGGTGGAGTGGGTCATCCGGATCATGGAAAATATCGCAGTAAAAGCGTATAAGAACAAACAAAAAATTGCACGGTTCGGCTGGGTGGGCATATTCTTTTTTGTCATGGCACCCTTGCCGGTGACCGGGCCTGTGGTGGGATCCATCATCGGTTACATGCTCAAGCTCAGCCTTGTGAAAAATTTTTCCGCAACTTTCCTGGGCACGTTAACCGCCATCATTGTCTGGTTTCAGTTCTTTGATTTTCTGGAAGATCGGTTTCATATGATTCAGTATATATTTGCACTTATTGTTGTTCTGGTACTGGTTGTCAATTTTAAAAAAATCAAGATATTCATCCGGGCTGTCACCCAAAAAAGCCGGATCAGCAAATAAATCTGCGCAGCAGTTCATAAACAATGAATTTAAAGCGGTTTGCTGCTTCCAGGCACCCGGAGCTGGTATCAAAATCGTTTCTTTAATATGGTATGGGCAAGAAAATTTTTATCGTCGTGCTCGGGATAACCGATGTTATAGTGCAGCCCCCGGCTTTCTTTGCGCAGGAGAGCGGACCTGATTACAAGCTTTGCCACAGTGGCAATGTTGCGCAATTCCACCAGATCTGATGTCAGCTTGAAATCCCAGTAATATTCATTGATCTCATCCTGGATGGTTTTAATGCGCCGGGCTGCACGCTGGAGTCGCTTATCCGATCTGACAATGCCCACATAATTCCACATGAGGCGCCGGATCTCATCCCAGTTATGAGAGACCACAATGGCTTCATCACTGTCTGTTGTATTGGTTTCATCCCAGGTATCCAGGGTGATATCAACCTTGTTCTGGACAGCTGAAAATTCCTTTACCGAATCCAGATATGCATTATGGGCATATACCAGGGCCTCCAGCAAAGAATTGGATGCCAGGCGGTTGGCACCGTGAAGGCCTGTGCAGGCGGTTTCCCCCACAGCATACAGGCGCTGGACATCTGTTTTCCCGTTCAAATCCGTTGCCAC
>Ga0102943_1001092_pt1 | contig 17170 bp, 13 predicted proteins | sample SalPonC_black_MG_FD_78174 | JGI IMG/M metagenome (GOLD analysis project Ga0102943, IMG submission 78174) | Salt pond soil microbial communities from South San Francisco under conditions of wetland restoration - Salt Pond MetaG... | ecosystem: Environmental > Aquatic > Marine > Intertidal zone >...
CCTATCATACATCGGTTTGAGGTGGAAGTTTCGGGTCCAAAAAATAAACCGTATGGTTTCAGAAACATATTAAGTTCATCTAATATAACTCCGGGCTGAACCCGAACCCAACGCTCTTCGGTGTTAAGTTCAATAATTTGGGTAAAATATTTAGATATATCTGCAACGATTCCATTACCCACCACCTGACCGGCCAGGGAAGTACCTGCTGTACGTGGTATGATTGATGTTTTATGTTGGTTGGCAAATTTTACCAGCTTAATTAAATCTGATTTATCCTTTGGCCGGGCTACAGCCAAAGGTATTTCACGGTATGCCGACGCATCGGTTGCATATAATAATCGGGTTTTTAAATCGGTATATAAATCGCCATTTAATTGTTTGGAAAGATATTTAAGTTGATTGAGCATGAAAATGTATTTTTGAAAAAATTATTTGCCCAGTAAACGATCTTTTAACCTGAACATAAGTTGTACTTTTGTTCTAATATTGCTTATGTTAAATGGTTTATATACTATATCGTCAGCTCCTTCTTTAAGTGCCTTTCTTGTGGTTTCCATATCATTTAAAGCAGTTACCATAATAATAATGGTTTTATCAAATCTTTCATCCTCTCTTACTGTTTTTAAAACATCAAAACCACTGATCTCGGGCATCATAATATCAAGTATAAGAATATCGGGAACTGTTTTATCAAGAAGCGAATAAGCTTCTTTACCATTGGCTGCCAATTGAACATCGCAGTAATCATCAAAGATTTCAAAAAAGAAATCTCTTATTGATAATTCGTCTTCTACAATCAGTAATTGTTTTGATTTCTCCATAAACTAAATTTTATTCTGTGATAAAATTATAATAATATTTGGTTTTACAACACTTATTATTGTAACTTTTATCAGTGAAAATCTGGACAATTTAATCGGGGATTATATTTTCATTATTTATTTGATTAAATACTACCATGACTGAGCCAACGCTAAAACAAATAATAAAACTTTTTTCTGTTTTCTGCCAGTTTGATTTCAATCAACCAATGAATTTAATCAAACTTTTAATTAAGGAGTTTATTACAAAGCATACCAAAGAGATTCATATCGATCCCTTTTTAAATATGTTTGATTTTTATATCTCGCAAGGGGCTGGTAAAGAAAAAAAATTCTATAAAAACCTTACATTAAATGCTGTTAAAGCTATCGGATTAATAAATAGCATTAATAAACATCTGGATAACAAAGAAAAATACTGGGTACTAATTCAGTTGTTTAAAATGTTAAAATTAAAAAAACATATTCTGGATGAAGAGTTTGATTTTGTGGAGACAGTAGCCATATCTTTTAAAATAAAGGAAACAGAATTTTATAATCTTAAGCATTTTATCTTAAATAACTGGGAAGATATTCCGGATAAACAAAATATTTTAATTATAAATAACCAAAAACCGAATTATTCAGAGCCCATAAAACATATTTATCGTGAAAACCTATCAGGGTTTCTATGTATACTTTTTATTCGGTCAATTAACCAGTATTTGTTTTATTATAAAGGCAAAGCTCAGCTTTTCTTAAATGAACATGCTATTGTGCCCAATTCTATTTATGCTCTGGATAAAGGTAATTCCATTTCTAGTTTTAAAATGGGTTTACACAATTTAAAATTAAGACCCATTTATTATACAGAAATTGGAATGGAATTTTTTAAAGATGAGAATTTTAAAAAAATTATACTTGAGTTAAATGATGTTGAATATGGATACAATAATTCTGATGAAGGTATTAAACCATTTAAATTTTCAACTGAATCTTTTTTATTGGTAGGGATTATTGGTTCTAGTGGTGCAGGGAAAACAACGCTGTTAAACATTTTAAATGGAAATCTAAAACCACAAAAAGGGAAAGTTTTTATTAATGGGTATGACCTCCACGATCCTGCTATGCAAAAAAAACTCAAAGGTTTAATTGGATATGTACCACAAGACGACTTGCTTATTGAAGAATTAACTGTATATCAGAATCTTTATTATAATGCAAAACTTTGTTTTTATAATAAATCGAAGAGCGAGATTGATGCAACTGTGATAAAAATGCTTCAAGATTTAGAACTTTATCATATTAAGAGTTTAAAAGTTGGTGATGAAACAAATCAAATTATAAGTGGAGGACAAAGAAAAAGACTTAATATTGGTATTGAGTTAATGAGAGAGCCTGCTATTTTGTTGATTGATGAACCCACATCTGGATTATCATCAATGGATTCTATAAAAATCATCAATATTTTAAGAGAACAAACATTTAAAGGAAAACTGGTTATAGTTAATATTCATCAGCCCTCATCGAATTTATTCCGGCTGCTCGATCAATTAATTGTTATTGATAAAGGGGGATATATAGCATACATAGGTGACCCGCTTGAGTCTTTTGTATATTTTAAAACTTTAAATCAGCAAATTAATCCAACAGAAAAAGAGTGCCCTGTTTGTGGTAATATAGAGCCGGAAACTATTTTAGAAATTTTGGAAGAAAAAGCCCTGGACGAAAATGGGAATTCTACACAAATAAGAAAAATATCTCCTGAGAAGTGGCATAAACTGCATATTGAAAATCAACTAACAAAAAATCAAAAGATAACAGGCAAAAGACCATTACCTCAGATAAATTTTCAAATTCCTCCTGCATTTATACAATTCAACATTTTTAGTTTACGAAATTTAAAAGCAAAACTTTCTAATAAACAATATTTATGGGTCACTTTGTTAGAAACACCATTGCTGGCTTTAATTTTGGGCTATTTTTCTAAGTATAATGCCGGAACAGCCGACATGCCCGAAAAATATATTTTTAGCGAAAATGTAAATATTCCGGCCTATTTATTGATGAGTATAATTGTTGTGTTATTCATTGGATTACTTATCAGTGCAAAAGAAATAATTAGCGACCATAAAATATTAGCCAGAGAAAAGTTTCTTAATTTAAGTAAATTAAGCTATATCAACTCCAAAGTATTTTTTCTATTTGTTTTATCTGCTGTGCAGACTTTTTTATATGTTATCATTGGAAATCATATACTTGAAATTAACTCTTTACATTTATCTTATTGGATTATCCTTTTTTCTATAGCCTGTTCGGCAAATTTATTAGGCTTAATTATTTCGTCCGCCCTAAAATCAACAATAACTATCTATATACTAATACCTTTTTTAATAATTCCGCAAATATTGTTGAGTGGATCAATTATAAAATTTGATCAATTAAACAGTCGGCTTACCTCCAAAATATACCCTCCATTAATTGCTGATTTTATCCCATCGCGTTGGGCTTTTGAATCATTAGCTGTTGTGCAGTTTGAAAACAATGAATATGAAAAGCACTTTTTTGCTATTGAAAAATTTGAAAGTAATATTTCATATCAGCAAAACTATTGGCTGCCTGAACTGCATTTTTTATTGAAAGAGTGTATTCAACTTTTTGAAAAAAATAAAGATAAAGATGTAATTTATAAAAATATACTTTTTATCATTTCTGAATTGGAAAAGAACAACACGGTTAATCATAAGGCATTAAAGACAATTCAATTTATTAAAAATCAGGATTCTATAGAACAGCAAATTCAATTATTAGATGATTTTTTTGCAAATTATCAATCATTTCTTTCAGATTTGATGGATAAAGCACTTTCCGAAAAGGATGTTATAGTTGAAAGGTTAGTTGAAAAAACTGGTAATTTAGAGAATTATCAGAAATTTAAAAGCGATAATTTAAATAATGCTGTTAAAGATTTAGTTCTAAGGCAGGGAAGAGAAGAAAAATTGATAAAAGACAATAATACATTAATAAGAGTATATGAACCAATATATATTACAACTGATAATAAATTTGGAAGAGCTCCGCTTTTTTCTTCAGAAAAAAAGATTTTTCATGTAGCTTTTAGTACTTATCATTTTAATGTATTTATAATTTGGGTTATAAACTTTTTTTTGTATTTAATTCTAACTACCGATATGCTTAATATTATTCTTAATAAGTTACATCTTAAGAAAACTATTCACTCTTTTATTAAAAAAGAATAATAATTCCTATTTTTGATTTCAAATAAATGACTCAATGTATAATAAAACATTTTTAAGCCGGAAAATTTGGTTTAGTCTTTTTGTAACCCTCTTATTAATAAATTGTTGTAAACCAGCCAAAAACAACAAAGAGGATACTACAAGCTTTATTAAAAATATGGATTTCCCTGATAGTATACAGCAAAGACAGCTTAAAAACAATTATTATCAGTTTCCTTCAGCCAAAGAAATGTTTAATTACATAAAACAAGAAGAAACATTAGCTTTCAACCCCAATCTTACCAATCCTGTTAGTCATTACCCGCGATATGTAGATACAAAATCAAAAATATTAAATTTAGGCATATATCTTGCAGATATTAGTTATCTTACATTATACAAAGAAATAAATAAAGCTTCAGAATATTTAGAGGTAGTTCATAAACTCTATAAAGATTTACGCATAGAAGTACCATTTACAGACCAATTTATTAGTAGAATAAAAGATAATTTAAATAACGAAGATTCTTTGGTCTATATATCAGAGCAATATTCCGATGAATTTTATCGGTACATGTATTCAAACAACAAAGAACATATATTAGCTACTGTTTCAGCAGGAAGTTATATTGAGGGTTTATATATTGCATTGAACCTTGTAGACGAATATAAGGAGAATTCATCCGTTATACAAAAAATTGCGGAACAGAAATATACATTTGAAAATTTGTATCAGAATTTAAATGAATTTAATGATGATTCGAACATTCACTTAACATTACAGTACATGGAAAAAATATTATCTGTCTATAATCAATTGGAAACCAAGAGAAAACCTGTAAAAACAAGTAAAAATGAGGATAATATTTTAGTGATTGATGGAGGAGATGAGTTTTTTATGAGTAGAAGTCAGTTTTATGAATTGAAGTCTTTGATAAACCAGTTAAGAAAAGAGATAATAACAAAATCATTTTAATTTTGTTTCATAATGAAATATCTAATTCATATAACTTCAGTTTTATTTTTTATTTCTTTTTTTTATGAGATATCAAAAGCTCAGAATTGTGCGGACTATCATGTAGAAAACTGTCGTTGGGCTGACCGGACATATTTATATAGCCGACAATCTCGAAGCGCTCTATTTACTCCTGGAATGAAGTCCGTTTTTAATATCATTGTATACGGAGGAGAAGAATATTATATTAGTGTAAGCGCGCACCGAAAATTAGGCGATATTAGAGTACAATTAAAAGAAAATAATGAAAAACAAACCATTTTATATGATAATGCTGATTTTAAATATGAAGATTACTTTTATTTTAAAAATGCTATAACAAAAAAAATGATTGTTGAAGTATCGGTACCTGAAAATGAAAAATATAAAGATGAAAAGTTTTGTCTGGGGGTACTTATTGAGTTTAGAAGAAATAAAGTAGAAGAAGAGGATAACCAACTAGGATTTTAAAATAGAATATATAAATATAAATTGATAGATATGAGCGTTTTAGTTAATAATAATTCAAAAGTAATTATACAGGGTTTTACGGGTAGTGAAGGTACTTTTCATGCTCAACAAATGATAGACTACGGAACAAATGTTGTTGGAGGGGTTACACCGGGTAAGGGAGGACAAAAACACCTGGATAAGCCTGTTTTTAATACGGTAGAAGATGCGGTTAAGAAAACTGTCGCTGATGTTTCTGTAATATTTGTACCGCCTGCTTTTGCTGCCGATGCTATTATGGAAGCTGCCGATGCAGGAATAAAGGTAATTGTTACTATTACCGAAGGAATTCCTACCTCGGATATGGTAAAAGTTAAAGAATTTTTAAAAGATAAAGATTGCCGGATGATTGGCCCAAACTGCCCGGGTATAATTACTCCCGAAGAAGCAAAAGTGGGTATTATGCCTGGTTTTATTCATAAAAAGGGGACCATTGGAATTATTTCACGTTCAGGAACTTTAACCTATGAGGCTGTTGACCAGGTTACAAAAATCGGGTTGGGACAATCCACCTGTATTGGAATTGGCGGAGATCCAATTATCGGTACAACCACTTTAGATGCAGTAAAATTACTAATGAACGATCCCGAAACCGAAGGAATAATTCTGATTGGCGAAATTGGTGGAAACATGGAAGCAGAAGCTGCCGAATGGATTAAAGAAAACGGGACTAAGCCTGTAGTGGGCTTTATTGCCGGAAAAACCGCTCCTAAAGGACGTAGGATGGGACATGCCGGAGCTATTATTGGCGGTAAAGGAGATACTGCAGCTGCTAAAATGGAAATTATGCAAAAATGTGGAATACACGTAGTGGAATCGCCTGCCGAAATTGGAAAAAAAATGTATGATGCATTAAAAAAATAACTGAATCTTTTTTGTTAAATTTGTAGCGGATTGTAGCTTTCTATGAATCCGCTTTTTATTTTAAAAATAATGCTACCTGATATTGCATGACGTTTGTTTTTTTATTATGCTTGGTAAGAAATTAATAGATAATGATTAGAAACTGGGAAGATAAAGTAGTTGTAATAGCTGAGGATGAACAAATTAATTTTTTATTCTTAAAAGCTGTTTTAAAACCAACCAAAGCCAAAGTAATTTGGACTAAAACAGGCCGGGAGACGATTGATGTATGTCTTTCTGATAAGATTGACATGGTGCTTATGGATATTAAAATGCCTGATATTAACGGGTTAGATGCTACTATTGAAATCAAGAAAAAATATCCCGATTTACCGATTATTGCACAAACGGCTTATGCTATGGAAGAAGATGAAATAGCAAGCCAGGAGGCCGGTTGTGATGACTATATCTCCAAACCTATACGTCCGGATAACCTGCTTACCATTATGTCTAAATTTTTTGACGATTAAAAAGCTACTGAAAAACCTATTTTAAATTGTGGGTACTCGTATGGATTATCATCTGTTTTTTGCAGGTTCCATAACAAAATAATCCATGATTTTGCTTTTTTTCCCATGTGCTGAACATATCCTCCTCCAAGTAGATAGTTATGAAGCCAGTAACGATCTTTATCTGAATCAGTGGCATCAAAACGAATAGTATTGTATTTTGTATTCAATAATTCATACTCTGCATGCAAAATAAGTCCTGACTGTGTTTTTAGTGGTAAAATTTTCCGAAAATCTTTTATTACGGCAAATTGTAAAAATACACTACCCCCATAGGTGTGTGCTTCAAAATTACTTGAGCTAATATTATCTGGGTCAAAATTTCTTTTTTCATTATAATATTGATATTTACCACCAATACCAAGGGATATACGCTCTGTTAGCTGATTACCAAGTATTACATTAATGTCAACCAAATCAAGATTTCCAAAAGCTAATAATAAATTCCCTCCCCAGAAAAAGTAAGGTTCTTTTGTTTCCTTTTCAGTGTTTTCAGTATTTTTGTCCTGTGTATTTTTTTGCTGTCCAAAGGCTGAGAATGCAAAAAAGAAGATGGTAAATATGATGATTACAGAAATTTTTCTCATACGTTCATTTTATTTTGCTTACAAATTTATAAAATGATTAAAAATAGTTAATTTTCAAGGCTAAAGATATAAAAAAGAAATCAAATGAATATTGTAATTACCGGAGCTAGTAAAGGGATTGGTTTTGAAGTAGCAAAGCTATTTGCTGCTCATGAAGAAAATACTGTGGTAGCCATTGCCAGAAGCGAGGATCTACTTAAAGAATTAAAAAATGCCTGCATTCGGGAAAATCTTAAAACAAAGATTCGTCCAGTAGTTTTTGATATTGAAAATCCTGAAAAAGTAAAGGATTCGATAAAAAATGAGGTGGTAAAATATATCGATTCAGTGGATATATTGATTAATAATGCAGGAGTTTTAGTGAATAGACCATTTCACGAAATAACTGCTGAAGAAATAATGAAATCTTTTCATATTAATAGCATTAGTCCTGCAATAATAATACAGGAACTATTGCCATTATTAAAAAAAGGACAGGTTAAACATGTTATCAATATCTCGAGTATGGGAGGTTTTCAGGGGAGTGTTAAATTTCCCGGATTATCGATATACAGTGCAAGCAAAGCTGCTATAGCTAATTTATCTGAATGTTTAGCCGAAGAGTATAAAGATGAGCATATAATCTTCAACAGCCTTGCATTGGGAGCTGTAAATACCGAAATGCTTAAATCTGCTTTTCCCGGCATGAATGCTCCTTTGGAGCCAGATGAGATGGCCTCATTTATTTACGATTTCGCCATAAATGGTAAAAAATATTTTAATGGAAAAATTATTCCGGTTAGTAGTTCAACACCATAATTTTTATTTTTTAAAAAAGTTTTACTTACTTTATCATTTTAACCTTGAAAATTAATCCTTATGTTAAAAGAGAACCTTGAAAAATTATTTTTTCAAAATAAAACAAAAGATCAGCTCATCGAAGAAGCTTTAACCAGTTTAAGTGCTTTAATTGGTAATGCTCTTGCCGGAGATGATGTGAATAAGATTAAACCACTTTTACCTCCGAAATTACAGCCTGAAGATATTGGTGTGAAATTAAAAACCGTATGTATTCATTTAGAGAATAATGAACATCAAACACCGTGTGCCGAAGTGTGTATTGATTTAATTATTGAACGAACAGAGCAGGAGTTAGGTACTTATTCTTTATATTATGACGAACAAGGCGAACAAATAGATGAAGAGTTAAATCTGTATTAAAAGAGACTGTTCAAAAAGTGTTTTAGTTATTCATATTTATGCTTCGCATGAGAGAAATTCGACGGGCTCAATATAACAATAAATTAACAACCAATATGTTACACTGGTATATATTGGTTTAACTCCTTTTTGGACAAATTCATAGTTTATCGGGCATGTTTAAATACCAATTCCATTTTTTCGGATAAACGTTTAAAAACTTCTTCTTCTGAACCTACACCATCAATTTGATAAATACTTTTTTGCTTGGCGTAATAATTCAATACCGGTTTGGTTTGATTTTCAAAATTTTCCAATCTTCTTACAATCACATCAATGTTCATATCATAGTATCTCTTCTTGTCGGTTTTACTGCGGGCCGTTAATCGTTTTATAGATTCCAGTGTTGGAACATTCATGTTAAAAATGCAGGAAACGGAAGAATTAAGCCTTCGTAATAAACCATCTAAAATATAAGCCTGGACAATTGTTCGGGGGAACCCTTTAAAAAAGAATCCATTGGCTTCAGGATGTGATTTAATTTGTTTCTCAATAAGTTTTATTGCAAATTCATCCGGTACAATATCTCCTTTTTCCATGTATTCTTTAGCTGCAAGTCCCATTTGTGTCCCTTTTTCAATTTCACGCCGAAGTAAAGATCCTGTAGAGATATATACTAAATTATATTTATCAGCCAGTAACTTTCCTTGTGTTCCTTTCCCTGAGCCTGGAGGGCCGTATAAAATAACGTTTAACCATGTTTTAGTTAAGGTATGTTCTACTACGTTGGTTATTCTTCCAAAAATTTCATCTACCGTTCCTATACCATCTACAGCATAATAAATTCCTTTATCTTTATAAAATTCTGCCACCGGAACTGTCTTATTCTTATATTCTTCTAACCTGTTTTTAATTACATCTACTGTATCATCAGCCCTGTTTTCTTTTTTTGCCCTTTCGAGCATTCTTTGCATTAAAATATCCTGCGAAACTTCAAGGCTTATCATACAATTCAGAGCAGTATTCATTTTTATCAATAACCCTTCCAAAATATAAGCCTGCACTACCGTCCGGGGAAATCCATCGAAAAGGAAACCATTTGCTTCATTATTTGTTTTAATTTTTTTCTCGATAATCTGTACAATAATTTCATCGGATACAAGCTCGCCTTTTTCAATTACACTTTTTGCTTTAAGTCCTAATTCGGAACCTTCGGCAATTTCCTCTCTTAAAATATCACCCGTTGAAATATATGCCAGATTGTATTTTTCGATAAGTTTACGGGACTGTGTTCCTTTTCCTGCTCCTGGAGGGCCAAATAGTGCGATATTAAACATTTAAAAATATTTAGTGGTTAATAATTTAATGCTAATCAAAAATAATAAAAAGCATTTTAATCTCCATATTTTCTTTAAAGCTAATTCAATTAAAAAACACTTTAGCATAGTACCAAAGCTCAATTATTCGCTTTTAAAGTCGGTTAAACAACTATTAGTTAATAAAATACATAAAAAAATGAGCGTTTTCAGTAACAAAAATTAAATTATCTCTCTTTATCAAATATAAAGAATGCCCTGAATTTATATCCCTTTGCAGTGGTTTTTTCTATCATATTAATGAATCATATCATTTTAACAATCTGTGTCAATTTAAACATTTATTTGATACTTCTTGTTTAGTATAAAATACATAGTTTATATGAGTACCAATAAAAAATATACCAATCAGTTGATCAATGAATCCAGTCCTTATTTACAGCAACATGCACACAATCCTGTAAACTGGTATCCATGGAATGCAGAGGTTTTAGAAAAAGCAAAAGCAGAAAATAAGCTCATCATCATTAGTATAGGCTATTCTGCTTGTCACTGGTGTCATGTTATGGAACGAGAATCGTTCGAGAACGAAGAGGTTGCAAAAATTATGAACGAACATTTTGTTTGTATAAAAGTAGACAGGGAAGAACGTCCTGATATCGATCAAATTTATATGAACGCAGTGCAACTTATCACCGGAAGCGGAGGGTGGCCGTTAAATTGTTTTGCATTACCCGATGGAAAACCTGTTTTTGGTGGTACATATTTTAAACCCCAACAATGGAAAGATATTTTACAAAATCTTGCCAAAGGATATGAGGTGGATAAAGTGCGATTTGAGAAATATGCCAATGAACTGAAACAGGGAATTGTTTCCAGCAACAAGATTTTTAAAATCAATCAGGAAACGGAATTTTCATCTGAGAATATTTTACCTGCAATCTCAAAAAGCAAAAAGCAATTCGACCGTGTTAATGGGGGAACTTCTGGAGCACCAAAGTTTCCTTTGCCTGTTAACTATTTTTTTTTAATGCGTTTTTATTATCATTCTGGCGAAAAAGAAATATTACAACAGGTTCTGTTAACACTGGAAAAAATGGCTAAAGGAGGGATTTACGATCAATTAGGTGGCGGTTTTGCACGATATTCTGTTGATAGAAGCTGGCTGATCCCTCATTTTGAAAAAATGCTGTATGATAATGCACAATTGGTGAGTCTATATTCAGAAGCTTATCGGTTAAATCCTGATGATGAATATAAAAAAGTAGTATACGAAACACTTACGTTTGTAGAATGTGAATTAACATCTCCCGAAGGGGGCTTTTATTCATCACTCGATGCTGATAGCGAGGGTGTGGAAGGGAAATATTATGTATGGGATAAAACTGAAATACAATCCATAATTCAAGAAAATACAGATGTATTTTGCGATTATTATAATATTACAGAAGATGGCAATTGGGAAGGTAAGAACATATTAAATCGTAAAGAGAATGATAATAGCATTGCCCAACGGCACAACTTGACATTAAAGGAGCTTAAAGAAATTATTATTCAATCGAAAAAGAAACTATTCCAATATCGATTAAAACGTACAAAACCTGCTTTGGATGATAAAGTAATAACATCCTGGAATGCATTAATGGTTAAAGCATACGCTGATGCATACAATGTTTTTGATAATGAATATTTTTTAAAAATTGCCGAAAATAATTTTGAGTTTATTGAAAGGAATCTGATAAAAGACGATTTTAGTCTATATCGAAGTTATAAGAATAAAAAATCAACCATCCATGCTTTTTTAGATGATTATAGCTTGTTAGTTGATGCACTGCTTACTTTATACCAGGCAACATTTAATGAGTATTATATAAACATAGCTCAAAATATTACGGAATATACTATCCTCCATTTTTATGATAAAGATTCAGGAATGTTTTTTTATACATCAGACAGGGATTCTCAATTAGTTGTCCGAACAAAAGAGATAAATGATAATGTTATTCCGTCATCAAATGCTGTTATGGCTCAAAATCTGTATAAACTTGGACATTATTTTTTGAAAGAAGAGTATATAAGAATGTCTGAACAGATGCTTCGGAATATGAAAGATAAAATAGTACAATATCCTTATTTTTTTGGCAACTGGATTGATTTAATGATACAGTTTATCCATACACCTTACGAAGTTTGTATTATTGGAGATAAATCCCAAGAAATAAAGAAAGAGTTTTTCAGAATGTATATTCCCAATATTATTCTGGCAGGAGGAAGCCATGGTAATCTGCCGTTATTAGATAATCGTTTCACTACTGAAAAAACAACCATTTATGTTTGCCGGGATAATGTTTGTCAAAGACCTGTAAAATCTTTTGCCGAGGCACATGAATTGATTGATAATTAATTGTTTTTATTAAAAATTCTAAAAATCTTTATTTTCTTAAAAATCATTGATTAAATTTGTTCAAATGGTGAGAGCGGCCATTGATCTAAATATCGGTTACGAGACATTATTTCCGGGGCATCAGGATTGGGAAAACATAAGCAACCCGTAATTTCGGTTATCGAAAGTGCCTGTCTCTTTTTGGCGTTCTCACCTTATTTATTAAAAATAATTACCTTTTATTTTTAATGTGCGAGTATAAAAAGATAATTTATTTTTGATGAAATTATTTTAAAATAATTTCATATTTTACAAAAAATAACTAAAACTAAATTATAGCTGAGAGACCTTTTAGGAAGAATAAATGAAAAAAAACACTTTTTTACTTTTTATCATTCTAATAAATTTCATTCACCAACATGATGTATACTCCCAGGTTTATGATGTAGGTGGCGATTTCGACTATCCTCCATTTTCGTATATTGATAAAACCGGAGAAGCAAGCGGGCTGCATGTAGATATCTTAAATGCTTTATCTGATGAAACAGGTATAAAATTCAACTATCAACTAAGCAAATGGGATAGTGCATTAAACTATATTCAGACTGACAAAACAGACATTATAATAGGGATCGTATTTTCAGAAGAAAGAGAGAAATATCTGGATTTTACAAACCCATTGCATACTGAATATTATTCAATTTTTATTCGAAAAGATTTAAAATTTAACGATATACCCGACCTATACAAATACAAGTTAATGGTTTTGGAAAAGGATATTTCTATTGAGAAATTTCTTATCCCTATGGGACTTTACAATAACTATGTTGTTGCAAAATCTTTACCCGAAGCAATTGCAGGAATTGAGTGGGGAAGGGCTGATTTTGTAATAGCTCCGCATTCTCTGGGAATGAATCAAATCAAGAAAAACAAATATAAAAATATTCAGGTTAAAGGGCCTCCAATACTTCCCAGCATTTATTGTATGGCTGTTAAAAAAGGAAATACACGCTTACTGGGTATCCTGAACAAAGGGATTTCAGATTTACGATCCAACGGAGAACTTGCTCAAATTCAAAGTAAATGGAAAATTTACGAAAGAGATGAATTTAAATACAGGAGAATTGCTAAAAATATTGGAATCATTATTCTCATAGCATTCATTTTATTAACCTTTGTTATGATATGGATAAGGTTGCTTCGGAAACAGATTAAAAAGAAAACAAAAAAAATTGCAAGTAAAAATCAAGAGTTACAAAAATTAAATGCAGAAAAAGACAAATTTTTTTCAATCATTGCTCATGATTTAAGAAGCCCCTTTCAATCAATTATTGGTTTTAGTGATCTACTTGTAATTCAGGCAAATAAAATTGATATCGAAAATATTAAAGAATATTCTAAAATAATAAAAACGTCATCAAACAGGGCTATGGATTTGCTTACCAATTTAATGGAATGGTCACGTTCGCAAACTGGTAGAATGAATTTCAATCCAAAATATTTCGAAATAAACGATGCGATTAAAAAAACTGTATATTTATTTTCTGATATAGCTGCTCAAAAATCAATCAAAATAGAAATGGATTTACTTCCGAATACAACTGTTTATGCTGATAAGGAGATGATTAGCACTGTATTAAGAAATTTAATTTCAAATGCTATTAAGTTCACTCCAAAAGGAGGTAAAATAAAAGTTTTTAACAAGGTTAAGCAAAACAAAGTAGAAATTTCAATTCAGGACTCAGGTGTTGGCCTTCCAAAATCGGCGCTTGAAAATTTATTTAATATGGATGCAAATAACTCTACTCCAGGTACTCATAAAGAGCAAGGTACTGGTCTTGGATTGATCCTTTGTAAAGAATTTATAGAAAAACACAAAGAGAGCATATGGGTAGAGAGTGAGCCTGGCAAAGGGGCTGTTTTTTATTTTACGTTACCTTATCGAATAAAATAGATACTATGTAAATTCTATTTCAGTTACTTATTTTTAGAAAAAAATAAAACTTACCTGTTTTATATTCATATAATATTTAAGTTCAATTTTTTCTTGTCAAAGAATTTATATGAACCATCCCTTATAAACAAACAGTCACTTGAATAATTTGTAAATTTCCCGAATCTTTGTATCTTAGAGCATCGTTGTTTTCTAAGAATTAACTTAATCAATTCTATCAAAGATGAATAAAAAAATCATAACCTTAATTATTGTTGTAGGCATACTTTTTTTAGCCCTTTTGGGAAGTTGGTTATTTTGGTATATTAAACCCCAGAAGCCTTTAAATATATACATATTGGACAAAACCGTACCAACGGTTGAAAGATTAGAGCATAAATCGTTGATTTGGGCTTTAAATCATAATAAGTTTACTAAACCCGGTGGCAGTTTATATGATGTAAATAAAGATTATTATGGTTTTTTTCCGCTAAATACCAAATCTCAGGAGTTTGATTTTAAAAGTTTGCGTATTCATGAAGTTCAGGATGCTGCTTTAGATTATGATGCACTTTATTATGCTGATACTTATGGAGTATATTATAATGAGTGGTATAATGAAAAAAACATCAATTCTGATATTAGTCCAAAAGTTTATGGAGGACTAAATCAAAACGATTTTTTGTTACTTAAAGAAATGAAAGAGTTGAATAAATTGATTATAACAGAGTTTAATCTATACAACGCTCCTACAAGCGGATTAATACGCGAAAAAGTAGAAGATTTGTTCGGTATTAACTGGAGCGGATGGACGGGTAAATATTTCCCGAGTTTAGATACTACCTCTGCAGATTATATCCCTCAATGGATTATTCAGCTTTATATGAAGCAAAATAACAATCAGTGGCCTTTTAAAAATGCCGGTGTAGTTCTTGTCCATAAGTTTGGTACTATTGCAGTGTTAGAAAATGGAACCCATTTAACCGAAGAGATTCCTTTTATTATTTCAAAAACTGAAACCATAGAAAAATATAATGTTCCTGAAAAAATTTATTATCCAAACTGGTTTGATGTAACTTTCTCAGGTGAAAGAAATGAGGTGTTAGCAAATTTTAATTTAAAAGTAAAGCCGAAGGGTGACTCTCTTTTAAGAAGTTATAATTTACGACCGGTTTTCCCGGCAGTAATAGAACATGAAGAAGATTATCGTTTTTATTATTTTGGCGGAAATTTCGCTGCAAATGCTGTAAATAATAATACCCTTTATTTCGAAGGATATCCTGAAATAATGGCAATGATAACGAGAAACAATTATAAAAGCACAAAAAAATTCTATAGAGAATTTTATTATCCCTTATTATCAAAAATCTTAGATGATTATTATAAATCATTGGATAATTGATCCTTTTTACCTGCATTAAATAAATATTCCAATTAGTTAATATAAGCGACACAATCAACTGTCCCGATTTTTAATTTTAAATCGGGACAATTATTTTCATCCAATTTGGTGTTAGATAAATTTAAGTTGTGAATTATTTTTAAAGTGCTATATTTGTAACTTTTTTCAATATATCGGGAACAATCAAGTGTTATAGAATGATTATTAACAGCAAGATTACCTGGTGTTTTGATGTTAATTTACTCTAATTTATTAATCTTTAAAATTAAATTTAAATGAAAAACAAAATCCCTTTAGTCAAATTATTTTTTTTAATCGGTCTTATTTTTTCTTTTTCAACAGTTTATTCACAAACAGCAACCCCACCTGCTACAGGCGATGGGTCCGAAAGTAATCCTTATCAAATTGCTACGTTAGATAATCTTTATTGGCTGAGTCAGGATACAACCTTATGGGATGATTATTTTATTCAAACAGAAGATATCAACGCCTCTGCCACCTCTGTATGGAATAGTGGATTAGGTTTTGATATGATAGGTAACGACTCAGTTGCTTTTAAAGGAAACTATGATGGACAGTCTTTTATTATTGATAGTTTGGTTATTAACCGACCTAATGAAAGTTATGTAGCGTTTTTTAAAAAAACTGTTAATGGAGCAATCGTTAAAAATCTGGGATTAACGAATTTTACTATTACAGGACTGGAAAGAGTTGGTGGCTTATTTACAAACTGCCTGGCTGAAGTTTCTAATTGTTATACAACAGGTACTATTACAGCAAATCAAGAAGGAAAGTCGGTTGTTGGCGGTTTTGCTGCAGGCTGTTATGGTACTATTTCAAATAGCTTTAGCAATGTTAATGTTATAGCCGCTGATGGAGATTTAATCGGGGGTTTTGTAGGTACATTTGGAAGCGATGGTGTAATAACTAATTCATATAGTTTAGGCTCAGTTAACGGGAATAAATATGTAGGTGGATTTTTGGGAACAATAGGAAATGGTGCATCAGTACAAAATTGCTACTCAACTGTACAAGTTGATTATAATGCAGTAGGGGGAGGTTTTGCCGGAGCCTCATGGATTGGCTCAGAGGTTGCTAATTGCTTCTGGGATAAAGAGCTTTCAGGAATGAGTACTAGTGACGGTGGTACAGGACTTACTTCAAGTGAAATGAAATCTCCAGAAAATTATTTAACCAACGGATGGGATTTTTACGTTGAAACAACCAACGGTACCAATGATTTTTGGGCAACTAATTATGTTGATAATGATGGTTATCCCTTCTTAAGCTGGGAAAATTATTCAAAATCATCTGCCCCGCTTGATCCTGTCAGTAATATTACAATCAATGACATACTATCAAACAGCGTTACCCTCGAGAGTTTTTCAGCCCCCTCATATGGTGGTGCTGAA
>Ga0102943_1001093_pt1 | contig 17165 bp, 18 predicted proteins | sample SalPonC_black_MG_FD_78174 | JGI IMG/M metagenome (GOLD analysis project Ga0102943, IMG submission 78174) | Salt pond soil microbial communities from South San Francisco under conditions of wetland restoration - Salt Pond MetaG... | ecosystem: Environmental > Aquatic > Marine > Intertidal zone >...
AGTAATTACAACGAGTGCAAGAATGATACTCCAGGCAAGTGAATAAACAATTTTATCCGTCAAATCTGCATTCAGTATTGTCGTTCCCGTAATAATCACATTACTTTCAGGAAATATTTTATTGATTTCAGAAGAGATCTCATTTCGAATTTGGTTTATTCTCTGAGATCCCGCATCCTCCGTAAAAGCAGTGACGCGCAGTTTGCTAAAATCAAAATCGACATACCTGGAAAGAGCTTCCGATCCATTAATTTCCAGCAGTAATACATACTGAGCAATGGCACTGTCAGTTGTTGGCAATCCCTTTTGCTGACTGTCCATTGAATCCGGGTTCATCTCGTGATGTATCTGTCCAATGAGTGTATGCAGCCCGGCAACACGGTGAATTTCGGGATATTCCTGAAGTACGCTGTCCAGCCTTGATGCTTTATTCATGATTCCCGCTGTAATTGCGGAGTTGGGAGAGCCAGTATCAATTACAAATTCAAGAGGAAATTGAGGCGAGATATTCTCTGTAAAAAACCGGCTGTCTCTCATCAATTTTGTGTCTTCATCAATATCGTCAAACACACGGCCATTTACATCGAGATTTGTGAGTCCAATACCAAAAAAAATCGTTACAATTATCCCTGCAAAAAGAATTCTTCCGTATCTCAATCGTGTGAAGATCGTAAGTGTTTTTAGCATACTATGGACTCGAGGGTAAAATCCACTCGACTTTTCATCGACGATTCGTTTCTTTCGAGTTAAATTAATAGCTGCGGGTAGAAATGTAATAGTCACCAAATACGCAATCAAAACACCCACAGCTGTATAAATTCCAAATCGTTTCATTGGCACAACCGAACTGCTAATGAGGGAAGCAAATCCAATAGCAGTTGTAATACTTGTTAAGAAAGTGGCACTACCCAACGTCTTTAACATCTCAATAATTGACTTCCGTTTATTCAGCCCTGCTTCTCTTGAATCATCATACTTTGATATCATATGAACTGAGTCGGCAATTCCCACACATAGAAGAATCGGGGCGATGGTAGTGCTCATCACTTCAAGATAACCTCCTGTAAGCTGCATGATGGCTACGGTAAGCAACAGGGTGGTCCATACAATAACCATCGGGTATATTACACCCCATTTTGTCCTGTACATGTACCATAGTAAGAGCATAATCAGAATAGAAGAGATGGCTATGTAGACCACAATCTCATCATTCAGCATATTTACGTATTGATTCCTGAAATACGGAATACCAGAAACGTGAAACGTATATTTTTGCTGGTACTCCTCTAATATTTCATTCACGCTGCTTATAATTCTCTCTTTCGATTCGTAGGTATTATTTGATTCATCAATCATCAATACGATGGAGGTGGCGGAAGCAGCATCGTTAACCAAATAACCTGAAAGGAGCGGATCGGCACTCATCTCATCTTTTAATTTCTCAAGGTCTAATTCTTCAAGGTTTTTTCCTTCGAGATAGGGAGAAAACTCCAGGGAGGCCCCGGAAGACTGAACTTGTTGTGCATCCCAAAGAGAAAGTACATTTTCTATATTTTCTATCTCTTCAAACTGGCTCGTAATATGTTGAAGGTCAGAGAGAACATCTTCGGTGAATAGTGAATCTGTTTTGAAACCAACGAGCATCGCATTGTCATCCCGTCCGAACTCCTGCTCAAGAAGTTCATAATCTTCAATCACCGGATCATCCTGTGGATAAAAGCCTTCAAGATCAAAATCAGTTCGAATATTCGATGCAGGATAGATAGCCAGTAAGGCAAGAATTACAATCCCTGTAATGACCGTTTTGGGGTAAGCTATTATAAAATTACCGAGTCGCTCCACTTTACAAAAAGATGTAGGTATGATTTGTTCAGGAGACGAAACCTAAAGTAACAGAAATGAATTCCATTTTTTTAGAAATAGAGAGCAATCTTTGAAAATATAAAACTATTCTTCCTGAATTGGCTGAATGAAAGATGGCCCGTAAGATCGTTGCTTTTCTCTCCGCCGAAAAGATTTGTACCAAGGGTTAATTGCAGATTGTCATTTAACTCATATTGACCCTGCAATTGAATCCAATAATCTTCTGTATTGATATTATATCTTGACAGTGCCAAAATTTGCAGCTTATTTCTAAAGAATGATCGTGTTGCAAGCAAGGTAACGTATTTGTAATACTCTTCCTGGATGATATCCTCTTCATAATCAAAGATTGCCTCTACAAAAAACTGGGCATCGATTATTGTTTGAAATAGTTCTGTTCTGAATCCAGCCATAGAATGTATCCATGGTTTTGTAGTTAAAAAATCCTGATTGGGGTTGATAAGATTAAAGAGTTCAGTGATATCCTGAAAGGTTGAGGTTAGATCAAAGTCATTACTGCCAGAAAACGGAACGTTTGTAAACAGTTTTTCTTCAACAAACAAGGCCTCACCAAGAAAAAATAGGCGAGGATGAATCTCCAGAGTCGTCGATAATCCTGCCATCCAGGAGTTTTGGTAAGACTCTGTCAAATCAATTGAAAAGAGATTGGGCAGGCTATTCGTTGCAATAGACACATCATATGCGGGAGTCGGATGCGTCCATCGCATTAAAAAGAGGTCTAAATCTATAAAATTTGGAGAAAGTAAATTGTACCGTAATGCAATCTGTGCGTCTGTCAGTTTAAAATCTGACTCCGAATCATCGGTCGTGACAGGAATAGGGGAGAGAAACGATGAAATTTGTTGAGCCGGGAACCACCTGGAATCTGCACCCGGCAAGAGATCGCTTTGAAAAAAAGGAGCAAAAACAAGTTGAAGAGAATTTTCTCCAAAGTAACGTATCGCATTAAAGGATGTTAATCCAAAGCGAATATCTTCTGCCGATATTGTTAAAAATTCACGCAGATCAACGGGTGTTAGAATATCAGTGATGAATGTACCGTTAGCACGCCCCCAAATGATTTTTTGTTGCCCGATTCGTAAGTCATAATCCTGTAGAAACCATTCGATGTAAGCTTCCTTTAACTGAAATTCTATCTCTTGAGATTGATCAAATCTGTGAATCAGGTCCAATTCAGTCTGTAATCCACCGAAGTCTGTTGGTTTATCGAACTGTAATCTTAGCCGATTTCTTGTAGCAATAAATTCATAATCCTCGGTTGTTTGAGCAGCAAGGTAGTTTTGTAGAATACCATTAACGTTTACCTGTGATTTTGCTTCTTCCGGATAGCTTAAAAAGGTCCCTGAAAAGATCAACAAACTAAATATAAAAAAACGATATAGAACCTTTGTGTATCTAATTTGAATCTTTATTTCCAAAATTATTGATGCTTAATCAAAATATGCGTAATTTTATTGCATTGTGGATGTATAGTATCTACAATCATCTACATCACTCAACTCTGAATTAAAACCTTTCATTTCCGAAGTAAATGACACTTATGGCGCACGAAAGAATTGAAGTAGACTTACCTTTAGCCAAAGTTTACGAATTATTATGCAATCCTGTCGATTTCCCAAAATTCCTTGATCGTATCGATCTAGTGGAGAAAGTAAATTCTCAAACTTTCAATTATAAAACCACTATAGGCGGCGAAGAGTTTCAATGGACAACTAATATTATCGATAATCTGAGAAATACCCGTTTTGCCTGGATTACAATCAACGGTAATCTGAATCAAACCGGTACTATTCGGTTCACTCCACTTGATAACGGGGAAAGAACACGGGTCGATTTTTCGCTGGATTACCGAACATTCTTTGGAGAAGCTGAAGAAGATTTGGCTAACTTCATAGAAGGTCTCCCGGCACAACTCACAAAGGATCTTCAAACGTTTAAAGAGCATGCAGAGAATGATACCTTTAGTGAGGTTAAAATTGAAGACCCGGATTCAGAAAAGACTGAGAGCGAAGTAACTGCTTAATCGCTCATTATAATTTATTGGATGCGGCCCGGTATAACCGGGTCGCATTTTTTTTGTCTTATAATTAAGAAATCAAATGGTACTGTCTTTTAGAGACTTTAAAAATTCTACAATCACAGAAAAGCGAATTTATGCAGTGGTTGGGCACCCAATCAGCCACTCTCTTTCACCTGTTATGCATCAAACCGCTTTGGATTACTACGAAATTGACGCAGAGTATGTAGCTATCGACCTACCTCAAACTCAATTAAGAGAATTTATTCCCTGGTGCAATCACGACAATTTCCTTGGGTGTAATATCACTATACCCCACAAAGAAGCTTTCAATCAAATTGTAGATGAAATTGATCCATTTGCCAGGGAAGTAGGTGTAATCAATACACTGGTAAAAAGAGACTATAAGCTTATTGGCTATAATACTGATGTCTATGGATTCCTGAAGCCATTGGAACCCTACATTGGCGATATTGAACACTCAAGAGCTATCATTTTTGGGACGGGTGGTGCAAGTAAAGCTGTTAAAATTGCTTTAGAATCAGAAGAGTTTGAAGAATTAATCTTTGTTTCCCGCCGGCCAAATCAAAGAAAAATTGAGAGTAATACCTCAGAAATCAGAGTCCTCGATTACAATCAATGGCAATCATTTGCAGAGGAAGCTGATCTTTTTATCAATACAACACCAGTCGGTATGTATCCAAAAATTGGAAATACATTCCTCAGAAAAGGAGAAGCAGAATTGTTTGAAGGCAAAATCTGCTACGACTTGATTTACAATCCTTTGGAAACAACTTTTTTGATGCAAGCATCTGAATGTGGAGCCGTTACCCTTAACGGTTTGGACATGCTTATCCACCAGGGAAGCAAATCTTTTGAACTCTGGACAGGGCAAACATTCCCAGTTGAAAAAATTCGAAATAAGCTGATAAATCAATTACAATCGAATCAATGAAACTTATCAGACCTTCAATTTTTTCCAAAATTCCAAATGTTATCGCTGCATTCACAGAAGCCAATCGCGAGGAACAACCGGATGGTTATACCGAAAAGGGAATTAATTTTGCTTTTAATGGTATTCCAAACAGGCCGGAAATTGAGAAAAATTACAAAGAGCTCTTAGATAAATTAGATTTAAAATCTGACTCAATAGCGCTGGCAAAGCAGGTTCATGGATCAAACATCCAAATGATAGAAAAATCCGGAATTTACCCTGAAACTGATGGATTAATTACAACGATAAAAGGATTCTCTTTAGGAATACGGGTAGCAGATTGTGCTGCTGTTTTAATAGCGGATGATAAAAACGATGTTATAGGCGCTTTCCATGCCGGATGGCGGGGAGCGGTTGCCAATATTATTCCAAAAGGGTTGAAAAAAATGCAATCCGTCGGCGGAAATATTAATAATTTCAAAGCCTATATCAGCCCTTGTATTTCACAATCAATGTTCGAAGTGGGAGAAGAAGTAGCCCTGAAATTCCCGGAAAAGTTTGTAGATCGTCTTACATATTCAAAACCTCATGTTGATTTGAAGGGATTTCTGAGAGATCAAATGGTTAAAGTTGGGATGAAAAAATCATCTATTGAAGTCTCACCGGAGTGTACCATGCAGGATTTGCGATTTTTTTCCTATCGAAGAGAACGCGAAAAAGCGGGAAGAATGTTAGGCTTGATAAGTTTGAAATAAAAAAAGAGTTCATTGCGAGTTAGTTATTCACCGCGATATGTAGCGCCTCTGCCTGAAGGGCATATTTTCCCAATGAGAAAGTTTTCGGGCTTGCATCAGTACCTTATTCAGAAAGGCATTATTGATGAAAAAGATGTAGTTGAGCCCACGATGGCCGATTTTACAGAGCTCAATCTTGCTCATACAAGTAGATATAGTCGCGGAATATGGAGTGGTGATCTCAGCAGGAAAGAGATTCGAAAACTGGGGCTCCCATGGTCTAAAGGATTAGCGGTCAGATCCAGGCTGGCAGTTCGGGGTACAATGAATGCTGCGATTATGGCTTTACAGGATGGAATTGCTGGAAATCTTGCAGGTGGCACACATCACTCCATGCCGGATTGCGGAGAAGGATTTTGTGTATTCAATGATGTTGCTGTTGCAATAAAAGTTCTTCAACAAACAAAATGGGCCAGCAAAGTTCTTGTAATTGATTGTGATGTTCACCAGGGGAATGGTACTGCGGAGATTTTTAAAAATGATCCTGATGTTTACACATTTTCTATTCACGGAGAAAAAAATTATCCGTTTGTGAAACCACCATCCACTTACGATATTGGCTTGCCTGATGCGACAGGTGATACAGAATACCAACAAGTACTGACAGACGCTTTGGGCAAAATTTTCAATGATTTTACTCCCGATTTGGTTTTTTACCTTGCCGGAATCGATCCTCTTGAAACCGATTATTTTGGGCGATTGGCATTGACGTTAAACGGTTTGCGCGAACGAGAACGCATTGTCATCGAGACAGTCACTCAAAAAGAGTTGCCGCTTGTACTTCTATTATCGGGGGGATATGCTCCATCAATTTTACAAACCGTTGAAGCTCATGCAATTATGTATGAACAGGCCGTAGAGATTTCAAAACACTACTTTCACTGAACATTTCCTATTTTTACTCATAAACGAAAAATTATAGAATAGTTTGTCTGACAAAAAGATAGCCATATTCGGTTCAACCGGTTCCATTGGAACTCAGGCTCTTGAAATACTTCAAAACAGGAAAAATCTTTTCGATGTTGATGTTTTAACAGCTAATAATAACTATGAGGATCTTGCTGAACAGGTAAATACTTTTCATCCTTCATGTGTAGTTCTCGCTAATCAAGTGCATAAAAAGGAGTTTAAAGAACTACTAAACTATGCACCGGAGCACCTTGCATTTGGCCAATCAGCCCTCGAAGATGTTGCTGAGAATCATGACTACGATTTATTGTTGAACAGTCTTGTTGGATTTGCAGGTTTTATGTCGACTTATACAGCTCTCAAGAGGAGGAAAAAAGTAGCATTGGCAAATAAAGAATCACTTGTTGTGGGGGGGGAGATTATCACAAACTTACCTGCTTTTAAAGAGGGGTTTCTTATTCCAATTGATTCGGAACACTCCGCCATGATGCAATGCATAGAAGGAGAGAGCATGGAATCGATACAAAAAATTATTATTACGGCAAGCGGAGGCCCATTTCGGGATTATTCTGCTGAACAGATGAAATCGATTACTGTTGAAGATGCGCTCAATCATCCCAATTGGGATATGGGAGCAAAAATAACTGTTGATTCATCTACAATGATGAACAAAGGGCTGGAAATTATTGAAGCTCACTGGCTTTTTAACATACCCGTTGAAAAAATTGAACCCGTTATTCACCCACAGAGTATCATTCACTCCATTGTTGAATTTGTTGACGGGTCATCTAAAGCACAGTTAGGGCCTCCCGATATGAAAGTCCCTATTATCTATGCACTTACTTACCCGGAAAGAGAACCTTATCCCAACAAAACGTTGGATTATTCTGAAAGACTGGAATTAGAAATCAGACCTGTTAACTTTGAACTTTTTCCATGTTTGCGATTGGCTATGAATGCGGCAAAGGAGGGAGGTACTGCCCCGGCTGTTCTGAACGCTGCGAATGAGGTTGCCATTGAAAGATTTTTAAGCAAAGAAATTCATTATATTGACATCCCTAAAATTATTGAGTCATCATTACAAAACATTTCTACAGATAAGGAATTGACCCCGGATACGTTAATGAGTATTGATGAAGAAACGCGTAATTATGCAAACACGTTATTAAAATAGTATGGATTGGATTGTAAACATATCATCTACAATTCTCATCTTTATTGCTGCAATTTTTATACTTGTCACATTCCATGAATTGGGACATTTTCTTGCAGCTAAATTCTTTAAGATGAGAGTCAATAAGTTTTCTATAGGTTTTCCTCCTAAGATATTCGGCTTCAAGAAAGGCGAAACTGAATATGTTCTAGGTGCTACACCGTTAGGCGGTTACGTACAGATTGCCGGAATGATCGATGAAAGTATGGATGATTCATTCATAGATAAAGAAGTAGAACCCGATGAGTTTAGAAGCCGGCCGGTTTGGCAGAGAATAGTTGTAATTCTTGCAGGCGTAATTTTTAATATGATTCTCGCAATTCTAATCTACACGGGTATGACCTGGAATTACGGTGAGACGATGATTCCAACATCCTCAATTGATGGCGTTTATGTAGAGGAGAGTTCACTTGCCCATGAAATGGGCTTTCGGACAGGCGATCAGCTGGTTGGCATAAATGGGGAAAGAGTTCAGTATTTCAATGATATTTTCAATCCATCTAAGTTAACAGATCGGAATTTGAGTTTTATGGTGAATCGCAGCGGAGAAACTATTACCCTCACGGCACCACCTGATTTCCTCGATCGAATCAACCAAGAGGGGGGACGTTTTATTAATGAAACTCATAGCCTGCCAAGCTCAATCTCAGAAATACAAGAGGGGAGCCCTGCAGACAGTGCTGGAATTCAAGCAGGTGACAAAATTGTAAGTGTTAACGGCGAACCTGTAAACTATTGGGTACAATTGGTAGATCATATACAAAATTCCGAGGGCAGCCTGCAGATTGATATCAACCGTAACGGCGATATTATTCAAAAGACAGTAGCACCTGATCCTGAAACCAACACAATTGGCATTCATTCTCCAAATCCTGCTGAGTTTTTTAATTATGAAACGAAGAGTTACAACCTGGCTCAATCTTTTGCTATCGGTTTTTCAAATACAAATGATACATTCTTTGGGATAATCCAGGGATTGGGTAGAATGTTTTCAGGTGATATATCAGTACGAGAAAATTTAGGCGGACCTGTTGCTATCGCGAGCATAACACGCGAGGCTACTGATGCCGCCGGTTGGCGTGGATTTTGGAATATCACAGCTTTTCTAAGTGTGACTCTTGCCATTATGAATATGCTGCCAATTCCTGCACTAGACGGAGGACATTTCATGTTCCTTGCATATGAAGGAATTACCCGAAGGGAACCTTCACCAAAAGTTCGAATGGGTTTACAGCAGCTTGGTTTTATTCTACTTATAGGACTTTTTATCCTTATTACCTTCAATGATATACTTCGTACATTCGGGGGTTAGTGGATGATAGCCAGGGAAGGGTACAGTACAATTCTCGTTGTCTTATTATTTAGTATTCTGGTTGCAATTGGTGTCTCATTGGGTCCAAACTGGTTGGGTTATATCATCTACCCGCTCTTGATTATTCTGTGTGGATTAATTCTCTACTTTTTCAGAGATCCCAAGAGAACTTCACCTGCAGATAACAGTTTGATACTTTCGCCGGCAGATGGCCGTGTTGTCCTTATCCAAAAGGTTAGTGAAAACGAGTACATCGGTGGTCCCGCGACTCAAATCAGTATTTTTCTTTCTCCACTTGATGTGCACGTAAACAGGGTTCCGGTAACCGGTAAACTTGAGTTGTTGAAGTATTATCCTGGAAAATATTTAATGGCCTGGGAAGATCACGCATCCGATATGAATGAACGTGCCCATTTTGGAGTAAAGCATATGAGTGGAATGAAAATACTTTTTAAGCAGATTACCGGTTTTATGGCCCGTAGAATTGTTTATCATTTGGAAGAAGGTGAAAGTATTCGGGCCGGACAGCGGTTTGGTATTATGAAATTTGGCTCGAGAATGGATGTAATACTGCCTGAAAGCGTTGATATCAGGGTTCAAAAAGGGGACAGGACCGTTGCCGGAGAATCAATTATTGCTGAAATAAGTTAAGTTTAATCAACTATTTATAAATTCAAGTAATTTTGTTAGTTACCGAGCAAGCATAGATGAAATATCCAATCCAAAAAAAGAGATTTAGAAAACGGCTCAGGAAAAAGAAGCTGAAACCGATCCCAAAGATTATTGTACCCAGCTTCTTTACCCTGATGAATCTCTTTTGCGGTTTCCTGTCGATAATCATGGTTCATGAAGGGAATTTCGTAAATGGAGCTTGGCTTGTTGTGCTTGCCGGTATGTTCGATGCTATGGATGGATTTATGGCCAGGCTCACCAATTCAACCAGTGAGTTTGGAATGGAATTGGACTCAGTAAGTGATGTTGTATCCTTTGCTGTTGCTCCCGGTTTTTTCCTGTATAACTTTGCCTTTCATGAATTAGGAATCATCGGGATATTACTGAGTGCACTTGCACCCCTATTTGGGGCAATACGTCTTGCAAGATTTAATGTAGAATCAAAAGTAAAGGAGATCAATTATTTTAGGGGTTTGCCAACCCCGGCATTCGCAGTAATGATTTCTGCTTTCTATCTAACTTTTCGAAATCGTCTTGATTGGTTTTCAGGATTTGAAAACGGTGTGATTTCAATTCTGATTCCGGTCGTTATTCTTCTCTCTTTTTTGATGGTAAGTACAATTCCTTTTGATAAAATTCCCAAGTTCGACAGGGAATCAATCAAAAAGTACAAAAATCGTCTTATTCTTCTCGGGGTCTACTTTGTCATTATAGTGCTACTGCAAGATATTGGTCTCATGATTGTATTTACATTTTTTATTCTGAAAGGATTAGCTCTTGGTGCTTATATATTTTGGAAACAGGCATTTACAGACGATCCTGACCCGCTTGAAGATAACACGATTTAAAGGGTCGATGCCTTTTTTAAAAAATTGTAGAGATTTGATGCATTCTCTTTGCTCAGCGGTATGACCCGACTTTCAATTTCGTTGAAATAATACCATGCATTTTCATTTTCTCTCCTGAATCTTACACATTTATCACTTTTCACAAATTGATTGTAAAGACTTCTATCCGGCATTTGATCCACTTTCAATTTATAGAAGTCTGATACAGGGTGTTTTGCCTGGAAAATTATTTCGTCGCGAACTTTGTAAATCGATTCTACGTATCCATCATCATACCAAACGGTGATTTCAACCTGACCGTCCTTCACTTTAAAGTAACTAAGCAATGCAAGAGCAAAGAACGAGAACGATGCTAGACGCACATATCCTATCCAAAGCACGTTATCCATCAATTGATATACCAGAAACAGAACGACAGCCAAAATTAAACTTACTACCGAAACTATCGGCCAATATTTTGAGTATTTTTCCTGTATTACCAATTTATTCATGATAATATTCGCTTTTGAATACTTTTACCATCCTTAGTAGAATATTTATCGTACAGGTTTGCAGTTAAACAGGAATGAATAGGGCATACCCATACATAAGAGTCATCGACCGGGATTCCCCGGATTGTTCCATGTTCTTGCGAAATGGCTGATATAGTTAGATCTGCCTCGGAAATATCATTTTTAGGAGAATAGTGAACAATCTGTCCAAAATTATTCTGATCATTGTCTTGAAGATACTCTTTCGAGAGATGAACGGCACCTCCGTGAACAATGGTTCGTCTTGTTTCAGGAATTTTTTGTGCGATGGGTAACACTGCATATAAGGCCACGTCATCAAGGGAACAACTGCCAATTTGTACTTGCATAAAATCATAAAAGACAAAATTTCCGGGGGTCATCTCATCCAACTCTTTGAGCCGATTGGATGTACTGGCTGATGGTGTATCTCCCATGGATATATTGGCCATAGGAAATTTATTTTTCAGCTCAACCAGGATGTCAATCGTTGGATTGATTTTTTGCTGAATTTGTTCAATTGATCGTGCGGAATAGGTGCGTCCATCATGAATATAAAATCCGTGAAATCTACTTTTAGGCTGATTTAATGGTGTATCAATTAATTGAGAAATTAACTCTGTATTCTCATAAGAAACTCCACTTCGACCAGCCCCGGGATCAACCTCAATAAAATATTTAAATGGATTTGACAGTTCCTGGTTCAATAGTTTCAGGTCTTCAACAGAGTTGATGAATATTCGAAGAGTAGCTGCCTTCTCAATCTCTTTAAGGCCTTTTAACTGTTGCGGAAAGAATGGAAATGCAATGGTAATATCATTCCAACCATCTTCAATAAAATATTTTGCCATTGAAACGGAAGAAACAGTGATACCTGTAACTCCTGCATCTCGAAACCAGCGGCCAACTGCGTTAGATTGATGTGTTTTAAAATGAGGTCTAAATATACACCCGGCTTTTTGTGCACGCTCCGCCATGCGATTAATGTTCCGTTTACATCGCTGTGTATCTAAAACCAGAATAGGTTCTTGTTGTGTACTGATAAAACTCATAGGTTTTTCATGCGTTTATATTCGAGCACTAAAAATAGAAAATGCACACGAACGATAAAGGTCTTATTTTGGGGCTGAAATTAAAGAAAAATATTGCAGGCAAAAGAAAAGAAAATTATCGGCCGGATTGAAAAGATCGACCTGCCAAATCTCTCTCTCTATAAACTAGATGCAAAGGTTGATACGGGCGCATACACATCCAGTCTTCATTGCCATGATATTGAACAGTTTTTTAAAGAAGGAAAGAACTGGGTGAAATTTTATGTCTTAGATCCGGATCATCCTGAATACGAACAGACTCAATTTGAGTGTGAGATTCATAAAGTGAAAAAGGTCAAAAGCTCCAATGGACAGATTGAAGAGCGAGTTATTATCAAACAACAAAGTCAGTTTGATAATAATAACAGAACTATTGAACTGTCTCTTACCGACAGGTCAGAAATGAAATACCCGGTATTAATCGGCAGAAAGTTTTTAAAAGGGCAATTTATCGTAGACGTTTCGAAAAAATATTTATTTAAGTAGTATAAGTATATGACAGACAATCAATTAAAGATTATAATTCTATCAAGAAATAAAAATTTGTACTCCACAAAACGACTAGTTGAAGGTATTGAAAAAAGAGGGCACAGGTCCGTCGTTTTAGATCACTTGAAATGTGACATTGTAATTGAGCAGGATAAACCGGTTATCTATTATGATGGAGAAAAAATTAAAAATGTTGCAGCGGTTATCCCCAGAATTGGTGCATCTGTAACGTTCTATGGGGCATCTGTTGTTCGACAGTTTGAAATGATGAACGTACCTTCGGCTGTGGAATCGCAGGCATTGGTTCGTTCAAGAGATAAATTAAGAAGCCTTCAAATTCTTGCTCGTTCGGGTGTGGGGATGCCAAAAACCGTGTTCACAAATTATAGTAAAGAAGTTGCAAAAATAATCGATAGTGTTGGCGGTGCTCCTTTAATTGTGAAGCTTCTTGAAGGCACACAAGGTTACGGAGTAGTTTTGGCACCAACCAAAAAGGCGGCGGAATCGATCATAGAGGCTTTTCATAGCATGAAAGCACGTGTCATTGTACAGGAATTCATTTCCGAGGCAAAAGGGGCAGATATTCGTGCATTTGTTATTGGAAATAAAGTTGTCGGGGCAATGAAGCGGCAAGGTAAGGAGGGAGAGTTTCGTTCAAACCTGCACCAGGGAGGTAGTGGAAAATTAATAAAATTGAGTAAAAAGGAGCGAGAAGTTGCTCTAACGGCCGCTAAAGCTATGAATTTGTCCATTGCAGGGGTAGACCTGCTTCAATCCGACCGTGGCCCTCTCGTTTTAGAGGTAAACTCCTCTCCGGGCCTTGAGGGAATTGAAAAGACCACCGGTAAAGATATTGCTGATGAAATCGTTCAATATGTTGAAAAACTGATTGAACGCTCAAAAAGGAACTCCGGACGACGAAGAATTAAAAGCGATGCCTAAATATTTAGAAATTAACGGTGAAAAAATTGCTCCGGGTGAAGACAAACAACTGAATCTTCGCGTCGCAAGGCTTCCAACCTATACAAATATAGATCTGCCCGTAAGAGTTATCCGTTCTGAAAATCCGGGGCCTGTATTACTGCTTACCGGAGGTTTGCATGGCGATGAGATCAACGGAATTGAGATCGTTCGTCGTCTGATGTCAAATAAAATTATTAAGCTTCAAAGAGGCTCGGTTGTTGCGATTCCTTTGATGAATATTTATGGATTTATACAAAATGTACGCGGTGTTCCGGATGGGAAAGATATCAACCGCAGTTTTCCGGGCAGTAAAAGCGGGTCATTAGCGAAATTGGTGGCTCATACCATTATGAATAAAATAATTCCCCTTATAGATCTGGGAATTGATTTCCATACAGGTGGCAGCAGTCGTGCCAATTTACCTCAGGTGCGGTGTGTTCTAAATATTGAACAAAATATTGAGTTGGCCAGGGCATTTGCTCCGCCGGTCATTATACATTCGGGTTTAATCAACAAATCATTCAGAAAAGCAGTAAATAAAAAGGGGAAACAGATTTTGGTGTTTGAAACCGGAGAATCGCTAAGATTCGATTCTAACGGCATAGAAGAAGGAATTAATGGTACATTAAGGCTATTAAAGCACCTTAAGATGGTAAAAGAAGCTCCAAAACCTCATTCATCTGAAATTTATGAGAAATCGAATTGGGTGCGGGCCTCATTTGCAGGACTGTTTCATCCCAAAATAGAGCTCGGAGATCTAATTGAAAAAGGAATGACGCTGGGAATGATCACCGATCCATTTGGAAATGAAAAGAAACTACTGAAAAGTAAATTTGAAGGTCGCGTAATTGGTATCAACAATTGCCCGGTGGTTCACAAAGGTGATGCAATTCTTCATATCGCAACACAAAAAGTTAATTGGATATAAAAATATAAAGATGAGTTCAAATTTAATATTTCATGCTGTATCAAAACGAAATTGGAATGAATTTAATAAAGGTGGATTCTATAATCCTGAAGGAAGTAAATATGATGATGGAATTGTTTGCGTAAATGCGAATAAACTTAAAGATTACATCAATCAGAACTTCAAGGGAAGAAGACAAGTTCTTGTTTTAGTAATTGATAAACTACGACTTATTCCAAAAACTGTTTATGAAAAAGAGAAACAGATATACCTTATTAAGGATAGAATTAATATGGATGCAATTCTTGACAAGATCTATGTAAAGCCAAATGAGGAAGGAGTTTTCGATATTGAGATTACGGAAGACTAAGAGATTTTATATGCGTTCTTATTCAAGGATACATATAATTGTCGTATAATATATATTATGTAAAGTTGTATATTTACATATAATGAGATGACCTATAACAACAAATCTTACCCCCCTCTCTATATCACTTCTCCAATACTTTCTGAATAGCTTTAAAATCAGGCAGAGATCCTGAATCATCTAACACTTCGGCATATTCTACGATTTTATCCTCGTTTATTACAAAGGCAGATCGTTTAGCCACTCCCTTCATTCCATAATAATCCTCATATAACACACCAAACTGCCTGGAGACCTCTTTATTGAAATCACTTACAAACGGAAACGGAAAATTATTTGCTCTTTTAAACTCTCTTAATGTAAAAAAACTATCAACACTAATTCCTAAAATATTAGCATCCATAGAGTTATAAAGTTTTTTATTGTCCCTGAAATGACACATCTCATCGGTACAGACACTACTGAATGCCAGTGGGAAAAACAGAATTAAAGCTTTTCCATTCTCCAGTAGTTCTGAAAGGTTTAGAGATTGACCTTGGGTATCTTGTAGTGTAAAGTCTTTAACAGTGTGCCCTACTTTCATTAAATCGTCATTTAAATGTTTTCGTTTATTCTAAGTAGATCTGAAAATGAATATATACATGCAATCATTCCTCCGCTGTTTGTAAGCCCCCAGGCCCAGTCGAGTACAATAAAATAATCTTGCAATATCCAATAGAAGCAGAACCCCGAAACCAATAGTATAAGACCGACAATTGTGATTAACTTATTTTTTAATTCTGAACTATAACCAATTGATAATAAGACATATACGAGAATAGCCACTCCCTGCAGAGTCATGAATATAATTTCACGAATAACTTGTGCATCTAAAACAATTAATTGAGTAAATGGTATCAACATCGGAATGAAAACCATATAGTAAGGATACCTGAATATCACAGGTTTACGCTGCCGAATGAATATCAGGAATATGATAAGCAGTAAAGAGATAGAAGTTGACTGTAGAAAGATGTTAACAAATTCCCCGTATGGCAGATTAACTGTTCCGGCAAGATCCCCTATTAACCAGGATAACAAGGCTCCAATAGATATATATTTTACATCAGTAAACTCTGGAGGAAATTTTTTCAGAACTATAAATGCAGCAACAATAATTGTGATGATAGAGAATAACTGAGTCCACAAAATGATTCCCTATGAGGATTTTCGTTGAGAGGATTTTTTGTTGATTTCCCGTTGATGCTCCCTCTCATTTTGATAAATCAATACAAGATCAGCAATCTCTTTTAATATTTTTCGTTCATCTCGAACCATTTTATTCGCCAGATCAAAGAGAGTAATACCTTCACCACGTTCACCCCGAAGTTCTCTTTCCCAGTCAATCAGCGAGATACTCTTAAAATCATTTATTATGGCCGCCCGATGCTTAATGATCTTGCTGAGTGTCTTTTGAATATTAATTTGATCTTCATCTGTAACCTCTTCAAATGATTCTTTGAAATGCTCAAAATCAGATAGTTTAATAAGCCTGTTTTCTGAAACTACACGTTTGGTAATGGGCCTGTAGTAATTTTTTTGAGCATGATCGATAAGCTTTAGCATGTTGTAAATCGACATGCCATCGGGAGGTGTTTCTGTAAACGGAACAGAATCGATCACATACTTGAGAGCCTCTGCTTCATCGAGAAGGTATTCGGTATCGCTGATTAACTCACTAAGTTTTTCCTGAGTAATTTCCTGGTTAGTCATTTGAAATTTGATCTATCTTAAACAGACCAGTTAGACGATGCTTCGGAAGCATCGTTTTTCTTTTGTTGCTCAAGAAGATCCACTAATGAGAGCCCCGTATTCCAATCTCGATCTCTGTCTCTAACGGAGTGAATGTTATTCTCTTCCTGGAAGTCCCAAAATTGACCAAATTGGTTGTTTTTATATTCTTTTAGAAAATCGAGACGTTCTTTCAGGTCTTCTTTGGGAACCATCAGTCGATCTTTATCATAAACCGCATCTTCTCTTGATTCAAATACAATATCATAATCTTTACTCATCACAATCGCTTCCTCGGGACATACCTCTTCACAATATCCACAATAGATACACCGAAGCATATTAATCTCAAACTTCTCAGGATAACGTTCCTTGGGATCATCTGAGTCTTCATTCGCTTGCATACTTATCGCCAATGGCGGGCAAGCTCTCGCACAGAGTCCGCAGGAAACACATCTCTCCTGCCCGTTATCTTCCACAAGA
>Ga0102943_1001095_pt1 | contig 17149 bp, 14 predicted proteins | sample SalPonC_black_MG_FD_78174 | JGI IMG/M metagenome (GOLD analysis project Ga0102943, IMG submission 78174) | Salt pond soil microbial communities from South San Francisco under conditions of wetland restoration - Salt Pond MetaG... | ecosystem: Environmental > Aquatic > Marine > Intertidal zone >...
CCGAGGCCGAGGCCGGGACCGAGGCGTCGGAGCCCGAGGCGCAAGACGTCCCCGCCGAGCCCCGCGCGGAGGTGCTGCGATGAGCGGCGCCGCCCGTCCCGCCGGCGTCGCCGGGCTCGCCGCGGCGCTCGCCTTCCCGGCGCTGGCGCTGCTGGCGCTGGCGGTGCAGCTGGCGCCGCTGGCGGACACGCCGCCGGCGCTGACGCCGGATCTCTTCTGGTGCGTCCTCGCGTATTTCACGCTTCGCGCGCCGCGGGCGACGCCGCTCGGAATGGTCGCCGTCCTCTGCATCCTGCGCGACGCGCTGCTCGGCGGGCCGTTCGGGGCGGGGGCGCTGTCCTTGATCCTCGCCTCGGAGCTGCTGCGCCGGCGGGCGGCGCTGGCGCCGGCGCCGCGGCCGCTGTGGTCGGACTGGGCATGGTGCGCGCTCGGCTTCGCGGCGGCGACGGCGCTGCAATGGGCGCTGCTGTCGGTCAGCTTCGCGCGGCCGCCCTCGCCCGCGGCGCTGGCCCCGCACGTCCTCGCGACTGCGCTGGCGCTTCCCGTCGTCGCGGCGCTGCTGCGCTATGCGCTGCGCCTCGGAGCCTCGCCCCGCGCGGAGCGGCCGGCATGAGCCGCGTCTGGCGCAAGCCCGGGCCCGCCGACGACCGGCCGCGCCTCACCCGCCGGGGCCTCCTGCTCGGGGGCGGCATGGCCGGAGTGATGGGCGTGCTCGGCTGGCGGATGCGGGAGCTGCAGGTGCTGGAGGCGGACCAGTACCGCCTGCTGGCCGAGGAGAACCGCATCAACATCCGCCTGATCCCGCCGGCGCGGGGGCGGATCTTCGACCGCGCGGGGCGTCCCCTCGCGGTGAACCGCAAGAACTACCGCGTGGTGCTGATCCGCGAGCAGGCGGGCGACGTCGAGGCGGCGCTCGACCGTCTGGCCGAGTTGATCCCGATCTCGGAGCGCGAGCGCGAGCGCGCGATCCGCGACGCGACGCGCAAGGCCGCCTTCGTGCCCGTCACCGTGGCCGAGCATCTGAGCTGGGAGCATTTCGCCCGCGTCGCCGCGAACGCTCCGGCCCTGCCCGGCGTCGACGTCGAGGCCGGGCTGACGCGCTACTATCCGGAGGGAGACGCCCTCGCCCACGCCGTCGGCCATGTCGGGCGGGTGAACGAGCGCGAGCTCGACGCCGACGGCGAGGCGACGCCCCTGCTGCAGATCCCGGACTTCCGGATCGGCAAGACCGGGGTGGAGATCCGGCGCGAGGCGACGCTGCGCGGCTCGGCCGGCCTGAGCCGCATCGAGGTGAACGCCCGCGGGCGGACGGTGCGCGAACTGGGGCGCGAGGACGGCGAGCCGGGCGCCGACCTGCAGCTCACCCTCGACCTCGACCTCCAGCGCCACGCGATGGAGCGCCTCTCGGGCGAGAGCGCGGCGGTCGTGCTGATGGACTGCGCCACCGGCGATCTGCTCGTCTCGGCGTCCTCTCCCGGCTACGACCCCAACCCCTTCGTCTTCGGCATCTCCACGGACGACTGGAACGCCCTGCTGGAGGATCCCTATCGCCCGCTGGCCGACAAGACGGTCTCCGGCCTCTACCCGCCGGGTTCGACCTGGAAGATGGTGGTCGCGCTCGCCGCGCTCGAGGCCGGGCAGCTCGACCCCGCCGAGCGGGTGTTCTGCAACGGCGGCCTCAAGCTCGGCAACCGGCGCTTCCATTGCTGGCGGCGCGGCGGGCACGGCCATGTCGACCTGCAGGAGAGTCTCGCCCAGAGCTGCGACGTCTATTACTACGAGATCGCGCGGCGCACCGGCATCGACCGCATAGCGGACATGGCCAACCGCCTCGGCCTCGGGGTGGCCCACGAGCTGCCGCTGCCCGCGGTGCGCGAGGGGCTGACCCCGACCCGGGCCTGGAAGCAGGGCGCGCGGGGCGAGGCCTGGCGCGTCGGAGACACCTTCAACGCCGGCATCGGCCAGGGCTTCGTGCTGACCTCGCCGCTGCAGCTCGCCGTGATGACGGCGCGCATCGCGACCGGCCGGGCGGTCTCTCCCCGCCTCGTGCGCGGCGCCGCCGGACGGCCGCTGGCGGACCCGGAGCCGGGCCTTCTCGACGTCAACGGCACGCATCTGCGACTGGTGCGCGAGGGGATGCTGGCGGTGATGGAGGATCGCCGGGGCACCGCCCGGCGCAGCCGCATCGTGGCCGAGGGGCTGGCGATGGCCGGCAAGACCGGCACCAGCCAGGTCCGGCGCATCACCGCGGCCGAGCGGGCGGCCGGCGTCACGCGCAACGAGGATCTGCCGTGGAACCGGCGAGACCACGCGCTCTTCGTGGGCTTCGCGCCCTACGCGGCGCCGCGCTTCGCGCTTTCGGTGGTGGTCGAGCACGGCGGGGGCGGCTCCTCGGCCGCGGCCCCCATCGCCCAGGACGAGATGCTGCGCGCGCCCTGGGGCGGGACCGAGCCCCCCGTCCCCGCCTATCCGCCGGAGATGCGGCGCGAGGTGATGGAACGGCGGATCCGACCGCCCGAGCCGCGGCCGCCGGCGCCGGCCGCCGGCGGCGGACCGGCCCCGTCCGAAGCCCCGCGCCCCGGCGGCGAGCCGCCCGACCCGCCGCCGGATCTGCCCCGACGCGCCTGAGCCGGCGGCGCAGACCCGACCCCCCCGCCCGACCCTCTCGACGCCGCGCCGGCCCGGCGCCATCCTTCGCGCCGTCCCTCCGGAGCCGAACCGCCGCCCATGTCCCGCCTCGCCGCCCCCGACGCCGCGCCGAGCCCGCTGCAGAAGCTGCTGCGCTTCCACTGGGCGCTGGCGCTCAGCGTCGCGGCCGTCGCCGCGGCGGGGGCGCTGATGCTCTACTCCGTCGCGGGCGGCTCGGCCGAGCCCTGGGCCGCGCGCCACGCCTCGCGCTTCGGGGTCGGCTTCGCGCTGATGCTGGCGGTGGCCTTCGTGCATCTGCGCTACTGGCGCGCGCTCTCGCCGCTCGCCTATCTCGGGGCGCTCGGGCTTCTGCTCGCGGTGGAGGTCGCCGGCGCCACCGGCATGGGCGCGACGCGCTGGATCGAACTCGGGCCGCTGCGGCTGCAGCCGTCCGAGCTGATGAAGATCGGCCTCGTGATGGCGCTCGCCTGGTATTACGACCGGCTCGATCCGGCCAAGGTCTCCCACCCGCTGCGGCTGCTGCCGCCGCTGGCGATGATACTGGTTCCGATGGCGCTGGTGCTGAAGCAGCCCGATCTCGGCACCGCGCTGCTGATCGGCCTCGGCGGCGCGGCGGTGATGTGGCTCGCGGGGGTGCACTGGGCGTATTTCGCCACCGCCGCCGCCGTCGGCGGCGGCCTCGTCACCGCGGTCCTGCAATCCCGCGGGACCTCGTGGCAGCTGATCAAGGACTACCAGTTCCGCCGCGTCGACGTGTTCCTGAACCCCGAGCTCGACCCCCTCGGCGCGGGCTATCACATCACCCAGTCGAAGATCGCCTTCGGCTCCGGCGGCCTCGGCGGGCGCGGCTTCATGCAGGGCACGCAGAGCCGGCTGAACTTCCTGCCCGAGAAGCACACGGACTTCATCTTCACCACGCTGGCCGAGGAGTTCGGCTTCTTCGGGGCCATCGGCCTGCTGACGCTCTACGGGCTGATCGTCCTCTTCTGCCTCGTCTCGATGCTGGCCAACCGCGACCGCTTCGGCGCGCTGCTCACCGGCGGGCTCGCCGTCGCCTTCTTCCTCTACTTCGCCGTCAACATGGCGATGGTGACGGGCCTCGCGCCCGTCGTCGGCGTGCCGCTGCCGCTGGTCAGCTATGGCGGCTCGGCCCTGCTCGTGCTCATGATCGCCTTCGGCCTCGTCCAGTCCGCTCACATCCACAGGCCCCGATGACCCTCACCGCGCTTCTCGCCGTCCCGCCCGCGGGCGTTCCGAAATGGGCGCCCGCGCTCGAAGCCGCCGCCGCGGCGGAGGGCGTGCCGCTCCGCCTCGCGACCGACCCGGACGAGGTCGATCCGGCCGAGGTGGAGGTGGTGATCTACAACCCCGAAGGTCCGGTGCGGGACTTCCGCGTCTTCCCGAACCTCCGCGCCGTCCTCTCGATGTGGGCGGGGGTCGAGACCATCGTGGGCGATCCGACCATCACCGTCCCGCTGACCCGCATGGTCGAGCCGGGCCTGACCGAGGGCATGACCGACTGGGTCTGCGCTCACGCCCTGCGCCTGCATGTCGGCCTCGACCGGCACCTGAACCTGGCGCCGGACGCCTGGCCGCAATGGCACCCGCCGCTTTCGCGTCACCGCACGGTCGGCGTGCTCGGCCTCGGGGAGCTCGGCGCCGACGCCGCCGCGATGCTCGCGCGGCTCCGCTTCGACGTCGCCGGCTGGTCGCGCAGCCCAAGGAGCGTCGAGGGCGTCGACTGCCGGCACGGCCCCGACGGGCTCGAGGCCGTGCTCGCGCGCTCGGAGATCCTGGTGCTGCTCCTGCCCGCGACGCCGGAGACCGACTCGCTGATGGACGCCGCCCGCCTCGCCAGGCTGCCGGAGGGCGCCGCCCTTCTGAACCCCGGCCGGGGCACGCTGATCGACGACGCGGCGCTCCTCGCCGCGCTCGACGCGGGCCGGCTCTCGCACGCCGTGCTCGACGTCTTCCGGGAGGAGCCGCTGCCGCCCGACCATCCGTTCCGCCGGCACCCGAAGGTCACGGTGACCCCGCACATCGCCTCGGTGACGCGTCCGGAGACGGCGGCTCCGGCGCTCGCCGAGCAGCTCGCGCGGCTCCACCGGGGCGAGCCGTTGCGTCACGTTGTCGACCGGGCCCGCGGATACTAGCTCTTGCTCGGTCGGCGCACGTCCGGCCCGCATCGAGGAGACCAGACGTTGCCGCCCAAGTCCCCGGCCCCCTCGCGACGCCCGGCGACGGGCCAGCGCCGCGCCTCGGTCGCCCGGCGCCGGCGCCGAAGCTTCCTGCAGCGCTGGCGCGCGAACTTCCTGACCGGCCTCGCGCTCGTCGCGCCGGTCACGCTGACGCTCTACCTGCTGTGGACCTTCATCGAGTTCGTGGACTCCAAGATCGTCCCGCTGGTGCCCGCGGCCTACAATCCGGACACCTATCTCGGCTTCCATCTGCCGGGGTTCGGGCTGCTCGTCTTCGTGGTGTTCACCGCCCTCGTCGGCGTCGCCACCAAGAACCTCTTCGGCCGCCAGCTCGTGCTCATGGCCGAGGGCTGGGTGGAGCGGATGCCGGTGGTCCGCTCGCTCTACAACGGCATCAAGCAGATCATCGAGACGGTGGTCACCCAGTCCGGCGGCGCCAGCTTCCAGACCGCCTGCCTGATCGAATATCCCCGCCGCGGCCTCTGGGCGATCGCCTTCGTCTCGACCGAGACGCGGGGCGAGATCCTGTCCAAGGCCGGCGGCGGCGCGATGACCAGCGTGTTCCTGCCGACGACGCCGAACCCGACCTCGGGCTTCCTGCTGTTCGTGCCGAAGGAGGACGTCATCGTCCTCGGCATGTCGGTGGAGGAGGCCGCGAAGCTGGTGATCTCCGCCGGTCTCGTGGTGCCGCCGACGGCGGAGGAGAAGGCCGCGGGCCTCGCCCGGCGCGGACCGCAGGGCCAGCCGGTCCCCTCGCCGGCCCGTCCCGGGGCGCCGCCGCCGGGACCGATGGCGCCGCGCCCCGCCCCCGACGCCCCGGGCGAACCGAAGGCCCGAGGGGTCGGCGCCGACGCCGAGGATTGATCCGGCGTCGGCGCCGGGACCGACCCGGCCGCCGCGCCCGCGCGTTCCGGCGGCGCGGCGGCCCCTCTCAGCCCATCCCCTTGGCGCGCGGGTCGCCCCGCGGCAGCGTCATCGCCTTCAGCCGCCGCGCCCCGTGCTCGCCGGTGGCGATCTCGGTGACGATCACCTCGTCCTCGCCGACCTCGCCCAGCGCCACGTCCTCGTCCGGCAGCACCACCCACCAGCGCCGGCCGACCTTGACGCAGACCTGCCCCTCGAACCGCGCCGCCTGCTTCGCGGCGCCCTTGAGCAGCCCGTAATAGGGATCCTTGCGCCAGGCGTCGGGCCGCGCCGGGTCCACCACGCAGGTCAGCCGCATCCCGTCGTGTTCGGTGGCGAGGAACAGCCGCGCCTTGGCCGGGAACCAGCGGTCGTCCAGCGTCTCGGTCGTCAGCCAGCCGCAGTGGAAATCGCGGCACTCCTGCGGCCGCTCGGGATAGATCGCGCAGGCGCGCTTCCCGGCGCAATGCGCGCACCAGGTCGCCGGCGGCTTCTCCAGCGCCTCGACCTCCAGCAGGTAGCAACACATCGCGCAGCCCTCGCAGCTGCGTCCCGGCACGATCCGCGCGGCGTCCTCGGTCATTCCGCCTCCTCCCGCCACCAGACGTCCGGCAGCCACCCTATCCAGTCGCCGTAGAGCGGCAGCCGCTCCGGAAAGGCGAGGTCGCCGTCCCACCCTATCCGGCTCGCCGGCGCGTGCCAGAGCGGCACGACATAGGCCCCCCAGGCCAACGCCCGGTCGAGCGCCCGCGCCGCCGCATCGAAATCCGCCTCGGTCTCCGCGACCAGCAGCGCGTCGATCGACGCCTCCACCGCCGCGCTGTCGACGCCGGCGTAGTTCCGCGTCCCCGGCGTCTCCCGGCCGTAGGCGCCCCAATAGAGCCGTTGCTCCGCCCCCGGCGAAAGCGACATCGCCCATCGGTTCACGATCATGTCGTAGTCGTAGTCGAGCCGCCGCGCCTCGTACTGCGCGCCATCCACGAGCCGCACCGTCGCCTCGATCCCCAGCGGCTCCAGGGCGCGCGCGAAGACCGAGGCGGCCGCTTCCCAGGCGGGCCCCTCCAGCAGGATCTCGAACCGGAACGCCCGGCCCTCGGCGTCCCTCAGCGCCCCGTCGCGAACCGTCCAGCCCGCGGCCTCCAGCAGTCGCACCGCAGAGCGCAGGTTGCGCCGGTCGCGGCCCGAGCCGTCGGTCTCCGGCAGCTCCGCGGTTCCCTCCAGCGCGCCCGCCGGCAACGCCTCGGCATGGGGCGCGAGGATGGCGCGCTCGCGTCCCTCCGCCGGCCCCTGATGCGCCAGCGGAGAGCCGCCGAACGGCGAGCGGATCCGCTCGTAGACCCCGCGGTTCAGCGTCCGGTTGATCCACTCGAAGTCGAAGGCCAGCGTCAGCGCCCGTCGCACGCGGATGTCGTCGAAAGGCGCGCGGCGGGTGTTGAACACGAAGCCCGTCATGCCGGAGGGGCGGCCGTGCGGGATCTCCGCCCGCTCGACCCCCGCCGCCTCGGCCCAGCCCCAGCCGTCCTCCCAGCGGTCGGGGTCGCCCTCGCGGAAGACGTCGATCTCGCCGGCGCGGAACGCCTCGAACAGCGCCGCGCCGTCGCGGAACCACTCGTGGCGGATCGTCTCGAAGTTCCAGCGCCCGGCGTTGAAGGCCAGCCCCTCGCCCCACCAGTCGGGATCGCGCCGGAACGTGACGTGCCGCCCGGCCTCCGCCTCGGCCACGACATAGGGGCCGGAACCCACCAGCGGCTCGAGAGACCCTTCCCCGAACGCACGCCCCTCATGCGCCGCCTTCGACAGAACCGGCATCAGCCCGAGGATCAGCGGCGCCTCCCGGCCGGGCTCGGCGAAGCGGAAGCGCACCACGCCGGGCGCCGGCCGCTCGATCCCGGCGATCCTGTCCCGAAGCGTGCGATAGCCGGGCCGCCCGAGCTCGCCGAGGGTCTCCAACGACCAGACGACGTCCTCCACCGTCACCCGCGTCCCGTCCGAAAACCGCGCCTCCGGGCGCAGGCGGAACTCGACCCAGGCGCGGTCCTGCGGAATCTCGACCGTCTCGGCCAGCAGCCCGTAGAGCGCGAAGGGCTCGTCCCAGTTCCGGCCCATCAGCGATTCGACGGTCAGCGTGCGCACCGCCCAGACGGGCCGGCCCTTCACGACGTAGGGATTCAGCGAATCGAATCCGCCCAACTCGCCGAGAGTCAGCCGCCCGCCCTCGGGCGCGTCGGGACGGGCGTAGGGCAGATGCGCGAATCCCTCCGGCAAGGCGGGCGCGCCGTGCATCGCAACACCGTGGGCCGGCGCCGCGACGGCGCCGCTACATGCGGCGCCGAGGATCAGCGCCGCCGCCGCCGCCCAGGCCACGGCGCCTCGGAGGCGCCCGCCAAGCCACGGGAAACGCTGTGGCAAGCCCAAGTTCCGCTTGCCTGATCGGGTCTGTCGGTCGTATCCTGTCATCACTGCTCGATAGGTTTCTTGCCTGTATGAAACCTGCCTCAACACTTTGCGCCCCCTTCGGGGGGCGCTTTTTTTTCGCCCTCCCGCCCGCCGCCTCCGAACGTCGACCGCGGCGCGGCTTCGGGCGGTCGATTCCGCTGCGCCGAAATCCTAGGTAGACGCGTCGAGCCTAACATCAGGATGGAGAGCCCCGCACCATGTCCCTTTCCGGCAAGACCGCCGTCGTCACCGGCTCCACCTCCGGCATCGGCCTCGGAATAGCGCGCAGCCTCGCGGCCCGCGGCGCGGACGTCGCGATCAACTCCTTCACCGACAGCGAGGAGGACCACGCGCTCGCCGAGGAGATCGGCAAGGGTCACGGCGTCCGATGCATCTACGTGCAGGCGGACATGGCCGACGCCGAGGCCGCCCGCGCCCTGGTGACCACTGCCGCAGAGAAGCTCGGGAGCGTCGATCTCCTGGTCAACAACGCCGGCATCCAGCACGTCGCGCCGATCGAGGAGTTCCCGACCGGCAAGTGGGACGCGATCATCGCGATCATGCTCTCCTCGGCCTTCCACACCACCGCCGCGGCGCTGCCGATGATGCGCGAACGCGGCTGGGGGCGGATCGTCAACATCTCCTCGGCGCACGGCCTCACCGCCTCCCCGTACAAGTCCGCCTACGTCGCCGCCAAGCACGGCCTCGTGGGCCTGACCAAGGTCGCGGCGCTGGAGACGGCGGAGGAGCCGATCACCGCGAACGCGATCTGCCCCGGCTACGTGCTGACGCCGCTGGTCGAGGAGCAGATCCCCGACACGATGAAGCAGTACGACATGGATCGCGACGAGGTGATCCGGAAGGTGCTGCTGGAGCGCCAGCCCTCCAAGGAGTTCGCGACGGTCGAGCAGCTCGGCGGCCTCGTCGCCTTCCTCTGCTCGGACGACGCCGCGCAGATCACCGGCACCACGATCAGCGTCGACGGCGGCTGGACCGCCCTCTGAGGCCGCAGGGCCGCGCGGCGGGCGCCGGAGGGCGGCTTTCCCCCGGCGCCCGGCTCGGCTAGGTCTGGGCCTGCGCCGCAGAGGGGAGCCCCGCATGGCCCGCCGCAAGACCAGGACCGTAGACCTCGCGCTGCAGGGCGGGGGCGCCCACGGCGCCTTCACCTGGGGCGTGCTCGACCGGCTGCTCGAGGAGACGGCGCTCGAGTTCGAGGGCATCTCCGCCACCTCGGCCGGCGCGATGAACGCCGCCGCGCTCAAGACCGGGCTCGTCGCGGGCGGCTCGCGCGAGGCGGCGCGGAAGGCGCTCGACGGCTTCTGGGGCGAGATCGCCCGCCTCGGCGCAAGCCCGAGCAACCCGCTGCTGGCTTGGGTGCGGGCCTTCGCGCCGACCACCTCCAATCTCGCGGACGCGATCGAGGCCTCGCCCGGCTGGCAGTTCGGCGACACGCTCACGCGGATGTTCTCGCCCTACGACCTCAACCCCTTCAACCTCAACCCGCTGCGCGATCTGCTGAGCGAGAAGCTCGACTTCGACGCCGTCTGCCGGCAGTGCGCGCCGCATCTCTTCGTCGGCGCCACCAACGTGCGCTCGGGCAAGATAAAGGTGTTCCAGGGGCCGGAGGTCTCCGTCGACGCCATCCTCGCCTCGACCGCGCTGCCCACACTGTTCCAGGCGGTGGAGATCGAGGGCGAGGCCTACTGGGACGGGGGCTACACCGGCAATCCCCCGCTGTTCCCCCTGTTCTACGAAACCGAGACGCGGGACGTGGTCATCGTCCACGTCAACCCGATCGTGCGCCAGGAGGTGCCGCGCAGTTCGCGCGAGATCCTCAACCGCATGAACGAGGTCAGCTTCAACGCCGCCCTTCTGGGGGAGTTGCGCGCGGTCGCCTTCGTGCGCCGCCTGATCGCCGAGGGGCGGATCGCGCAAGGCACGATGAAGGACGTTCTGGTGCACTCGATCCAGGACGAGGAGACCATGCGCAAACTCGGCGTCGCCACCAAGGTGCATGTCGACGCCGCGCTGATCGCCAATCTCAAGGAGGCCGGGCGCGTCGCCGCCGACGCCTTCCTGCGCGCCAACTGGCGTGACATCGGCACGCGCAGCTCGATCGACATCGAAGGGCTGCTGTGAGCCCGCGCATCGGGATCCTCGACCCCTCGCCCGACCTGCCGGGCCCCCACGCGCTCCGCGCGCATCTCGAGGCGCGGCGTCGCGCCCCTGATCGTGCGGCCGGCGCGCGGCGAGGCGCCGCCGGAGGCCGAGGCCCCCGACGGGCTTCTGGTGATGGGCGGGGGCGACATGGCGACCGACCGCCCCGACGGGATGGGACCCGCGCAGACGCGGCAGCGTGCGATGCAGGACGCCGGCAAGCCGCAGATCGGCGTCCGCCTCGGCGCGCAGATGCCGGCCGACGCCTTCGGCGGCGCGGTCGGGCCGCGCCCGGAGGGCCGCGTCGCGTTCGGCTGCCTCCCGTTGCGCGCCGCCGACGCGCCCGACAACCCGATCCCGGACGGCCTGACGGTGCTCTCCGGTAACGCGCCGGGCTTCGCTCCGCCGCGTGAGGCCGAGCGTCTCGCCCTCGGCGAGACCTGGACCGAGCCGGCGTTCCGGATCGGCCCCGCGCTCGCGCTCCAGTTCCACCCGAAGGTCACGCGGCCGATCCTCGACGCCTGGCGGCGCGGGTTTCCTCGGAACCATGCCCGGCCGGACCGACGGCCGAAGGCGGAGCAGGACGCCGATTTCGCCGTCCACGACGCCGCGCTCGAGGCCTGGCTCCGCTCCCTGCCGGACCGCTGGTTCGCGCTCGCCTGATCGTCCCGCCGCGCCCGCCGCCTTCACGCGGCCCGTCGCGACGCCCGATCGTGATTTGACCCGGCGGGGCATGAAGCGCAGACTCCGCTCCATGATACCTCTCGACGTGATATCCGATCCCATCTGCCCTTGGTGCTGGATCGGCAAGACCCGGCTCGACCGCGCGATCGCGGCGGCCGGCGGCCCGCCCCCCTTCGAGATCCGCTGGCGCCCGTTCCAGCTCAACCCCGACATGCCGCGCGAGGGCATGGACCGGGCCGAATACCTCGCCGCCAAGTTCGGCGGGCGCGAGGCGGCCGAACGCGTCTACGCCAACGTCGAGGCCGCGTGCGAGGAGGCCGGGCTCGACTTCGACCACTCCCGCATCAAGCGCACCCCGAACACGCTCGACGCCCATCGCGTGATCCGCTGGGCGCAGGTCGAGGGGGACCAGGGCGCCGCCGTCGACAAGCTGTTCGACCTGCATTTCCTCGCGGGCCGCGACATCTCGGATCCCGACGTGCTGATCGAGGCCGGCGCCGCCGCCGGACTGAAGCGGGAGGTGGTCGAGGAACTCCTCGCCTCCGACGCCGATCTCGACGTGGTGCGCGCCGAGGACGCGGCGGCGCGGGAGATGGGCGTCTCCGGCGTGCCGACCTTCATCATCGCCGGCAAGTACGTCGTGCAGGGCGCGCAGGACAGCGAGTTCTGGTCCAAGGTGATCGCCGAACTGACCGAGGCGCAGGGCGCCGAGGGCGCCGGCGACCGGCCGGACGAGGGCTGATGGGCGGCCTCGCCAACATCCTCGAAATTCTCGGCTCGCACCCGCTCGCCAAGTGGCTGGCGGTGGCCTTCGCGCTCCGCGCCGGCTGGACGCTGCTGGTCTGGCGGCGCTGCTCGGCCCTGCGCGCGGCGGAGGTCGGCGCGGCCGAGACCCTCGAGGCGATCGAACGGCGCCGTCAGGCGCCCTGGCGGCACAGCATGCGCTTCCTCGTGGTGATGGTCGGCGGGCTCGCCCTCGCGGTCGTCGGGCTCTTCAGCCTCGCCAAGGCGGAGGCGCCTGTCGGGCTGATCATGCTCTTCGCGGGCATGTATCTCTTCCTGACCGAACCGGTCCGCCACCAGATCGTCGACGCCGAGGACCGGCTCGCCGCCGCCGCCCAGACCGGCGACGGCGAGGCTACGGCACTCGCGCGCTCCATGCTCAACGGCAACCACGTCAACCTGGTGCTGATCGACGTCTGCGCGGCCCTGGGGCTCGGGGCGGCCGTGCTCGCCCTTTCGGGCGGAATCGCGCCGGGCCTCTGAGGGGCGGACCCGGGGATCTTCCGTCCGAAGCGCTCGACGCTCGCGGCGGCCCGCGCCCGCGGGACACGGGCGTCAGGCGGCCTTGCGGGCCCCCTCCGCCACCACCTTGGCGAGGTCCCGCGCGACGGCGAAGGCTCCCTTCACCTTGTCGCCGTCGTTCCCCCAGTCGCGCCGCACCACGATCTTGTTGTCCTTGATCTTCGCGAGCCCGCCCTGCGCCTGCAGCCAGGACGCGAGACCGCCCGGATTGGCGAACTTGTCGTCCCGGAACTGCACCACCGCGCCCTTCGGCCCGCCGTCGAGGCGCTGGATCCCCGCGCGCCGGCACATGGTCTTGACCCGGACCACGCGCAGCAGCGTCTCCACCTCCTTCGGCGGCTTGCCGAAGCGGTCGTGCAGCTCCGCCGCGAAACCCTCCAGCTCGGTCTTGGTCTCGAGCCCGCTCAGCCGGCGGTAAAGCCCCAGCCGCACGTCGAGATCCGGCACGTAGCCCTCCGGAATCATCACCGGCACGCCGAGATTGATCTGCGGCGACCAGTCGTCGTCGGCGGGCGGCCCCTCGGTCTCGCCCGCCTTCATCTTGGCGATCGCCTCCTCCAGCATGTGCTGGTAAAGTTCGAACCCGACCTCCTTGATGTGCCCCGACTGCTCCTCGCCCAGGAGGTTGCCCGCCCCGCGCTGGTCGAGATCGTGGCTCGCCAGCGTGAAGCCGGCGCCGAGGCCCTCGAGGCTCGCCAGCACCTTCAGCCGCTTCTCCGCCCCCGCCGTCATCCGCTTGCGCGGCTCGGTCGTGAAATAGGCGTAGGCGCGCTGCTTGGCGCGCCCGACGCGCCCGCGGATCTGGTAGAGCTGCGCCAGCCCGAAGAGGTCCGCCCGCCACACGACCAGCGTGTTGGCGGAGGGGATGTCGAGGCCCGATTCCACGATCGTCGTGGCCAGCAGCACGTCCGCCTGCCCGTCGTAGAAGGCGTTCATGCGCCGGTCGAGCTCGCCCGCCGCCATCTGCCCGTGCGCCACGATGAACGAGACCTCGGGCGCCTGCTCGCGCAGGAACGCCTCGAGCTCCGGCAGGTCCGCGATGCGCGGCGCGACGAAGAAGCTCTGCCCGCCCCGATAGCGCTCGCGCAGCAGCGCCTCGCGCACCGTCACCGGGTCGAACTCGGCGACGTAGCTGCGGACCGCAAGCCGATCGACCGGGGGCGTCGCGATCACGCTCAGCTCCCGCACCCCCGACATCGCGAGCTGCAACGTGCGCGGGATCGGCGTCGCGGTCATGGTCAGGACATGCACGTCCGAGCGCAGCGCCTTCAGCCGTTCCTTGTGGGAGACGCCGAAATGCTGCTCCTCGTCGACGATCAGCAGCTCCAGCCGCTTGAACTTCACGCCCTTGGCCAGCAGCGCATGCGTGCCGATCACCACGTCGACGGTCCCGTCTGCGAGGCCCTTGCGCGTCTCCGCCGCCTCCCGCGTGCCGACGAAGCGCGAAAGCTGGCGCACCTCCAGCGGAAAGCCCTTGAAGCGCGCCTCGAACTGCTTGGCGTGCTGGCGCGCGAGCAGCGTCGTCGGAGCGATCACGGCCACCTGCCCGCCCGACATCGCCGCGGCGAAGGCCGCGCGCAGCGCCACCTCGGTCTTGCCGAAGCCCACGTCCCCGCAGATCAGCCGGTCCATCGGCGTGCCGGAGGCGAGATCGTCCAGCACCGCGCCGATGGCGGCGAGCTGATCGTCCGTCTCCTCCCAGGGGAAGCGGGCGCAGAACTCGTCCCAGGCGTGCTCCGGGGGCTCCACCTCGGGCGCTTTCCGCAGCAGCCGCTCGGCCGCGATGCGGATCAGGCGGTCCGCCATGTCGCGGATCCGCTCCTTCATCTTCGCCTTGCGCGCCTGCCAGGCCCCGCCGCCGAGCTTGTCGAGCAGCCCCGCGTCGTGGCCGTAGCGGCTCAGCAGCTCGATGTTCTCCACCGGCAGATAGAGCTTGTCGCCGCCCGCGTATTCCAGCGCCGCGCAGTCGTGCGGCGCGCCGAGGGCGCTGACCTGCTCCAGCCCGAGGAAACGGCCGATCCCGTGCTCGACATGCACCACGAGATCCCCGGCCGAGAGGGTCGAGGCCTCGGTCAGGAAGTTCTCCGCCCGCCGGCGCTTCGGCGCGCGGATCAGACGGTCTCCGAGCACGTCCTGCTCGGCCACCACCGCGAGGTCTTTCGTCTCGAAACCCTGCTCCAGCGGCCAGACGGCGACGTTGACCGCCTTCGGATCGACGTCGGCGAAGCGCGCGACCTCGCGCAGCCCTTCGACGCCGTGATCGGCCATCAGGGTCTTCACCCGATCGCGCGCGCCCTCGGAATAGGTCGCGAACACCACCCGCCTGCCGCCCTTGCGCAGCGCCGTGACATGCGCGGCCAGCGCGTCGAAGACGTTGGTCCCCTCCTGCTGGCGCTCGGCGGCGAAGCTGCGCCCGATGCGCCCGCCCGCGTCGATGCAGCCCGGCCCCGGCGGCTGCGGCATCGGCGAGAAGCGCCGGACGTGCCGCCCCGCGAGCGCGGCCCGCCAGTCCGCCTCGGTCAGGTACAGCATCTCCGGCGGGCACGGCTTGTAGGGCGCCGCGCCCATCGCGGACTTCTCGCCCAAGGCCGCGCGGCGCGCTTGGTAATGGTCATGGACGAGGGTCTCGCGCGCCTCGCGCGCCTCCTCGATCTGATGGTCGAGCGTGGCGGGGGCGCCCGGCAGATAGTCGAACAGCGTCTCCATCCGCTCGTGGAACAGCGGGGCCCAATGCTCCACGCCCGCGTGCTTGCGCCCGGCGCTCACCGATTCGTAGAGCGGATCGTCGAGGCCGGCCGCCCCGAACCGCTCGCGATAGGCGGCGCGGAAGCGGGCGATCGAGGCCTCGTCGAGGATCACCTCCGAGACCGGCGCCAGCTCCACCCGGCGGATCCGCTCGACGGTCCGCTGCGTCTCGGCGTCGAAGCGGCGCGCGCCGTCGAGCACGTCGCCGAACAGGTCCAGCCGCACCGGCGAGGCCGCGCCCGGCGGAAACACGTCCACCACGCCGCCGCGGATCGCATAGTCGCCGGGCTCGGTCACCGTCGGCGCCCGGTTGAAGCCCATCCGCGCCAGATACGCGCGCAGCGCCTCCAGATCGACGTGACGGTCGACCTCGGCCGTGAAGCTGGCCGCCAGCACCGTCTCGCGCGAGGGGACGCGCTGCGTCGCCCCGGCGAGCGTCGTCAGCACCAGCGCCCTCGGGGCGCCGTCCGCCAGCGTCGCCAGCGTCGCCATGCGCGCCGCCGAGACCTCCGCGTTGGGCGAGATGCGGTCGTAGGGCAGGCAGTCCCACGCCGGGAACCTGAGCACCGGGATCTCGGGGGCGAAGAACGCGAGCGCGTCCGCGAGCGCCGCGAGCCGCCGGTCGTCCCGCGCGACGTGCAGCACCGGCCCGCCGGCGCGCGCGGCGAGTTCCGCGAGGAGCTGGGCGTCCCGCCCCTCGGGCGCGCCGCCGACGCGGATCTCTACGGGCTCGAGGGGGGAGGGTTCGGCCATGGGCGGCGAGATAGCCCCGCGCTCCGCCGCACGCAAGCGCGGGCCGCGGCGAAGCCCCGCGCGGCGGGCCTGCCCGGGCCCGTTCAGTCGCCCGGCGGCGGATCCATGAAGGCGGCGAAGCGGTCGAGGTCGAGCCGCCGCACCTCCTCCAGCAGCTCCACGAAGCCCCGGGCCTGATGCTCGGCCACGCGCCGGCCGGTCTCGGCGCTCGCGGCGGCGGCGTCGCCGACGGCGCCGTCGCGGTTCAGGTCCTTGGCGATCCAGCCGTAGGCCACGCCGCCCGTCGGCCGCAGCCAGCGCAGCCCCTCGCCCGCCATCGCCTCGGCCGAGGAGGGGAAGTCGCGGGCCGCCTCCATGCGCACGAGGTCGGGGCGGAAATGCAGCATCAGCGCCGTCTCGATCTCTCCGCCATGGATGCCGAAGTCGCGCTCGCGCGCGTCGCCGATGCCGTCCGGCAGCCCGAAGGACATCCATTGGGAGCGCACCGCCAGCATCCCCGCCCGCACCCGAAGCTCGCGCGCGAGGATCGAGACGAGGTCGAGATTGCCGCCATGCGAGTTGACGATGACGATCTTGCGCACCCCCGCCCGCGCGACCGAAAGGCCGATCTCGGTCCAGACCTTGAGCGCCGTCTCGGCCGAGAGCGTCAGCGTGCCCGGCGCATGCAGATGCTCGTTCGACTTGCCGACCGCCTGCAGGGGCAGCACCCGCAGGTCGAGATCCGCCGGCAGCATCGCGAAGGCGGTCTCGAGCATGCCGAGGCCGATCATCGCGTCCACGCCGACCGGCAGATGCGGGCCATGCTGCTCCACCGCCGCCGTGGGCAGCACCGCGACCGTCCGCGCGGGGTCCACCGTCTCGAACTCGGCCGTTCCGTATTCGGCCCACCAGCGTCGCGTCATCGGCGTTCCTCCGTTCCGCACTCTCGCCGTTCGGCCTGCCGCCGGCGGAGGCTACAGGCTCCGCATCGCCCCGCGGACGCGGGCGAGAAAGGCCGCACGGTCCGCGTCGGTCGCCCGGTTCATGTCGTAGAGCGCGAGGTAACGCGATCGCGCGTCGGGATGGCAGACGAAGCGCAGCGCCCGGGTCACCACCTTGCGCGGCGGATCGCCCGCAAGCATCGCCCGCCATCGGCTGCCGCCATAGGTCGTCACCGCCGCGAGGCGGCGCACGTTCGACAGCCCCGGCGACACCTTGCCGTCCTCGATCTCGAAGGAGACGCCGGGCAGGAACACCCGGTCGAAGTAGCCTTTCAACATCGCCGGATAGCCGAAGTTCCAGACCGGAAACACGAGCGCCAGGGCGTCGGCGGCGCGGAG
>Ga0102943_1001096_pt1 | contig 17146 bp, 14 predicted proteins | sample SalPonC_black_MG_FD_78174 | JGI IMG/M metagenome (GOLD analysis project Ga0102943, IMG submission 78174) | Salt pond soil microbial communities from South San Francisco under conditions of wetland restoration - Salt Pond MetaG... | ecosystem: Environmental > Aquatic > Marine > Intertidal zone >...
CAAAAAGAATCATATTCTGATGTGTGATATATCAGATATCAGGATTCCGTCAAGGCCAAATTTCAGGAATATTGCGGGTATCCCGATTAAATCCGTGTTAGCATAGCAGTATTTAAAAAACTGTTGAACAGACCAGGCTGCCATGCAAACCCAGAAGCAAAGGCCAGCACATGAAAAAAACAGACACCCGCTACAGGGCGTATATCAATATTCTCAACCAAAAGCTGATCCCGGCCATGGGATGCACCAAACCCATTGCCGTTGCCTATGCTGCGGCCCGGGGAAACCAGGGTGGGTGATTAGTCCAGGGGCAGCCGGGCCAGGATCTCTTCCTGCTCGTCCAGAATCTTGTCCAAGATATCAGGCGTGGTCATGGGGTTCATGATCACGCTTCTCAATACCACCACATTATAGGGATCATCGTGGGCAAGGCGCAGCCGGGTCCGGGAGACAAAAGAGTGTCCGGCCTCCCGCTGGGTCCGCTGGAGGGTGGTGTTGATCTTGTCCAGCGCCAGGTTCAGTTTTCGGGCCTTGTCAGGTGCTGCGGTGTCCAAGGCCTTTGCCATGGCTTCGGGCACGGCCCGGTAGGTGAGGATGTTGAGGCTGGGAGGCGAGACCAGCTGAAAGAGGGGGCGCTGAATGATTTTGTCTGCAAAGGCTTTGGCGGTTTTGATGCCGTGCTCGATCATGAGGCCGTAGCCCCGGGCTCCCATGATCTTGATGGCGGCGTCCAGGATCAGGGAACTGGACTCCCTGGAGCCTTCCAGGGTCTTGATGCCCAGGTCCACGGAGCCTTTCCGGTTCACGTACCGGGCATGGTAGGCAATGGCGTCCAGGGCATTGGGATCTTTAAAATAGACCATGCCGGCGGTCATGGGCATGTAGAACTGCTTGTGGCAGTCAATGGCCACGGAGTCGGCCCGCTCGATGCCGTTTACAAGGCCGGCGTATTTTTCCGAAAACAAAACAGGGCCGCCCCAGGCCGCGTCCACATGGAAGTGGATGCCCTCGGTTTCACAGATATCTGCTATTTGGAAAAGGGGATCAATGACCCCGGTTTCCGTGGCGCCGGCAATGCCGACCACAGCGGCAATCTTTGTTCTGCCCTGTTTTTTTATTGCCTGGATCAGGTCGGACAATTTTTTCAAATCAAGGGCGCGGTTGGCGTCCACATCCACGGCAATCACATTCTTATTTCCCAGTCCCAATACCCCGCAGGCCTTTTTCAGAGAGTAATGCCCCCGCCTGGAGACCAGAACCACCATGCGGTCCATGCCGTGGGCCTTGAAACCTGCGTGCATGCCGTCCGCTTCCACACCGGCAAAGGTGTCGGTGGGAGCAAGCAGGCGGTTTCTGGCCACCCACAGGGCCGTGATATTGGCGGTGGTACCGCCGGTGGTAAAGGTGCCCAGAGCGGTTTGGGTGTTTTGGACATGGGTCTTGTAAAAAATGTCGTCTTTCTTGAAGATCAGGCGGTGGATCTTGGCCAGGACCTGTTTTTCCAGAACCGACAACACCTTTGAGGTCTCAAGCTTGATGACGTTCTGGTTCAGGGCGGCGCTGATGGCCTTGAGGTGGACCATGAAAAAGGGAATGGCCGAGGTCATGTGGCCGATAAAGTAGGGGGAGGCCACGTTCACGGCCCTGGGGGCAATGTCGGTAATGATGTCTTCAATGACATCGGCCAGCTTTTTTTCCGGGACCTGGCTGATGTTCACATCTGTGTAATCCCGGGCCAGCTCGGCCAGGCTGATGGCTTCGGTAACCCCCACATTTTTGTTTAAAAAATCGTGGAGGCCAAAGAGGATCTGTTCCATATACTTGACCAGGGTCTTTTTACTGCCCTCGTCTTCGGGCCGGAGAAAGACCCGGTCAAGGGCCTGCCAGTCTGCGATGAGGTCCTGGGATTTTCTGGTGTCCGGTGTCATTGTTCCTCTTTGTCGTGTCGTCAATCCCGGTCTTTGGCAGCCGTGTTCCCACAAAGCCCTTGAAAACCGGCCCAAAGTATGGCAGGTCTACCCTAAAACAAGGAGAAAGGCAAATGGAACTTCATGTAAACGATATCCTGACCCGGGTCACCCGCTACAACCTCATCCGCAACGGCAGGATGATTTATATTGACGTGCACAAGCGCCTCCAGGGAAACCTGGCAGGAAACTTTATTGCCGTGCCCAACCTGGTGAATATTGTTGCCAAACCCGATCACCAGGGGGCTGGTCAGAACGAGACCGAGGCACTGGAAGACTGCCTGAAAAAGATCAAGGGCCTGAATCTGGAAGATCTGTTTCCGCCGGCCGAGCAGGGGGCTGTTCCAAACGCAGGCCCGGACAAGGACAAAGAACAGGACACAGCCAAAAAGTAAGGTTCAAAGCCTGCTGAAAAAACGCCCTGACCGGTGGATTGCACCGGCCAGGGCGGGATGTTGTGAAATACCTTGCCAACCCAGGCTATTGGGCGGACTCTCCCATCTTGATGCCCAGGTCCAAGGCTTTTTTGTTCATGTCCATGAAATCCTTGGGAATGGTGGTTTCCAGGACACTGAGGATGGATTCGGGTTTCACCAGGCCGGACAGGCCGATCAAAGTGCCCAGCATGCAGATGTTGAACACAATGGGTTTGCCGATCTCCTTGATCACGGTGTCAAACATGGGCAGGGCCATATGGTGGGCTGCCACCTTTTTTCCCATGGTCACATACCGGGAGTCTATGAGCAGCAGCCCCCCGGGTCTTAAAATCGGGGAGAACTTGTTGTAGCTCTCCTGGGTCAGGCTGATGAGGATATTCGGCTGGATGACCTTGGGAAAAAGAATCTCCGAGTCTGAAATGAGCACATCGCTTCGGGTGGCACCGCCCCGGGCTGCTGCCCCGTAGCTCTGGGACTGGGTGGCGTTTTTTCCCTCATAGATGACAGCGGCCTTGGCAAGGATAATGGCTGCGGTGATCACGCCCTGGCCGCCGGAGCCGGACAGGACCAGTCTTGAACGTTCAGATTCCATTATGCGTTTCCTTTCATTGCGGTCTCAATGATCTTGTCATAGGCTTCGCAGTATTCGGGCCGGTCGGTGTCCTCCACAAAGATGCCCCGCTGGATGAGGCCGGGGGTGGATTCAAGTTTTTTGGAGCCGATGGGCACGGTATTGGCTTTCAGGTTTTCCATCATCTGGGCGGCATCCCCCTCTTTGTTTTTCCGTCCAAAATAGGTGGGGCACTGGGAGAGGATCTCCACCACGGAAAAGCCCTTGTGCATGATGGCCTTTTTCAGGTAATCCTTGGCCTCTTTGGCATGGAATACCGTGGACCGGGCCACAAAAGAGGCACCAGCAGCGGTGGCCAGCTTTACCACGTCAAACTCATTGTCAATGGTGGTGTAAGGGGCAGTGGTGGCTTTTTTACCCGGACCGGACAATGGTGAGAACTGGCCGCCGGTCATGCCGTAGATCCGGTTGTTCATGACGATGGCTGTGATGTCGATGTTCCTGCGGGCGGCATGGATGAAGTGGTTGCCGCCGATGGCCAGGGCATCCCCGTCCCCCATGGGCACGATGGTCTTGAGATGGGGCTTTGACAGCTTTACACCGCTGGCAAAGGCCAGGGCCCGGCCGTGGATGGTGTGCAGGGAGTGAAAGTCCACATACCCGGAAATCCGGGAGGAACAGCCGATGCCAGAGGCCATGACGATTTCGTTTTTGTCCAGTTCAAGTTCATGGACGGCCCGCAGCAAAGAACCCAGCACGATGCCGTGTCCGCATCCAGGGCACCACATATGGGGGAAGTATCTGTCCCTTACATAATCTTTAAAGTCAAACGGCTTGGTATTGTCACTCATGTTAGACCCCCTTTCCCTGGATCATTCTCAATACGGTCTTGATATCCGTGGGTGAGATAAGCTGGCCGTCGATACGATTGGCCAGAAAGACGTTGTCCGGATTGTCCACCGCACTCTTTACCTGGGTGACCACCTGGCCCATGTTCATTTCCACCACCAGGACCGCCTTGGCATTGGCGCATTTTTCACGGACCACTTCCGCGGGGAACGGCCAGAGAGTCTGCAGTTCCAGCACTCCGATTTTAACCCCTCTTTTGCGGCGGTTCCGGGCGATGTGAAGGGCGGATCTGGCAGAGGATCCATAGGAGATCAGGACATAGTCTGCATCCTCCAGCATGTGCTCTTTGTACATGCAGATGGTTTCTTTGTTGTTCTCGATCTTGTCCACCAGGTGGCGGAGCAGCTCAGACACCACCTCGGGATCATTGTTGGGAAATCCCCACATGTCGTGGAAGAGGCCGGTCACATTGTAGCGGTGCTCGCTGCCAAAGTCGGACATGGGCAGACGTCCATCCTCCCGGGGCAGGTAGGGGTGGTAGTCCACCCCTTTGGGAACCGCGGTTCTCAGGCGGCCCACCACGGGCATGTCACCGGTTTCGGGGATCGTCAGTTTTTCCCGCATATGGCCCACTACCTCATCCAGAAGGAGGATCACCGGGGTCCGAAAGGTCTCTGCCAGGTTAAAGGCTTCCACCGTGATCTTGAACACATCCTGGTGGTTGGAGGCGGTCATGGCAATAATGGAATGATCGCCGTGGGTGCCCCAGCGGGCCTGGTTCACATCCCCCTGGCTTACATGGGTGGGGTTGCCGGTGGATGGTCCGCCCCGCTGGACATTGGCAATGACACAGGGAATCTCAGCCATGCAGGCATAGCCCAGGGCTTCCTGCTTCAGGGAGAACCCCGGGCCTGATGTGGCGGTCATGACCTTGTTTCCGGTGAGAGAGGCCCCGATGATGGCGGCCATGGAGGCGATTTCATCTTCCATCTGGATGAACTTGCCGCCGGCGGCAGGCAACCGCTGGGCAAGGTGCTCAGCGATTTCCGTGGACGGGGTGATGGGGTAGCCGGCGAAGAAATTGACCCCTGCGTACAGGGCGCCTTCCACACAGGCTTCGTTCCCCTGGATAAACCTGATATTGTTTGAGTTAGTCATCTTCCCCTTCCCCAGTTTCTTTGATTTGGATTGCCAGATCAGGACACCTCAGCTCGCACAGCATGCATTTGCTGCCAAGGCAGTCTTCGGGCCGGACCGCTTCCGCCTTGCCCTGCTTGTCTAATTCAAGCACCTGTTTGGGGCAGAAATGAACGCAGATGCCGCATCCCTTGCACCATTCTTTGTCGACCATGTGTGTTACGGATTTGCCTTTTCCCATAATTTCCTCTTAAAGGTTATGACGCTAGCCAAAATAAGGCCTTTCATTAAGTGATTTCGCACAGGTTGTCAAGGATTTCTCAGTAAAATTGAACGAAGCTCATTATCTGCCAAATGCTGAAAAAAAGCAAGAAAAAAAACAGGTTATAGAACCAGTGTCCAGCAGGAAAATTGCAATATTGGGATGGGCACCCGGCGAAAACCCCGTTTTGGTCTAACCATTTTGTCGCTTTTGGTTTTCGCGTCAAATTATTTTCATTTGTCTGCAGGGCCCTCTGCCAACGGGCAGGTAAATTTGGGTCAGGCATCCGGTGTTGTCCAAAACTCACCGGGGTGGTATAACCCGGCAATGGAAAACAAGGATACATATCATCCTTTGGCCGGAAAAGCGCTGGTCAGTGTGATTGTTCCCACCTACAACCGGGCCCACCTTCTGCCCCGGGCCCTGGATTCTGTGCTTGACCAGACCCATGCCAACCTGGAACTCATCGTGGTGGATGACGGCTCTACCGATGATACCCCTGAAATTCTGGCTGCCTACGGCGACCGGATACGGGTCATTTGCCAGGCCAACTCAGGGGTGTCTGCCGCCCGAAATGCGGGAATCCGGGCCAGCCGGGGCGAGTTTGTGGCCCTTCTGGATTCCGACGATACCTGGACTCCGGACAAAATTACCTGCCAGATCAATTTTTTCAAAGCCAATCCCAAGGCCCTGATCTGCCAGACCCAGGAGATATGGATCCGCAACGGCCGGCGGGTCAACCCCATGAAAAAGCATGAAAAACCATCTGGTGATATTTTTATCCCCTCCCTGGGCCTCTGCCTGGTCAGTCCATCGGCTGTCATGATGCGCAAATCATTGTTTGGCATCAAGGGCATGTTTAACGAGGATTTTCCGGTGTGCGAGGACTATGATCTCTGGCTGAGGGTGGCCAGGGATACCCCGGTGTATCTGATCGACCGTTTCTGCACGGTGAAGTACGGGGGGCATGAAGACCAGTTGTCCGCCTCCCACTCCCAGGACAAGTACCGCATCGAGGCCATTGCCGCCCTGATCCGGGACACGGGGCTGACCCCGGAACAGACCGATGCGGCGGCCAGGGTTTTGAAGAAAAAATGCCGGGTTTACGGCAAGGGATGTATCAAGCGGGGCAGGGCCGGGGAAGGCGAATACTACCTGGGACTTGCTGCTGCCCTGGGCCTTGTCTCCTAAAGGTCGCTAATTTCCATTTCAAAGAAGTTCAGGCCCTCTTCGGAGATGTTTTTTTCCATGATCTGGCAGCGGCTCCGGTCTTCTTTTATGGTTATGCTGGCGTTGGGGCCGGTAATACCGGTATCCTGGGCAATACGCTTGGCCACAGTGACCCTGGGAATGGACGGGGTTTTTTCGGAAAATTCTTTGAGACCTTTTTTCCTGAGGACCAGATTCTTGTTGGTTTCTTCAAGGCGAGTCACCAGACGTTTAAACTCAGAGATCTGTTTGGCAAACTGGTTCTGGGTGTCAAATATCTGGTTGAGTTCCTGCTCTGCGGTTTTTGCGGTCTGCTCCTGGGCCTTGTACTGGGCAGCCAGGTCAGGCAGGTCCTTTGCGGCGCCTTGTTTTTTTTTGTCCGCGATCTTTTGCTTTAATGCTTTGAGTCGGTTCTGGGCGGCCTCCTGGATCTGAGCCTTTTCTGTAATCCGCCCGTAAAGGCCCTGGTCCTGATCTTCCACCCCGCGGATTTCGTCCCTGATGTCTGCCAGCTTTTCCACAGAGGCCTGTAGCTTTGCCTCCACCTGGTCTGTGAGCAGGTCCAGGTGTTCATTGATGCCAACTTTTAACAGGGCAGGTTTGGAGGTGCTGGTGCCGATACCTCCGGCCGCTATACCGCCTTTGGCAGAGATCTTTGAGGCGATAATGACCCCGGAGCTGTTGTCACATTTCCCAGAAAGAACGGCTGATGAATCAATGATCTCTTTTTGGATGCAGAGATCTCCAAAGGCGTTTACTTTGGAGTCGTTGATGAATTTGGCATAGATATTTCCACTGGAAATAATATCTGCATCTGTGATGCCGTCAGATACGTGAAGATCCCCTGTCAGGTCAATGGTGGCCCCTTGTATCTCTTTGGCTGTCAGGCTGAAGGCGGTAACGGTGAACCCCTCTTTTACCGTCCCGTCCACCACGACATGCCCCTTGAAGTTGATGTTTCCGGTATTGTAATCCACATCCCCCTTGATGGGCAGCTCCGGATTGACCGAGATTTCCCCCAGGTAGTCCAGATGGGGCTGACCGTCCAGGTCTGCCATGATGGTGGTGCCGTCTTCGGACAGCCGGGCACCGTTTCCTGCAACAAAGACCGGATCTTGCGGCTCTTCAACCATGATGGCCTCTCCGGTGACGCACATTCCGTCTTTCCCCTGCTGGGGCAATTTTTTGGTCGCCAGGGTATCTCCCTTGTTGACAAAGGGAATGTCTCCCCGGTCCCTGAAGTCGATGCGGCCGTCTTCCATGATCTTGCCCGGGTTGGTATAGTCAGTTTCAAAGTGGTAGGTGACAGATCCGTCTTTTCCCAAAAGGGGCGCAACCCCCTGGGCCACGCAGAAAGGTTCGCTTCCCGGATCCTTGAGCCAGGCTTCCAGTGCGTCATTTTCCTGGATGCCGAAGCTGATCTCCTTGTGCCTCAGCAGGTCCAGAAAATCTCCTAGACTGATTGTCCGGCCATCTGCCGGGTCTGTGAAACGGGCATGGGCCTGGGTCTGGTCCTTGGATATGGTGATTTTTATTCCGTATTCCAATGCATCTTCTTCCGGGACAATTGGATCTTTTGCCCCGTCTGTCCCGTCTGCCAGGGATGCCGGGGATGCCAGGGCCGCCTTTATGATCATATCCATCAACCCGGTCATGTCAGCGGGAACATCGGCCGTCTGCCCATCCTTTTGGTCCGGCTTTGGGGCGGTCAGGGTGATCTTGGAAAGTGCCTCCCGGTTCAGCCCGCCCCGGGCAGCTCCGCTGTCAAACAGGGCCAGGATATGGTCTGCAAGGCTTAGAAATTCTTTTTTAAAGGCCTGGGGCGTGATGGGGATGTCCAGGCTTTGGATCCGCTGGTCAAGGCCGTCCGGTTCTCGATTCGGTTCCTGGGCCTTGAGTTTGGATCTGAGTAATAGGATTTTTGCCTTTTTTTCACTGATTTTTTCCTGGAATATCTTGTCTTTTTTTTTCAGCTTCCGGGCAATCTGGAACATCTGTTTGTTCTGATGCCCGGTTACCCCTTTAAGTCGTTGACGCTTGCGGGTTTTCCGGAACGCGTCCAGGCGGGAGCTGACCTGGCCGACAAGGTCCTGGGCTGAAGCGGGTGTCATCAGGCAGGCATGGATATCTGCTTTGTTTATGGCCCGGATGGCCAGGTCAGACTGATTGGCCGGGACCAAAAGCATGCGCTGGGTCAACGGAGAGATGGCCTTTGCCTCCTTGAGCACATCATCTCCAGCCATTTTGGGCAGCTGATAGCATGAGATAAACAGGGCAAAGGGCGGGGATTTGGCGGTTTTCAAAAGCATGAGGGCCTCTTGGGACACCGTCTTCCAGGTGACGTCCCACCCCTGGCTTTTCAAGGTATCAATGGCCGTTTTTGCCAGGGCGTGGTCAGCTTCAAGCAGGAGAATTCTGGCCGGTTTAGTCATGGGAGCCCTCCGCGGCTTGGGATCCCAGCACAATGTCAGGCATTTCCATGCCGTTTCTCAGGGCAAGGTCGGTAAAGGCGTCGTAAAGGGCGGCCAGGGTCCGGTGTTTTAAGGCGGTATACTGCTCAGGGTTGCCTGCCTGTGAAAGCCAGGTGGTCAGGGCCTTGATCACCTGGGCCGGATCCGTGTCGCTGCTGCCCGGGCAGGTGCCCATCTGTTTTTTCAGGTCTGCAATCTTTTGATCCAGTTTATGCCGCTGGGTCTCCAGTTTTTTGGTCTGTTCCATCAATTCGCAGTTCAACTCGAAAAGCTTTGAATTCTGTTTTTTGGCCAGAGAAAAGAGTCTTTCGCTGTCCAGGTGCTTTTCGAAAATGGAGATGCCGTCTCTTATGATCCGGCGCAGTTCTTCCCGGTCCCAGGGCTTTGAAATATAGTGCTGGACCGCCCCGTTGTTTACGGCATCAATGATGGTGTCCATTTCTGCGTATCCGGTGATCAGATACCGGATGCTGTCCGGTGCAATTGCCTTGGCCCGGGATAGGAACTCGGTGCCCAGCATGCCGGGCATACGCTGGTCCGACAGGATTAAAGAAAAGGGGGATGCGGCGTTTTCCAATGCCTTGATGCCTTTTTCGCCATTGTCAAGGATGGTAAAGCCAAGTCCTTCTTGTTCAAGAATCCGTCCAAGGGCCTTGCCTGTGGCGGCATCATCGTCTACCAGCAGCACCCTGTGCCGGTGGGTTGGAACGGCCCGCTCTGTTTTTTCCTGGTCAGAACTCATGGCTCACAGTCTTCAGGTATTCGGGTTCAAGGGTTTTAATACCAATTTGAATAATATTACCGGCTAAAAGTCTGAAACGCAATGATAAAAGGGGGGACGGGCTGCTGAAGCAGGGGGGGAGATCTGGGGTTTCATACCGACGGTGTATTTTTTTATTGGATTTTCAACCTCAGAAAGGATGTGGTAGTATTGATTTCAGATACTTAAGATTATAAGAGAGGAGGCCTTTATGACAATAGACTTCAATAGCTCAGCCCAGAAAGCGGCCATGGCGTCAGGCAACGCCTATGAGGGCCTGACCAGCGCCCTGGAACGGATCAGTACGGGAAAGCAGATCAACAGGGCCTCGGACGATGCCGCAGGCATGCGTATCGCCTCTTCGCTTAGATCCCGTGCCCTGGCCATGGGGCAGGGCATTGCCAATGCCAGCGACGGCATGTCCATTGCCCAGGTCGCAGACGGCGCCCTGGGAGAGATGCGTACTATCCTTGAGTCTGTCAGGACCAATGTGGTGGCTGCGGCAAACGGCAGCCAGTCCCAAAAGAGCCTTACCGCCATCCAGAAGGATATCTCAGGGGCCCTTGAGGCCCTGGATGATGTGGCGGGTGCCACGACCTATAACGGACAAATGCTTCTGGACGGCAGTTTTTCTGACAGGCAGTTTGTCCTGGGGGAAAACAGCGTGATTTCCCTTTCTGTGCCAGCGGCGGACACCAGGGTTTTGGGCAGCAGTGAGTCGAGTCTGGCCCAGATTGACGTGACCACGGCAGATGGGGCGCAAACCGCGCTTGACGCTGTAGACCAGGCCCTGTCCCAGGTGAGCCAGGCCCGGTCCCAGGTGGGGTCTTCCCAGAATCAATTTGCCTCAAGCATTGAGAATCTGACCACCACCCGGTTGAACACATTGGCTGCCGAGTCCACGATCATGGATGTAGACCTGGCAGAAGAGTCCATGGTCCTCAGCCAGATGAAAACATTGGAAAAGGCCGGCCTCTTTGCCCTGTCCCAAGCCAATAAAATACACAAGGAGAACCTGGCAAACCTGCTGGGTTAGCTATGAAAATTAATCCTGGTCCACCCAGCCCAGGGTGCGGTCCACTGCTTTTTTCCATCCTTTATACAAGGCGTTGCGCCGGGTCTCGTCCATGGCCGGTTCCCAGGTGGAATGGACATGCCAGTTTTTCCTGAGGGCATGGGTGTCCGGCCAGAACCCCACGGCAAGGCCGGCAGCATAGGCAGCCCCAAGTGCGGTGGTTTCCGAGACCATGGGGCGGACCACTGATACGTTGAGCAAATCGGCCTGAAATTGCATCAATGTGGTGTTGGCAACCATGCCGCCGTCCACTTTTAAGGATTTAAGATCCAGTTCATCCCCCAGGTCCTGGAGAATGGCCTGGGCAATGTCTTTGGTCTGATAGGCAGAGGCTTCCATGACGGCCCGGGCAATGTGTCCTTGATTGGCAAACTGGGTGAGCCCGGTGATGACCCCCCTGGCATCCGAACGCCAATACGGGGCAAAGAGCCCTGAAAAGGCGGGAACGAAATAGACATCCCCGTTGTCTTCCACGGTTTTGGCCAAATTTTCAATTTCCGGTGCCGTGTTGATCAGGCCCATGTTGTCCCGGACCCACTGGACCAGGGCCCCGGCATAGGCAATGGATCCTTCAAGGGCGTATACTGGATCGGCCTCCCCGATTTGATATGCCAGGGTGGTCAGCAGGCCGTGATTGGAAAACCGGATCTCACTGCCCGTGTTAAACAAAAGAAAACAACCCGTGCCGTAGGTGTTTTTCGCCTCTCCGGGGGAAAAGCAGGTCTGGCCGAACAGGGCGGCCTGCTGGTCGCCCAGGGCACCGCCGATAGGAACGTTTGCCCCCACGGGGCCGTTGGCCAGGGTGGTGCCGAAGGCTGTGGCATGGGAGGCGGGTACAATCCGGGGCAGGCAGGCCTCCGGGATGCCCAGGGTGGTAAGGATGGACCGGTCCCAGGCCAGGGTTTTCAGATCCATGAGCAGGGTCCGGCTGGCATTGGTCACATCCGTGACATAGTGTCCCTTTCCCGGCCCCCCGGTCAGGTTCCATATCATCCAGGTATCCATGGTGCCGAAGCAGGCGGTTCCGGCATTCACTGCCGCCTTGACCGCCGGTACCGTATCCATCATCCATTTGATTTTAGGTCCGCTGAAATAGGTGGCTGTGGGAAGGCCGGTAATGGCGCGGAAACTGTCCTTTCCATGGGCGGCATCCAGTTCCCTGCACAGCTTGTCCGTCCGGGTGCATTGCCAGACAATGGCGTTGTACAGGGGCTTTCCCGTGGTTTTATCCCAGGCCACCACCGTTTCCCTCTGATTGGTAATGCCGATGGCTGCCAGGCCTTTGCCTGTGATGCCGGCCTTGTCCAGGGCCCCGTTGATAACGGTTTGGGCATTGTTCCAGATCTGCATGGCGTCATGCTCCACCCAGCCTGGTTTCGGCAGGATCTGGTCATGCTCTACTTGATATAAGCTTTTTATGTTTGCATTCTTGTCAAATATGATAAACCGGGTACTGGTGGTTCCCTGGTCCAGCGCGCCAATATAGGTTTCCATGGCCCTTTCTCCTTGTTTTAATTATCATTTGTTATCGTTTATTATCGTCTTAGTAAAAAAGCGTGAAAATGTCCAGTTGAACCCATGGGATTTTTCCAGGGTGTGTCCCGTGAATGACTCGGAAAACGCCATGGCCCGCCTGGCCTGTCCCTTGTTTTTCTGCCCGCACCCGGAAAAACATGGCCTTCTTTGCCCTTTTACCAAAAATTTACATTGGAAGGGACTCCGGATGCACTAGGGGATAAGGTGTTGCTTTCACATTATGATCTTGTGGGTTGTGATCTTGAGTTCCAAAGGCTTGACAAGGCGATTGAGGATTGATTAGGTTGAAAAACGACTCTGCTAAAGATAAACTTTCTGGTCTTTAATACAAAGGAGGCGTTTTATGTCGGACACCCACGGCCCCATGGATTTGAACAGACAGCAAAAGGCTGAATTCATCATTGACATGTTTACACGGATCATGGTGCACCACGGCATGTGGTTTGCAGAGGTACGGCATCAGATGGGCATGGAAAAGGCCTTGCCCGTCATGGACCAGGCCACGAAAAATGCCGTGGGTATTTTAATGAAGCATTTGTCCAGGGCCACGGGCATGGCATTGGAAAACGGGATGCCACAGGCATTGGCCGGTATGGCAGATGCAGAGATGGACGATGTGATCGGGTCGGCAGCCAAGTCATGGCTGGCCAATGACGGGGTCTGGTTTCAGGCGGTTGAGTTTTCCCATGGCATGAACGATGCCAAGCGGTGCAACGACTCCTGCTGGACGAGATTTTCCCCCTATGAGGCCCATGCCGTCAAGCAGATACTGGGGCTGTCAAAGACACCAGGGCTGGACGGGCTTAAAAAGGCGCTGAACTTCAGGATGTATGCTGTCCTGAATCAGCAATCAATCGTTGACGAAGGGCCCAAAAGTTTTGTATTTCAGATGAATAATTGCCGCGTCCAGGCCGCCAGGCAGCGGAAAAATCTGGCGGATTACCCCTGCAAGTCTGCAGGGCTTGTGGAGTACACCTCATTTGCCGAGGCAGTTGACCCTGCCATCAAAACCGAGTGCATCGGATGTCCGCCCGACGACCACCCCGACGAGTGGTTCTGTGCCTGGCGGTTTTATACGGAATAAAAATACGTTCAATATATAACAAAGGGATTGTGCTATGGGAGTCATTTCGGACAAGATCCAGGAATTGAAGTTAAAAGAGGAAAAGATCAAGGCCATGGGAGGGGAAGCCGCCCTGGCCAAGCGGCGTGAAAAAGGGGTTCTCAACGCAAGGGAACGCCTTGCCCTCCTCTTTGACGAGGGCAGTTTCAGGGAAGTGGACATGTTTGTGACCCATCGGTGTACCAATTTTGGCATGGAAACCAAGCAAATCCCGGCAGACGGGGTGGTCACCGGCCACGGCCGTGTCGACGGCCGGGTGGTGTTTGCCTATGCCCAGGATTTTACGGCCCGGGCCGGTTCCCTTGGGGAGATGCAGGCCAAAAAGATCTGCAAGGTCATGGATCTGGCCTTAAAGGCCGGGGCGCCCATCATCGGCATGAACGACTCTGGCGGGGCAAGGATACAAGAGGGCATTGACGCCCTGTCCGGCTACGGCGAGATCTTTTTCAGGAACTCCGCGGCCTCCGGAGTGATCCCCCAGATATCCGCCATCATGGGGCCCACGGCCGGCGGGGCTGTATATTCCCCTGCCATGACCGACTTTATCTTTATGGTGAAAGACTCTTCTTATATGTTTATCACCGGCCCCAACGTTATCAAGGCGGTGACCGGAGAGGAGATCACCTTTGAGGACCTGGGCGGCGCCATGGCCCACAATGAAAAATCAGGGGTGGCCCAGTTTGCCTGCGAGTCTGATGCGGACTGTATCAATCAAATCAAGCAGCTGCTGTCTTTTCTGCCCTCCAACAACATGGAGGATCCCCCTGTCATGCCCACCCAGGATGCGCCCAACCGCATGGATTCGAGCCTGGACACCCTTATTCCGGACAGCCCCAACCAGGGGTATGATATCAAGGATGTCATCGCTTCTATCGTGGACAACGGGGTATTTTTTGAACCCCACCAATACTTTGCCAAAAATATTGTGATCGGCCTGGCCCGGCTCAACGGCCGGCCCATCGGCATCATTGCCAATCAGCCCAAGGTCATGGCCGGGTGCCTGGACATTGACGCCTCTGACAAGGCCACCCGGTTTATCCGGTTTTGCGACGCCTTTAATATCCCGCTGCTGACCATTGCCGACGTTCCCGGTTACCTGCCCGGCTCCAACCAGGAGTGGGGGGGAATTATCCGCCATGGGGCCAAGCTGCTGTGGTGCTACTCCGAGGCCACGGTGCCCAAGCTGCTGCTGATTACCCGAAAAGACTACGGCGGATCCTATCTGGCCATGTGCTCCAAGCATCTTGGGGCGGACATGGCCTTTGCCTGGCCTTCGGCTGAAATTGCGGTCATGGGTGCTGACGGGGCAGCCAATATTATCCACGCCCGGGAGATCAAGGCGGCGGATGACCCTGCTGCCAAACGCCAGGAAAAGATCCAGGCGTACAATGATCAATTCTCCAACCCCTATTGCGCGGCAGCCAGAGGCTATGTGGATGCCGTGATCGTCCCCTCCGAGACCCGGCCCCGGCTCATTGATGCCCTGGAGGCCCTGTCCACCAAGCGGGAGATGCGGCCGGCCAAGAAGCACGGCAATATCCCGGTATAATCCGAAACTGTCCTGGACAAGGAGATTGAATAAGAATGGATAATAAAAAACTGGCCGCTGCCATGGCCGCCGTTACCATGTATATCAAGACCCAGCAAGAGGCTGCCGCTGCCATGGCTGCCGAACAGGGAACCGGGGGGCAGGCGCCTGAAGCGTTGATGCCTTTGCCCGCGGCCAATACCTGGGGGATTACCGGGCGGCAGGCCCTGATGAACGCCAACACCATGATGCAGATGCGCATGTTTAAATAGGCGCCGCAGACAAAGCATACAATACATATTAAATAGAGAGGATCACATGAGCGAACACAATCAAGTCAAAATGGTTGAAATGAACTACGGCGCTGACCGGCCCAAGGCTGCAAATCCTTTGAAAATACAGGATCTGTCGCTCAGGGATGGTCACCAGTCCCTGTTTGCCACCCGAGGCCGGACCGAGGACATGATCCCGGTGGCTGAGATGATGGACCAGGTCGGATTCTGGGCCGTGGAAGTCTGGGGCGGGGCCACCTTTGACACCATGCACCGCTTTCTGAACGAAGACCCCTGGGAGCGGCTGCGGACCTTGAAACGCTATTTTAAAAAGACCAAGTTTTCCATGCTCCTGCGGGGCCAGAATCTTGTGGGGTACAGAAATTACGCCGATGACGTGGCCAAGCTATTTGTGAAAAAGACGGTGGACAACGGCCTGGATATCTTCCGGACCTTTGACGCCCTTAACGATTATCGCAACTTTGAAACCGTTGTTCCTGTGATCAAGGAGTGCGGGGCCCATTTCCAGGGCTGCATCTGTTATACCCTGACCGAACCCCGCCTGGGAGGAGAGGTCTACAACCTGGACTATTATGTGAACAAGGCCAAGGAGCTTGAGGCCATGGGAGCAGATTCCATCTGCGTCAAGGACATGGCCGGCCTCATGTCCCCCTATGATGCCTATGAACTGGTCAAGGCCCTCAAGGCCAGCGTCAAGCCCCTGATCCACCTGCACTCTCATTTTACCTCGGGCATGTCCCCCATGACCCATTTCAAGGCAGTGGAAGCTGGCGTAGATATCATTGATACCTGCGTGACGCCCTATGCTTACAGAACCTCCCACGCCGCATTGGAGCCTCTGGTCATGAGTCTTCTGGGTACCAACCGGGATACAGGCTTTGATATTGAGCAGCTGGCCGCCATCAATGAGGTGCTGGAAAGAGAGGTCATGCCCAAGTACAAGCACCTGCTGGACGACACCAAGGTTTCCATGATCGACATTAACGTGCTGCTTCACCAGACCCCGGGGGGCATGCTCTCCAATCTGGTGAACCAGCTGCGGGAGATGGATGCCGTTGACAAGATCGACGCGGTATACAAGGAGCTGCCCCGGGTCAGAAAAGACCTGGGCCAGATTCCCCTGGTCACCCCCACCAGCCAGATCGTGGGCACCCAGACCGTGAACAACGTGCTGTTTGACGAGGGGGACGAGCGCTACAAGATGATCACCGGCCAGGTCAAGGATCTGTGCTACGGGCTTTACGGAAAAACATCGGTTCCCATAGACCCGGAGGTCCAGAAAAAGGCCCTCAAAGGTTATGACAGGGGGGAAAAGCCCATCTCCTGCCGCCCGGCCGAGGTGCTGGAGCCAGAGCTTGAAACGGCCAGAGAGCAGATCGGCGATCTGGCTGTGGATGATGAGGATCTCATTCTTTACACCCTGTTTCCTGTGACCGGGAAAAAATACCTTCTGCAAAAGTACGGTAGGGAGCAGGTGCCGGATACGGTCAAGCCCATTACCCTGGATGATGTCAAAAAACAGGAAGAGATGCTTAAAAAGGCAAAGGCGGGTAAGCTCATCGAGCCCAGGGACGCCCCGGAGAAAAGCGAGAATGCCCGGACCTTTAACGTATTTGTGGAAGGCGAATACTTTGAGGTGGGCGTGGACGAGGTCGGCGGCTCCCCTGTGGTCACCTACGCCACTACCGCGCCTGCTGCCACTGCTGCCACTGCTGCACCTGCCGCTGCACCTGCCGCTGCACCTGCCGCGCCTGCGCCTGCGCCTGCCGCTGCGCCGGCAGCACCCAAGGCTGCACCAGCCCCTGCGCCCAAGGCTGCCCCGTCCCCTGCTGCCGCCTCTGCCAGCGGCACCCCGGTTACTGCCCCCATGCCGGGAATGGTGATCAAGTATGAAAAGAATGTCGGTGATGCCGTGAACCAGGGAGATA
>Ga0102943_1001097_pt1 | contig 17140 bp, 16 predicted proteins | sample SalPonC_black_MG_FD_78174 | JGI IMG/M metagenome (GOLD analysis project Ga0102943, IMG submission 78174) | Salt pond soil microbial communities from South San Francisco under conditions of wetland restoration - Salt Pond MetaG... | ecosystem: Environmental > Aquatic > Marine > Intertidal zone >...
ATCATGTTGTTTGGTGATGATTTGGGAGATTTCCTCCCGGATGTTAAAGATGATATCACACCGGAAGAACGGACTGAGTTGGTTACAGAGTACAGCGAATACTGGGGACGGAAATGGTTTATCTTCAGCAATCCCACCTATGGATCATGGGAAAGTATTTTGAGTGATCCGAAGTCTGAGTATTTCCGGGGCTTGGAATAGTAATATAATGCGATTACCAGTTCGCAATAGATCTGGACATAAAGGTTCTTAACCTGCATTTCTCACCGAGAAATGCAGGTTAGCAAAAGATCTGGCCATGAAGGTTCTTAACTGGTAAACGCGTTAACATATGTCTTTATTCATTCCATGGTGGTGTAACATCGTTCATTCGCGCATATGCAATTGATTGCCCCACATGCTCGCTTGTGTGGTTCAGCATAAACACCAGGATTCCTTCTCCGTTCAGAGATCTACCAAAGAGTTCATAGGAGTCTGTAAGCTGCTGATCAGTTAAATTTGCTACTGAATCCAAAACAAACTCATTTGACTCTCTCAGAGCTTCCACGATTTCGCCTTTATCTGTGAGTGAACCTATGCTTTCTACATCTACAGGTGCATTGATGCCAAAAGATCCCAAGATCGTATAATTTGCCTGTGCAATGTGGGTAAATACCTCACCAACGGACCGAACATCCTCGTCCGGGCTCCAGTCGTATGTATCAGCCGGCATAGCTTCGGCCAACTGAACAACTCGAGATGCATAATTGAATTGACCGTCAAAAAGAGCTTTCATTTCATCTTGTGCCTGCATTGGAACAGTTAACAGGAGCACCAACATTATACTTATAAAGAGTACACTTAAATTTTTCATTATTTTTTGATTTTATTGATATGATAGATAGCGATGTCAATATGGTAAACTGATTGTTTACTTACAATCACATAATTTGAACCGTTTATTAGATTTTAGAAAAGGTTGGGAAAAGAAAGAGATCCATTTAAATTTTAAATCATATTCTTCTTTAAAATGTTTACCATCTTATTAACATGCGATGGGGTAGTAAGATTAAACAAGCAATAGGTGATTACAATGAGTTCAAATACATTTATTAAAACTGTTATCAGTGGATTTATAGCAACATTTACAATGGCTATGGTTTCTTTTTTGCAGGGAGGAATTGGACTACCCGCTATTGATATTGGCCATATTTTAAAGGAAACTTTCAATCATGTGCACGGTTATGAAGTTTATACGCTCATTTGGGGGAATGCAGCATTTAACATTGGTGGCATTTTAATGGCTCTTATCTGGGTAGCTTTCTTACAAAAACGAATTCCAGGCAACTGGTTGATCCAGGGAATTCTCTACGGAATATTGATAACATTGGTTGCCGGGTTGGTCATATCTCCACTTTTCGCAAGAGCTGCCGGCGAAACCTTTGGAATTTTCTACTTAAACACATGGATTCCCGGCCTACTCATTTTAGCAGGCATTTTAATGCACGTTACTTATGGAGTAATTCTTACCCTGAGCTTGAAGGTTGCAGGAGTTGATCCTAAGAGTAATTAAATCCAGAACACACTATAGCCTTTTCAATAGATTCTGATTAAATATCCAGTTTAAAAATCCGTTTATTGCTTGGTTAACTATATAATGCCGGTTTCTAACAGAAATAATATGAGCTGTGAGAAACATTCATTGGTGATTCGGTGTTTATAGGTTAATTTGTAGTAAAATTTCCATCATTCAATAGTTTAATCGTGTTCTTATGGGGCAAGTCACAAGGGTAACCTTCAACAATAAAATCAGCAGAGACTTCAGCAAAACAGTTAAATCCAGGGTAAACTCCTATTTCGAGGATAAAAATCTCTCCAGGCACGCCAATTTAGAAATGGTATCGAAGACTGTTATTCTATTGACGCTTTATTTCGGTGCCTACGCCATTATTTTATCTGGTCAGTTTTCTCTTGGGGTGATGTGGTTTCTTTCTTTTGTAATGGGAATCGGTATGGCGGGAATTGGTTTTTCCGTTTCTCACGATGCCCTTCACGGAGCATACTCATCAAATTCCACCGTAAATAAACTGCTTGGATATACATTCGACCTGATGGGAGCAAATGGATACATCTGGAAAATTACGCATAACATTATCCATCACACCTACACAAATATCCATGGTCATGATGAGGATCTTGAGGTAGCGGGATTCATCCGTCTATCCCCTCATTCAGAATATAAACCGGTGCACCGGGTTCAGCACATCCTGGCGTTTTTTGCATACAGTTTTGCAACATTCTTCTGGGTATTTATTAAGGATTACAGGTATTTCTTTAAAGAAAACCTGGGGCCTTATGAAAACAAATCGCATCCTGTTAGTGAATGGATTACCCTGATTGTCACTAAAATTCTGTATTACTCATATACACTTGTAATTCCATACCTGGTTCTTGATATAACGATTCTTCAACTTCTCATCGGGTTTGTATCGCTTCATCTCACTGCGGGTTTAATCCTTGGAATTATTTTTCAACTGGCGCATGTCGTTGAAGAAACCGATCATCCCGAGCCAAATGAGGAAAACATGATTGATGAACACTGGGCAATTCACGAGATGGTCACGACAAATAATTTTGCAAGAGATAATAAACCGCTCTCCTGGTACATTGGGGGGCTGAACTTCCAGATTGAACACCACCTGTTTCCAAAAGTTTGCAGTATCCATTACCCGGAGATCAGCAAAATAGTGGAAAAAACAGCGAAAGAGTTTGATATCCCTTACAACCACCATGAAACCTTCCGAGAGGCAGTTGCTTCTCATTACCGAACGCTGAAAAAATTTGGCGATCCCAATTTTAAATATTCTCCGGCTGAGGTGTAATTATTCTAAATTTTTTGCTGAAATTCCTAATCCAGACGAATTTATGTGGATTAAAGATTTCGGAAAACGAGTCATTCTTTTCGGCCTCCTAATACTCTGTATAATTAAGATGAAAATAGTGCATGAGCAATGCTCACTTTAAATTTATCTAATCTCGGAATTTTCAGTACATTTAGTTAATATCATCCAGACAATTTCTCCGATAAAATAATACCCATCGTGATGGAAAGAACGCCGATTCTTACCATTCTGTGCTTTCTCGCCTTGCAATTTGTATGGCTTCCGGAAGAGTTGCCTGCACAAAACCAACTCGAAAGAATTTCAGTGCATGAACGAAGCGACGGAAAGGGGTATGTCTTTCGGTATCATCTTGATCAGGCGGTTGATTCATTTTCCATATCCCAACCTTCACCGGATCTCATCCAGGTTATGCTTCACTCCCCCGGGTTGGATACACTCGATTTTATTCACCCTGAAGAATCAACGGCATACGACCATATTGACTATCACAAGAATTCAAAAGGATTCGGGTTCGATATTTTTCTCGATAAGGATATGTTCGTGAAAACGGCTGCCTATCCCGACCGTAGCAGTAATGATATGCTGGTTGCTTTGGAATACACATCCAAAGAAGAGATCACAAAAATTGCTGATGAAACGGATTTTATCTATTGGCATGAATACCGTGAAGAACCGACAACAGAACTCGTGAATAGCCAAGATGATACGTATGTGCCGATTCGAGACGGCAGGGAGTTTAACACCATAGTTATTGATGCCGGTCACGGTGGGCACGATCCCGGCTCAATGAACCGGCGTCTTGGCTTACAGGAAAAAGATATAGCACTTGAAGTGGCAATTCGGGTTGGTGACTATATAAAAGAGCATATTCCCGATATGGAAGTGATCTATACACGTGAAGATGACACATTTGTACCTCTTGATAAAAGAGGGCTTATAGCAACCCGGGCTAAAGCGGACCTCTTTCTTTCAATACACCTAAATGCCGTGCAAAATCCAAGAGTCTACGGGGCGGAAGTATTTTTTCTGGGGATGCACCGGAGTGAATCTGCACTAGAAATTATGAAACGTGAAAACAGTGTGGTAACCCTTGAGGAAAATGGCGGGCAACAGCAACTCAGTGAAGAGGAACTGTTAATTTATGAGCTCGCCAATGCCGGCAATATTGCAGTGAGTGAACGAGTTGCAGCCATGGTTGAACATCAATTCCGCAATCGTGCGCAGCGACGATCAAGAGGAATAAAGCAAGCAGGTTTTATGATTTTATGGCATGCGTCAACACCCGCAATTCTTGTTGAACTTGGGTTCCTGTCCAATCCCAATGAAGCACGCTACATGAACAGTGAATATGGGCAGACCATTATGGCCTCCGCTATCTTCCGAGCAATTCGGGATTTCAAGGTTGAGTACGACCGCAGCATAGATCAAGCCAATACTGCCAGTAATGAGTGATTCTCCACTTATCATAGGGGTTGCCGGCGGAAGCGGTTCAGGTAAAACCACTGTAGTGAGCAAAATAGTAAGGAGTATTGGCAGAGAGGATGTTTTGCTGATTGAACACGATTCTTACTATCGAGACCTGGGCCATTTATCGTTGGAGGAGCGAAAGAAACATAATTTTGACCATCCATCGGCGCTCGAAACAGAGTTGATGATCCGTCACCTCGATGCATTGAAAAAAGGATATAAAATCGAAATTCCGGTTTATGATTTTGTAGCACACACTCGATCTGATAAGAGTATCACCGCATCACCCAAAAAAATTATTCTTATAGACGGGATACTAATCTTTAGCGAGCCGAATCTCAGAGAACGGATGGACATCAAAATTTTTGTCGATACAGATGATGATGTTCGGCTCTTGCGGCGGTTAAAACGTGATATTTCTGAACGCGGGCGTGACTTGGATGGCGTTCTGAATCAATATGAAAAATTTGTTCGCCCGATGCACCTGGAGTTTGTAGAACCGAGTAAACGCTATTCAGATATTATTATTCCGAGAGGTGGAGAAAATCGGGTGGCCTTGCAAATGGTCAACGCACTCATCAAGGATAAACTAAACGAGATCGTATAACTATCTTTTTTATTCACGGATAATCTTTTCAAACTGCTCTAACCCATCCCAAATCAGGTATTTCCTGTAATTCAAAGAGGCTTCATCGCTCATCCAATTCCTAATCTGTACAGCATTCCCGCCGGTAATGTAAATTACTGGGTCTTCAACCATGGAACGATACCGTTCAATGAACCCTTGAATCGCCAGTAAAAAACCACCATTAACACCCCACTCAATACACTCAACCGTTGATTTTCCGGGCCACTCTTCAGGGATAGATTCAGGTGCTTTCGGAAGTTCGGGAAGATGATCTCTCATTGAACTTTTTATGATCTGTAATCCGGGCATAATAATTCCCCCTCTGAATACTCCCTTGGCTGTCATAAGATCAACGGTGCAGGCACTGCCCGCATCAATCACAATTACATTTCTTTCATCTGATTCAATCCATGCTGCGAGACAAACTAAGAACCGATCCAACCCAAGTGTTTGCGGTGTTTTGTAGTCCAATCTATTTGATGGAATATGCGACGTGCGATATTCGAGGAAATTTCTACCTGACAGCTCAGCTCTCAGTTTCTCAGAAATATCTTGCCGAACAGATGACAGAATAATTTTTCCCGTATCTCCTTTTGAAGCCAAATAACTGATCAGTTCATCAATTCTATCATGTTTACCATCAAAAAGTATCTGCCAGTCAGATCCGTTTCGAGCAGCCAATTTTAAAAAAGAGTTTCCGATATCAAGATAAAGTGGATTCATTTTGTTAGTTTTCACTAAAATATTCGTTCATTAAAAGAACAATAACATACCAAATAAATTGGGTCTCATTCATCAACTGAATGCACAAAATTGTTTGTTATTATAGTTTGATGTTACTTAGCAATTAATGTATAAGGATTTTAAATAGATTAACTATGGATTTATCAGGTAAAAACGCCATTGTAACCGGCGCAAGCAGCGGAATCGGAATCTCTTTCAGTAAAAAATTAATTGAAAAAGGTGCCAAAGTATATGGACTTGCCCGAAGACTGAATAAACTTACTGAGGTGGGAGATGAGCTTGGAGACTCGTTTATTCCTGTTAAAATGGATATCACAAAACCAAATGATATCCAACAATGGGCTGCCGAAACATTTTCTGAGGGTAACTTACCTCACATACTTATTAACAACGCCGGTCTTGGAGTTTTTGGAAATGTTGAAAAACTATCAATTGACGACTGGAAAACCATGGTTGAGACGAACCTGAATGGCGTATTTTACCTTACTCACGAATTAGTACCATTTATGAAAGATTCAGATGAATACCATCATATCATAAATATATCCTCTATTGCTGGATTACTTGGAAATCCTCAGCTTACCGGGTACAATGCCACAAAGTATGGTGTACGTGGTTTTAGCGAGGCTTTATTCAAAGAACTCCGGTATGATAAAATTAAAGTAACCGCCATGTTTCCGGGATCCATCTCAACTCACTTTTTCGACAGAGTGGGTAATGAAACACATTCCAATATGCTTCAGCCGGATGACGTAGCTGATACATTAATCCACCTGTTGGAAACTCCGGACAATTTCCTGGTCAATGAAATTACACTTCGACCATTAAATCCTAAAAATCCTAACGAGAAGTGAAAAAACTGCTTTTCGTACTTATCCTGTTGATAGTACTTCCTGGTTGTAGTTCAGAATCTAATCCGCCGGATGAACTAATTGATGAGCAAACCTATGAGCAGATATTTATGGAGTTTGCCATTATCAATCAGTTGGATAAACGGATTTTGGAGGATAGATCCCAGGAAGAGTTAAGGCAGTTGGTATATGAGCATTATGATGTAACAGAAGAGGAATTCAAGATTTCTCACGAATATTATGAACAAAATGTTGAAGAACAGTTGGAGCGTGTGCGTGACATGTCTGATATACTTCGAGAAGAGCGCGACTCTCTTGTAGTTATTGAACGAAAATATGGAAGGGTAACCACCCCGGAGCAGGCTGACAGTCTGCGTCAAGCCTTACGTAACAATGAATAGTGGTCTCCTGATTGATCGCTCTCTGCATAATTTTCCCTGACCATAAACGAGAGAACCTTCTTTGTTTTTTTACGATCCCAACTGGCGCTCTGCGTAATTTCACTGAAAGATTTTTCGCCGCTTTCCAGAACTTGGGTAACTTTCCGGATATCCTCCCGGCTCACAAGTAACTGCTCTTTCTCACCTGACTTGCAGTTATCACAATGGCCGCATGGTTTGCAATTCGTTTCGCCAAAATAGTGTCTTAAAAATACCTCCCTGCATGCATTTGTAGTGGCGTATCGGGCCATATATTCTATCTTCTTCAATAAAATATCCCGATAGCTGTATGCTTGATCCGATTCAATTCGAAGCTTTTTTTCCCTTGCCTCTTTAACCTTAATTAACTTTGATTCTTCCTGCCATTTAAATTTTAGAATCTGATCGTGTTCGGCAAACACCCGTAATGCTTTGTAGAGTTGATTAGAAGTTGTTTCCAACTTTTGTGTGAGATATTCGATATCCAGGTATTGCATTTCTGAGAACACTTGGGGTCCAAATTGGCGGAAGAGTCCATCCAGGAAATCTCCCTTCCCCGGATCTGATTCATCAATAAATTCAACCAAATAGTCACTGTTTACAATGAAATGGACTCCCACCCTCGGTTCTCTCAAGTCGATCTGGATCAAAAAATCCAGCCTTTGCAAAAGATTTACTGCATTTGAAACCTTTGAGACTGTAAGTTTTGTTCTCTTTGCAATATTATCGAAGAAGACTTCTTCCGGGGAAACCTGCTCACTCCCGACAGCTAAGTCCAGTTCATCGCAAAGTCCATCATATACTTTCTGAAGAATCTCTCGGTCGGGATAATTCTGTTCCACCCTGTTCCTCAGGTATTGCACATCACTCTCTTTAAAAATGAGAATCGGGTAGCTGATCTCCCCGTCCCTTCCGGCACGTCCGGCTTCCTGGTAATAAGCTTCAAGTGAAAATGGAATTGTATAATGAATCACATATCGGCAATCGGCCTTGTCTATACCCATCCCAAATGCATTAGTAGCAACTACAAGCGGCAGATCTCCATCAATCCAATCCTGCTGAATTTCATTGCGAGTTGCCGTATCCAGTCCTGCATGATATGGTTTGGCTGAAATACCATTTTTATCAAAATAACCTGCCCATTCTTCGCAATCTCTTCGGGTTGAAGCATACACAATGCCGCTTCCCAAATCTGCAGCCTTCTTAACAGATTTCTTAAGTAATGTCCGTTTTTTCTCCGTCTTGGAAACCCACCAATGTAGATTTTCTCGCTTGAAGCCACCTGTAACCACAACGGGTTCTTCAAATTCCAGGTTTTCGAGAATATCTTTCTTCACCTCCGGTGTGGCGGTAGCAGTAAGGGCTATCCACTTTGTTGTTTGGGGAAGGTCTTCAAGTGCCGTTCTTATCTCTCTGTATGAGGGACGAAAATCGTGTCCCCATTCAGAAATGCAGTGTGCTTCATCAATTGCTACGAGTTGAATATCCAGGTTAGGCTGTTCCGCTTTCCACAACTCTGTTGATAATCGCTCCGGGGCAATATATAGTAACTTATACATGCCGTTTCGGGCATTTACCAATCGCTGTTCCACCTCATGCGATGGAATTGTACTGTTTAGAAATGTAGCCCGAATTCCTGCCTTATTGAGTTGTTGGACCTGGTCTTGCATCAGCGCAATAAGTGGAGAAATAACAACCGTCAACCCGTCTTGTACAACAGCGGGTGCCTGGTAACATAAAGACTTCCCTCCTCCTGTTGGAAACAAAACAAGTGTATCATTACCCTTTAAAACAGATCGAATCGCTTCTTCCTGTCCGCTCCTGAATGAAGAAAAGCCCCAATAGGAATTGAGTGCCTCCCGCGCTTTTTCGATTGGTTGTTCCTCAGGCAAAACCAGGTCTTTTATAATCTTATATTATTAAGTGAACGCGTTTACCAGTTGAATTTACAAAGCTATAGTCGTATTCATTATATGAAGGATTTTTTATAGGCTGATCATCCCCCTGAGTCCCCCTTCGAAGGGGGAAAATTCGGGTGCTTTTCCCGAATAGGGGCATGACAAAAGCTAAAAAAGCTCATTTCAGATAACTATAGGGTTTTATTGTTTACAATCTAAACCGGTAAACGCGTTAAGTGAGTTTATCCAATTCTCAACTACGAAACTGCTACACACTTCGGATCCCGACGATTCGGGGCAAACTTGCGCGATTGAGTCGGGGCATTGCGAGTGGTGCGAAGTCCCGAAGAGAAATTAAAAGGGTCATTTTCGAGCAAATGAAGCAATCCTGAATTTTGCCATAAGATTGCTTCGTTCGCAATAACATACTAACAACATTACAAAACCCAACCTGATTTTAAAAGTTTACCCCCACACCAATTTTAATATGGAGTAAATTCGTTGTTGATTGGGTTACATCATAGGTGACCCGACCATTATCCGTGCTTATTGATCCTTTTTGCAGATATTCAGCTTCCCTTCCAAACATATATCGTCCGCGCAGGTTGATGTAAACTGATGATGGTTCAATATCCTCAGGTGAACGTGTTACCTCCCTCCGATTTTGCCATACACGAATCTGCAATCCGGCGCCAAAACCGTAACTTAAGGCCGTATCCTCGAAATTGGTATCACTGAGCTTTTCTTCGTCAAAGAAATCATCCCTGTCTCTTATAACAGTCTCCGTAAAGAAGTAATTGAATCCAAAGAGCCCGTCAACATAGGGACGAATTTGAGATGGCGGTGCAATTAAACGAAGCAAAATATCTCCATGAGCAAGATTGTAACTGTTTTCGACTTCTACACGCAAATCAGGTATCGTTGAACTTAGGGCTTCCTCTCGGGTGTCTGTCCCAAAGTTCATAAAACCAAACTCCAGTCCAAGCATGACGGGTGAGTTAGGGAATCTATAACCTCCCATAATGTTCAGTCCACCACCAATGTGATCGGACTGCTGCCGGAAGTCACCCTGAGGAATACCAACACCAAAATCCAGTTGTGCTTGTATTTCCTGAGAATATGAATTGAGAGAAACCCCCAAAAAAAGAATTGGTATAAGTGCTAAAAATCTCTTCATAAATTTTTTTCCGTTAGTTATAATTGCTTTGCGAAGCGTTCTTTTAATGAGAGCATAAGCCTCCCACTACATTTCACCCGACCATATACGATTGGCAGATTTTCAGGTTTCTCTTTTTCATTAAAAAAGCCCTGAAAAAATCAGGGCTTTGAAAAATTAATTTGTATAACTGTAAGTGCTGTCGATAAGCTCACTCAGATCACATTTGCAGAGCGATCGATTAAATAACTGCCTTCAAATAATCTTTTCTCATTTCAGCAATTGCTGAGATGCTGATACCAACAGGACATACAGCTTCGCACTCTCCATGATTTGAACAATCGCCAAATCCTTCTTTTTCCATCTGATCAACCATCGCAATGGTGCGTTTCTCTATTTCAGGCTGTCCCTGAGGCAACAGGTTCAAATGAGCGAGCTTAGCTCCGGTAAATAATGCTGCTGAAGAGTTTGGACAAGCAGCCACGCAAGCACCACATCCAATACAGGTGGCGTAATCAAAAGATTCATTCGAAACATCCTGTGCGATAGGAATTAAATTTGCCTCCGGTGCAGAGCCCGTTTTAACAGACACGTAACCTCCTGCCTCAATAATCCGATCAAACGCGGAGCGATCAACAACCAAATCCTTAATCACAGGAAATGCGGCCGCTCTTGGGGGTTCAATCACAATCGTATCGCCATCACTGTAATTTCTCATGTGGAGTTGACAGACAGCTGTTTTATGTTTTGGACCATGAGCACGTCCGTTAATCACAAGATTGCATGAACCGCATATACCCTCACGACAGTCGTAGTCAAATTCAACCGGTTCTTCTTTGCCTTCCTTTATCAGGTTTTCATTGAGAACGTCCAGCATCTCAAGAAAAGACATATGTTCGCTTACCTCATCCAGCGTATAATCCTCAAAATGGCCAGGATCATTGGCGTTTTTCTGACGCCAGATTTTCAGGTGAATTGTCATTGTACTCATAAAAACCTGTTATTTATAACTTCTTTGTTTCAATTCCACAAACTCAAACTCCAGGTTCTCTTTATGAAGCTTGGTTTTAAGTTTTCCATTAATTCCCTGATACTCCCATGCAGAAACGAATGAGTAATCCTCATCGTTTCGAATGGCTTCACCCTCTTCACTCTGATATTCATCGCGGAGATGACAACCACAGGACTCTTCTCTGTCAAGGGCGTCTATCGCCATCAGCTCGGCCAGTTCAAAATAATCTGCTACCCTGAGGGCAAATTCCAGATACTTATTGTAGTAAGTCATCTCTCCGGGCACCCGAACATTTGTCCAAAACTCTTCTCGAAGTTCTCTGATCTGTTCAATCGCCTCTTCGAGGCCTTCTTTACTGCGAGAGATACCAACCTTATCCCACATAATCTTACCAAGCTCTCTGTGGAACTCGATAATGGTCTTATCACCCTGAATTGAGAGTAATTTTTGAAGCTGATCTTCAGATGTTTTGGCTGCTTCAGTAAAAGCTTTGTGGTCAGTTGTAAGATCACCGGGTTGATGATCGGCCAGGTAATTTCCAATTGTATATGGAATGATAAAATAGCCATCAGAAAGCCCCTGCATCAATGCACTGGCACCAAGTCGGTTGGCTCCGTGATCGGAAAAATTCGCTTCACCGGCTACAAAAAGTCCGGGCACATTGCTCATCAGGTTGTAATCAACCCAAAGGCCACCCATTGTGTAGTGAACTGCAGGGAAGATCTTCATTGGCACTTCGTAGGGATTCTCGTCCATGATATTCTCATACATATCGAACAAGTTTCCATACTTCGAGCGAATGGTTTCAATACCATCTCGCTTTATCGCATCCCGGAAATCCAGGTAAACTGCTTTGCCGGTTTCTCCGACTCCCATTCCATCATCGGTTACAAGTTTTGCGTTTCTGGATGCAACATCACGCGGTACGAGGTTACCAAAACTTGGATACTTCTCCTCCAGGTAATAATATCTTTCATCTTCCGGGATCTCATTTGGCGGGCGATCATCCCCTTTCTTTCTTGGAACCCAAACCCGGCCGTCGTTTCTCAAACTTTCGCTCATCAACGTTAATTTCGATTGATAATCGCCGGATACCGGAATACAGGTTGGGTGGATCTGAACATAGCAGGGATTTGCAAAAGCCGCACCTCGTTTATGACAACGCCATGCTGCCGTTACATTTGAGTTTTTTGCATTTGTTGAAAGATAGAAAACATTGCCGTAACCACCTGTGCAGAGTACAACAGCGTCGGCTTCAAATTTATTGATATCCCCTTTTACAAGATCACGTGTAATAATTCCTCTCGCTTTCCCGTCGATCATTACGAGGTCCAGCATTTCGTGCCTTGGGTAGTACTCGATTTTGCCTGAATGAACTTCTTTCATCATCGCTTGGTAAGCACCCATCAGAAGCTGCTGTCCAGTTTGCCCCCGGGCATAAAATGTCCTGGAGACCTGTGCCCCACCAAAGGATCTATTGTCAAGCAATCCACCGTATTCTCTTGCAAATGGAACTCCCTGAGCTACGGCCTGGTCGATAATTTCGTTTGAATTTTGAGCCAGGCGATAGACATTAGATTCACGGCTTCGATAGTCACCGCCTTTAATGGTATCATAAAAGAGTCTCCAAACACTGTCGCCGTCATTTGGATAGTTCTTCGCAGCATTTATTCCGCCCTGCGCCGAAATACTGTGAGCACGTCGGCCCGAATCCTGGATGCAAAAGGCCTTTACTTTGTACCCAAGTTCTGCGAGACTTGCTGCAGCCGATGCACCGGCGAGGCCGGTCCCAACTACGATGATATTGTATTTACGCTTATTATTCGGTGATACAAGCTTGATATCTTGCAGATGGTTATTCCATTTGTCTTCTAATGGACCCGAAGGTTCTTGTGAATCTAACTTCATAATGAGTTTTATATGATCGTTACAATCTTAATTACAACTAATGAGTGCTGCTTCACATCCCCCGGCAAAGTAAATATATAGAGGAATGAACAGGAAACCGACAGCCAGAAGAACTGCAAAAATAGCTCCAACAGTATAAACAATAGCTGACGTCTTTTTACTTCGCATTGTTAAAGATACAAATGCACTCCAAATACCATGGCCAAGATGAGTGCCAAGCAATATCATAACAATTGTATATCCAAATGTATAGAGAGCACTATTTGCAAATGTATCTATAACCAACTGTTTTAAATCGGAATATTGCTCACCGGCAACAGTAATTGTTTCAGTATCACCCAGTGCAAAAGTGTTTACATGTATGACAACAAAAACGAGCAAAACAATTCCGGTAAACGCCATACTTCGCGAACTTAAGCTTTGTTTACTCGGACCTCCTTTACTGCTGTATACTTTATATTTTTGAGGCCGTGCTTTTCTTTTATTCCACCATATTGAGATACCAATCCACGCATGGAGTATAAAAGCTATTATAAGTCCAACTCTTGCAACCCAAAGGAGTGGCCCTAAACTGTGCAAGAATTTAGAGTACTCGTTCATTGCATTTGGTTCACCAAAAATGGCAAGATTTCCCATCAGATGAAAAATGATAAAAAAGACGAGCAATAGTCCGGTAATCCCTGTTAGAAACTTTCGGCCAACTTGTGATTTTAGCGCTTCAATAAAAGATGGCATATATAGATTTGATTAGTGTCTGAAGATTTCTTTAAATCGTTGGAAAAAACAAGATGAACATTATTTCAGTTCCAAATCATTGTATATAAATTCGTTTGTTTTGCCATAAAAGGCAAAATAATTATGATTGGAAATCTATTTCGAGCCTATTCAGAAAAGGTCTAAATTATTAGAGTACATTCACTTTCAAACTCCCTTCATTTGAATACTGTATTATCAAAATTTTCATCAGATTATCGTATAAAAAGTTCTAAATTTTTGGGTTTTTTGTGCCCCGCCACTACCATTACTGAAGCGGAGGAATACTTAGACTCAATTAAAAAAGAGCATCCTACAGCAACCCACCATTGTTATGCCTATTTGTTGAACCCGAATGAACCTATTGAATATTCTTCCGATGATGGGGAACCAAACGGTGCAGCCGGACTTCCAATTCTGAATACTTTGAAATCTCACAACCTGATGAATCTGATTTTAATTGTGGCTCGATACTACGGCGGAACAAAACTTGGAAAGGCAGGACTGATTGATGCATATCAAACTTCAGCTCAGCAATCGATTGAATCTGCAACGTTAAATACACTGATACCCATAAAAACCTATGAGTTGGAATATGATTATCCACAACAGTCGTTGATTGAAAAATGGAAAAACAAATTTACCTGGATCGATCTGGAATCGTCCTACCTGGAAACTGTTAACCTGAAAATCGGTTGTCCTAAAGGGGAAAATGAGTTATTTGAAAAGAGTCTAAAATCGAAGGAACACCAACTCATTCGTTTTGAAATTATCGGCGAATCTTTTCATATAAAGAACTGATAAACTCCGACAAGCTTCTTACCTTCAAAAAAAATATTTACTTATGAAAATTTACACTAAAAAAGGTGACCAGGGAACAACCTCTCTCTTTGGTGGAGCCAGCATTGGAAAAAACAGCCTTAGGATTAAGGCCTATGGAACCGTCGATGAATTGAATTCTATTCTTGGGATTATACTCACCTATTCACTCAGCAAACGCGGAAAAGAAATTTTAACAGAGCTTCAAAATCAGCTTTTTGTGCTGGGAGCCGACCTCGCAACTCTGCCTTCCAAAAAAGCGAAAATTGACCGGATCGGGACTAAAGAGGTTCAAAAATTAGAAGACTGGATCGATGAGCTGGACGAGCAGTTGCCGCAACTTACAGCCTTTATTTTACCCGGAGGAGCGCCGGCAGGTGCCACTTTACACCAGGCAAGAACGGTTTGCAGGCGTGCAGAACGGCATGCAGTTGCATTAAAACTTGAGAATCCAGTTTCGGATGAAATTATCATTTACCTGAATCGGCTTTCCGACCTTCTTTTTGTGATGGCCCGGTTTGAAAACCGAGAAGCCGGAGAAACCGAGACGCAATGGAAAAGTAAGTAGATAGCTGATTACTGATAAAAATTTCTGAACGCAATATTTTATTAATACGAACTCTTTAAACTATTCTCATCATGGCATTAATGATCTCTGTCTCGGGTATTCGGGGTATCTTTGGGACTCATCTGACACCAGAAAATCTTGTCAATTTTACAGCAGCTTATGGAACCTGGCTTGATGGAGGTACTGTGGTTGTGGGCAGAGACTCTCGGGTAACCGGGCAAATCTGTGAAGATATTGTTTGCGCAACACTCCAAAGTACGGGCTGCAATGTTGTGAAAGCGGGCATCACTCCAACTCCTACTGTAGCAATGGGCGTTTTAAAACACAATGCAGCCGGCGGAATTATTTTGACTGCAAGCCACAACCCCGAGGAATGGAATGCGCTGAAATTGCTGAATCATAAAAGTGAATTCCTGGATGCCGAACAAGGCGAAAAAGTTCTTGATCTCGCAAAAAAAGGTACTTTCACATATCAGAAATACAATAAGATCGGAAGCATCTCAAAAGATGATGAAATCACAAATTTTCATATTCAGAAAATACTGGAACTGCCATATATTCAAGCGGAAAAAATTAAAGAGAAAAATTACAAAGTTGCTGTTGATGCCGTAAATGGCGGGGCATCTATAGCTTTACCAAAAATGCTGGAAGCTTTGGGGGTAAAAGTTGAGAGAATTCATTGTGAGCCAAATGGAATTTTTCCACACAATCCTGAACCCCTTCCCGAAAATTTGCATGATATCTGCACATTTGTAAAACAGAATAATTGTGATCTTGGTATCGTCACCGACCCGGATGGCGACCGCCTCGCACTTGTTGATGAAAACGGAAAGTTCTTTGGCGAAGAGTATACTCAGGTTGCCGCCTTTGATTTTATGCTTAGTAAAAATCTCGGCGACACTACTACAAATCTCTCTTCCTCCCGGGCAGCTGACGATATTACTCAAAAATACAATCAAACGTGCCATCGGGCAGCTGTTGGAGAGATTAACGTTGTAAAAGTGATGCAAAAAGAAGGTGCCGTGATAAGCGGTGAAGGTAATGGTGGCGTCATCAATCCGGATCTTCATCCCGGTAGAGATTCGTTAGTTGGTTCTGCGATGATTCTCCAACTGCTTGCCGAGCGGGAGATTAGCGCATCCGACTATAGGAAATCACTACCGGACTATGAAATGAGCAAACAAAAAATTGAGCTGAAAAATCTAGGTGTAGATGCTGATGAACTGCTCAATGAAGTTGCCGAAGCCTACAAAAACGAGAAGGTCAACCGAACCGACGGAGTGAAAATTGACTTTGAGGAAGGATGGGTTCATTTTCGAAAATCGAATACGGAGCCTATCGTCAGAGTTTACAGCGAGGGGAAAACAAAAGATGAAGCTGAAAAACTTGCAGCAAGTGTAATCTCTTTGATTCAATAAAATTCAGGAATTATTAGCATCTAAAGGAAATTCTTAGTCTCCTTTCGAAAATGATCCCAGAGATACTGAGTCTTGATTAGAATACTTTATTAAAATCTATTTTTTTTTGATAAGGTTTCGTAATCAAGCTTTCTTATTTTGAACGATTAATTTTTCAACTAACCAAGCCCTATGATCAAATCAATGACAGGTTTTGGCCGCGGGGAATCCTCTTCCAACGGCTTCCAGGTTACTGTTGAGATCAAAACCCTTAACAGTCGCTACCTCGATATTTCAATTCGCTTGCCGCAGAGTATCCAGGAGTATGAATTCAACATCAAAGAGGAAATCCAGGAAAAAATGTCGCGCGGAAAGGCGCACGTCAGTGTGAATGTCGAAAAAACTGATCAGCTCTCTCCAAATATCACCTACAATGCACAACTCATCACTGCATATACAGATATGCTGAAAAAGGTTAAAACACTGGCCGGTATAGAAGGCCCGGTTCAACTCGATGATCTTTTACGGTTTGATGACATTTTTGAGAGTCAAGAAGTAGATGAAGAGGATATTGAAAATATCTGGAGCTGTACACAAGAAGCACTGGATAAATCACTCATTCTGCTGAATGAAATGAG
>Ga0102943_1001098_pt1 | contig 17134 bp, 13 predicted proteins | sample SalPonC_black_MG_FD_78174 | JGI IMG/M metagenome (GOLD analysis project Ga0102943, IMG submission 78174) | Salt pond soil microbial communities from South San Francisco under conditions of wetland restoration - Salt Pond MetaG... | ecosystem: Environmental > Aquatic > Marine > Intertidal zone >...
CGGCCTCGACCATGAGCAGGGTCATGATCGGCTCGGTCGGAAGATCGGGCAGCTCGATCGCCGTGGCGTGACCGCCGGCGGCCTGGAGCGTTTCGAGGAACGAGGCCATCGTCGGCGTCGGGTCGTGCAGCGCCGAGGAGGGGACCCCGATGCGAAGCCGGCTCGGATCGGCGGACGGGTCCCACGGGAACGGGGCTTCGCGCGTGGCCGGGTCGCGAGCGTCGGTTCCGGCGATCCCGGTCAGGACCAGCGCGGCGTCCTCGACCGAGCGGGTCAGCGGCCCGAGCTTGTCGAGGCTCCACGACAGCGCCATCGCGCCGTGCCGCGAGACGCGTCCGAAGGTGGGACGCAGTCCCACGACGCCGCATCGATCGGCGGGCGAGAGGATCGAGCCCATCGTCTCCGACCCGATCGCGAACGTGCACAGCCCGGCGGCCACGCCGGAGGCCGATCCGGCGGACGAACCGCTCGATCCTTGTTCCAGGTCCCACGGATTGCGGGTCGTGCCGCCGAACCAGACGTCCCCCATCGCCAGCGCGCCCAGCGACGCCTTGCCCAGCAGCACGGCGCCCGCCGCCTCGAGCCGCTCGACGACGGCGGCCGTCTCCGGCAGCCGCTGGTCGCGGAAGGGAGCGGCGCCCCAGGTCGTCGGCGCGTCCGGGACGGCCAACAGGTCCTTCGCGAGGTACGGCACGCCGTGCAGCGGCCCCCGGTCGATGCCGGCCGCGAGCTCCTGGTCCGCGCGATCGGCCTCCGCGCGTGCCCGGTCGGCCAGCGGCTCCACCACGGCGAACAGCGTCGCGTTCCAGCGTTCGATGCGCCTCAGGAAGGTGTCGGTGAGGTCGCGTGAGCGGAGCTCGCCGCGCCGGAACGCGGCGGCGATCTCGGCGATCGTGAGGAAGGCCGGCGTGCCAGCGTCGTCGGCGCGCCTGCCGAACGCCTCGCTGGCGCCGGCGGGCGGCAGGGGCGGTGGAAGCGGATCGTCCTCGCCGCGGGCCTCGAAGACCGAGGCGGGCGCCACGGCGCCCGCGAGGCGGAGTCCACGGATCGCCCGGACGCCGCGGCGGTGGCTGCGCAGCGCTTCTGGGAGGTGCTCACGCCGGCGCTCGTCGAACGCCAGCATCAGGATGCGCTCGGTCGCCGCGAGATCGGCGGCGTCGACGGTCTCCGGATCGACCGCGACGGGATCGTTCGGCGGCTCGTTCGGCTCGGCGGCGGCCGAGGCGGGGGGCGCCCGGTGGCGGGATGGATCTCGGTCGGACATGCGCGCATCATCGCCCGCCCGAGCGGCCGCGCGGGCGACCTGGCGCGCCGCGCGCGTCGGCCCGTCATGCTAGAACGTGCCTGAAGACCGCTCCCCAAGGAGGTGGCATCCGCGATGCTGCAGCCCGTCATGGAATCGAACGTCCCTCACGGTCGTCGCCGCGGCCTCGCCCGGCTGGCTGCGAGCGTGCTCGTCGCCGGCCTGATCGCCGGCCTGATCGCCGGATGCGGACCGCTGGCCGCCGACGACGCCGCCCGCTACGACTACCGCCCGGACGCGACCTACGCCGTTCCCGCCGGCGGCGTGCTGTACGTCCGGGAGGAGCTGCCCTTGGACGCGCTCGACCTCGAGCCGGCCGACGTGCGCGCTCAGTCGTTGAACTGGATTCCGTTGGGCATCCGTGGCGAGTCCGCCAGCGCCGTCGGGTGGATCACGATCGCGCCGCCCGAGGCGCCCAGCGGCTGGCAGGTCCGTCTGTGGCAGGCGCGCGTCGTCCGCGAGCGGCCGCTGGGCGATCCGGAGGGCGTCTACACGTATCGCGCGGAGATCGAGCTGCGCGTCGACGTGCCCGAGGAGGCGTACGACCTCACGCGTCGCGTCACGGCGCGTGTCGTCGCTCGCGGCGGCGGCGAGGTGCCGTTGAGCTTCCTGGTACGCGCCGAGTAGCGCTCACTCTCCTCGGCGCGCCGCCGTGCCGCCGTGGCTACCGTGGCCGCCGGCACGCTCGCCCGCATCACGCGTCGGCCAGCTCGCTCCGCACCAGGCCGGTGACGCGCCAGACGGCCCCTGCGCCCGCGCCCGAGTCGTGGTGCCGAGCTTCGGGGAGCGCGTTCCGCCGCAGGGAGGCGAGGTAGCTCACCGTCGTGCCGTCCGCGGCACGGACGTGGAGCGTGGCCCGGGCCGCGTCGTCCAGGACTTCGAGCTCGCCGATCTCGGCCGCGGCGTGGCCGAGCAGCGGCGCCCAGGCGGCGTTGCCGAACAGGTGGGCGAGATGCTCGGCGTCGCCCGCCCGGCTCGCGAAGCGGGGCGCGGCGACGGACAGCAGCGCCGTTGCGGGCGCATGCGGATCGTCCGCTTCCGCGAACCGCCTCAGGAGCGACGCGAGCAGCTCCCCAGGATCGCGATCCGGCAGCGGGTCGGGCCCGACGGCGCTCACAGCCTCGCCGCCAGCCGCTCGCGCGAGAATCCTCGGAACGCGACGACGAGAAGGACGCCGTCCAGCAGCCAGATCAGGGCGCCCACCAGCGTGAGCAGCCTGGCGTCCAGCACCACGACGCCGGCCGCCTGCGCGATCACCAGCGCGACGATCGGGATCACCACCACGCCTCCCAGCTGGTACGCCTCCTGGAACGTCTCGACGCGGGCCGAGATCAACACCGTCGCGCCCAGGCCCGCCAGCGCGACGGCCGGTCCGACCCAGATCGCCATCGGGATCCACACGCCCGGGGGAAGGACGGCGCCCCCGACCAGCGGCCACGCCGCCACCGTCACGATCGCTGCGTAGAGCACGGTTCCGAGCAGGCCGACGGCCACGGCGGGAAGCCAGGCAGCGAGCAGCTTGCCCAGGAACAGGTCGCGCTCGCGCAGCGGGGCGTGGAGAAGCGCTTCGAGCGTGCCCCGCTCCTTCTCGCCCGCGAACGCGTCGGCGGCGACGACGCTGGCGACCATGAGCGGGACGACCAGGTAGAGCGGGGCGATCAGGTAGCCCAGCGTCAGCGTCACCATCCGTGCGGCCGGCTCCATGCGCTCCAGGTCGGTCCGGAGCGCGTCGGGGAGCGAGGCGAACAGCCGCTCGAGCTCGGCGAGCTCGTTCGCGATCATGGGGCCGCCGATGCGCGCCGCGACGATCATCGCGATCGGGAGGAGCACGTACACGATCGCCGGAACGATCACCAGCGGGATGAGCACGGCGGGCGTGCGGACCACGACGCCGAGGTCCTTTCGTGCCAGCGCCTCGATGGCGCGAAGGTCCAGCGGCGCGGGCGGGCGTCTCGCGCTCACTGCGATTCTCCGTATACGGCCAGGTAGACGTCTTCGAGCGACGCATCGGTGGGGTCCAGACGGACGAGCGACAGCCCCGCGTCCAGGATCGCGCGGGCGACGTCGGGGGCGCGGTCGCGTCCGGCGGCCGCGACGCGCAGCCGGCGGGTGGCGGGCGGGATCGCTTCCTCGCCCTCGGCCCGACCCGCGAGCTCGAAGCCGCGCTCCAGGAGCGCCGTCCGGGCGGCGTCTCCCTGCGCCTCGGGCACCTCGACCTCGAGCCGCGCGGCGCCGTAGCGCGTGGCCAGCTCGCCCGGGGTGCCGATGGCGGCCAGCTCCCCTTCGCGCAGCACCGCGACGCGGTCGGCCAGCCGCTGCGCCTCGGCCAGGTCGTGCGTGCAGAGCAGCACCGTGCGGCCGTGCTCGGCGGCGAGGTCCGCGATCCAGCCGCGCAGCTCGCGGGCCGCCAGCGGATCGAGCCCGGCGCTGGGCTCGTCCAGGAAGTACAGGTCCGGCTCGTGCAAGGCGCAGCGCGCCAGCGCCAGGCGTTGCGTCATCCCCTTGCTGTACGCCCCGACGCGGTCCTCCGCGCGGGCCAGCAGGCCGAAGCGGTCCAGCACGGCGTCGATCCGCGCCGCCTCCTGCTCGCGGGGCACGCCGTAGAGCGCCGCGTAGAGGCGCAGGTTGGCCCGGGCCGAGAGGCGCGGGTCGAGCGAGGGGCGCTCCGTCGCGATGCCCGTCCTGCGCCGGAGCCGCGTCCCCTCCGTCCACGGATCGAGGCCCAGAACCCGCGCCTCGCCTCGATCGGGGGCCAGCACCCCGTTCAACAACCGCACCGTGGTCGTCTTGCCCGCGCCGTTGTGGCCCAGCAGCGCCACGATCTCGCCGGGCGCGACGTCGAGATCCAGACCGGCGAGCGCAGGCCGGCCGCCGTAGTCCTTGCCGAGGCCGCGGATCCGTAGCGCCGGCTCGGGCGTCTCGGGCGGCGCCGGGTCGCGACCGTCCACGCGGGAGCGGGTTCGTGTCATGCGAGCCGGACGGCCTTCAGTCCACGAGGCCCATCGAGACGTACTTGATCTCGAGGTACTCGTCCAGGCCCCACGGGCCGCCTTCGCGCCCGACGCCGCTCTGCTTCATGCCGCCGAACGGTGCGTGCGGCGCGCTGGGAACACCGTCGTTCACGCCGACGATGCCGTAGTCCAGCGCCTCTGCGACGCGCCAGGCACGGCCGAGGTCGTTCGTGTAGAGGTACGAGGCCAGGCCGTAGGGCGTGTCGTTCGCCATCCGAACGGCCTCCTCCTCGCTCGCGAAGGTCAGGATCGGCGCGACCGGTCCGAACGTCTCTTCGCCCATCAGCTTCATCTCCGCCGTGACGCCGGTCAGGACGGTCGGAAGGTAGAACAGGCCGCCGGTCGCCTCGCCGCCCAGCTCGATGCGGGCGCCGCGCCGCACGGCGTCTTCGACGTGGTCACGGACCTTGTCGAGGCCTTGCGCGTCGACCAGGGGGCCGACGTCCGTCGCCTCGTCGTTCGGATCTCCGACGACCAGGTCCCTGGCCGCCTCGACGTAGCGGCGCGTGAACGCCTCGGCGATGTCTTCGTGCACGTAGATGCGGTTCGTGCAGACGCACGTCTGGCCCGCGTTGCGGAACTTGCATGCGATCGTCTCGCGGACCGCCCGGTCCAGGTCCGCGTCGGCGAACACCAGGAACGGCGCGTGGCCGCCCAGCTCCAGACTGAGCTTCTTGATCGTCTCGGCGCTCTGGCGGTAGAGGATCCGGCCCACCTCGGTACTGCCGGTGAAGGTCACCTTGCGGATGCGGGGGTCGGCCATCAGCGTTTCGGTGAGCGCGCCGGGACGGTTCGTGGGCAGGACCTGCAGCGTGCCGGCCGGTCCGCCCGCCTCGAGCCAGAGGCGGGCCATGAGCAGCGCGGTGAGCGGGGTCTGCTCGGCGGGCTTCAGCACGAAGGTGCAGCCGGCGGCCAGTGCGGGCGCCGCCTTGCGGGTCACCATCGCGGCGGGGAAGTTCCAGGGGGTGACGGCGTACGCCGGTCCGACCGGCTGACGTAGCGCCAGGCCGCGCTTGCTGCCGGAGGTGGTGGGGAACAGCTCGCCGTACGCTCGCGGGGCCTGCTCGGCGTACCAGCGCACGAATCCGGCGGCGTAGGCGACCTCGCCGCGGGCCTCCTTGATCGGCTTGCCCATCTCGCGGGTCATCGTGCGGGCCAGCGACTCCTGGTTCTCGAGGATCAGGTCGTGCCAGCGGCGGAGCACGTCGGCGCGCTCGAACGCGGTGGTGCGGCGCCACGTCTCGAACGCCGTCCAGGCGACGTCGGCCGCCTGGCGGGCCTCGTCGGGTCCGCAGTCGGCCACGTCGGCGACGAGCTCGTCGCTGGCGGGGCCGCGTACCTCGAAGGTGGCGTCGGCCTCGTGCCAGGCGTCGGTCAGGTAGCTTCGGCGGACGGTGTCCAAGGGATCCATGCCGGCAGCATAGCGCAGGGCCGGCTGCGCTCCGGGATCGCTGGGGCGGCGCTCAGGCGGCGCTTTCGCGGATCAGGTCCTCGGCGATCTTCGAGCTCGACAGGACGCCCGGGAGTCCCCCGCCGGGATGCGTGCCCGCCCCGACGAAGTACAGGTTCGGCATCTCCTCGCTGCGGTTGTGCGGCCGGAACCAGGCGGACTGCGTCAGCTTGGGCTCGAACGCGAACGCCGATCCGCGGAAGCTGCGCAGCTCCCCCTCGAAGTGCAGCGGGTCGATGTACATCTCGGTGACCAGGTGCTCCTTGAGCCCGGGCAGGTAGCGCTCGTCCAGGAAGTCGACGATCGCGTCGCGGTACGGCTTCGCCTGCTCGCGCCAGTCGATGCCGCTCTTCAGGTTCGGGACGGGCGAGAGGACGTAGAACGACTCGTGTCCCTCGGGCGCCATGCCGGGGTCGGTGTAGCTGGGCATGTGGAGGTACAGGCTGAAGTCGTCCGCGACGCGGCCGCTGTTCTTGAAGATGTCCTTGAGAAGGCCTTCGTAGCGCGGTCCCAGGATGATGTTGTGGTGCTTCAGCAGCCCGTCGTGACGGTACTGCTTGTCCGTCCCGAAGTAGAGGACGAACAGGCCCATCGCGTACGACATCCGCTCCAGCTTGGCGTCGGTGTACTTCTTCCGGTGCTGTGGCGCGATCATCTTCATGTAGGTCGTGGCCACGTCGGCGTTCGAGACGACGATGTCGGCTTCGACGACCTCGCCGTCCTCGAGCCGGACGCCGCGAGCCCGCCGGCCGGCGCCCTCGCCCTCGACCACGATCTCGGCGACGGGGGCTCGGGTGTGGATCTTCCCGCCCAGCTCGCCGATCAGTCGCTCGAACGCGTCCACCAGCGCACCGGTGCCGCCCATCGCGTACCAGACGCCCCACTCGCGCTCCAGGTAGTGGATCATCGCGTAGATGCTGGGCGTGTCGAACGGATTGCCACCCACGAGCAGCGGGTGGAAGCTGAACACCTGACGCAGGAACGGGTCCTTGACGTACTGCGAGACGTAGGCGTACACGCTCTTGTAGCTCTGCAGCCGGATCAGGTCGGGAGCGACCTTCACCATGTCCCACGGCGACAGGAACGGCTTGTCGGCCAGCTGGACGAACCCCTTCTGGAAGATGTCCCGCGTGGTCCGCATGAAGTTCAGGTAGCCGCGCTTGTCCTCGGGTGCGCGCTTGTGGATCTCCTCGAGGATGAACATCTCGTCGTCGTTGTAGTCGAAGTAGTCGCCCTCGTGATCGAAGATCCGGTAGAACGGATCGCACTTCGCGAAGGTGACGTAGTCCTCGCGCTTCTTGCCCGCCTTGGCCCAGATGTCGTCGAACATCCAGGGCGCGGTGATGATGGTCGGCCCGCCATCGAACGTGAAGCCGTCCTGCTCGTACGTGTAGCCGCGACCGCCCAGCTTGTCGCGCGCTTCGAAGATCGTGACGTCGTGCCCGTCGGCCAGAAGCCGCGCGGCGGCGCCCAGCCCGCCGAAGCCCGATCCGATGACGATGACCTTGCGTTTCATGGCGGGAGCATACCGCCGTGGACCGGGCGTCACGGTGGGCCCGGCACGGTCCGTGCCGGACGCCCGGACGGTCCGAGGGCAGCGCCCGTCACGCCCCGGGCGGCACCTCCTCGGCGGTGGCGGCCTCGAACGCGAGCCTGGCGATCCGACCGATCGTCAGCAGGCCCTCCTGCTCCCAGCGCTCGGCCCGGTCGTCCGAGTCCGCGGTCAGCACCGCCAACGCGAACAGCGCCGCGCCGTCGCGACGGCGGACGATGCCCGCGTCGTGCCACACCCCGGCGAGGCAGCCCGACTTCGTCTCGACCCGGGCGGTGCGCCCGTGGGCGTCGGGAACCTCGGGATCGATCGGGAGGCTGCGTCCGATCCCTTCGGTGTAGATCTGCGCGGACAGGATGGCGCGCATCCGGTCCGCGGCGCGGGGCGGCAGCAGCTCGCCACGCTCGAGCGCCAGGAACAGGCCCGCCACGTCCGCCGCGCAGGTGCGGTTCAGCGCGCCCCCTCGCTGCCGCTCGCTCTGCGTCTCGTGCGGAAGCTGCAGCTTGCCGACCAGCTCCGTGCCGGCCATGCCGGCGCCGTGGATCCACGCTCGCACGCGGTCCGCGCCCAGCAGCTCGATGGTCATGTTGGCGGCGGTGTTGTCGCTGACGATGATCATCAGCGTCAGCAGGTCGTTCACGGTGGGCTCCAGGCCCGGCGCCAGGTGACGCAGCACGCCGTTGCCGCCGACCCGGTCGTCGCTCCGCATCGGCACCCGCCGGTCGAGGTCCAGACGGCCCGCCTCGGCCTCCTGCAACGCGCAGGCCAGGATCGGGAGCTTGATCAGGCTGGCCGACGGCATCGGCGCGTCGACGTCGATCGAGATCGTGCCGCGGCCGGGCGCCGCGGCGGCCTCGAGGCTCCGGTACGCCACCGAGACGCGCCCGGGGAAGCTCGCGATCTCGGCCTCGACGGCCCGCCGCAGGGCGTCTGGAACAGCGTTCATCGGTGCGTCACGGCCGCGTCCTCGAGCCGCCACAGGTCCTCGGGCGTCTCGCGTAGTCGCGTCAGGCGGTCACGGCCGTCCTGGACGACCACCTCGGCCGGCCGAAGATCGGAGGCGTAGCTCGACGCCATCGCCATGCCGTAGGCGCCCGAACGCTCGACCGCCAGCAGGTCTCCCGGTCCGGCGCTCAGCGTGCGGTTCCGGCCCAGCCGGTCGGCGTTCTCGCACAGGGGGCCGTCGACGTCGCCGCTGCCGGCTTCGGCGGATCCGCCGCCGACGACGCGGATCGGATGCTCCGCGCCGTAGAGCGCCGGCCTGAGGAGCTGCGCCATGCCGGCGTCGCAGATCCAGTGTCCGGGCGTGCCGTCCTTCCACCAGAGCACGCGCGTGAGCAGGATGCCGGCGTCCGCGACCAGCCACCGTCCCGGCTCCACGATCAGCTCCAGCTCCCGCTCGGCGACCCACGGACGCACGGTGCGCGCGAAGGTGCCGAGGTCGAAGCTCGGCACGGCGAACCCGCCACCCAGGTCGAAGGTTCGGGCGGTGGGGAAGCGATCGAACAGCGGAGCGACGGTCCGGAGGATCTCGCGGTGCACCGCTGCGTCCTCGATCATCGAGCCGGCATGGACGTGGAAGCCCGCCAGTCGCCCCTCGGCGTCCAGCCGCTCGGCCAGGGCGGTCGCGGCCGGCAGCGGCAGGCCGAACTTCGAGCCGACCGCGCCCGTCGCGAGGTGCTCGTGCGTCCGTGGGTCGAACTCGGGGTTCACGCGGACCAGGAACCGCGTTCCGGCCGGCGCGGCGTCGCGCCAGGCGTCCCACTGCCCGGCGCCGTCCAGGCTGACGTGGCCGACGGCCAGTCGCCTGGCGAGGGCGCGCAGATCGGGCCCCTGCCCGGGCCCGCCGACCAGCACGTCGGCGGCGGGAATCCCCGAGCGCACGGCGCGAGCGATCTCCCCGACGGTGATCGCCTCCGCGCCGACGCCCAGCTCCGCCAGCCGCGACAGCACCGCTCCCGCGGGATTCGCCTTCACGGCGTAGCGGAGGCGCGCTCCCGGAAGGGCGGTCCGCAACGTCCGCACGCGGGCTTCGATCTCGTCGAGGTCGTAGACGTAGAGCGGCGTGCCGTGGAGCCGTGCCAAGCGGGTCAGGGTGTCGTCGGCGATCATCGTGCAGGAGCGTAGCAGGACGGCCCGGCCTGGGCGCGGGGGCTGCTACGCTGTGCGGCATGAATCGACAGGTCCGGCGCATCGAGAAGAAGAAGGAGCTCAAGGCCGAGAAGGACAAGGCGAAGGCGAAGGCCGAGCGTCAGGCCCGTCGGGAGCAGCGTCGCGAGGCGCGGAAGCGGCCGCGTGGCGAGGACGGGGCGGGCGCGCAGGGCGCGGACCGGCAGCGTCCTCGCCAGTCCAACCCGGGACGGTTCTCCGGCGCGCTGATGGCGGCGACGGTGTTCTTCATCTCGCTGCAGGCGGTCGCTCCGACCGACGGGTCGGTCGTCAGCCAGGTCGTCTCGGCCAGCTTCTACCTGCTGTTCGGCTACTTCGCGGTGCTCTGGATGATGCGGCGCGGGGCGTCGCGTCCGTTGGCGGTCGCGATCGGCGCGGGCGCGCTGATGGCGCTCGTCACGCTGGCGAGCCAGCTGTTCCAGCCGGGCCTGGAGCCGCTTCCCGTCATGTTGGGGCTCACGATCCCGCTGACGGTGGCCGGTGCGTTCCTGGGCCGGCTGGTATGGAACCGCGCCCCCTGAGCGGCCGCGACGCGTCGGCCGGGGGGCCGACCGCGATCCTCGGGGCGATGCCCGAGGAGATCGCGACCCTGCTGCCGGCGCTGACCGAGCGGCGGACCGAGCGGCGCGGACCGTTCGAGGTCCATGCCGGACGGCTCGACGGTCGCCCGGTCGTCCTGGCCGTCTGCGGCGTGGGCAAGGTGAACGGCGCGGCGCTGGCGCAGCAGCTTCTTGCCGACGGTGCGGTGCGGCTGGTGTTCACCGGCGTCGCGGGCGGCGTCGATCCGGAGCTCCGGGTGGGAGACCTGGTGGTCTCGACCGACGCGGTGCAGCACGACGTCGACGTCACGCCGCTGGGGTACGAGCCGGGACGCGTGCCGGGCGAGCCGCTCGCATGGCCCGCCGATCCGTGGCTCCGCTCCGTCGCCGTGCAGGCGGCCAGCGCGACCGTGACGTCGGGCCGTGTGGTGGAGGGGCGGATCGCGTCGGGCGATTCGTTCGTGGCGGATCCCGCGCGGAGCGCCGAGCTGGCCACGCGCTTCGGGGCCGCCTGCGCGGAGATGGAAGGCGCGGCGGTGGCGCAGGTGTGCGCGCGCTGGGGCGTTCCGTGGGTGGTGATCCGATCGATCAGCGACACCGCCGATCACGCCGCTTCGGTGGACTTTCGCGCGTTCACGCAGGTCGCCGCCGCCCGTGCCGAGGCGGTGGTGCGCCGCGTCCTGGCGCACCTGGACGACGTCGCTCCGGCCTCGAGGTAAGCGGCGAGGCCCGGGACGCCGCACGTGCTGCGGTACGATGGCGACGACGATTCAGGGGTCGCGAGCGGCGGCCCCGTGACGCGAGGTGAGCGTTCTCCCGGCACTCGGCCGTCGAGTGTAGGTGGAACGCGCGCGCCGCGAGAGGAGAAAGCCGCATGGCCGACGTCCCCGAAGATCCGCGCGATCACGACCGTTCCGAGCTGCCGCACGGCAAGCTGACGGAGCTGAACCGTGTCGAGCTGAGAGAGTGGCTCGATTCGCTGGAGTACGTGCTCGCGTCCGGCGGCGCCGAGCGCGTCCGCGAGATTCTCGAGCGCCTCGAGGTGCACGCGCACCGCCACGGGGTGCGTATTCCGTTCAGTGCCGAGACGCCCTACATCAACACGATCCCCGCCGACGAGACGCCCGAGTACCCGGGCGATTTCGAGCTCGAGCGCCGCATCCGTGCGCTGATCCGTTGGAACGCCATGGCGATGGTGGTGCGGGCCAACAAGATGAGCGACGGCATCGGCGGGCACCTCGCGACGTACGCTTCGGCCGCCACGCTGTACGAGGTGGGCTTCAACCACTTCTTCCGCGGTCCAGGCAAGGGGGTCGATCAGGACCTGCTCTACATCCAGGGGCACGCCAGTCCCGGCATCTACGCCCGCAGCTACCTCGAGGGACGCTTCGAGGACCAGCACATGCGCAACTTCCGGCGCGAGCTGCAGGACGACCCGGGCCTGTCGAGCTACCCGCACCCCTGGCTCATGCCGGACTACTGGCAGTTCCCGACGGTCTCGATGGGCCTGGGGCCGATCATGTCGATCTACAACGCGCGCTTCGCGCACTACCTCGAGGCGCGCGACCTGAAGCCCAAGGGCGACGGCAAGGTGTGGGCGTTCCTCGGGGACGGCGAGACCGACGAGCCCGAGACGCTGGGCGCGATCAAGATCGCGGCGCGCGAGAAGCTCGACAACCTGATCTGGGTGGTGAACTGCAACCTTCAGCGCCTCGACGGTCCGGTATACGGCAACGGCAAGATCATCCAGGAGCTCGAGGCGATCTTCCGCGGCGCGGGCTGGAACGTGATCAAGGTCGCCTGGGGACGCTACTGGGACAAGCTGCTCGAGAAGGACGACGAGGGCATCCTGGTCGAGCGGTTCGAGCGCATGGTCGACGGCGAGTCGCAGCGCTACGCCGCGTTCGGCGGGCCGGAGCTGCGGGAGCGCTTCTTCGACACGCCCGAGCTGAAGAAGCTGATCGAGGGCTGGAGCGACGAGGACCTGGACAAGCTCAACCGCGGCGGACACGATCCGACGAAGGTGTACGCCGCGTACCAGCGCGCCGTGCGCCACGAGGGCCAGCCGACGGCCATCCTGGCCCGTACCGTGAAGGGCTACGGACTGGGCGAGACGGCGGAGGCCAAGAACCCCGCGCACCAGACGAAGAAGCTCGACGAGGACGACATGCGCACGTTCCGGGACCGGTTCGACATTCCGATCGCGGACGAGGACATCGGCGACTACCCGTTCTACCGGCCCGAGTCCGACTCGCCCGAGGCGAAGTACCTGCACGAGCGCCGAGAGGAGCTCGGTGGCTACCTGCCGGCGCGCACCGTCGACGTCGAGCCGCTGCCGGCGCCCGCCGCCGAGCTGTTCGAGGAGTTCTACGAGGGAACGAAGGACCGCGCGGTGTCGACCACGATGGTGTTCGTCAGCGTGCTCCGGAAGCTGCTGCGGGACGATACCTGGGGCGACCGGATCGTTCCGATCATTCCCGACGAGGCCCGCACCTTCGGCATGGAGGCGCTGTTCCGTCAGATCGGCATCTACTCTCCCGGCGGCCAGCTGTACGAGCCGGTCGACGCCGAGCAGATCCTGTACTACAAGGAGTCCAAGGACGGCGCCATCCTCGAGGAGGGGATCACCGAGGGCGGCGCGATGTCCAGCTTCCTCGCGGCCGGCACCAGCTACGCGAACTACGGCGTCACGACCGTGCCGTTCTTCATCTACTACTCGATGTTCGGCTTCCAGCGCATCGGCGACCTCGCCTGGGCGGCGGGCGACACGCGCGCCAAGGGGTTCATGCTGGGCGCGACGGCGGGCCGCACGACGCTCCCCGGGGAGGGACTGCAGCATCAGGACGGCCATAGCCACCTCCTCGCGATGCCCAACCCCAACCTCGAGGCGTACGACCCGTCGTTCGCGTACGAGCTGGCGACCGTGGTGCGCGAGGGCATGCGCCGGATGTACGAGGAGCAGGAGGACGTCTTCTACTACCTGACCATCGAGAACGAGAACGTGCCCCAGCCGGCCGCGCCGGAGCATCTGTCCCGTGACGAGCTCGTAGACGGCATCCTTCGCGGCCTCTACCTGTTCCGTCCATCGAGCCGTCGCTTCAAGGCCAAGGCGCAGCTCTTCGGCTCCGGTGCCATCATGGGCGAGGTGCTCGAGGCGCAGAAGATCCTCGAGGACTACAAGGTGGCCGCGGACGTGTGGAGCGTGACGAGCTACAAGGCGCTCTACCGCGACGCCGTCGAGGTGACGCGGCGCAACCGCCTGCGCTCGGGCGGCGAGCCCGAGACGCCGTACCTGCGCCGGGCGCTCGAGGGGACGGAAGGCCCGTTCGTGGCGGCGTCGGACTACGTCAAGGCGCTTCCCGACATGCTGGGCCCGTACCTGGAGCGGCCGATGCTGTCGCTGGGGACCGACGGCTTCGGTCGCAGCGAGGCGCGCGAGGAGCTGCGCGACTTCTTCGAGGTCGACGCCAAGCACGTGGCGCACGCGGCGATCCGCGCGCTCGTCGACGACGGCGCGCTGGACCAGGAGGTCCTCGACGAAGCGTCCCGCGATCTCGGCATCGATCCCGACAAGCCCGACCCGGTGCGGTCGTAGTCCCCACGAACAACAGCGAGCGAACGGAGTGATGACGTGGCAACCGAATTCAAGCTTCCCGAGGTAGGCGAGGGGATCGACTCCGGCACCGTCGTCTCGGTCCTGGTGTCGGTCGGCGACCGAGTCGAGATCGACGAGCCGGTGATCGAGCTCGAGACCGACAAGGCGGTCGTCGAGGTTCCCTCCGACGTCGCCGGTGTCGTCGAGAGCATCGAGGTCGAGGAGGGCCAGGAGATCGACATCGGCAGCGTCGTCCTGAAGGTCGCAGAAGGCGAGGGCGAAGCCGCGGCCGAGCCTGAGGCCGAGCCCGAAGCCGGGGCAGCGGAGGAAGCCGAAGCGGAGAAGGCCGAGGGCGCCGAAGCGGGCGCCGAGCCTCGGGAAGCGAAGGCCCCGGAGCGCGAGGAGGCGAAGGAGGCGAAGGAGGCGAAGGAGGCCGCGCCGCCTGCCGGAGCCGCCCGAGCCGAGGCGCCGGCCGAAGGCGAGACGCCGCCCGGACTGATCCCCGCGGCGCCCAGCGTGCGACGTCTGGCGCGAGAGCTCGGGGTCGATCTGCAGGCGGTGCAGGGCTCCGGCATCCTGGGTCGCATCTCGGCCGAGGACGTGCGGGCGTTCGCCGAGGGCGAGACGCCCAGGCCCGCCGCCGCGGCCGAGGCGCCCAAGCGCGCCGCCGCACCCGCGGCGCAGCCGCTGCCCGACTTCTCGCAGTGGGGCGAGACCGAGCGCGTGGCGATGTCGGGCATCCGCAAGGCGACCGTCAGGACGATGGCGAACGCCTGGTCGACCGTGCCGATGGTCACGCACTTCGACAAGGCCGACGCCACCGAGTTCGAGGCGCTCAGGCAGCGCTTCAAGCCCGAGGCCGAGAAGATCGGGGCGAAGCTGACGCCGACCGCGATGCTCATCAAGGTCGTCGCCGCCGCGCTCCGGAAGTTCCCGGACTTCAACGCCTCGATCGACACCGAGACGCAGGAGATCGTCTACAAGAAGTACGTCAACGTCGGCGTGGCGGTCGACACGGATCACGGGCTGCTGGTGCCCGTCGTGAAGGACGCGGACCGGAAGAACATGCTGGAGCTCGCCGCCGAGCTGGGCGAGCTGGCCGAGAAGGCCAGGAACCGCAAGCTCTCGCCGGACGAGATGCAGGGCGGGAACTTCAGCGTCAGCAACCTCGGAGGGATCGGCGGCACCGGCTTCACCCCGATCGTCGCGCCGCCCGACGTCGCCATCCTGGGCGTCTCCCGCGGCGGCATGGAGCCCGTCTGGGACGCCGACGACGAGGTGTTCGTCCCGCGCATGACGATGCCGCTGTCGGTGACGTACGACCATCGACTCATCGACGGAGCATCGGCCGCGCGCTTCCTGCGCTGGGTCTGTCGCGCCATCGAGGAGCCGTTCCTGATGAGCCTCGAAGGCTGAACGCGTCCCGAAGCCTGAGCCGTCGCGCTCCGTCGCCCGCCGCCACGCCCTCGGAGCGTGGCGGGGGGAGGCCCGGCCGCCGCCACGCGCACGCGTCGGCAGGCGGCCGGGCGTTTTCATGCGTGCGTGGTAGCATCCGCCTCATGAACGCGCCGGTGACGAGCCCCACCCGCGACGCGCGGACCGGCCCGTCCCGCCTGTCTCTGCGGGCCAGCGGCCTCACCAAGCGGTACGGCGGTCGTGCCGTCGTCGACGGCGTCGATCTCGTGCTGGCTCCCGGCGAGATCGTCGCGCTGCTCGGTCCGAACGGTGCCGGCAAGACCACGAGCTTCTACATGATGGTCGGCTTCGTGCGGCCCGACGCGGGTCGGATCGTGCTGGGCGACGAGGACGTGACGCGCTGGCCGATGCATCGCCGCGCGCGCGCCGGGCTGGGCTACCTCGCGCAGGAGCCCAGCGCGTTCCGGCGAATGACCGTCCGCGACAACCTGCTGGCCATCCTCGAGTTCCGCGAGCCGTCGCGCGACGTGCGCGAGGCGCGCGCCTCGGCGCTCCTCGACGAGTTCGGCCTCACCCGTCTCGCCGACCATCGTGCCGACACGTTGTCGGGCGGTGAACGGCGCCGACTCGAGATCGCCCGCAGCCTCACGATCGATCCGTCGTTCATCCTCCTCGACGAGCCGTTCACGGGCGTGGACCCGAAGTCGATCCGCGAGATCCAGGATCTGATCCGGGACCTGCGCGAGCGACGCGGCCTGGGGGTGTTCCTCACCGACCACAGCGTCCGCGAGACCGTCGCGATCGCCGACCGGGTGGTGCTGATGTTCGACGGCCGCGTCCGGTTCGACGGCACGCCCGAGGCGTTCGCCGAGGACGAGGACGTCCGGACGACCTACCTGGGAAGCGACTTCCGACTCTGAAGGCGGTCCGGACGATGATCCAACGGCAGGACGGCATGCGCGATCGGCCTGGACGTCGGCGATGACCTACGTCCTGGGCCTCGTGGTGCTGCTGCTGGTGTTGGCCGGCGTGATCGCCTGGGCGGGCGATCGGCTGGGTACCTGGGCGGGGCGTCGCCGCCTGACGATCTTCGGCGCGCGTCCACGGCGGACCGGTCAGGTGATCGGCATGGTGGCGGGCATGCTGATCATGCTGACGACGCTGGGCGTGCTGGCGATCGCGTTCCAGAACGCCACGCAGACGTTGCTGAACGCGCAGCGCACGGCGCAGGAGCTGACCCGCCTCCAGTCGCAGGAACGCGCCCTGCAGGCGCAGGTTCGGGGGCTGGACGCCGAGCTCGAGGCGTTGTCGCTGGAGCTCGAGGAGGCCCGCACCACCATTCGGAGCGCCGAGCGTGCGCGTGACGAGGCGCTGGCAGAGAGGGATGCCGCCGCAGCGGAACGGGACGCGATCCGAGCCGAGGGCGAGGTGCTCGAGGCCGAGCTCGCGGCGTTGGAGGAGAACCTCACGGAGGTCCAAGGCGATCTCGTGGCGGCACAGGACGCCCTCACGGCGGTTCGCGCCGACCTGGTCGCGGCACGTGACGAGCGGGACGCGGCGTTGCGCAGCGCGAACGAGGCCCGCCAGGCCGCGGTGGAGGCGGAAGCGGAGGTCGAGGCGCAGCAGCAGCGGGTGCGCGAGGTGCAAGGGGAGCTCGACGCGGCGAACGAGCGCTTGGACGCGCTACAGACCGAGCTGCTGGTCGCCGAGACCCGCGTCGCCGAGACGCAGGCCGATCTCGCGCTGGCGCAGGCCGACCTGGCGTCGGCCCGTGCCGCGCGCGAGGAAGCGCTCGTCGAGCGGGACGCGGCCTTCGCCGACCGTGACGAGGCCTTCGCCGACCGTGACGAGGCGTTCGCCGACCGTGACGAGGCGCTCGCTGCCCAGGCCGAGGCGGACGCCGCTCGCGATCGGGCCCTGTCGGATCGCGACGCCGCCCTCGACGAACGTGACGAGGCGCTGACCGAGCGCGACGCCGCGCTCTCGGCGGTCGGCGTGGCGCGCGCCCAGGTCGCGCAGCTGCAAGGCGTGATCGACGTGCTCGAGACGGAGAGCGCCGCGCTGGAGGCCGAGGCGGAGCGCCTGCTGGACGACAACCG
>Ga0102943_1001100_pt1 | contig 17090 bp, 18 predicted proteins | sample SalPonC_black_MG_FD_78174 | JGI IMG/M metagenome (GOLD analysis project Ga0102943, IMG submission 78174) | Salt pond soil microbial communities from South San Francisco under conditions of wetland restoration - Salt Pond MetaG... | ecosystem: Environmental > Aquatic > Marine > Intertidal zone >...
CGACGTTCACCAGCGCGATCAGCACCGGCACCTCCACCAGCGGACCGACGACCGTGGCGAACGCCACGCCGGAGCCCAGCCCGAACACGCTGATCGCGACGGCCAGCGCCAGCTCGAAGTTGTTGCTGGCCGCGGTGAACGACAGGGTCGTGGTCTTGGCGTAGTCGGCGCCGATCAGGCGCCCCATCGCGAAGCTGACCAGGAACATGATCACGAAGTAGAGCAGCAGCGGCACGGCGATGCGCAGCACGTCCAGCGGGATCTCGACGATCAGCTCGCCCTTGAGCGAGAACATCACGACGATCGTGAACAGCAGCGCCAGCAGCGTGAGCGGCGAGACGCGCGGCACGAACTCGCGGTCGAACCGTTCCTGGCCCATGCGCGGGATCAGGACGACGCGCGTGAGGATCCCGGCGGCGAACGGCAGCCCCAGGTAGATCGCTACCGCCTGGGCGATCTGCATCATGGTGACGTCCACCAGCTGGCCCTGCAGCCCGAAGAGCGGCGGCAGCACCGCCAGGAACAGCCAGGCGTACACCCCGAAGAAGACGATCTGGAACACGCTGTTGAACGCGACGAGACCGGCGGCGTAGTCGTTGTCGCCCTCGGCCAGCTCGTTCCACACCAGCACCATCGCGATGCAGCGCGCAAGGCCGATCAGAATCAGGCCCACCATGTACTCGGGGTGGTCGCGCAGCAGCGTGATCGCCAGAACGAACATCAGCAGCGGCCCGACCAGCCAGTTCTGGATCAGCGACAGCGCCAGCACCTTCACGTTGCGGAAGACCTGCGGCAGCTTGCCGTAGCGCACCTTGGCCAGCGGCGGGTACATCATCACGATCAGGCCGATCGCGATCGGCAGGTTCGTCGCGCCGACCGAGAGGCGGTCGAGGAACCCCCCGATGCCGGGCGCCGCCCAGCCGATCGCCACGCCGACCGCCATCGCCGCGAAGATCCAGGCGGTCAGCCAGCGGTCGAGGAACGACATGCGGCGCTTCACCTGGGCGGGGTCACCACCGGCTGTAGCGCTCGCGCCCGCTCGGCCGCGTCGGCGACCGCCTCGAGCTGGGCCGCGAGCTCACGGAAGGCGTCCGGAACCAGGGCGTAGTACACCCAGCGCCCCCGCTTCTCGGCCGTGACCAGGCCGGCCGCGGTCAGCGCCTTCATGTGGTGGCTGACGGTGGGCTGCGACAGGCCCAAGAACGCCTCGACATCGCAGCCGCAGACGCCGTCGTCACGGCTGCAGCAGCTCGCGACGGGATCGAGCAGGAACGCGACGATCTTCATCCGGGTGGGGTCGGCCAGCACCTTGAGGCGCGCATCCACGTTCATGATATCGATGCTACTCGATGCGTCGGTCGTCGTCCGTGCGCTGGGCTGCCGGCCGGCGCGTCGCGGGCATATCGTTCCCGGTTCCGCTTCGCTACGTTCGGGGCGTTGGGCCGCCACGCCCGCCGCGATGGCGTTCGGTCGCGAAGCTGCGCCCCTTGCTGTTCGCCGACACGATCAGCACGGGCCCCTGCTGCTCTCCACGCGTGCGGGGCCGCCGAGCGTCAGCTCCGGAGCTCGACGATGAACGTCCGCGCGCTCTCGGGGCAGGCTTCCTGCAGCTCCGGAGAGGCACGCACGGCGTACGGCAGCTCCGCGCGCGCCACCTCGCGGAACCCCCAGCGCACGATCAGGTCGGGAATCGTTTCCGTCAACGCCGTCAGCGTCGCGAGGTCCCGTCGTCCGGCTTCCACGAGGGCGCGCGCGACCAGCGCCGTCGCCAGCCCGCGGCCGCGCGCTTCGGGCGCGACGGCCAGCGACCGAACCAGGCCGTGGCGACCGTGCACCTCGAGCGCGACGAGCCCCACGAGCCGGCTCCCGTCGTACGCGCCCCAGCGCTCCACGTTCGGCTCGGACCAGCCGGCCAGCGGCAGGCCGGACGCGGCCAGCAGCTCGGTCGCCGCACGCACGTCGGCGCCAGGAAGCGTGACGATCGCGGGCTTGGTTCCGTGGAGCACCGCGCCGTAGACGGCGCCCTCGGCGGTGCCGCCTGGAGGCGGGTCGACGGACACCTCGACGAAGCCGGCCGCGCGCGCCACGGAGGCCAGCAGGTCGGGATCGTGCGCGCCCGCCTCGCAGGCGCACCACGCTTCGGCGTCGGGCGTCGCCGGGACCGGCCCGATCCGGAACGTGTCGGCGATCCGCAGGCGGCCTCCGGGCGCGAGCACCCGCGCCGCCTCCTCCAGCACGCGCGGAACGTCGTCCGAGAGGTTCACGACGCAGTTCGAGATCACGACGTCCACGCGCGCGTCAGGTAGCGGAATCCGCTCGATCTCGCCCTCCAGGAAGCGCACGTGCCGGTAGCCCAGCCGCTGGGCGCCCGCCCTGGCCCGGGCCAGCATCGACGGTGTCATGTCGACGCCGAGCACCTCGCCACTGGGGCCGACGGCTTCTGCCGCGCGGAACGCGTCGAACCCCGCTCCGCTGCCCAGGTCGAGCACCCGCTCCCCCTCCCGGAACGAAGCCGCCGCGTTCGGGTCGCCGCAGCCGAAGCTGGGGACGTCCGGCGGGGCGTCCGCGACGAAGGCGGCGACCGTCGTCGGCGCCGATGCGGGCGGCGTCGACGCGTGCGAGGTCGACGCGTGCGACCCGCAGCACGATCCCTGCTCGAGCCGGGCGGCGTAGTGACGGCGGACGGCGGCGCGAAGCTCGTCGCCGTCGGGGGCGGGGATCGGTCGGGTCGGACGCGGCTCGATGGGCATGGATCGACAGTAGTCGATCCATCGATGTGTGTCAATCCAATCGAATCCCGCGCCTGCCTGGCTGGCGCCGCCCATGACCTCGGTCATGGCCCGGCGCGGCCCCCTCCGGCGAAGGTGAGCGCATGGACACCACGAACCTTCCGGCCCTCGAGCCGACCACGACCGTGAACGATGTTCTCCGCCTCGTCCCCGAGGCCTCGGGACTGCTGCTGGAGCGCGGCGTCGACACCTGCTGCGGCGGCAGCGCCACGTTGGCCGAAGCGTGCGACGACGCCGAGCTGGAGCTGGGCGCCCTGCTCGCCGAGCTTCGCGCGCTCCCGCGCGAGCACGCGTGACCCCGCTCGAAGGCGTCGACCTGTTCGCTCTGGCCCAGTACGGCGAGCGGCGCGGCACGCGCATCCTGGCCGACGCCGCCGAGGCCCGGCTGGTGCTGTTCTCGCTGCAGGCGGGCCAGAAGGCGTCGGGACGCGGCGAGCCGCGCGTGCACCTGCTGGCGCTGGACGGCGAGGGCGAGCTGTGGGCCGGCGACGAACGCGTCCCGGCGACGGCCGGCACGCTGATCGCGTGCGACGCCGGCACGCCCCACGGCGCGCAGGCCGGCGACGGCCGGTTCCTGGTGCTCGGCATCATCACGCCGGGACCCGCAGCGTCGTGATCGCGGCCAGCCGCGTGGCGATCGCCGCGGCGTTGGTCGCGTTCCTCACCGGATCCACGCTGGGCCTGGCGATGGGCGTCGGCTGGCTCACACCACTATGGCGCCCGGCGCACGCCCATCTGCAATCGTTGGGCTTCGTGACGCTGATGATCATGGGCGTCGCCTACCACGCCCTCCCGCGGTTCCGCGGGGTCCCGTTCCGTCGTCCCGGACTGGCCCTGATCCAGGTGATCGCGACCGTCGTCGCCGTGACCGGCATGACGCTGGGCTGGGGCTTCCGGCTGGGTCCCGCCTGGTTCGCGGTGTGGGGCGGTCTCGCGTGGCTGGCCAACTTCGGCTTCGTGGCGCTCGGGGTCGAGGTTCTGTTCCGGCCGCGCCGGCGGCCGACGGGCGGCGGCTGACGGGCGGCGGCCGAGCGGCCTGATGCCCCGCCCCGGCGCGGTGCGGCGAGGCGGCGTCGCTCGCAGCTTCGCGGGACCAGTTGACGGATTCTCCACGCTCGGATAGTGTTGTTGAGTAGGCACTCAACCACGACTCGTCCGGGAGGATTCCGTGACGCAACGACCGACGACGCGACGCATGCAGGCGCAGGAGCGCAGACGCCAGATCCTGGACGCCGCGCTTTCGCTGTTCGCACGTCACGGCTATTCCGGCACGACCACGAAAGCGATCGCGGCCGAGGCCGGGATCACCGAAGGGCTGATCTTCCACTACTTCGGCGGCAAGGCCGAGCTGCTCGTGGAGGCCGCCGAGCAGCGCAGCGCCCTTCTGGTCGCCGTGCGCACCCTGCTGGCCGAGGCGGAGGGCACGTCGGCCGAGACGACCATGCCGCGAATCGCGCACGGCTGGGTGGAGCTGGTGCATGGCCAAGGCGACCTCGTCGTGATGCTGGTCAGCGAGTCCCACGCGCACCCGGAGGTGGGGACCGCGTTCCGCACGCTGCTCGACGGGATCCGCGGGGCGCTGACCCGCTACCTCGACGGGCGCGTCGCGGCCGGCGAGCTGCGCACCGACCTGCCGACCTCGACGGCGGCCGCCTCGTTCCTCTCCTCGCTGCTGATGTTCTTCTACACGCGACGGCACCTCGACGACGACCGCTGGGCGGAGGAAGCGGCCGTCTTCACCCGGGATCTGCTGGACGTCTGGTTCGACGGCGCCACGGCGCGCGCCTCGCGACCGTGAGCGGCCGTCGGGCCCAGCCGGGGCCCGCTCCTCCGTGATCAACATTGAGTGATCACATACTCAACCAATCGACCTCGAACCGCCATCCAGTCCCACCATCGCCCCTCGCACGTGCCTCCAGGAGGCCCCGATGCCCCTCTCCTGCCGTTCGCCCGCCCCGTCCGGAGTCGCGCCGTGCGCTTCCTGACCCACCTCGCCCTGCGCTACAGCGTCCTCGTCGTCATCGCCTTCGCGTTGCTGACGGCCTTCTTCGCCTACCGCGCCACGCAGGTCGCCACCGACGGCCGGACCGACGCTCTCTATCCGCCCCGCTCCGACGCCGCGCTGCTGGACGACGAGCTGGCGATCGACTTCGCACAGGGCGAACGTTTGCTGATGGTGGTCGAAGGCGACATCTGGACCCCCGACGCCCTGGAAGCCCTGAAGGCGCTCACCCGCGAGATCGATCGCCTCGAGGGCACTAAGGACGTCACCTCGCTCGCGACCGCTCAGAGACTCGAGGACGATGACGGGTACCTGATCGTCGGCGACCTGATCCCCGAGGACACCAGCGACGCTGCGGCGATCGACGAGGCCGCCAGCTACCTCTCCCGGTCCGACATGTACAGCGACGTCACCTTCGTCAGCGACGACGGCCTGCGCGCGAGCCTGATCATCGAGTACGAGGCCGAGATCGACGCCGCCAGCTACGCCCGCACCGTCGCCTCCGTAGCCGACGCGACGTGGCCCGACGATCATGCGCTGGCCGGAGCGGCGTTCACGACCATGGAGCTGCAGAGCATCATCGCGCGCGACCTCCCCGTTCTCGGCGCGATCTCTCTGGCGCTGATCGTCGCGATGCTGTGGCTCAACTTCCGGACCGCGCGCCGCACCGCGCTGTCGCTGATCCAGATCCTGATCGGCGTGATCTGGGGCATGGGCGCCTTCCAGCTCCTGGGGCAGGAGCTGATGGCGCTCACCGTCATCGGTCCGATCGCGGTCATGGCGGTCGGCGCGTCGTTCTCGATGCACCTGCTGGGCCGGTACGACTACGAGCTGGCGCGCGGCACCGAGAAGACGGTGGCGCTGCAGCGCACCTTCCAGCGCACCGGCCTGGGCGTCGCCGTCTCCGGCTTGGCGATCGCCGCCGCGATGAGCACCTTCCTGCTCTCCGAGCTGGCCATGGTCCGCGGCCTCGGGCTGATCGCCGCTCTTGGCGTGCTCTCCTCCCTGCTCGCGGCGCTCCTGCTCTTGCCCGCACTTCTGAAGCTCCTCCCCGAGCCGGCGCGCGTGCCGGACCCCGAGGCTCCCGGCGGCGTCAGCGGCTTGCTGAAGCGCGTCGCCTGGCTCGACACGCACCGGACACGCTCCGTGCTCGTCGTCGCCGCCCTGCTGGTCGTCGGCGCCCTCGCGGGCCTGCCCCGGATCCAGGCCGACACCTCGATCCTGGCGTTCTTCCCCGAAGACGGTCCCACCCGCGACAGCATCGCGACAGTCGAAGCGACGCTGGGCGGCAGCTCGGTCATCCAGGCCCGCGTCGACGGCGACATCCTGGACCCCGGCACGCTCCGAGCGCTCGCGTCGTTCCAGGAACGGGCGAAGGAGATTCCCGAGATCGGCGGGGCTCAATCGATCACGAACGTGCTCGGATCGCTCCACGAGACCTTGACCGGCGAGGACGGCCTGCCCGAATCCCGTCAGGCGGCGGCGCAGGAGCTGCTGCTCTACACCTCCAGCGGCGACGCGGGCCAGCTCGCGAAGCTGATGACGTGGGACGAGCGAAGCGCGCTCGTCAACCTCACCGCCACCTCCACCACCACCACCCGCGGGCGCGAAATCGTCGCCCAGCTCGAAACGCTCGCCGACGAGACCTTGGGCGACCGGGCCCAGGCGGGCTTCACCGGCCAGCCGGTCCTCGAGCTCGCCGTCGAAGACGCCATGAAGCACGACTTCCTGATCAGCATCAGCCTGGCGGTGTTCCTGGTGCTGCTGATCGACAGTCTGGTCCGGTCGTTCCGCGCCGCCGCCGTCACGATCCTGGCGTTGGTCGCGACCATCGCGCTGCAGTACGGCCTGCTCGGCTGGGCCGGCATCCCGCTCAACCTCGCGACGATGCTGATGGGCGCGCTCGCGATCGGGGTGGGCGACTACGCCATCCACCTCACCGTCCGCTACATGGAGGAGCGCGCCGCCGGACGCGATCCCGAAGCCGCCGTGACGCACACGATCGTCACCTCCGGCCGCCAGATCCTCTTCACCGCCGCGACGCTGGGCCTGGGCTTCTTCGCCCTGACCTTCGCCGACTTCGTTCCCGTCGCCACCCTGGGCTGGCTGATGGTGCTCACCGTCGTTCTGGTGGGCTTGGCCACCCTCACGCTGCTGCCGGCCGTCGCGCTGGTCGCCTTCCGCCATCCGGGCGGGCGCGCCGCGACGCTCACCGAAGGAGAGCCCGCATGACCCGAATCGACCGAATCGACTGCCGCCCCGCCCCACGATCCGTCCCGCGCCGGACCGCCGCGCTACTGCTCGCGGGCGTCCTCCTCCTGAGCGCCGTTCCCGCCACCGCGCAAACGTACGAGACCGCCGAAGAGCTCATCGACGCGGTCGCCGCGCGACCCGAGCCGGAAACGCTCCAGGCGACGATGGAGATGGTCCTCACCAACCCCTCCGGCCGGACGCTGACGCGCGAGATGCGGACCTGGGCGCGAGGCGACGACATGCGCGTGATGAAGTTCACCGCGCCCGCCGACATCGCGGGCTCCGGATTCCTGATGATCGACGACGGTGCCGCCCAGGAGACGCTCGTCTACCTGCCCGCGTTGGACCGCGTCCGGCGGGTCGCGGGTGGCCAGCGCGGCGAGTCGTTCTTCGGCTCGGACTTCTCGTACGAAGACGTCGAAGGGATCGACCCCGGCGACTACGCCCACGAGCTGGTCGAGGCCCGCGACGGACCGCTCTACGTCGTGGAAGCGACGCCGAAGCCCGACGCCGAATCGAGCTACGACCGGCTGGTGCTCGAGGTGCCCCAGGACACCCTGATCCCGCAGCGCGTGACCTACTACGTCGACGACGAAGCGATCAAGGTGCTCACGGTCAGCGACGTGCAGGAGGTCGGCGGTTACCTGCTGGGCCTCGCGCGGCGGATGGAGACGCTGGACGACGGGTCGTTCACGATGATCCGGCAGCGCGACCTGACGCTCGACGAGGATCTCCCGGACGAGGTCTTCAGCGAGCGGTTCCTGAGGCGCTGAGATGCGGCGCGTGCTGCTCACGATCGCGTTGCTGGCGCTCTCCGCCGGCGCTCTCGCGCAACTCGGGACCGACTGGAGCGGTCGGCTGGAGACGCGTCTGGGCCTCGAGTCCACCGGCGACCTCACCGCCGCCGGCGCCGAGGCGCGCCTGGCGCTGGACGGCGAGGTGGGCTCCGAGTTCTTCCCGACCGCCGCCTTCCGCGTGGAGCTCCGGGCCAAGACCGACGCGGCGACCGATACCGCCGACGTTCGCCTGGACGAAGCATGGGCGCGGGTGTTCCTGAACGACGGCGTGATCGAGGCGACCGCGGGGAATCAGCGGCACTTCTGGGGCTCGACCGACGGCGTCAACCCGGTCGACCGCCTCAACCCGCGCGACATGAGCGTTCCACCGGATGCCGAGAAGCTGGCCGTGCCCATGCTGCACCTGCGGGCCTGGCTCGAGCACGACGTGAACCTCGAGGCCGTCCTGATCCCCGCGTTCGTGCCGTCCATCGCGCCCGGCGAGGCGTGGCGGGATGAGCCGACCTTCGCGTCTCCGCCCGGCACGACCGTGACCGAGATCCGGCCGCTTCGCGACGAACGTCCCGAGGCGAGCCTCCAGAATCTACAGGGAGGCGTGCGTGTGCAGTGGCGGCCCGCCGGATTCGACCTGGCCGCCAGCTACCTCTACGTCTACCGCGACGTGCCGACACGCTCCGCGGAAGCCGTTCCGACCGGCGCGCCCGGCGAGGTCGCCGTGCAGCCGGTCGCACGCTACGACCGGCTGCACGTCGTGGGCCTCGACGGCTCCGTGGCGCTGGGCGACGTGGTGCTCCGCGGCGAGATCGCCTACCTGTTCACGGACGACCCGTCGGGCACCGATCCGGCCGTGGGCGAGCCCTCGTTCCACGTCGTGATCGGCGCCGAAACGCCGGTGCCTGACGGTCCCCGCCTGGTGACGCAGGTGATCCTGGACGGCGAGACGAAGCCGGACGCCCCGACCACCGAGACGGGCGAGCTGGACGTCGCCGTCCGAGCGATGCTCGTCGCGACGTACGCGGCGAACGCGCGGACCGACCTCGAGGTGGCCTGGGTCCACGACCTCGACGGCAGCGGCCTCGTAAGGCCCGGTGCGTCGTACACCTTCGCCGACGGCGTGACCGGCACGCTCGCAGGCCTCGTCGCCTACGGTCCGGACGCCAGCCGCTACGGCGACTGGCGTGAGCGGACGGGGGCCGAGGTATCGCTCCGTGTCGACTTCTGAACCGCGTGTCGCATCGCTTCGCCGGCGGGAGATCCGGTTCGCCCCCGCCACGGCCGCGCAGCGCAAAGGGCGAGGCGCCGCCGCACCCTTCCGTTCACGGACCGAAAGGAGACCCCATGCCAGACGTCCTGAAGCACCACGTCCGTTGCATCGCCATCGCCGGCCTGCTGCTCGGCCTCGCCGCGACGCACGCTCAGCGGCTGCCGATCCCTGAACCTGTTCCGTCCGAAGCGACGCCCGACGAGCTTCGCGCGACGACGACCGAGGTGCGCGAGAGCCTCTGTCGTGACGTCGAGCTCGCCGCGCAGATCCTCACCGACACGGGCACCCTCCAGGCCGCGATCCCGATCGTGATGGAGTCCACCGGCATGCAAGCGGCCGAGATCGAGGGGCTGGAGCGCCAGACCTGCTCCGGCGACTACGGCGACGCGACGCTGCCCGAGCTTCGGGCGGGCAACCGGATCGCCGTGTGGCTGGTGGAAATCCACCTCGCCGCCCTCGCCGAGGCGCTGCCGGCGCCGTGACCACCGTCGTCCTGGGCAGCAGGGGCGTACGATCGAGAGGGACCGATCGGCCGCCGGGGAGGAACGAGGGCGCGAGGGGACGTGTCGAAGCGAGACTCCGCCGCCGCTGTCCGACGTGAGCTGATCGCGTTCACCGTCGTCGCCTACGCCCTGTCGTGGTCGGTCGAGATCCCCCTCGCGCTTCAGGCGCGTGGCGCGCTCTCGACCGACCTTCCCGTGGCGGCGCACTACCTCGCGTCGTTCGGCCCGCTGTTGGCCGCGTGGATCGTGACGTTCTGGGCTTCCGGGCGCACGACCGCTCGCTCTCCCTGGGCCGGGCTGGCACGTTGGCGCATCGGGGTCGGCTACGCGCTCTTCGTCGTCGGCGTCCCGACCGGCGCGTTCGTGCTGGCGGCCCTGGCGGAGCGGCTCCGCGGGGCCTGGCCCGATCCCGCCCTGCTCGGACGCGTCGACGGACTCCCGCAGCTCGGCATCGTCGCGGCGCTGGCGCTCTGGCTCCTGACGTTCGGACTGGGCGAGGAGACGGGGTGGCGCGGCTTCGCATTGCCGCGCCTCCAAGCGCTCACGACGGCATGGCGCGCCACCTTGGTGGTGAGCGTGGCGTGGGCCGGCTGGCACCTGCCCGCGTTCTTCTACCGCGACACGTACCGCGCGATGGGCGTGACCGGGTTCCCGGTCTTCCTGGTCTCGATCGTCGGCGCGTCGGTGGTGTTCACCTGGCTGTTCAACGCGACCGGCGGAAGCCTTCTCGCGGTGACCGTGTTCCATGCGCTGTTCGACTTCTTCTCGGTCACGCCCGCGGGGGGCGCCTGGACCGCGCCCGTCATGAGCGCGGCGGTGCTGTTCTGGGCCCTGTTCGTCGCGCGCCGCTACGGCCCCGAGGATTTGGCCCCGGCCCCGAGGGTAGCGGAGCCACGGCTGCAGCGGCCCGGAGACGCCGGAGTCCCCTGACGCCTCCGCGTACGGGCCGATCGCGCACGGCGCGACTGGAGGAAGCTCAGAACACGATCACCTTGTCCGCCTCGACCGTCCACGTCCCCAGCTCGTCCATCGTGCTGCGGTGCACGCCGTCCAGCAGCTCGGCGTCGCTCAGCCCACGGGCGTCCATGCAGGTGCCGCAGGCACCGACGTCGGCGCCTTTGCGGGCGACCGAGCGAACCATCCGCGCCACGTTGTAGTAGCCGTTCGGCGTCGTCTGGCCGTCCTTGCCGCAACCGACCGCGTCCGCCATCAGGAACAGCCGCAGCCGAACGTCGTCGTTCTTGCTCAGCTCGCGGGCCAGCCGCAGCCCGTTGTACGAGCGCTCGGTTCCGTAGGGCGGATCGTTCAGGATCATCAGCACGTTCACGGGGTCCTCCTCAGCGAGCTTCGCTCGCGACTCACGATGCGTCCGCCGGGTCGGTCCCGGCCCCGTTCCGCCAGGCGAGGATCGCCAGCGGCACGAACACGACTCCTGTCCAGGCGGTCGCGGGTCCCAGCTGCGTCAGGCCGACGCCCGCCACCAGCGCGCCGACCGCGTAGCCTCCGTCCCGGAAGAATCGGTAGATGCCCAGGGCAGTCGCGCGCTCGGCGGGCGCGACACGGTCGGCGACCAGGGCGATCAGCACCGGGTACGCCATGCCGGTGCCCAGCCCCAGCACCGTCGCGGCGATCAGCGCCGCGGGAAGCGTGGCGGCGACCGCCAGCAGGCCCAGGCCCACGCCTTGCAGCGCCATTCCCGCCGCCACCGGCCCGCGCCGTCCGACCCGGTCGGACAGCGGCCCGAACAGCGGCTGACCGGCGGCCCACACCAGCGGGTATAGGCCGGCCACGAGCCCGATCTGGGCCAGGCCGAAGCCGCGCGCTTCCAGCAGCAACGGGAGCGACAGCCACACCAGGCCGTCCTTCAGGTTCGTGGCGAGGCCCAGCAGGCTGGGGATGCCGACGCCTCGCACCCAGCGGAGCGGCGGCGCGCGTCCCATGGGCGCCGTTTCGGGCGCGGCCAGCGACAGCGCCAGGCCGACTCCGGCCAGCGCGACGCCCAGCACGAACGGCCACGGCCGGAGGCCCGCCTGCGAGGCGATCAGGCCGGTCACGAACGCCGTCACGGCGACCCCGAGGTAGCCGGCGAACTCGTTGATCCCGGCCGCGAAGCCACGCCGCGTGGGCGGCATCAGGTCCACCATCATGTTCACCGTCATCGACCAGGTGAGCGCCTGGCCCGCCCCCAGCAGCACGTTCGCCCCGATCACCACGTCCCACGTCGGCGCCCACGCCAGCAGCGGCGCGACCGGCAGCGACACGACCCAGCCCAGCAACAGCACGCGCTTGCGGCCCAGCCGGTCCGCCGTCGCGCCCGCCAACAGGTTCACGGCGGCCTTCGCGGCCGCGAAGGCGACGACGAAGCCGCCTACCGCCGCGCCGCTTCGAAGCGCGAAGTCCTGCTCGGCCACCAGCGGCAGCACCGTCCGCTCGAGCCCCACCATCGAGCCTACGAACAGGTTGACGAGGGCCAGCAGCCAGAAGCCGCTCCGTTCGGTCATCGCGGCCGCGCGCGTCTCATGCGTCCCGGGCGATGGCGGCCGTCTCGACGGGGAGCCCTTCCGAGCGCCAGTCCGGAACGCCTTCGCGCAAGCGCTGGGCCGTCCGGCCGCGTTGCGTCAGCAGCTTCACCGCCCGGTCCGAGAGCGCGCAATACGGCCCGCGGCAGTACGCCACGACCTGAGCGTCCGAGGGGAGCTCCTCGAGTCGCGCTTCGAGCTCGTCGATCGGGATCGACCGCGCGCCGGGCAGATGGCCGGCCCGGTACTCGTCGGCCGGTCGAACGTCCAGGAGGATCGTCTCGCCCGTCGCCAGCCGCTCACGCAGCTCCGTCGTCGTCACCGGCTCGCCGCTTCCGGCGTGCAGGGCGTCCAGCAGGCGGTCCATCTCCGCGAGGCGTGCCTCGCCGACGGCGCGGACCGCCTGCACGAGCCGCTGCACGTCGTCTCCGGCCGCGCTGTAGAACGCCTGGCGGCCGTCGCGGCGCACGGTCGCCAGACCGGCACGCCGCAACACCTGGAGGTGTTGGCTGGCGTTCGCGACGCTGAGCTCCGCCTGGCGCGCCAGCGTGGCGACGGTCTTCTCGCCCTGCGCGAGAAGGTCCAGCAACTCCAGGCGTGGGCCGCTCGAGAGGGCCTGCGGGACCCGCGCCAGACGCTCGTACACCGCCCGCTTGGGCGAAGAGGGTTCGGCTTCGTTCATACGCTCAATAGATCATTTGAACGTGTTCGCGTCAAGCGCATTTCTCAGCGCGGCGGCCGGACTGAAGCGCACACGCCGCCCCAGCGCTCGGCGCCGAGCGCTACCCGACCGCGCCGAGAGCGGCCGCCCGGTCGACCAGGTACCCCCCGATCACGAACAGGAGGTAGAGCCCCACCAGCACCGCGCCCGCCCAGCGCGGCACGGCCTTGCGCAGCATGAGGCCCGAGATCACGACCACCGTGACGAAGGCGACCGGCAGGTAGAACGTCGTCGTCGACGCCGACAGCTCGACCGGTCGGGCCAAGGCGATCAGGCCGCCGTTGAACAGGAAGAACGCCAAGGTCGAGCCGACGACGTTCCCGAAGGTGATCTCCGGATGACCGCGGCGCGCGGCGGGCAGCTCGCGCGCCAGCTCCTCGATACTGACCAGCAGCGCCAGGATCGCCATGCCGTAGAACGTGTCCGCGACGCCCAGCCAAACGATGACCGTCTTGGACCCCTCCACCGCCAGCTCGCTTCCGACCACGATCGCGATCAGCGCCACCACCAGCATGCCGACGGCCCGGCGTGCGCTTTCGACCTCCGGCTCGTCCGGCTCGGTGGCCGACGCGACGTCGACGCCCCGCCGGCTCAGCCAGATCAGGAACGCCACCGCCAGCGCGTACCCCAGCAGCAAGACCGCGCCGTCCAGGCGCGACAGCCGTCCGTCCAGCGACACGACGCCGAACAGCGCGACCGCAGCGACCGGAACGGCCAGGACCGGCGTCGGTGCCGACGCGAACCGCATCGGGGCCAGCAGCGCCGTGACGCCGAACGCCAGCGCCAACGCGACCATCGCGGCCCCGACCACGGAGCCCAGCGCGATGCCGGGCACCTGCTCGACCGAGCCGGCGACCCCGACCGCCAGGTTCTCCGGATCGAAGCCGATGAAGATCACGCTGATCAGGAACGCCGAGACGCCCATCGCGCTGGACGTACCGACCGCGCCACGGACCAGCCGGCCGGCGAACGTCACGACCAGGACCACGCCGGCGACGACCGACACCAGGGCCAACGGAATGCTCATCGCGCCTCCTCCGAGGCCGGCAGCCCAAACGTCCGTCGTGCCGCGAAAGGTCGCGTCTCTCGCCCTCACGCTAGCATTCGCTCCCCGGCGCTCTCGGCGTTCGAACCGACGTCCGAGGAGTCCTAGACGTAGCCGCGGCCGAGCGCTACGGTGAGGAAAGGACCGTCGAGAGCGGAACGGACACGCTCCGGACCGCTGCGCTGGCTTCCTGGATTCTCGTCCTCGGACGGGACGCCTCCGACGACGCTCCATCCACCCCGGCGAGGACGACGCTCGCACCCGAACGAACGGGAGGGTCGGCATGAGCACGATCACCATCGGCATCTTCGAGACCAGCGACGAAGCCCAACGCGCCATCGACGAGCTCGTGAAGGCGGGCGTCGCCGAAGGCGACCTGCACCCCGTCAGTCGCCAGCGGATCGCCGCCGGGGAGCAGGGGGTCCTCGGGCCGCTGTCGCGCGCCGTGGGCTTCGGCACCGGTGCCGTCTCGCACGAGCTGACGCGGCTGGGCGTCGACCAGGAGGAAGCCGCGTTCTACGAGGACGAGCTGGCGGAAGAGAGCCTGCTGCTCGCGGTGGAGACGACCGAAGAGAACGAAGAGAAGGTGATGTCGATCATGCGCGAGGCGAACGCCACGTTCCGCGAATCGTAGCGGGGCACGTCGGCCGCCTGGAGCATGCCTGACGGACGACCCTCACGTCGACGCGGCGACGCGCCGAGGGCACGACCAGATTCGACGGAAGGGGGCGATGCGCTGAAGAACGACGGTGCCGACCACGGCGCCAAGCCGATCGAGCCGAACGGGGCACGAGGAACGCGCGTGCGCGACCGGGCGGTGGGTGGCCGGCGAGGTCGGAGTCGGATCGCTGCGTAGGGCGCTCTCGCTGCGCCCCTCCAGGCGAGCTCGGGCTCCATCCGGTACGACGCGACGGGCCGTACGCCCGTCGACCGCAGGGAGACACGTATGAGGCATCCGTATCGACTTCTCATCGTGGTGCTCGCCCTGCTCGGCGTCTGCGCAGCGCAGGAAGAGGTCACCCTCAACGCCCTCTTCATGCAGCAGGCCGCCTACAGCAACGACGACATCCGCAACATGACTGCCGAGTTCGAGGAGCAGCACCCAGGCGTCACGGTCAACCTGGAGTTCGTCTCCTACGAAGCGCTCCACAACAAGATCGTCACGGCCGCCGCCGCCGGCCGCGGCGGGTACGACATCGTCCTGTTCGACGTGATCTGGCCCGCCGAGTTCGCGGAGTACGGGATCCTGGTCGACCTGACCGAGCGGATCTCGCAGGAGACCGTCGACGCGGTCGTTCCCGGCGCCTGGACGACCGTGATGAGCGAGGGGCGCTACTACGGCATGCCGTGGATCCTCGACACCGAGTACCTGTTCTACAACCGCGCCATGCTGGCGGAAGCAGGGTACGACGCGCCTCCGGCAACGTGGAGCGAGCTGCTCGAGCAGGCCCGGACCCTCAAGGAGAACGGCACGGTCGCCTACCCGATCGTGTGGAGCTGGGCTCAGGCGGAAGCGATGGTGTGCGACTACACGACGCTGCTCTCGGCGTACGACGGGGCCTTCTTCGAAGACGGCGAGGCGGCGTTCCAGGTCGACGGCGGCCTGCGCGCGCTCCAGTTCATGACGTCGTCGCTCGAGGAAGGGCTGAGCAACCCGGCGTCGACCGAGTCGCTCGAAGAGGACGTCCGGCGCATCTTCTCGTCCGGCGAGGCGGCGTTCGCGCTGAACTGGACGTACATGTACAACCTCGCCAACGATCCGGCCGAGTCCCAGGTCGCCGGTCAGGTGGGCGTCGCCCCCGCTCCCGGCATCGAAGGCGTCTCCGAGCTTTCGGCGATGAACGGCTCGATGGGCCTGGGCGTGACGACGAACTCCGAGCATCCCGACCTGTCGTTCGCGTACGTCGAGTACCTGACCAGCCGGCCTGTGCAGGAGCGCTACGCCCGACTCAGCCTGCCGATCTGGGAGGCCTCGTACGACGAGCCTGCGGTCGTCGAAGGCCAGGAGGACCTCGTGAACGCGGCCAAGCAGGCGCTGGGCGCGATGTACCCCCGCCCGCTGATGGTCCAGTACCCGGAGTTCTCGACCATCCTGCAAAGCAACGTGCACAGCGCCCTGCTGGGCAGGGCCACCCCGGCGGAGGCGCTCCAGGAAACGGCGCTCCAAGTGCGACAGCGCGACCTGCGCTGAGCTGACGACGGGAACGGGACATGACGCGCGCGAACCGGCTGACCGCCTGGCTCCTGTTGGCTCCAGCCCTGACGATCGTCGGCGGCGTGGTCGGCTACCCGTTCCTGCGCACGCTCTACCTCAGCTTCTTCGACGCCCATCTCCTGGGCGGGATCCGTGGCTGGACGGGTCCCGCCAACTACGTTCAGGCGTTCACGAGCCGTGACTTCCTGGCCGCGATCGGCCACACGCTGTACTTCGCGGTCGGATCGGTCGGCATCGAGGTGGTCCTGGGCGTGCTCGTCGCGCTGTTCCTGAATCGATCGTTCTACGGCCGCCGCGTCCTGCGCGCCCTGCTCATCCTTCCGCTCGCCCTGCCGACGATCGTCAACGGCATCATGTGGCGCTGGATCTACAACCCCGAGTACGGGGCGCTGAACGCCTTCCTGACGCAGACCGGCGTCCTGCGCGAGTACCGGAGCTGGCTGGGCCAACCCGACGTCGCGATGAACATGATCATCGTGGCGGACGTGTGGAAGAACTTCCCGCTGGTCACGCTGCTGGTCCTCGCCGCGCTGCAGACCGTCCCGACCGACCTCCACGACGCCGCCCGGGTGGACGGCGCCAACGCATGGCAGCGGTTCTGGACGATCACCCTGCCCGGGATCCGGCCCGCGCTGCTGGTGGCGCTGGTCCTGCGAAGCGTCGAGGCGCTCAAGGTGTTCGACATCATCTACGTCATGACGCGCGGCGGCCCGGCGAGCTCCACGAAGACGATGTCGTACCTCGTGTACGAGCAGGCGTTCAGCTTCCTGCAGATCGGCGAGGCGGCCGCCTACGCCTTCGTCACCGTCGCGATCATCATGGTCTTCGTCGCCGTCTACATCCGCCTGGTCCGCTCGCAGGGGGTGGCGGGATGACCGGGCGAGCACACCGCGTCGAGCGGATCCTGACCTACCTCGGCGCCGCGGCGCTGGCCCTGTTCCTGCTCGCGCCGTTCGCGTGGCTTGCGATCTCGAGCCTGACG
>Ga0102943_1001101_pt1 | contig 17089 bp, 15 predicted proteins | sample SalPonC_black_MG_FD_78174 | JGI IMG/M metagenome (GOLD analysis project Ga0102943, IMG submission 78174) | Salt pond soil microbial communities from South San Francisco under conditions of wetland restoration - Salt Pond MetaG... | ecosystem: Environmental > Aquatic > Marine > Intertidal zone >...
CTGGCAGGGAGACCCGGGCCTGATCCTCTGGGTCACCAGCAGTCTGTGCCTGGCCGGAGGGGTGATCCAGGTCGTTTTTGTGGGAGACGGACCGTTTCTGCCCAAAGGATCCCCGTTCAATCCCGGTGTGGTGCGGCATCTGTTTTCCCATCCCCGGTTCCGGGCATCCGCTCTGGGGTATTTCGGGCATATGTGGGAGCTTTATGCGGTGTGGGCCGCAGTACCCCTGCTGCTTGCAGCGATGGTACCGGGCCGGGCCGATATGTGGTCTTTCGGGTTTTTTGCTGCCGGGTTTTTCGGGTGCGCAGCCGGAGGCATGCTCTCTCTGAAATGGGGCAGCCGGGCCGTTGCCGGTAGAGCCCTTATGGTATCCGCCCTCTGCTGCCTGGTCTCCCCGGCCATCCTTTATCTGCCCCTGCCCCTGGGTCTGGCCCTGATTCTTGTGTGGGGCCTGGCAGTGGTGACCGATTCGCCCCAGTTCTCCTCTCTCAACGCACGGTTTGCCCCCCGGGGGTATGTGGGATCGGCCTTGACCCTTGTCAACTGCATCGGATTTTCCATCACCATTTTTTCCATTGAACTGGTGACCTTCTGGATCCGGCACCCGGGCATTGAAACCGCATTCCTCCTTCTGGCGCCGGGCCCTGTTCTGGGATGGATCTGGCTGAACAAAAAAATCCCCGGTTGAGTTTTGGCAAAAAATTGCGTATGGTTGACACCATAACAGGTGCCGGCACAGTGCTTTGATTTTTTCATTTTCTTTTAAGGAGGTTTTCATGCCATCTGATGTATTTTTCATGGACCTGACCGCCACATCCCGGGAAAACCTGCCGGACAAACTGGGCCGGCTCATCAACAAAGCCGGGATCAAAAAGATTCTCGGCAAAAAAGATCATACTGCAATAAAGATCCACTTCGGTGAAAAAGGCAATACCGCCTATATCCGGCCGGTGTTCATCCGCAGAATCATCGAAACCATCAAAAAAACAGGGACAATGCCCTTTCTTACCGATGCCAACACCCTGTATGTGGGCACCCGGTGCAATGCCATCGACCATATCACCACCGCCATTGAAAACGGATTTGCCTTTTCCTCCATGGACAATACCCCCGTCATCATTGCAGACGGGCTTTTCGGCAAGAGTGAAACCCCGGTCACCGTGGACAAGAAAAACTGCGGCCAGGTATATATCGGATCGGAAATCGTCCATGCCACTGCACTGGTTTCGGTGGCCCATTTCAAAGGGCATGAACTGAGCGGATTCGGGGGCACCCTAAAAAATGTGGGCATGGGATCAGCTTCGCGCAGAGGCAAACTGGACCAGCACTCCAATGTATCCCCCAAAATCAAGCGCAAAACCTGTATCGGATGCGGGGAATGTGCGGCCCACTGTCCGGGAACGGCCATTTTTCTGGAAGACAAAAAAGCGTATATAGCCAAAGAAAAGTGCATCGGATGTGCTGAATGCATTGTCCGGTGCCCCACCGGTTCCATCTCCATCAACTGGAACCAGACCATCCCGGTTTTCATGGAGAAAATGGTGGAATATACCTATGGGGTGCTGAAAAACAAGCAGAACAAATCCCTGTTCATCAATTTTATCACTGACATCGCCCCCAAATGCGACTGCCTGTCCTATACGGAATCCCCCATTGTCAACAATATCGGAGTGGCGGCCTCCCTGGACCCGGTGGCCATAGACCAGGCCTGCGTGGACCTGGTGAACCAGCAGCAGGGCCTTCCCCACACCGCCCTGAAAACCGGGCTGGCCCCGGGGGAAGACAAGTTCAAAGGGTTGTATCCGGATGTGGACTGGTCCCATCAGCTGGCCTATGCCGAAGAGATCGGCCTGGGTACCAGGGATTACAAACTGAAGAAACTCAAGACCCTGGCCTATAAAAAAACATGAGGTACTGACCCGGCCGGAATGGCTGGATTGAAAAAATCATCATTTCCGCCGGGAATTTCTTAACAGTTCCAGCGCTTCAACATCCGCCATATCCTTGGTTCTTCCTGTTGCTTTTTTGTTGCATATCAGATCATCAATTGCAGGAATACGAACGTCAATCCCTTCAATATTGATCAATAATGAATTTTGGTATGTTTCCTCAAACTTCAGACCGGATACGGCTGTGATAATATCAACTCGTCTGGGTGCAACCCCTATCTGAAAGATGGTACCATCTATTTGAAGGTCTTCTGTGGTAAGATTCTGCAATGGTGCACCAAATCGCTGCAATGCTCGGAAAACGGCATCAGCGTTTTCCGGGGAAGGCATTATCCAAATATCAATATCCATGGTAGCCCGCGGATAACCATGAGCTGCCATGGCATAAGCTCCGATAAGAATGAATTTAACATTCTCGTCGGATAAGGCTAGTAACATGTCTTTGTAGTCTTCGTTCAACATCAAATTTCATACTCATTGAAGCAGCTTCCCGGGTCAGGAGCCAGACAAGAAGGATGCGTTCTTCAGGTGTTCCGGGAACAAAATCATCATTTCGATGATCCTTCATTTTGCCTGTGACGGTATGCTGCCTGTTCATGGTTTTTAATCTGTCTTTTGTTTTTGTCATGATTTGAATTTTGACATGTCATATTTTTCAGCGATGGGCCTGCGCTCTTTTTCGGGAAGAGATTTCATGTATCTGTTCCAGCCGGGGCACCAGCCTGCATGCCACCGCCATATCCGCCCCAGCAGTGATTTTGGATTGTCATCATATTTTTTCCGAAAACGGCAGGTGCCGCAATTGTGTTGTGCCATTTGCATTCTCCTTGTCTTCTGATCACCACACCGGCTAAGCGGTAACACCGCAGCAAAACGGAGCAGATCGAACCCTCTGAATTTATTTGTCCATTTTTTTGAATAATTGATCTATTGTTTTCATCGGTAAAAACATACGAATACGGCCATTATGTTCACATAATATTTCAAAGCCATATTTGGCATAAAAACTTTGTGCTGAGTCAGTTAGACAGTCAACAATTATCGCATATGCCGGCATGTATGAGTTTACCTCCCGCAAATATTCCAAAGCCTTTATCATGGTAACCTTACCTAAACCACGGCCCTGAAATTCCTTGTGAACACCCAGTTGGGCCAATAAAAACACAGGAACAGGATAGCGCGGTAACTTTTTTGCCAGACTTGCAGGTAAAGTGTCACGGCGAATTGCGCCTGGCGTTACGGTGTAAAATGCGGAAATCGGAAATTTCTGGTTTGGCAATGGAATTCTTGCAGGTAAAACCATGGTTCGGCTGAGGCCTGCTTTCATATGTTTTGCTGCCTGGGTTCTGATAAACGTGTTGAGTTCAAGCTCTCCACAATCAAAAGATGTTCTATCATGTATGGATTTGTTCAACTCATTGAAATGTTTATACCCACCCATTTAAAAACAGTTTTTTTTAGTAAAATTAGCAGCTTCCATTAAAGCATCATTGGGTTTTTTTGCCTTTTCACAAGCCGTTATGAACTGGTCAAAAATATTACCTTCAACAACCATCGTCTCATATTGCGCAATAATCTGGGTTGCATCTTCATCCATTAATCTGACCACATATTCCGTGAGACTTTTTAAGCCTAAAAGAGCCGCTGCTTTTTCCGCTCTGGCTTTTATGTCTTCATCAAGTCTTATATCCAAACGTGCCGTTGCCATAACAATCTCCTTTTGTACGGATTTATTCCGGCTTTTTTTCAAAAATAACACCGCAACATGGAAACTGCAACATAAAATGAACACAAGTCCTGGAAAAATTTCAACTTTCTGCCCTATAGAACATGCCATGACAGAGGCTGCCTCCCTGTTCACCGCTGCCATCAGCGACTAGTGCCGGGCTGTGCCTGTGGGTCGAATCCCATTCTGACGTGTTTGCTACATGGCGTTGGCATGCGAAGCGGTAAAAACGGCAAATTGTTTGAGGACATACCTGCCCGCAGTTTTTGCCGTTCAGCGCAGCATGCCCTACGCCATGTCAAACACGGAAGCGGGTGAGACCCACAGGCACTGCCCGGCACGGGTCTTCTGACCAGCTACCCCCCCTACCCGGCAAGGGCCTTCCGCTCAGCTGCCTGCGCGGGCTCCGATATCCGGGCAAAGGGGCTGGATATTCCATGGAATGTCTGGCATAATGCCCGGGTTGCTGTTAAATTCAATGAAAGGAAATGCCTGATGGATGTGCTGGATGCCACCCTGCTGCCATATGTGATAAACCTGGTCTATGTCCTGACAGGCATGGGTCTGATCTATCTGGTGGTTTCCCTGTTTCTGGCCTGGCTGGTGCAGCAGATACCCCGAAATCCGATAAAGGATCCGCCCTGGTGGGGCACTGTCACCGACACCATGATCCCTGCCGTGGACGGCGGAAATCTGGAGGTATGGCGCATCGATCCTGAAGGTCCGTCCCGGGGTATTGTGGTGTTTGCCCATGGATGGGGCAGAAACCGGGACCGGATGGTGCAGCGGGCCCGGATATTTGCTGAATGGGGATTTACCACTGTGATGCACAGCGCCCGGGACCACGGCAATTCCAGTCCGAAACAATGCATGAATGCGGTGCGGTTTGCCGAAGATATCGCAGCGGTGATCCACTGGGTGGGGGAGCCTGTGCTCCTGTATGGCCATTCCGCCGGATCTGCCGGTGCCATCATCGCTGCGGCCAGGCACCCTTCCATGGTGCGGCTGCTGTTTCTGGAAGCTTCCTATGCCCATACCCGCGAGGCCCTGCTGAGCCTGTACCGCTGGTTCCATCCGGCTTTCTGCAAGCTGTTCGGTCCCATGATCGTTTTGTGGATGGACATTTTTTACAGAGGGGCAACAAACACATACAGCCCGGCCCGGGTGGCAGCACAGATCACCATGCCGGTCATGATCATTCACGGGGAAAAAGACCGGCGCTTCCCTGTATCATTTGCTTTGAATCTGAAACACAGTTTTGTCCATGACAGGGTGGCCTGCTATATTGGCAAAGGTGCCGGCCACAGCGGCGCAAGCAAAACCAGGGGATATAAACCTGCTGTAAAATCGTTTATCGATACCTATCTGGATCATCCGGCAAAGACTTGAAATCAATTACATTCAGAACAAAGCAATGACCAGTTGTAGATTAATGACCATTCGACAGGACTTGCTATAAAAAAAATGAAATGAATCAGGTCATCAGGTTTTAAAAGAAAAACTGCTTTAGACTGCCGCGTGCTGCTATCCCGGTTTGCCTCCACCCTGTTTTTTAAAGGTTGACTAAAATCCCTCAAATATCGTATTATCCCCTGATATTTTAACCCCCTAACCTAAAAAAGGAGTAAGTCGGGATGAAAAAATGGACCCTGTTTATGCTGGTCTTTTCCATTATTTTATTGGGATTTTCAGCGGGTGCCTTTGGCGCAGAAGACAAGAAACTCAAGGCCGGATTTATTTATGTGGGGCCTGTGGGAGATTACGGCTGGTCCCATGCCCATGATCTTGGCAGAAAACATGCAGAAGAAACATTTGACTGGCTGGAAACCGTGTATGTGGAATCTGTGGCGGAATCCGACAGTGACCGGATCATCGACCGCCTGATCCAGCAGCAGAAATGTGATGTGGTGTTCACCACCAGCTTCGGCTTCATGGACCCTACCATCAAGGCGGGCCAACGGTATCCGGACAAGCTGTTCATGCACTGTTCCGGGTTCAAGCGTTCGGACAATGTGGGCACCTATTTTGGTGACCTGTACCAGATGTACTACCTGAACGGCATCATGGCAGGCGCCCTGACCAAAACCAACAAAATCGGCTATGTGGCAGCCTTTCCCATCCCTGAACTGATCCGGCACATTGATGCGTATGCCTTAGGGATAAAGGCGGCCAATCCAGATGCAAAAGTCCATGTCAAATGGATCTATGCCTGGTACGGACCGGACAAAGCCAGAGAAGCGGCCGAGTCCCTGATTGCCGAAGGGTGCGACACCCTGGCCTTTACCGAAGACACCCCGGCGGTCATCGAGGTGGGACAGTCTCACACGGAAAAAGGCAAACAGATCTATACCTTCAGCCATTATTCCGCCATGCAGCCCTATGGAAAAGATTCCGTTGTCTCCGGTCAGCTCATGGACTGGGGCGGGATGTATGTAAAAATTTTGAAAGACATTCATACCGGCAGCTGGACCAATGAAGATGTCTGGTGGCTGGCCAAAGAAGGTGCCGCCATCCTGGGAGGCAATGAAACCGACCCCATCAATCCCAAATTTGTTAATGACCTGAAACAGGCCATGATCCAGACCGAAGCTTTCGGAAAAATATCTGCCTATGATCTGGTCATGAAACGCTATGACCAGATGAAACAAGGGGTGGATGTGTTTGATCCCTTTACCGGACCCATTTACGACAGCAAAGGTACCCTGCAGATCAAGGCTGGTGAACGTGCTTCCAAAGACGATCTGTTAAGCATCATGTACTATGTGGATAACGTGGAAGGTTCCATCCCCCAATAATCCCAATCATGCCGCGGTCCGGAAATCTTTTTTCCGGACCGCACTGTTACATCCTTTATGAAAAAAATACTTCGCCTTGAAATGGAAGGCATCAGCAAATCCTTTCACGGCATTCATGCCAACAAAGACATCACGCTGTCTGTGGAATCCGGTGAAATCCTCGGGCTTTTGGGAGAAAACGGTGCCGGCAAAACCACCTTGATGAATATTCTTTACGGGCTGTACCAGCCGGATGCAGGGCAGATCAAAATCAATGGCCGGCCCATCCGGATTACCAACCCCATGGAATCCATCCTTCACGGCATCGGCATGGTGCATCAGCACTTCATGCTGATCCAGAACCACTCGGTGATTGAAAACATCGCTTTGGGATACAAGGACACCCCTTTTTTTTTCCCGAAAATCAAAATCCGGGAAAAAGTGGCATCCTTTTCCCGGCAGTTCAATTTCACCATTGATCTGAACAAAAAAATCTGGCAGCTGTCTGCCGGAGAACAGCAGCGGGTGGAGATCATAAAAGCGCTGCTCAACGGTGCTGACCTGCTTATTCTTGATGAGCCCACTTCCGTGCTCACCCCTAAAGAAATAGAAGAACTCATCCATATTCTGCGGCAGATGAAAGCAGACGGCCACTGCGTGATCTTCATCTCCCACAAACTCGATGAGATCATGAACATCTGCGACCGGGTGGTGGTGCTCCAGAAGGGCGGTATTGTGGGCAGTGCCTATACAAAAAAAACAGATAAAAAAACCCTGGCCCGGATGATGGTCGGCCGGGATGTGGTCTTTACCATCAGCAGGGAAAAAATTGACAGGGGACGTAAGGTTCTGTGCGCAGATCAGGTGCATGTGACAGGGGATATGGGGCTGCCGGCGGTAAAAGGGGTGAGTTTCGACCTGTATGAGAATGAAATTTTCGGTATTGCCGGGGTGGCGGGCAACGGCCAGCGGGAGCTGGCAGAAGCCATCACCGGGATCCGCAGGATCGACAGCGGTAAAGTAACCATCAACGGCAAAAATATCACCAACCTGTCCCCGAGACATATTTATGACCACGGGGTTTCCCATGTTCCTGAAGAGCGTATCCGGTTCGGTATTGCACCGGGACTGTTTCTCTATGACAACGCCATTTTAAAGCAGCACCACCTGAAAAAATTTTCCCGGCGGTATTTTCTCAAATACGACCAGGTAAGACATCACGCCCAGGGTATTGTAGATGATTTCAAAGTGCATACCCACTCCCTGGACAACCAGATCAGAAACCTTTCCGGCGGCAACATCCAGAAACTGATACTGGGCAGAGAAATCAGCGAACAGCCACAGCTTCTGGTGGCCTCCCACCCCACCTACGGTCTGGATGTGGGGGCCACGGAATTTTTGCGGCACCACCTGCTCAACCTGCGCAAACAGGGCAGTACTGTGCTGCTTTTTTCTGAAGACCTGGAAGAAATTTTTGAACTCTGCGACCGGATCGCCGTCATTTTTGCCGGTGAATTCATGGGCATCTTTGATGCCGATGATAAGCGCCTGTGTGAGATCGGCCTGATGATGGCCGGGTCCAGCCGCATGTAATCATTAACACAAAGACATTGCCCATGATACGCCTTTCCTTCACCGACCGATACAAGATCACCCGGGTACGCACCTTGATGACCAATATTTTTTCTCTGGCAGCCGGGCTTGCGGTCATCAGCATCATCTTTCTCATTGCCGGAGTCAACCCGTTGTTTGCCATCACTGAAATATTCCAGGGATCATTCGGTTCCATTTACGGATTCAAGGAAACCATCACCAAAGCCATCCCTTTGATCCTTATCGGTGCCGGTCTGACCCTGGCATTCCGGGCAAAGTTCTGGAACATCGGGGCTGAGGGGCAGCTGCTCATGGGGGCTATTTTTTCCACCTGGACCGGGCTTGCTTTCGGAAACACCCTGCCCTCTTTTGTCATCATACCATTGATGTTTGCCGCCGGTTTTTTAGGGGGTGCCCTGTGGGGCATTATCCCGGCCATACTGAAAATAAAATATGCCATCAACGAAGTGATTTCCACTTTGATGCTCAACTATATCTGTGCACACATCCTGACCATGCTTATTGTGGGCCCCTGGAAAGGGGCCTCCCGGTTCGGATTTCCCGGCACTGACAACCTGCCGGATGCCGCCATCCTCAGCGTGATTCCCGGATCCCGGATCCATTATGTCACCCTGATCCTGGCCATTGCCTGTGCCGCCGTCCTCACTATTATCATTTACCGGACCCGGTTCGGATATGAAGCCCGGGTGGTGGGGGAAAATCCGGATGCCGGCAAATACGCAGGCATCAATTTTTTTAAAACCACCCTGATCCTCATGGCAATTTCCGGCGGCCTGGCCGGTCTGGCAGGGGTGGGAGAAGTGGCAGGCATCCACCATTACCTGAGCTATCCTGCGTCGGTTTCCTCAGGATACGGGTTCACCGCCATCATTGTGGCATGGCTGGCCAAACTCAATCCTTTGTATGCAGTCGTCTCCGGCATCTTTTTTGCCGGTATCCTGGTGGGCGGGGATGCCATCCAGATTTCCCTTGGCCTGCCTGCGGCAACCGTGGAGATCGTCAACGGCACCCTGCTGATCTTCCTCATCATGGGAGATTATTTCTTACACAACAGGCTCAGTATCACCTTTTCACACACATAGGGAACCCATCCATGGAAGACATCATTATATCAACACTCCAGCGCACCATGGTGGCAGGTACGCCCCTGCTGCTGGCCACCACAGGGGAAATCATCTGTGAAAGAAGCGGCATCCTCAATTTAGGGGTAGAAGGGGTCATGGCCCTGGGAGCAGTCACTGCCTTTATCGTCACCATGACCACGGGATCCCCATGGCTGGGGGTCCTGGCCGCCCTGGCAGCGGGCATGGTGATCTCCGTCATCCATGCCTTTACATCGGTGACCCTCCAGGCCAACCAGGTTGTCTCAGGTCTGGCTCTCACCATGCTGGGTCTGGGCCTGGCCGGCATGGTGGGAAAGCCTTATGTGGGAAAGCCTTTGACCATAAAAATGGAGGATATCACCATTCCAATACTGTCGGATATTCCCTATATCGGCAAGGCTTTTTTCAGCCAGAGCCCGTTTTTCTTTATGGCCATAGCACTGGCACTGATATCCTGGTTTTTCCTCCAGAGAACCCGCCTGGGGATACAGATCCGTTCCACCGGGGAAAATCCGCGCGCCACGGAAACCCAGGGGGTGAATGTGTTTTTGATCCGGTATGTGTCGGTGATCATCGGCGGCGGTTTTTCCGCTCTGGCAGGGGCCCATCTGTCCATCTCCTATTCCAAGTCCTGGATCGAAGGGATGACCGCAGGCAGGGGCTGGATTGCCATTGCTTTGACCATTTTTGCCCTGTGGAATCCGGGCCGGGCCATCTGGGCCGCTTTTCTGTTCGGCGGTATTTTTGTGGCCCAGTACCTGATGCAGCCGCTGGGTATCTCTCCCAATTTTCTGGCCATGCTGCCCTATATTGCCACCTTGCTCATACTTGTACTCATCAGCTTAAAAGACCCCAGAAAACTCAATGCCCCGGCCATGCTGGCAACCCCCTATAAAAGAGGGGAACGCTGATAATTTCTTTGACTTTTCCCTGATTTTTCTTGAAAATAAGAATCAGAACCATCACAGACAAAAAGGAGTTCCTATGTTTTCTCCCACCAATGCCATTGATGAAATTGCAAAAATATTTCTGACAACCACCCAAAAAACACTGGAAACCGGTACCGGGCAGGTCATCACCTTTTCTTCCACCATCCAGGATATCCCCCGGGTTTCCATGAAACCGGATGTGACCTCCTTTGTCCAGTTTGACGGGGATTATACCGGCCTGGTTATTCTGAACTTTTCTGCTGAGGCTGCCTTTGAAATCTACAAAAAATACATGCTGGCCATGGGCATGCCGGAAAACGAGCTGGCCGCCTCTGTCCGGGATTCGGAAGTCACCGACACCATCGGTGAAATCACCAACCAGCTCATGGGCCAGCTCATAAAAGAGGTGGAAGAAAAATTCACCCTTAATGCTGAATTCGGCCAGCCTAAGGCCCTGACCCTCAATGCGGCCATCACCCTTCTGATCGATGCCCATTTTGCGGAAAACCGGCGGTTGTCCTTTAAAATCAACAATTACAGTTTCCGCATTGAAATCGCCATGGAACATACCCAGTTCATCAACCAGCAATCAATGCAGGGGCTGATACCCCCAGGCGAAAATACTGTGTCATGAAACCTGTAAAATGCCATATCGCGGCCCTGATAACCTTTTTTCTGATTTTCACCGGATATCCGGCCGCCTGTTTTGCCATTTCCATACCAGATGAGAAAAAACTGTCCGACCAGTTCATGAAAATGATCCGGGAAGAAAATGTAATCCTCAATGATCCCGTGGCCAGCCACCTGATCAATACCGTAGCCCGGCATATCCTTTCTTATCTGCCGCCCCAGCCCTTTAACTACAGCTTTTATCTCATCAATGATGACACCTTTAATGCCTTTGCCAGCCCGGGATCCAATATTTTTATTCACAGGGGCCTTATTACCGCCCTTTCCAGCACAGATGAACTGGCCGGCATCCTGGGCCATGAAATCGCCCATGCCGCCAGTCGGCATGTTTCCCAGTCCATAGACCGGTCCAAACTGGTTTCCATCGGCAGCATGGCCGGCGTACTGGCCGGGGTACTCATAGGATCAGCCGGCGGCGGTGACGCAAGCCAGGCCCTGACCGTGGGATCCATGGCAGCCGGGCAATCCGCCATGCTGGCCTATACCCGGGAAAATGAAACTGAAGCAGACCAGAAGGCATTTTTGCTGCTGAAACAGACCTGCTATTCTCCGGCAGGACTGCTGGAAGGTCTCAACAAAATGCGGGATGCAGATTTCAGGGGTATTGAAGGCATCCCGGATTATTTTAAAACCCATCCTGGTACAGGCAGCCGGATTGCTCACCTGGCAAGCCTTCTGGCCGACTATGCACCGCCGGAAAAACATGCTGCCTGCCCTGAAACCTATAGCTATGATATGGTGAAATACCGGCTGCAGGGGTTGTATGAAGATACCGGCAAAAGCATCAAGACAATTGAAAACCAGCTGACTGCGGACGCCTCCGCATCTGAACTCCAGGCACGCCATTACGGTCTGGGCCTTTTGTATGCAAGAGAGAACCGGCGGGACAAGGCCATTTTCCATCTGCAGAAAGCCCTGGCCTTTGATCTGCTGGACCCGCTGGTACTCCTGGAACTGGGACGGGTTTATACCATTGACGGCCAGTATGAAAAAGCACTGAGCGTGTTGTCGGGCATCCAGTCGGATCCGGTACTGGGTACTGCGGCAACATATCATCTGGCCGTAGCACAGATGGAATCAGGGGATCTGTCTTCGGCCAGAAAGAATCTGGACCAGGTGATAACAACATCTTTCCGCACATTTCCCAGGGCATATTTCCACCTGGCCGGCATCATGTCCCGGGAAAACAAAACCGCCCTGTCCCACTATTATCTGGGGGTGTACTATGATGAGATGCAGGATGACAAAAATGCCGCCCGTCACCTGAACAGGGCCCTGGAGCAGGGCCTGGAAGATCCGGATACTGAAAAATCGGCAGAAGAGCGGTTAAAAGGGATATCCGGCACCTGATGCAATGGTGCCCGCGGGAGGGAATCATCACACCCGGTCAAACCGGTCAAATTTCATGGTAAACGTCCCCCTGCCCTGGGTAGCGGAACGCAAGGCAGTGGAGTAACCGAACATTTTGGCCAGGGGTACCACCGCATGAATGACCTGGATATTGGTTTTGGGGGTGATGGATTCCACCTTGCCTCCCCGGGAATTCAGATCAGCAATGGCATCTCCCATATAGGCATCCGGCACAAACACCTCCACCTGCATGATGGGTTCCAAAAGTGCCAGAGAAGCCTTTTCCAGTGCATCCTTACAGGCCATGGAAGCGCACACGGAAAATCCCAGATCAGTGCTTTTGCCTTCTTCATATGCCCCGCCCTGTAAAACTATGCCCACATCCACCAGGGGATATCCTTTGAGATAGCCCCCTTCCAGACTTTCTCTGATACCCTGCTCAATGGCCGGTACAAACTGGGCAGGAATCTGGTCTTCAGGGGCTTTGTTCACAAAGCTGACCCCCGCCCCTCTGTCCAGGGGCTGCAATTGGATCCGCACCCGGGCATAATGGGTTTTCCCGGAGATTTCCCGGTCAAAAACCGCTTCCCCTCTGGCAGGAGCGGTTACCACTTCCCTGTACACCACCTGGGGATTGCCCACATTGACCTGGGTGTTGAATTCCTTGCGCATCCTTGAAATGATAATTTCCAGGTGCAGCTCTCCCATGCCGGACAAAATGGTCTGGCCGGTTTCTTCATCTTTGGCCACCTTGAGGGTGGGGTCTTCAATGGTGAATTTTTCCAAGACACTGTCCAGTTTTTCCTGGTCGGCATGGGTCTTGGGTTCGATGGCGATGGAGATCACCGGGTCTTCATATTCCATTCTTTCAAGAAAAACCGGATGATCCTCGGAACAAAGGGTGTCCCCGGTGCCGGAATCCTTGAGTCCCACAATCCCCACGATATCCCCTGCAGAGGCCTCTTTGAGCCGCTCGCGCTTGTTGGCGTGCATGAGCAGAATCCGGGAAAGTTTTTCTTTTTTCTTTAAAACCGGATTGAACACATCTGATCCAGCCGCAATCCTTCCCGAATAAATCCTGGCAAAGGAAAGTTTGCGGCCCTCGATCATGGAAACCTTAAAAATAAGGGCGGCCAGCGGGCCGTTTTTTTCCGGGGGAAAGTCGATGGCATCATTGGTTTCCGGATCAACTCCCCGCACCGGCGGCACATCCAGGGGGCTGGGAAGAAAGCTTTGAATGGCATTGAGCAGGGGCTGAATACCTTTGTTTTTCAAGGCACTGCCGCACAGAACAGGTACCAGTTTGTGGCTGATGGCAGCACTTCTTATGGCAGCTGTCAGCTCAGCTTTGGAAATCTCTTCTTCTCCCAGATATTTTTCCATGATACCATCATTCTGCTCAGATACGGCTTCCAGCAGTTTTTCTCTGTATTCCTGGGCCAGATCTGCATATTCCGCGGCAATATCTTCTATGACAAATGTTGCCCCCAGGCTTTCATCGTCCCAGCGGATCTGCTGCATATCAATCAGATCAATGACTCCGGCAAACCGGTCTTCCGCCCCCATGGGGACCTGGAGCATGACCGGATTGGCTGCCAGTTTTTCCTTAATGGATGCCACTGCTGCAAAGAAATCCGCGCCTGTGCGGTCCATCTTGTTGACAAAAGCCATCCTGGGAACCTTGTACCGGTCAGCCTGGCGCCACACTGTTTCAGACTGGGGTTCCACACCGCCCACAGCACAGAACACCCCGATGGCCCCGTCCAGCACCCGCAGTGCCCGTTCCACTTCAACCGTGAAATCCACATGGCCCGGGGTGTCGATAATCTGGATCATGGACTGGTCCCACTGGCAGGTGGTAACCGCTGAGGTGATGGTGATCCCCCGGTCCTGTTCATCCTGCATCCAGTCCATGACAGCTTCGCCGTCATGGACTTCGCCCAGTTTATGGGATTTTCCCGTATAATACAGAATCCGCTCGGTCACGGTGGTCTTGCCTGCATCAATATGGGCCATAATCCCGATATTTCTGATCTTTGCTATATTTTTTTTCTGGTTCATATTTTTATAATTTTATTTTGACACGCTTTGGTTTATGAAAAATATTTTTTTAATTTCATGAAATTGTAACAATTAATACTGTGGTTTAAAATGGTATTTGATACAGTATTGTCTATGGCCTGTCAAGAAAATAGCTTGCAAAACCCGGCCTGGTTTAATAAAATTACAGGTCTTAAATCCAAATACCATATCTTGAATAATCCCTGGTTGGATAACCCTAAATTTGAGAGAAATATTTTTTACACACCACTATATGCATTGTTTTCAGGAGTAACAAGATCCCATGATACCCGGGTTTGAAAAAATTGTGGAAGAAAGAATCAAAAATGCCCAGAAAGAAGGGGCATTCGATAATCTCGCAGGCAGGGGAAAACCCCTTGTTTTTGAAGATGAATGCCAGGTGCCGGATGACTGCCGGCTGGCGTACAAAATACTGAAGAACGCAGGGTTTCTGCCGCCGGAAATTGCACTCAAAAAAAAAATCACTGAGGCGGAGCTGCTGCTTGAAGCCACGGACACGTCGTCTGTCCAGCATCTGGAAATCAAAAAAAAACTCAATTATCTGCTGACCAAGCTTGATACCATGCGGGGGGGTATCTCTCCTTTGCTCACAGACAAATACAGGGAAAATATCATCAGAAAATTATCATGACAAAAAAAAATACTGACAAAGAAGGATTGTTTAAAAATATATTTATCGGGTACTTTATCCTGCTGCTCCATGTGCTTCTGCTGGCAGGCATCGGGCTTTTTGTGGTGTTCATGAAAGGGGTGTTTACCTACCTGCCCTGGATCATGGGCGGCACTGCTGTTCTGGTGCTTGGTATTGCCTGGCTTATTTACCGCCGGATGCAGAAAAGCTCCTCCCAGATAAAAGATATACTTTCCAATGCCCGGATGCAGGACCGGAACATTGAAGTCAGTCTGCTTGGGGGACTTGCAGCATTCAAGATCAATGCAAAGGATAATAATACCGATCTGCTGCCGGACAGCCCGGGTAACCGGGGGAACCTTCGTCTCATTGAAACAGAGGCTGACAGGGCGGAACGCAGAATACTTCAGCTGGATGACCTGTATGAAAAAGATCTGATCACAAAAGAAGAGTTTGAAAAGGCAAGACAAACCATTATCCAGGAATAAGGATCTCACCATGAAAAAAATCAGGCTCGCCCTTCTGGCAGGGGGCATATCCTCGGAAAGATCTGTTTCTTTGAACAGCGGGAATCAGGTATTTGATGCCCTTGACAAGGACAGATACGACATTCTGCGCTATGATCCCAAAACAGATCTGCCCAGGCTGGTCATGGATGCCCCCAAAATCGATGCAGCCCTGATCATCCTGCATGGTCCGTTCGGGGAAGACGGCACAGTCCAGGGCCTGCTGGATCTGCTGGATATTCCCTACCAGGGGGCAGGGGTCCTGGGATCGGCTGTGGCAATGAACAAGCTGCTGTCCAAACGCCTGTATCAGGGAGCAGGTATTCCCACCCCCGACTTTCGCTCTTTTGGTGACAAAGATACCATTGACATACCGGAAGTGATCCGGAAGCTGGGCCTGCCCCTGGTGGTGAAGCCGGTCTGTGCCGGCTCCAGCGTGGGCATGACCATCGTAAAAGAAATGCAGGATCTGGACAAGGCTGTTCAGGAAGCATTTGCCCATGATGACACCATCATCATGGAAGCCTACATCAAAGGCATTGAACTTACCTGCGGTGTACTGGGAAACGACAACCTGGAAGCGCTGCCTGTGATTGAAATCATCCCGGGCCAGGGCCATGAATATTTTGATTTTACAGCCAAGTATGTGGCAGGGGAAACCGAAGAAATCTGTCCGGCACGCATTGATCCTGAAACCACCGGCCGGGTCCAGGATCTGGCAGCAAAAGCACACCGGTCCCTTTTTCTCAAGGGCTATTCCCGCACCGACATGATCCTGAAAAATGAAGAGATCTTTGTTCTTGAAACCAACACCATCCCGGGGATGACTGCCACCAGCCTGTACCCCCAGTCTGCCGGGGCAGCCGGGTATTCTTTTTCACAATTGCTGGACAAACTGGTTCAGCTGGCGATTGAAGAACACAACAATTCAAACCTAAGGAGAAGCAAATGAAAATCCTTGTAGTGGGCGGCGGCGGCCGCGAACACACCCTGGTATGGAAAATCAGCCAAAGTCCCCTGGTTGAAAAAATCTATTGCGCACCCGGCAATGCAGGCACCCGGGATCTGGCAGAAGCGGTACCCATTGATGCCGAAGATATCCAGGCCCTGGCTGCATTTGCAAAAGACAATGATATTGATCTCACTGTGGTGGGACCTGAAGGCCCCCTGGTAAAAGGCATTGCCGATGTATTTGAAGAACAGGGTCTTGCCGTGTTCGGCCCGGGCAAAGCGGCTGCCCGGCTGGAAGGCAGCAAGGTGTTTTCCAAAAACCATATGCTAAAATACAATATCCCCTGCGCCATGGGAAAAGCCTTTACCGATCCTGCCAAAGCCAAGGCCTATGCCAGATTTATAGGGGAACCCTGTGTGGTCAAGGCTGACGGTCTGGCTGCCGGGAAAGGCGTGATAATTTGTGCCACTCTGGATGAGGCATACCAGACCATTGACGACATGATCACAGAAAAGCGGTTCGGCGATGCCGGGACCACTGTGGTGGTGGAAGAGTGTCTGCAGGGAGAAGAAGCATCCTTCATTGCCTTCACCGACGGTAAAACCGTACTGCCCCTGCCCGAATCCCAGGACCACAAACGGGCACTGGACAATGATGAAGGCCCCAACACCGGCGGCATGGGGGCCTATTCTCCCGCCCCGGTTTTGGACCATATGCTGCGCACAAAAGCCATGAAAGAGGTGATGATCCCGGCGGTCCAGGGCATGGCCAAAGAAGGCACAC
>Ga0102943_1001106_pt1 | contig 17047 bp, 13 predicted proteins | sample SalPonC_black_MG_FD_78174 | JGI IMG/M metagenome (GOLD analysis project Ga0102943, IMG submission 78174) | Salt pond soil microbial communities from South San Francisco under conditions of wetland restoration - Salt Pond MetaG... | ecosystem: Environmental > Aquatic > Marine > Intertidal zone >...
CAGAACATCTACGATTTTCAGTAGCTCATCACGGGGAACAGTATGGCGTAATCATCATGAAAAAACACTACGGACAATACCTGAAGGGAATACGAAACAGCCGAAAACTGCGGGGAGAGATTATGCAAGAGAAAGAGATGGGTCCAATTTTGGAACTTCTTCTCAATTTCAAAGAAGAGGAATTGTACGCTGTGGCATAGCGAATCATTTCCCAAAAAAGCACGTAAACCACAATCAAACAAAAACACACTGCATTATGTGGTATCGTATTATTCGTCTTATTAAAGCTGGTGGAAACGCCTACATCTTTTATTCCAATCCTTTTCGGTATTTATTTGGCCTTCTACTCATTCTATTGATACCGTATGCTATTTACATCTTTTGGGGTTCTCTGATTGTGATAATCCTTGCCGCTTTCGGTGTTTACTTTATCTTCAAATTGATTAGATCAGCATTTGAAAAAGCACCTTATTCCTAAATAAGGATTGAAAGGAAATAATCGATAGAGAAGAGTTGAGCAACTTTTAGTAAGGAATAATCAAGTTATTTGTTAAAACGCTAAAGTGTTTCTTATCAAGTGTTGCACCTGGTACACTCAAATCATTTGCAGTAGCTGCTATAATGGCGTCCGATATTTCAATTCCATGGATTTTGAGAAATTTTCTCCAGAGTTTTCCGGCTTCTACCGAAATCTCATTATTCACGTGAATAAGGTAAAATAACGTCAGCAGATCCTTAATATCCCTATCTCTTGCTTTTTTAATTCCGGAATAAACTTCAGATACTGTTATTACAGACAGGTACAAATCTTCACTCACATAGGAATGAAGGAATTCATAAGCTTCTTTGGAATCCTTTAACAGATCAATAATGATGTTGGTATCAACTATCAACTAACCCAAGCCTTTTTAACCTTCTCCCCCCACCCTTCGCGCAGATCCCGTACATCAGGGATATCATCTTCATCTCGGTCTTTCCATATACCGGCAGCCACATTTAATTTTTTCTTTTTTTTCTTCTATTGTAGAGTCCGCTACATACTGGTCAATCGCCTCCCGGATAATATTACTCTTCGTGGTATTTCTCTCCTTTGAAAGCTTATCCAAAGCCTCTTTTTCTTCTTTGGTGATATAAATCTGAGTTCGAATCATATATAATTAACGAATGAAATGATGTGTGCATCATATATCATATTGCCAAAGCAATCAACGATTCTACTTCAAAGCGTGCCATTCATCTTTGTTAGTTCTCAAAAGGGCTTAATCAGCTTCAATCACATAACCACTATTTCATCCGCATAAATTTTGGCGGGTTGTCCGGCTCTGATATGCCAGGAAGGCATCTCGATTGGGCTTTGGGCATGCACTTTTATATACCTGGTACGTTTGGATTTCATATCTGCCTGAAAAGACTGAATTCGAACGCTTGTTATTTCAGGGTTATTATCGGGATTTGGATCATGAGGATTGCTGATTCGAACGGGTTCTTCAAAATTCTCTCCATCAACAGACAGCCGGTACTCCACAAATTTCGGCAAAATAGTCAGGTGCCATTTTGGTTGAGCCTGGGCATTCAAGAAATCCATATTTATGGATTGAATGGGTTGAACCTCATCTAAATCGAGAACGAATTCCATATGTTCACCTTCAAAACCGACCCAATTCACACCAATTTTATCCGGGAATCTCCATGATTCATCTGAACCGAAAACCCCATCGATTAACGCTTCAACCCCTTTCGTATACTCACTGCTCTTTGTGATTGGTGTCACTTTTTTATGGAGTGATATGGAATTGCCCACCTCATCCATCTTATCAAAAATTCGCTGATAAGCCAGTAAATATTCATCTGCAGTTGTTGTTCGTTCCCGAATTCGATTCACACCATATTCCTTACAACGATCCACAAACCGAAAAACCAATTCCTTCATTTTAGGTTTCGGGACGATCCTTCCCTCCTCGTTGTGCATAAACATGCTCCGTGGTGTATCCACTTCGGTTCGGCCAATTTGTATCTGGGCGAACATTAATGGAAGTCTGGCGATTCTTACCCGTTTTAGTCGATCGGTATCATCTTCAACAACCTGCTCGGCGTAGTCAAACAACTCCTCGTACTCCGCCATTAAACTGGGAGACAAATAGGTGTCTTTGCCATCGATTGGCGAATCAAAAATTTTGAGTTCGTGATTACTCGCCAGCAATGCCTCTCTCATCCTATCAATGTACTGACGTATGTAAGTCCCTGCACCACCGTAATATCCCTTGAGAAAATCATTGATGATCTGATCTTCGTCAGCCTCTGGATTCCACATCAACGTGCTAATCAAATAAGACCTAAGACTTGCCATTTCACTCCCGGCTTGCGAGGTAGCCTGCATAAAAAGCGAATCTACATTGTTATCTTTATAGAATTTTATATTCGGCTTCAGGGTGTGAAGGTTAGGAAATGGACTGACGGGGTTCGCAAACTGAATGTTATAATCCCAAATCAGAATTCTGTCACTAATTTTCCCCCAGTCCTCCAGGTCTTTTGTGAATGACGGGGCTGTTTCAAAAATGGGCCGATGCCGGGCCGGGCCAATGGGGCAAAGCATAATATTAACATTAGGCCCCGGCTTTATATGATCTGGGGCTTGGCGAGTATACCAATACGCCAATGTTGAAATAATTTTATCAGGAAATTCTTTGGCCACTTTATTCACAAAATAGATAAGTGAGCCACTTGGAACGCCAAATTCCAATTCAGGTCGTGTACCCCCGTACTTTTTATTCAAATCTGTACAGGGTCCGCATGTGCAATATTGATCATTATCTTCCGGGCTGACAGACCAATAGAGTGCTTCAGGCTTTTCAGCCATTCTTGTTCTTAGATTTTCAACAACGATATCCAAAACCTCTTCATTCGAGAGGCACAATTGAGTACTTGGATTCCGTTTTCCATCTCGCCAGGAATAATATTCAGGATGCGACTCACCAAACTGTTCGGGTGGAACCAGCTCAAAAAAAGTATGCACAAACATACCCCATGATTCGCTGCTGCTATCGAGCCCGTGCCAATCAAAAATATCGCCGTCATCCTTGTCATAGTAGGATGTTTGGCGATAAACCATCCCGGGTAAATTAATTGAATCCGTAGGAAGTTGGAGAGAATCAATTTCAGGTATAAATGTACTTACCGAATCATATTTTCTATAGCCAAGCGCCTCCAGTAAACCATAAACTCCATATAACACCCCTTTTTCTGATCCGCCTGCGACTACAAAATTATCACCACGTGTTTTGAATGCATACCCGTCTTTATCGAGTTGGGTGTAATCAATCTGCAACTGTTCAGCATAGCGGGTACGTCCGATATAGATCGCTTGATTCCCTTGATAAGATTCTTCATCGATAATAGAAAGGTCGATATCAGCTTTCGCAAGATAACTCTTAAGCTGCTGAGCCGCCTGCTCTTCCATTGGATTGTTATTGCTCCGATTGAATACAATTTGATAAGATTGAACCCCTGAATTAATTAAATTTCGATCTGACAGTAGTGCAGCTCTCAATGCAGATGGTAAAAACGTTAGTCCACCGGTTATAACTGAAGATGTTTTTAAAAACTCTTTTCTAGAAACTATACCTTTTTTAGAAACATCATCCATCTGAGACCTTCCGTTTAATTTTATTTATAAATCCCATTCACTCTGTTAAAATCAGAAAAAATCATGAAATCATAATTATACATTTACCCTGCATTTCTCACCAAGAAGTTTTGTTGTGAGCAAGGCGAAGTTCAAATAGCGCTGTAATGCGTACATGCTGTACGTTGATCAAGCTATTTGAACTTCAACGCAGCTCACGGGAAAATTTCGCCGAATTATACACTGCACTTTTTAAATGAAATATAGATAATTCCAACTCTTTGATTCTTAATAGGTTATAAATATATAACATATATATTTGTGAGAAATGAAGGTTACATTTTTTCTGAATTCATATAGGATTGCAGAACATCCGGTACGAGTACATCTCCATCCTCGGTTTGATACATTTCAAGAATGGATGCCGCGATACGAGGCAATGCCAACCCAGAACCATTTAGCGTGTGAAGCATCTCCGTTTTTCCTTTTTCATTCTTATATCGAAGCTGCATTCGCCGTGCCTGGAATGACCCAAAATTGGAACAGGAGCTCACTTCCAACCAGCGATGTTGACCGGGGCTCCAAACTTCCAGGTCGTATTTTTTGGTTTGTGTGAATCCCATATCGCCGGTACACATCAGTAGTGTTCGATACGGCAGTTCCAGTTTTTTCAGCAGAGATTCTGCATATTCCCGCAGTGATTCCAGTTCCTCATCAGAAGAATCGGGGTGCACGATTTTTACTAACTCCACCTTGTCGAATTGGTGCAAACGGTTCAAACCGCGAACATCCTTTCCATAGCTTCCTGCTTCTCGTCTCCAGCAAGGAGTATATGCTGAGTAATAGACGGGCAGATCTTCCATTGAAAAAATTTCATCGCGGTGAAAATTTGTCACAGGAACTTCCGCGGTTGGAATAGCAAAAAAACCATCTCGCGGAATGGTATACATCATATCTTCCTTATCGGGAATTTGCCCGGTTCCACGTGCAGAATCTTCATTCACAAAGTAGGGTGCCTGAAGCTCAGTATATCCTTTTTCTGATGCTTCATTCAGGAAAAAATTTATCAGTGCTCGCTGCAACTTTGCCATGGGACCCACATAAAAAGGAAATCCGGCCCCGGTTACTTTCGATCCACGTTCAAAATCGATCCAGCCTTTTTTCTCTGCAATCTCCCAGTGCGGTTGTCGCCACTCTTCTTCAGACGTTTCTCCCCACGTCAGGTATACTTTATTATCTTCTTCCGAATGACCAACCGGTACGGACTTATCCGGTACATTTGGAATTTGATAGAGCAGATCATTTCGCTCTTTCTCCAAACCGGAAAGCTTATCTTCAAGTTCTTTGATCTTCTCCTTGTTATCGCCCGTCTCTTTGATCAGTTTTTGGGCTTCTTCTTTTTTTCCCTGACCCATTAACTGGCCAATTTTCTTGGCTTTCTTATTACTCTCAGCCCGCAGGTTATCAAGTTCAGTTACAACACTTCGCCATTCTTCATCTTTTTCTATCACACGGTCTACAACGGAGCTGTCTGGTTCCCCCTTATTCTTCATCCCCTCCTTCACGAGATCAGCGTTTTCACGGATAAATGCTACGTCCAACATATGAGCTAAATATTATTTTTTGATTGTTATTTTGGCACAAAGATACAATGAGTAAAATCCTGTTTGAAATTTTTTCATGGGCTAACCTAAATTTTTGTATGCATTTATGTAAATGAGTAAAAGGGATTGTTTTCCTAACATATTAAGGCTAAATTGAAATTGAATTAGAAATATTAGGCAGGGCGAAATGACACATCTATTAGACGAAACAGACATAAAAATTCTTAATCATCTACAAGAGGACGGAAGAGCTCAGCGAAATACAATCGCAGATATTGTTCATTTATCGGTACCTTCTGTTTCCGAACGAATGAGGAAACTTGAAGAGAAAGGGCTCATTATTAATTATAATGCCATTCTTGATGCAAAGAAATTTCACTTTGATATAACCGCATTTATTTTTGTGGAAGTGGATGGCTCAGAACGTTATTCAGACTTCGTAGAGCGGGTAACTGAACATCCAGAGGTGATGGAATGTCATTCTATAACGGGTGATGGCTCTCATATTCTCAAAGTGCGTACAAAGAACACGGAATCCCTGGAAAAATTCCTTTCGTTGATTCAAACGTGGGAAGGGGTTACTCGAACACGATCAAACATTGTACTCTCTACGTTTAAAGAGACCCGCAAACTACCTATTGAAAACGCTGAGGATATCAAAAAATAATACGGTCATTTTACGAACTCTCGCTTTATCATTTTTCATTTTTGGGTTATTAGTATCTCTTTCAGCAAAATCCATTGCCGGATCTCTACAAAACGAGCCTGCGCATAGAATTGCTTTGTCTGTTAATAATTCAGACAACTATTTATTTACATCCGGAAATTTAGATAGGATTCGCGCAATCGGGGTTGATTTGCTGGAGGTACCATTTCCAAACAGCATTAACAGCACTGATCTGGAACAGTTTTACTTGCTCCTGGACTCAAACCAAAACTACGTTACGGAGTATCAAGTAAGAAACAACCATAAATTGATTCTGAATTCTGTACTGAGATCGTATAATAGTGTACCGGCTCAATTAATGGATAATGTAGCGGCAATAAAATTGTTTGATTATCCTGCAGATTATAGACCTGATTTTCCTTCTTCAGCTGATAGTCTACTCATCCAACTCTCGAATTCTTTTGATAAACCGATTTATTATCAATCAGCATTTTCTGGTCCGGACTATCCACTTCAGAAAATTGATTTTTTCTCTAGCCAGATTAAGGTTCGACAAGATGGATTAACTCCCCTCTCATCAACAGTTATCAAATTTGAACCATCCACCGATGAGAATGCTTCTCTCCAAAGGCTTGAAGAGTGCCTCAACCAATTGCTCACCGAATCCGAAAGTCTAATCATCATACCTGCTGATTGGTTTCTCAAACGAATGGAAGCTCAATCATCATTTTCAACGATCATCTCTGCATATCTTCACGGAGAGCCCGTTAATTTTCCGATGCCAGCAAAAACCGCAAACTCTCCGGAAACCAACTGGCCGATTATAATATTGTTGATAATATGGATCAGTTTTATCCTCCATTACAGGTATCAACCAATGTATAAAGCAGCCTTGCCTCGATATTTCCTGAATCATTCCTTTTTTGTTCAAGATGTGAAGCAATACCGAATTCGAAATGTCACACCGGGTGTCATTATTTTACTGCAGCATGCTCTTATCACCGGTTTATTTTTCTATTTGCTGTCCGAAGATTTTATTAGCAGCCTCGGTTTAGAATCTTTTTCATATCATTATTCAGTTATTTTTTATCCGGGTTTTGAAAAGCTATCTCTCTTTGGTATTGGGTTTTTAACAGCCTTAATCTCACATATCATATCAATTTTCTGGATTTACCTGCCCAACAAACAAATAAAACAGCTCAACCAGGTGATAAATCTCTATAGTTGGCCATTCCACATCAACCTGATTGTGGTAACTTTCGCAGTTTACTTCGTACAGCTTCAATCTGCAGAAGACTGGACTCTTGCAGCGGCCGTTATTTTTTTCTTCTTTTGGTTTTCTAGTTTTATAATAGCCGCAGCAGACAGCGCTCGGTTCATTCAAAAATACCGAGCTCTAAATTTATTCTTAACCGTGGGCCTTTACTTTCTTGTGATCTCCCTCTCAATCGTACTTGCCTTGTGGCTACCAAGGATCTATCAACCAATTGAGATGGCTTTTATGCTCCCTTAAACAATCTGTTTTCTTAAGCGGGCAACAGGGATCTGAAGATTTTCGCGGTACTTGCTAACCGTCCGTCGGGCTACTTTATATCCTTTATCCTTGAGAATTTCTGTGAGTGCCTGATCGCTATACGGCTTCTTTTTATTCTCATTTTGAATCACATCCCGGAGTACATTTTTCACTTCACGGCTTGATACGTCCTCACCACTTTCTGTTTCCAACCCTTCACTGAAAAAATACTTCAGTTCAAATACACCAAAATTGGTTTGAACATATTTACCATTTACAACCCGAGAAACGGTTGATATATCCATATTGATCCGCTCAGCTACATCTTTGAGTATCATTGGTTTTAAACCTTCCCCATGTTTAAAGAAATCTTCCTGGAGTGCAACAATTGTTCGCATCGTTTTCATCAACGTGTTGTGCCTCTGTTTGATGGAATCAATAAACCACTGGGCTGACTCGACTTTATCTTTGATGAATTTTCTTGCTTCTTTATCACCACTCTCTTTCTGTTTTCCTTTCTTACTCTTTAGATTTTCCCACATCATTTTATAGTCGGGAGAAATCCGGAGTGGGGGGGTATTTCGCTGACTCAATCGAATGACAAATTCACCTTCATCTTTTTTTCCATCCTCTTCAAACGGCTCGTAGTAAACTTCAAAATCCGGTTCAATATATTGCTGGTTGTCTGTATCGGGATTTGAAACCCCTCCCGGACGTGGATTTAAGCCTTTAATCAGCTCAAACACCTCTTTCAATTCTTCATTGCCAACACCGAGGCGAGACTTCAGCTTTTCAAAATGTTTCTTTTCAAAGGCGTCCCACTCCTCCTCAAGAAGTTTTTCTGCCAGTTCCCTGAGGTCTGTATCTGTATCTGAGTGCCGGACCTGGCACAACAGGCAATCTCTCAAATCCCGGGAAGCGATCCCGACGGGTTCCAACTCCTGGATCTGTTTTCGAACCTTTTCAACCTGGCCGGCCTTCACTAAAGTCCCGTGATTAAATGCAATGTTATCTACCACGGCATCAATTTCTCTGCGGAAATATCCATCCTCATCCAATGAACCCAATATTTGGTCTGCAATCAACATTTCGTCTTCATCCAGGTCTAGAAGAGAAACCTGCTGTTCGAGCTCTTCTAAAAGGGATTCATGATACGGATTAGGCAGGTCTTTCCAATCGTCATCCCCAGCAGATCGGCTTCCGGTACCCGAATAGTTCATACCGTCGTACTCGGTATTATGTAGAAAAGAATCCCAGTCGATCTCTTCATTTTGATCCACCGGGTCCGGGTCACTATCTCCCTCCTGCTCTTCGGCCTCCTCCCACTCAATCTCCTCATTTTCAGGGAGTGTTTCCTCTTGTGAAAGCGGATCTCCTTCTTCAAGAACAGGATTCATCTCGATCTCCTGTTTCACTCTTTGCTCAAGGCCCATCGAGGGAAGCTGCAACAGTTTCACAAATTGAATCTGCTGCGGAGAAAGCTTCTGCTGCAGCGACTGTTTTTGTGATATGTTTTGACCTGTTTTTAACATCTACGCGATTTGTTTCCTTTCTTCTTCACAAACATCAAGAAACTCCAAATACCATTCTTCACCATATCGTCGAATAAGCGAGTCTTTCAAAAAATCAGACAAGTAAATTCCTTCACTCTCACCCCGATCGCATCCGGCAGAACACAATTCCGGTAAGTATTCAAAATTAGCATATTCAAGTCCGCCAATTCGTTTGAGCCGAATCGGGTACAAATGACAACTAATCGGCTTTTCCCACCCAAATTCACCGGAATAGTAAGCATTTTGAATGGCGCATGTGGCAGCTCCGTTTTCATCTTTCTGAACAAAAACACATTCACCGGACTCAATACAGGAGATTTCATAGCCATTCCGGCTATCACCCAGTACTACTCCATTTTCCTTGACAACATCTACTGCTTCAGGGTCTAAATTGTCTTTTAGTTTTCTGAAAGCCTTCCTCAATACCGGGATCTCCTGCTTGCTTACAGGTGCTCCGGCATCCCCCACTACACAGCATGCACCTTTACATCTGCTAATGTCACAAGCGAATTTTGCCGTTGCAATATCCTCAGAAAGTATGACGTCTTGAACTCTTATCATGTTTCAATATCTAAATTGCCTCAAATAATCTAACAGTTTTAGAGTCATCGGATGAGTAAACAGGCTTAAACATCTTTTAAATCAATTTCACTGATCCGATGACTGCCGCTTCTTTCGCTATAATATAAAGAACACAAATGAGGGGTATGGCATTTATCCTGCTAAAATTTGGAATTTTAATCTCAGGATGGATCAACAGAGCTCAAAATATTTTCCGGCTTTTTGTTTAACAGCGCCCTTCATTTCCAGGTCTAAGAGTGTCGGCAGAAGTGCATAGGTGGGTTTTTCAATCTTCTCACTTATTTGATCGATATGTAACTCATCGTTTTTTAAAAGCTTACAAATTTCTTTTGATGCTTCATCAAGCTCCATGCTTTCCCACTTCTTTTTGGGATTTTCTTCAATTTCTTTTGATTTTGAATCGGTATGAACAGAAATTTCAACTAAAATATCATCAATAGACTGAACCAATTTCCCCTGTCCGTTTCGAATCAAATAATTGCACCCTTGCCCACCTAATGAGTCTAAAGGGTGTGGAATTACAAACACTTCACGATTTTGATCTAACGCACTTCGGGCGGTAATCATACTTCCACCTTTTACTCCACTTTCCACAACCAATGTCCCGTGACTCATTCCACTCACAATCCGGTTCCGTTCCGGGAAGTTTACAGCATCAGGAGCAGCTCCCGGTTCAAATTCCGTAATGACCGCACCATCATTTTCGATGATATCTTCCGCTAACTTGGAGTTTTTCGACGGGTAGATCACGTCTATTCCCGATCCTAAAACAGCAACTGTTTTACCACCCGATTCCACCGCAGCCCGATGCGAAACGGCATCAACACCGTAAGCAAGGCCGCTATTTACACAAAGCCCGGCAGCTGTAAGCCTACTTGCCCACACTTTCGCTTGATTCAATCCGTATTTTGATGCTCGCCGGGTCCCAACAACAGCTATCCCGTCTGATAGCATTGCTTCTTTATTTCCTTTTACCCAAAGTAAAACCGGCGGATCAAAAATATGCCTGAGGAGAGGCGGGTAGTGTTCGTCATTAATGGAGACAAGATCTGCCCCGGTTTTTTCTGTCTTTTCGAGAATGGAATCTACTTTTTTCCATTCATCAAACTTGACGAAGTTTTTAGCTATGTGTTCACCAAATCCATCAAATCGAAGCAGATCCGGCAATTTCATTTTAAAAAGCTCAGATGCATCCTCTACACCTGTACGGTCTAATAAAGTTTTTATTCTGCGGACTCCGAAATCCGGGATTTGAAGAAGTGCCAGCAGTGCTCTATGATGACTTGTCTTGTTCAACGGTTTGTAGTTTCTCCCAAATTTTCTCTTTCAACTCCTCCATATTATGTCCAGTTGCAGAGGATATCAATATTGTGTCGATACTATCCTTCAAATCAAGTTCTTCATCCAGCTCGTAATTCTCTTTCAGGTCCATTTTACTTATAGCAAGTAGTCTTGGTTTATCTAAAAGATCAGATCGATAAGCTTTCAGCTCGTTCAGGAGAGCATTGTATTCCTGCTTGATATCTGAATTGACAGCAATTACAAATAACAACAAATTATTCCGTTCTATATGCCTCAAAAACTGGATTCCTAAACCTTTTCCTTCATGGGCATCTTCAATAATTCCGGGAATATCTGCCATCACAAAACTTCTGTAATCTGAAGATGTTACTACCCCCAAATTTGGCTGAAGTGTTGTAAATGGATAATCTGCAATTTTGGGTTTGGCTGCAGAAAGAGCCGATAACAGCGTACTCTTCCCGGCATTTGGAAAGCCGACGAGCCCGACATCTGCAATAAGTTTCAATTCAAGTTCAACAGCTCTTTCTTCGCCCTCTTCACCTTCCTGGGCGTGTTGGGGAGTTTGATTGGTGGCGCTTCGGAAGTGCCAGTTACCAAGTCCGCCTTTCCCGCCTTTAGCAATAACAATTTCCTCACCATCTTCTGTAATCTCACCTAAACGCTCTTTTGAATCAGCATCATAGGCCACCGTTCCCATGGGTACTTCAAGAATTTCATCCTCACCGTCTTTTCCCTGTTTTCGGGATGTATGTCCATTTTGTCCATCTTTAGCATTCACAAACTTTCGGTATCGAAGGTCAAGAAGAGTATTGAGTTGCTTGTTTCCCCTGAGTATAACATCTCCGCCTTTGCCTCCATCACCTCCGTCCGGACCTCCTTTAGGCTCATACTTCTCTCGCCTGAAGTGAGCCATTCCGCTCCCACCGTGTCCACCTGTTACATAAATCTTCGCGTAATCGGCAAATCTCATAAATCTCTTTACTCTTTAATGAGGTAAGAAATCCGCAAATTTTCCTTCAGAAGGATCATAAATTTGTTTCTACTGACGACTGTATAAAAGAATAACTTCACGGATTTTAAAACAATTTAATTTCCCAGTATCCGAAGCAGCTTTGACAATTTTTTCTTCAACTTTGGCCTTGCAACGATAAAATCGAGGAATCCATGCTCTAAAAGATACTCTGAGGTTTGAAATCCTTCAGGAAGATCTCTTCCGATGGTTTGACGAATAACCCGCGGACCTGCAAATCCAATTAGAGCCCCTGGTTCTGCAATATTAAAATCTCCAAGCATTGCGTAACTGGCTGTTACTCCACCCGTCGTTGGATTGGTCATCACTGATATGTATGGTACTTTTTCCCTTTCCAACAAAGCCAGTTTTGCGGAGGTTTTAGGTAACTGCATCAAGCTGTAGACACTTTCCATCATGCGGGCTCCACCTGATTGTGAAATAATAATCAGCGGATGTTTTTTCTCGCGAGCATAATCAATGGCCCTGCACAAACGCTCTCCCACTACGGATCCCATACTACCGCCAATAAACGAAAAATCCATACATGCAATAACAACACTGTGCTTATCAAGCTTTCCAACTCCAACACGGCAGGCATCCGAAAGGCCCGATTTTTTCTGAGTTTGTTTGATCCGGTCTTTATACTTCTTTCGGTCCTCGAAATCGAGGGGATCGGTGGGCATGATATCATCGGCAATTTCCGTAAACTTATTGTCATCAAAGAGGATAGAGAAATACTCCTTACTCCCTACACGAAAATGATAACCGCTGAGTGGATCAACCCAGTGATTTTCCTCAAGCTCTCGCCGGTGAATGGTTTCGCCCGTCTCAGGAACCTTCACCCATATGCCCTCGGGCATATCTTTCTTTTTATCGGTTTGAATGTTACTGTCTTTTCTTTTAAACCAAGCCATATAAACTGATTAAATTTTAGACTGCTTCAAAAATAACGAATATCACCCGAAGCAAAAATCTTTTTATTTGGTTGCTACAAACATTCTGTCCAATCTGGGACAGCTATCTTAAATCTATAATCATTTTTAGCACATCAATCACTCTGCTCCGGGAGGAGCAGAATCTTTTTAGAGAATAGAATAATCGCGAGTACCCAACCGCACCAGAGGTGTGGAATATTTCCAAATCCTGTGTCTATCATCAATAATCTACAAATTTAAAGATATAACGCTCATTAAAATCCACGTCAAATTTTTTCAATAATTCCCGGTATTCATCCTGAAATGTTCTGATTTGATGATGTTTTTTCTGATTCATGATATAGTGATATACCCGGTCGATATGACTTCGACTATAAGAAAAAGCTCCATAGCCCTCCTGCCAATTGAATTTTCCTTTTACGAGATTTCGATCTTTAATCCATTTGGATGATTCTCCCTTTACAACTTTGATAAATTCGGATATGTGATCCGCGGGGCCAAAACCTACAAACATGTGTAGATGATCCGGCATCCCATTTATCGCAATCATTTTATGTGATTTATTTTGAACAATTCCGGTGATGTATTTGAATAACTCTTCTTCCCATTCGGGACGGATCAAACTGACGCGATTTTGAACAGCAAAAACAAATTGGATATAAATTTGTGTATAGGTATCGGCCATAGCTCAATGATTTATTTTGAATCTCTATATCTGTATGAACCGCAAATGACCAATCCCTTACAAAACGTGGGCAATATATTGCCCCGCTGGGGCAAAACTCATCATATTATCTCTCTATTTCTACAGATATCATGCCCCATCCGGGGCATTTGTGCTTCATCTCTTTTCAAGAAATATAAGAAGTGAGATAAAATTACTTTGGAAATGTGTTATGACTCCTTGCTCAACAGTGAAGAAGATCTCCATAGAATAGAGAATTGATTCACTCTATTCTACTCCGGTAGGAGCAGCATCATTGTAAAAAAAGAAAAGCTAAAATCCATCCGCACCAGAGGTGCGGTATCTTTTAAACAGCGAACTTATAGATAGATGTATTCCCAGGTTTCTCACACATTCGTATCATTCACCTGGGACAACGTTAAATATTCCGGCTCAAACGATTCCACATCTGCCTGTTTGAAATGCTTTTTCAACTCTGGATGATTCCAACCCAAAACTAAGTTTTTCGCCGAGATCGCTTCGGTCCCATGCCAACTCATCTCTTCCCGATTTTCGATTTCCAACCGTTCCCATCCGGTTCCAACCACCACATCTCCCTTCTTTATTTGATCCCGTAACTTCTCGATCTCAACTACATTCGCTTTTGAAACCTCAATCCCATCATCCAAACTCTTTTTCACTTTTTGATGATAGAGATGCTGTCGGCGTGCATCAATCACAGCGTGAATAGCCGGAGGGTTTTCTGCCAAAAAAGGAATAGCAAAACTTAGAAGTGTGGGAAGTGTATACAATGGTACGTTTTTTTGAAATAGCAATCCTTTGATCGCCGAAGCACCAATACGGAGTCCAGTGTACGAGCCCGGTCCGTTACTGAAAAGAACGGCGTCTAAGTCTATTACTTTTAATGAATGGCGATCCAACAATTCCTTGATAAATTCAAATGTACGCTCAGAGTGTACGGAACGGCCTTCCATCCGTTTTTCAATTACGCTTCTCCTGCCTTTTCCAAGAGCAACTGAGCAGACCGGTGTGGATGTCTCAAGTGCTAAAATCATATCAAATCCTATTGTTCAATGAACCAGGTTTCGTTGCTTAAAAATACCCATCGTTCGTAAATTCTTCGAAGCTGACTGTAAACATCTGCGGGAAACTCTTTTCTGCTGATATCGATATCGAATGAATATTCAACTGTGTTCCCTTCAGAAATGTATTCCTCCCGCAAAGCCGCACCCTGCAAACTTGTATCTCTTGTTTCACCCATCGCGTCCACAGAAAATCCATCCGGCAGATCGACAGAATAACGAATTGATAATTTTTCCGGAGCATCAAGCGTAATCGGGACTCTTCGCTCGGTCGACTCAAAGGGATTACGAAAAAGATATCCTACTACCATCGGGCGAAATTCAATTCCATCCCGAAAACTTGCAGCATAATTGGGAATTTCAAATTCCGTAGTTACATCCACAATATTCCGGTTCCGGGAGTTAATTTGCAAGCTGCTTTCAGCCATCTCAGCTTCCGTGTATACCTCAAAAAATATCTGTTTGATAATTGCTGGCGCCGACTCTCCTGATTCTAATTGCTCCCGAATATTCTGAGACGGATATCCTCTTGTCTGAGCCATAAGTTTTCCGTTTAATGTTCCATCCATTGAGAGAGCTGCCTGTATTTCAATATCTAAATCAAAAACACTTTGTTCCGGTGAAATATCAACCCATTGATAACTCTCTTTTGTCAGTACCATACCCTGGGAATTGTACGACTCAATAGGGATTAAATTGGGCATACTTACTGGAAATGAACCATCCATGAAATATTTCTTTCCATCAATTTCACTAAAAATAAGCAACCTGTTAAACTGGAAAACGGATGGAAATGATTTATCAATTCTGCCAAATTCGCGACCCGATAAAAACAGAGGTTTTGCATCGATTCCTGCTCCTCTTAGTATGGTCAAAAGAACCAGGTTGATTTCGGCCTGGGTGGCTAATTCACCCTCTAAAACATGATAGAGGTCCCCCTCCGCAACTACTGAATTCACACCATTAAACTGTACATTTGAGTTCACATAGTGGAACACTGAATCCTGTGCCTCAACAACTGAATTCTTTGATGCCGCGATCTCCTCACCCATCCGTTCAAACTCCTGATAAGGAGCAATCTTTTCATAGGGATTTCGATTCCGAAGAAGCTGCGCTGCAACAAACTCCCAACTATTTTCAAGAGGCTGACGCGGAATTCCGAATTCACTAATCTGAAATTTAATCTGTGCCCGAATATCATCAATCGAAGAAATATAGCTCGAGACATCTACTGCGGGAATCTCCTCCCCATTCCACTCCTGTATATATACCGGGTTTGGCCTTGGTAGAGTAAAAAGCAGCGGAACATTGCTTGTATCCACCCGGTGCTCCTGGTATTCAAGTTCGAAGTCTTCTATATGCAAAGGAACTGCATCGTAGCGGATAAATTCAGAATTCCTGAAATACAAATTGGCTTCCTGTGTAGGAACCCTGTGCCCAAGATAGAAGTTTGGAAGTTCTTCAATGTAACGCCTCTCTAAGGTATACTTATACTCAATTATTGACCCTTCCTGAACTTCCGGCATCTCAAACTCAATAATTTTATAGCGCGAATTAAGATCAACCGTACGCCTGTTTTCAACATCAAACCGCACCTGGCTTCCATCGGGTTGATGGGTGATCGCTTCAAGATTAGTGATCGTTTCAATGCCGTCTTTGAAATAAAATGGTATTCCAATGAGTCCGGCTTCAGCCTGTTCGAGCTGATCACCGGTGAGAACTCGAATTCTCACAAGATTATCGATTACTGCCAAAATTCCGGATGGCCTCTCTATCGTTCTGATAGATGATTCTTTCAGAAGATATTCGAACGGATACCCATGATCTGCAGAGTTATTGAATTGGCTACCCGGAATTGAACCGAATTTATTGAAAATATGGATCTCATCAAGGATGGGAGAATCGTCTTGCGAATAAACCGTTCCACCAAAAAGAAGAACAATTAATAAGGGTAAGAAAAGCCGCACAAAGAGCTGCATTCTGGCTGGTAATTCAAAGTCAATTCTTAAGTGTGTTGATGGCAAACCTTTTTTTATTGTAAACAGCAAGTGCACGACCGGTCAGTATTTCACCAAGATAGGGTGAATTCTTTGATTTCGACCGGACTTCGTTTTTATTGTATGTCCACTCCTCGTCAGTATTAAAAATGGTGAGGTTTGCAGACTGACCTTCTTTGATTTCAGGAATTTCAAGATTTAAAATTTGCCGCGGGTTGATAACGAGCTTTTCCATCAACTGTTGCAGTGAAAGTTTCTTTGATTTTAGCAGTCGTTTTACGCTTATGCTCCACGCTGTTTCAAGGCCTATAATTCCGTTTGGAGCATAAATAAATTCTACCTCTTTCTCTTCGATGGCATGGGGGGCGTGATCGGTACAAATTACATCAATGGTTCCGTCAACCAACCCTTCAATCATCGCGTCCACATCATCTTCGGTTCGAAGAGGCGGATGCATTTTCACATTCGTATCAAAATTTCGGGATTCGATCTC
>Ga0102943_1001107_pt1 | contig 17038 bp, 13 predicted proteins | sample SalPonC_black_MG_FD_78174 | JGI IMG/M metagenome (GOLD analysis project Ga0102943, IMG submission 78174) | Salt pond soil microbial communities from South San Francisco under conditions of wetland restoration - Salt Pond MetaG... | ecosystem: Environmental > Aquatic > Marine > Intertidal zone >...
CCTTCCCGGCGGCAAGGCCCCCGCCGCCAAGCCCCTCGCCCCGCCCGTCCGCACGGCGCCGACACCCGCGCCCCATCCCGAACGCGCCGAGGCGCTTCGCCTCCTGCACGAGGCGCTGGAGCGCGGCCGCCCCCTCGCCGACGCCTCCCGCGACGCCGCCGCCCAGGCTCTCCCCGGCCCGGTCCGCGCCCACGCGCTTCGCCTCGCGACCGAAACGATCCGCCGCCTCGGCCAGGCCGACGCCGTCCTCGCCCGCTTCGTCCGGCGCACGCCGCCGGCCGCGGCCCGCGACGCCCTGCGCCTCGCCGCGGTCTCGCTGCACGCGCTCTCGGAGGCGCCGCACGCCGCCGTGGACGGCGCCGTGGCCGCGCTTCGCACCCGCCCCGGCGGCGCCCGCCTCACCGGCCTCGCCAACGCCGTCGCGCGCCGCCTCGCGACGCCCGAGGCCGCCGCCCTCTGGGCCCGCACCGAACCCGACGCGCCCCGCCTGAACGCGCCCGGCTGGCTCTGGGGCCGCCTCTCCTCGGCCCACGGCGCCGCCGCCGCCCGCCGCATCTGCGCCGCCCACCTGGCGCAGCCGCCGCTCGACCTCACCCCGCGCGATCCCGCCGACGCCCGCGTCCTCGCCGACGCCCTCGGCGCGACGCTCACGCGCACCGGCTCGCTCCGCCTCTCCGCCCCCGGCCAGGTCTCCACCCTCCCCGGCTTCGCGGAGGGCCGCTGGTGGGTGCAGGACGCCGCCGCCGCCCTGCCCGCGCGTCTCGTCGCCCCGCAGCCCGGCGAGCGCGTCCTCGACCTCTGCGCCGCCCCCGGCGGCAAGACCCTGCAACTCGCCGCCGCCGGCGCCGACGTCACCGCGCTCGACCTCTCCGAGCCGCGCCTCGAGCGCCTCGCGGAGAACCTCGCCCGCACCGGCCTCGCCGCAGAGACCGTCTGCGCCGACGCGCTCGACTGGGCGCCCGACGCCCCCTTCGACGCGATCCTGCTCGACGCGCCCTGCTCGGCCACCGGCACCGCCCGCCGCCATCCCGAAGTGCTGCACCGTCGCGAGAAGCCCGACCTCGCGAGCCTCACGGCGCTGCAGGACGCCCTGCTCGACCGCGCCTGGAGCTGGCTGCGCCCCGGCGGACGCCTCGTCTTCGCCACCTGCTCGCTGCTGCCGGAGGAGGGCGAGGCCCGCGCCGCCGCCTTCCGCGCCCGCACCCCCGCGGCGCGGCCGGCCCCTGCCTCCGGCCTCCCGCCCGAACTCCTCTCCGAGGACGGCGACCTGCGCACCCGCCCCGATCTCTGGCCCGAGCTCGGCGGCCTCGACGGGTTTTTCGCCGCCGCCTTCGTGAAGGAGGCGTGACACCGGCGCCGACGCCCCCCTATGTTGCGCCGCCACACGAGATTTCCCGGGAGTCCGCCCGTTCCATGCCCGCCTCCCTCGCCCAGCGCCTGTTCGGCCTCGGAGGCGGCGCCCGCCGCATCGCCTTCCGGCCCGAGCCCGCGCGCATCGGCGACGCCGCCGCCGCCCGCCGCATGCTCGGCGGGCGCTGGCGTCTGGCCGGGGCCGAACTCAGGATCCCGGCGGAAGCGGGCCCCTGGCGCATCCAGCCGCCGACCCCCGCCGCGGCCGAGCGCCTGCACGGCTTCGCCTGGCTCGCCGACCTCGCCGCCGCCGGCACCCGCGACGCCCGCCGCGCCGCGCAGGACTGGACCTTCGGCTGGATAGCCCGCCACGGCGCGCCCGAGGGCGCGGACTGGGCCGGGCCCCTCGCCGGGCGCCGCGTCTCGAACTGGCTGCGTCACGCCGACCTGATCCTCGCCGGCGACGACCCGGAACTCGCCCGCACCCTCGCCGCCTCGCTGGAGGCGCACGCCCGGCGCCTCCGCCGCGCCCGGGGCGAGGGGCCGACCGGCCTCGCCCGGCTCGAGACCGCCCTCGGCGAACTCCACGTCGAACTCGCCCTGCATGCCGGCGAGCGCCGCCGGCGCCGCGCGGCCGAAGCCTTCGCCGGCGCCGCCGCGGCGGAGATCGACGCCGACGGCGGCCTCGTCTCCCGCAACCCCGAGGCGCTGGCCGAGGCGCTGCACGTCCTCGCCCTCGGCGCGCGCGACCTCGACGCCCTCGCCCTCGGCGTGCCCCGGCCGCTCGGCGCGGCGCTGGACCGGGCCCAGGCCGCGGTCCGGGCGCTGCGCATGCGCGACGGGGCCCTGCCGCGCTTTCACGGCGGCGGTCCGGGCGAGCCCGGCCGGCTCGACCGCACCCTCGCGCTGGTGCACCCGCGCCACGGCGCGCCCCGGCGCGACGCCGCGATGGGCTTCCGCCGCCTCGCCGCCGGCCGCGCCACCGTGGTGATCGACGCGGCGCCCCCGCCGCCGGGGCCGGAGGCGCACGCCGCCACCCTCGCCTTCGAATTCGCCTTCGGCGCACGCCGCATCGTCGCCAACTGCGGCCCCGGCGCCCGCTTCGGCGGCGACTGGGCCGCCGCCTGCCGCGCAACCGCCGCGCAGTCCACGCTCGCCCTCGCCGGCCTCTCCTCGGCCCGCATCGCCGCCGACTCGCGCGGCCCCGGCCCGCATCCCTTCGTGCGCGCCCCGAAGGCGGTCGAGGCCGAGACCGCCGAGGACGTCGAGGGCCACTGGTTCCAAGGCGCCCATGACGGCTGGCTCGAAAGCCACGGCCTCCTGCACCGCCGCCGCCTCTATCTCAGCCTGGACGGCCGCGACTTCCGCGGCGAAGACGCGCTGGAGCCGCCCGACGCCGCCGCTTCGGACCGCCTCGCGCGCGCCCTCGACCGCGTCGACGGCCGGCTCGGCTTCGCGCTCCGCTTCCACCTGCCGCCGGAAGTCGCCGAGACCGCGCGCGAGGAGACCGGCGGCACCGTCCTCCTCGACCTCCCCGAAGGCCCCTGGCGCTTCGGGGCCGACGCCGGCGCCGCGCGCCTCGTCGAAAGCGTCGCCTTCGATCCCGAGGCGCCCGACCCGCTGCCCACGGCCCAGATCCTCGTCACGGGCGACGTCGGCGCGACCCGCGCGCGCCTCGCCTGGGGCTTTCAGCGCCTCTGACCCGCGGCGCGGAGGAGGTCCCGCCCGGCCGGAGGCGCGCGCGCCTCCCGCGGCGACGGCGTGGCCGGCGGGTGGGCCGGCGCCGCCGAAGGCGGCGCTCGGGGCGCCCGCCGGCCCGCCGGCGCCCCGCTCTCGTCATCGCCGCGCGCGCGCTCTATACGGCCCCCGTCCGCGATCCGAGCCGACGCCGCCCCGGCAGGCGCACCCGGCCGACCCGCCCGCCGCAGGAGATCCGCCATGACCGAAGACCGCCTCGCGCCCCGCCGCGCGCTCCTCTCCGTCTCCGACAAGACCGGCCTGGCCGAGCTCGGCGCCGCGCTCGCCGCGAAAGGCGTGGAACTCGTCTCCACCGGCGGCACCGCCCGCACCCTCCGCGATGCCGGGCTGACGGTGCGCGACGTGGCCGACCTCACCGGCTTCCCGGAGATGCTCGACGGCCGCGTCAAGACGCTGCACCCCGCCGTCCACGGCGGCCTCCTCGCCCGGCGCGACCTCCCCGCGCACCTCGCCCAGCTGGACGAACACGGTCTCGCCCCGATCGACCTCCTCGTGGTCAACCTCTACCCGTTCGAGGCCGCCGTCGCCTCCGGCGCCGCCCCCGAGGACTGCATCGAGAACATCGACATCGGCGGCCCCGCCCTGCTGCGCGCCGCCGCCAAGAACGCCGGCGGCGTGATCGTGGTCACGGACCCCGAGGACTACGCCCCCGTCCTCGCCGCGCTCGAGGAGGGCGGCGTCCCCCTCGCCCTCCGCCGCCGCCTCGCCGCCGCGGCCTACGCCCGAACCGCCGCCTACGACGCCGCCGTCTCCGCCTGGATGGCGGAACGATACCCGAACGACGGCGCCCCGCCCCGCCGCCGCGCCGTCGCCGGAACCCTCGCCCAGCCCCTCCGCTACGGCGAGAACCCCCACCAGTCCGCCGCCCTCTACCGCACCACGGACTCCCGCCCCGGCGTCGCGACCGCGACCCAGCTCCAGGGCAAGTCCCTGAGCTACAACAACATCGCCGACACCGACGCCGCCTTCGAGGCGGTCGCCGAGTTCCCCCCCGCCGAGGGTCCCGCCTGCGTCGTCGTCAAGCACGCCAACCCCTGCGGCGTCGCCCGCGCCGCCACGGCGGCCGAGGCCTGGGACCGCGCCCTCGCCTCCGACCCAGTCTCGGCCTTCGGCGGCATCGTCGCCCTCAACGTCCCCCTCGACGGCGAGACGGCCGAGCGCATCGCCAAGATCTTCACCGAGGTCGTCGTCGCCCCGGAGATCACGGCCGAGGCCCGCGAGGTCTTCGCCGCCAAGCCGAATCTCCGTCTCCTCGAGACCGGCGCCCTGCCCGATCCCGCCGCGCCGGGGCTGACCCTGAAGCCCGTCGCCGGCGGTCTCCTCGTGCAGGACCGCGACGCCGGGCGCCTCCGGGCCGCCGACCTCCGCACGGTCACGAAGCGCGCCCCGACCGAGGCCGAGCTCGCCGACCTCCTGTTCGCCTGGCGCGTCGCCAAGCACGTCAAGTCCAACGCCATCGTCTACGCGAAGGACGGGGCCACCGTCGGCGTCGGCGCGGGCCAGATGAGCCGCCTCGACAGCGCGCGCATCGCCGCCCGCAAGGCCGAGGACATGGCCGCCGCCGCCGGTCTCGCCGAGAGCCCCGCCACGGGCGCGGTCGTCGCCTCCGACGCCTTCTTCCCCTTCCCGGACGGTCTCCTCGCCGCCGCCGCGGCCGGCGCGAGCGCGGTGATCCAGCCCGGCGGATCGGTCCGCGACGCGGAGGTGATCGCGGCGGCGGACGAGAGGGGCCTCGCCATGGTCTTCACCGGGATGCGCCACTTCCGGCACTGACGCGCCCTCGGCCGGGCGCCCTCGGCCCCGGCCGGCCGCGTCCTTCGCTCAGCCGAACTGCCGCGCGTGGCGAGCCAGCACCGCCGCGAAATCCTCGGCGAAGCTCAAGGGCGTCAGAAGGTCGAGCCCGCCGTTTTCCGGCCGGATCACGGTCACCGCCGCGTCGCGCCAGCCGGTCGTCGCCACCGCCCCCGGCGGGAAGGCGGCCGGGCGCAGATCCAGCGTCACCGCCCGCGCCAGCAGTTCCGCCGCATGGGCTCCGCGCACCGCCAGCCGCGCCACGCCGGGGCCGGTCTCGGCCACCGCACCGGTCTCCGGCCCGATCCCGGCGAAGGCGCGCGGCGGCCCGTCGCCCGGCGCGTCCAGCATCGCCCAGACCAAGGGCTCCGGCCGCCACAGACGGCCGAACGCGCCCGCCACGCTCGCCCCCGGCGCCGGGGGCGTCACGCCCAGCGCCCAGCCGATCGCGGCCGTCGTCTCCTGCCAGCTCTCGGGCCAAAGCGTCGCGCGCCACAGCCGCACGCCCCGCTCCAGCGTCAGCCGCGCGCCCGGGGCCGCACCGTCAGCCACGCAGCCGCTCTCCTTCGGGGTCGACGAAGCCGGGCGACACCACGCGCAGCCGCGTCTCGCGCTTCGCGGTCGGATCCATGGCCACCAGCTCCTCGCCCTCGAACGCCGCGAGCCCGCCCTCCGCGAAGCCGAGCGCGATGCGCCGCCCGACCGTCGGGCTGTCCGCGACGGAGGTGACGTGCCCCACGCCGTGCCCGCGCCGGCGCCCCGGCCGGCAGAGGATGGCCCCCGCCTGCACCCGCGCGCCGGGCTCCACCGGCTCGAGTCCCACCAGCCGGCGCCGGTCCTCCCGCTCCAGCCCCGGCCGGCGCAGCAGCGCCGAGCCGATGAACGGCTTCCTCGCGGAGGCCATGCGCGGCATCCCGAGATCCGCCAGCGTGACCCGCCCGTCGATCTCACGATGCGTGACGTGCCCCTTCTCGACCCGCAGTATGTCCAGCGCCTCGAGTCCGTAGGGACCGCCGCCCTCGGCCTCGACCGCCCCCTTCAGCGCGTCCCACAGCCGCTCGGCCTCGGGCGAGCGGACGTAGACCTCGTAGCCCAGCTCGCCCGAGAAGCTGATCCGCGCCACCCGCGCCGGCAGCCCGGCGACAGGCATCTCCGCCACGCCCATGAACGGCAGCGCGGCGTCCGAGACGTCGCCCTCGGCCACCCGCGCCAGCGCCGCCCGCGCCCGCGGCCCGGCGACCGCGAGCCCGGCCCAGGCCTCCGTCACGTCCGTGACCGCGACGCGCAGCTCCGGCCACTCGGCCTGCAGCCAGCGGTCGAGCCAGCCGACGACCTGATCGGCGCGGCCCGTGGTCGCCGTCACCAGGAACTCGGTCCGCCCGAACCGCCAGACCGTGCCGTCGTCCCAGGCGAGGCCGTCCTCGCGCAGCATGAAGCCGTAACGCGCCCGGCCGATCTTCAGCGTCGACATCAGGTTGGAATAGACCCGGTCGAGGAACGCCGCCGCGTCCGGCCCCTGCACCAGCGCCTTGCCGAGGCTGGAGACGTCGCACATCCCCACCGCCCGGCGCACCGTCGCCGCCTCGCGCGCCGAGGCGGCGCCGAGGCCCTCGCCCTTGCGCGGGAAATAGAAGCTCCGCTTCCAGAGCCCGGCGTTGACGAACGCGCCGCCCGCCGCCTCGATCCGAGCATGGAACGGCGAGCGGCGCACCGGCAGATGCGCCCGCCCCTGCTCGCCCCCCGCGAAGACGCCGATGGAGACCGGCGCGTAGGGGGGCCGGAAGGTGGTCGTGCCCTGCGCCTCCGGCGCGATCCCCCGCGCCGCCGCCATCACCGCGAGGCCGATGACGTTGGAGGTCTTGCCCTGATCCGGCGCCATGCCGAGCGTGGTGTAACGCTTCATGTGCTCGGACGATTCGAAGCCCTCGCGATGCGCCAGCCGCAGGTCGTCGGCGGTGACGTCGTTGGCGAGGTCGACGAAGCTCTTGAGCTTGCCGACCCGGGTCGTCACCTCGAACACCGGATCGATCGGCCCGTCCCAGCCGCCCGCCGGCGTCGGCTTCAGGCGCCGGCGCGAGGTCGCGCCCAGATCCACCGCCGCCGCCCGGCCCGCCGCGCGGCCCGAGGCGGCGCAGTCCTCGCGCTTCCAGACCCCGGCCGCCGCGCCGGCGACCAGCACGCCTTTCGCCTCGCCCGGCAGGAAGCAGGCGTTCTCCGCGCTCCAGACCGGGCGCGCGCGGGCGTGGCTGGTCAGATGCAGCGTCGGCGCCCAGCCGCCCGAGACGGCGACCACGTCGCAGTCCAGCCGCTGCGTCGGCGCCGCGCGCCCGCCGCCCTTGTGCCGGCCCACCTGCAGGCCGCGCACCCGGCTCCGGCCCAGCGCGCGCACCGGCACGACGCCGGTCATCACCTCGACGCCGCGCTCCTCGGCCGCGCGCATCCGCTCCTCGGGCGGCGCCTCGCGGCTGTCGATCAGCACGACGTCGAGCCCGTCGTCGGCGAAGGTCCCCGCCGCGCGGTAGCCGGAATCGTTGGTGGTCGCGACCACCACGCGCCGCCCCGGCGCCGCGCCGAACCGCTCGGCGTAGGCCCGCGCCGCGTCCGCGCCCATCACCCCCGGCCGGTCGTTGTCGCCGAAGGCGATGCCGCGCTCGACGCCGCCGGCCGCCACCACGATGCGGCGCGTGCGCAGCACGTGCATCCGCTCGCGCGGCAACGGCCCGTCGCCGCCGCCGCCGGGCGCCCGTTCGGTCAGCCCCACCACGCCGTGGTCGTAGACGCCGAAGGCCATGGTGCGGTTCATCAGCCGCACGTTGGGCATGGCGCGCAGCGTGCCCATGGTCTCCACCCGCCACCACTCGGCGGCGTGGCCCTGGATCCGGCCGTCGGTCAGCAGGTCGCCGCCGAACTCGAAGTCCTGCTCCGCCAGCACCACGTCGAGCCCCGCCTCCCCCGCCTCGAGCGCGGCCGAGATCCCCGCCGCGCCGGAGCCGATCACCAGCACGTCGCAATGCCCGTGCACGTGCTCGTACCAGTCCGGATCGGCGCGCGGCGACGCCGCGCCGAGGCCCGCCGCCTGGCGGATGAAACGTTCCCAGAACATCCACTCGCGGGTGCCGCCCAGCACCCCCATGAAGGTCTTGTAGTAGAAGCCCGCCGCGAGGAACGGCGCCAGGCGGTCGTTCACCTCCCCGACATCGAAGCCGAGCGTCGGCCACACGTTCTGCGGCGTCACCACCATCCCGGGCTCGAGTTCGACGGTCGAGGGCTTGAGGTTCGGCGTCCGCGCCGCCCCCTCGCCGATCGTGACCAGCGCGCCCGACTCCTCCTGCCCGGCCGAGACGATGCCGCGCGGCCGATGATACTTGAAGCTCCGCCCGACCATGGAGACGCCGTTCGCCAGCAGCGCCGAGGCCAGGGTGTCCCCCTTGAAGCCCCGCATCGGCCGGCCGTTCCAGACGAAGGCGAGCGGCTCGTCCCGCTCGACCCGCCCGCGATGATCGAGCCTGAAGCCGCTCACGCCCCGCCTCCTCCGCCGCCGCCCGCGGCGTCGCCCGCCCGGCGCCGGGGCGCGCCCGCCGCCGCGTGCGCCGCCGCCTTGGTCTCCGCCGCGGCGGCCCTCGCCGCGGCCTTCGCGTCGGCCGCCGCGGCCTTCGCCGCCGCCACCGCGTCGGCGCGCGCCTCTCCGGCCTCCGCCCGCGCCTCGGCCCGGCCCCGCTCCGCCGCGCGCCCGTTCGCGCCCGCAGGCGCCTCCGCCTCCGCCTCCGGGCCGGACAGGCTCGCCGCCATGCCCGGATGCGCCAGCCGCGCCTCGGAGACCTCGTGCGTGACGACGTCCCGCACCATCAGCACCAGACTGCGGCACCCGTAGGCATGGCGCCAAAGCTCTTCCGTCGGCCCCCGCGGCTGGTCGCGCAGATAGACCGCCTCCAGCCACGCCTCGGCCGGCGCGTCGAGCGCCGGGCGCCGTCCGGCCGGACCCTCGTAGGAGAATTCCGCCGCGTCGCGCAGGCCGCAGAATGGACAGGGAAGGCGCATGGGCTCCTCTCCGCGCGTCTCAGTGAAGCTTCGGGACCGGGCCGCTCGCCTCCTCGTCGATCATCTCGCCTCGCGCGAAACGGTCGAGCGTGAAGGCCGCGTTCAGTTCGTGGGGTTCGTCCTTGGCGATGGTGTGGGCGTAGCACCAGCCCGACGCCGGGATCGCCTTGAACCCGCCGTAGCACCAGCCGGCGTTGAAATAGAGGCCCGGAACCTCCGTCCTGGTGACGAAGGGCGAGCCGTCCATGCTCATGTCCATGATCCCCGCCCATTGGCGCAGCACCCGCACGCGCGATATGAACGGCATCAGCGCCGTGGCCTTGGACATGATCGAGCAGTAGGTCGGAAGTCCGCCGCGCTGGGCGTAGGAGGGGATGCGGTCGATCTCGCCCCCGAACACCAGCCCGCCCTTGTCCGACTGGGAGAGGTAGAACAGCCCGTGCAGCCCCGAGGAGATCACCTGATTCACGATCGGCTTCAGCCCCTCGGTGACGTAGGCCTGAAGCTTGTGCGTCTCGAGCGGCAGCCTGCCGAGCCCGGCCTCCATCGCCAGCGGCCCGGTCGATCCCGCGACGCAGAGCGCGACCTTCTCGGCCCGGATCTCCCCGCGCGAGGTCTCGACGCCGACGATCGCGCCGCCCTCGCGCAGGAAGCCCGTGACCTCGCAGTTCTGCACGACGTCGACGCCGAGCGCGTCGGCGGCGCGGGCGTAGCCCCAGACCACCGCGTCGTGCCGCGCCGTGCCCGCCCGCTCCTGGATGAAGGCGCCCTCGATGGGGAACCGCGCCTCGGGCGAGAAGTCGAGGAACGGCGCCCGCGCCTTGACCTCGCGCCGGCTCAGCCAGCGCCCGTCCGATCCCGTCATCTCCAGCGTGTTGTAGCGCCGGGCCAGCCCGTCGCGCATGCCGGGATCGTAATACAGCACCATGTGCCCGCGCTGGGAGAACATGACGTTGTAGTTCAGCTCATGGGAGAGACCCTCCCACAGCTTCAGCGTATGCTCGTAGAACTCGCGGTTGCCCGGCAGCATGTAGTTGGAGCGCACGATGGTCGTGTTCCGCCCCACGTTGCCCTGACCGATCCAGCCCTTCTCGAGCACCGCGATGCGCTTCATCCCGTGCCGCTTCGCAAGGTAGTAGGCCGTCGCCAGCCCATGCCCGCCGCCGCCCACGATCACCACGTCGTAGGCCGCCTCGGGCTCGGGGTCGCGCCACGCCCTCTCCCAGCCCCGCTGTCCGGAGAGGCCGTTCCGAAGAACGGAAATCACGGAATACGGCTGCACGCAGATCCTCCCTTGCAGCGCCGACGTTACGCATCGCGGGTCCCTCGCCGCAACCGGTTTTTCACGGAAACCGATGGCGCCTTCGGACGCGCGGCGCGCCCGCCGCAGGAGAACCGCGCATGCGTCTGAACCGTATCGAGACCCGTCCCGAAGGGCCGGAGACCGTCCCGCCGCTCCTGATCGCGCACGGCCTCTTCGGCACGGCCCGCAACTGGAACGGCATCGCCCGTCGGCTCGCCGAAGACGGTCGCCGCGTCGTCGCCGTCGACATGCGCAACCACGGCGACAGCCCCTGGGCGGACCGCCAGACCTACGCCGACATGGCCGGCGACCTCGCCGAGGCGCTGGCCGATCTCGGCGGCGAGGCGGACCTGCTCGGCCACTCGATGGGCGGCAAGGCGGCGATGACCCTCGCGCTCGGCGATCCGGGGCCGCTGCGCCGGCTGGTGGTGGCGGACATCGCGCCGGTGGCCTACGCCCACAGCCACCTGCCCCATGTCGAGGCGATGCGCGCCGTCGACCTCTCGGGCGTGCGCCGCCGGGGCGAGGCGGAGCCGCAGCTCCGCGCCGCCGTCCCCGACCGCGGCGTCCGCGCCTTTCTGCTCCAGAGTCTCGCCGCGGGCCCCGAGGGCGCACGCTGGCGGCTGAACCTCGACGCCCTCGCCCGCGCGATGCCCGACCTCGTCGGCTGGGAGGATCCGGTGCCGGCCGACCCCTGGCCCGGCCCGGCGCTGTTTCTGGCCGGCAGCGCCTCGGACTATCTCCTCCCCGCCCATCGCCCGCGCATCCGCGCCCTCTTCCCGGGCGCGCGCTTCGCGGCGCTGAAGGACGCCGGGCACTGGCTGCACGCCGAGCGGCCGGAAGCCTTCGCCGACACCGTAAGCGCCTTCCTCGACGCCTGACCGCGGCGCCGCCGGGACCTGACAGGGGGTGTTCAAGCCGTCGCCGAACGCGTGCTAGGCTCCGACCCCGGAGGACGGGCCCAAGCCCGCCGAGGCAACGGGGAGACCGAGATGCGGACCATCAGGGACGCGCGACGGCGCACGGATGCGGCGGCCGCCGCGGCGATCACGATCCTGGCGACGGCGGCGGCCGCCGCCGCGCAGACGCCGGTGCGCCCGGCCCTGCCGCAGCCGAGCGCCTCCGCGCTCGAGCCCGGCCTCGCCGTGCGCTACGCGTTTCCGGCCGAGGTCCGCTTCCTCGGGCACGCGGTGGCGGCGCTGCGCAGGGAGGGCGAGCCCGGGCGGCCCCTCGTCGGCCTCGACTATCCCGATCAGGGCCTCGGCCAGCCCACCCTCACCAGCGGCCGGGGCGAGTTCGTCGCGGCCGAGATCGAGGGATTCGTGGAGTTCGACCAGCCCGGGACCTGGCGGCTCGAGATCCACTCCAACGACGGCGTGTCGGTGGACATCGGCGGCTCTGCGGTCGACAGCTTCGACGGCCGCCGCACCTGCGACACCAACGGCTGGGTCGAGATCGAGGTGCCCGAAGCCGGCTGGTATCCGGTCGAGGTGCTGTTCTTCCAGCGCTACAACAGCTCCTGCCTGATGATGCGCTGGGAGAAGCCCGACGGGACCCGCGAATGGACCCCGCAATCGGCCTGGGCCTACCTGCCGGAGTGACCTTGCGGCGCCGGCCGCAGGCGGCCGGCACGCCATGCCCGCATCCCGCCCGTCCCGGGCGGAATGCGGCGCCGCGCGGTCCTGACGCTCGGCGCGTCGGAGGGCGGGCTTCGATGCAGGGATCAGCCTTTCGCCTTCCAGAAGATCGACCCCTCGGTCTCGTCGAACCTGCCCGTTTCCGGGTTGCGCACGAACATCACGCCGCGCCGCTCCGCATCCTCCGGCACGTCGATCTCCCCGCTCGACTTGCCCTCCTGCTCGCGCCGCCCTGCATCGATGCGACGCTTGTTCGAGCGGCCGCGGACAAGCTGCGCCAGCAGCCAGAGCCACCCGTGGTCCTCGTGCTTGCGGTCCGCCGCCGCGACCAGAAAGCCGTGCAGGAACTCCGGCCGGCGAAAGGTCTCCTCCTTGTCGCCGTTCTTGTCGACGATCAGGTCCCAGACGCCGCTCTGGGAGCCGTCCTCGAAGCGCCATCGCCGAAGCGCGCAGGCGGCGAACAGTTCCAGCGGCCGGTGCTTGAGGAAACCGCTCGCGGCCGCGTGCTCGACGATCACGTACCATTGCAGCCGATGGGTGAATTCGCCGTGCGAGGCGCCGACCCCGGTGTCCTTCCAGTGATAGGCGTATTGGAACAGATATTTCCGGAAGTCGTCACCGTAGACGAAACGCGACAGCGTCGGCGTCCGCGCCGGCATCTCCCGCTCGTCCGGTCCCGGGGCGTCGGCGGGAAGGTCGACCGGGATCCGACCGGTGTTGAAGCCCGATTTCGCCTCGTGCTCGTCGAGGACCGAGGTCAGAAGCTTGTGGTGCTTGTGCACCACGAAGCCCTTGGAGCCGCCGTAGCGCTCGTGAGGATGCGGCTTCAGGACGGTCCTGTCCTTGCCGAAGAGGCCGCCCTTCCTGACGGTGAAGAGCGTGTTGAAGATCTTCGGATCGCGCTCGCACCGTGCGAACAGGGCGTCGTTCAACTGCCGCAGATGGCGAAGGCAGAGCGGCCCGTCGGTCATCAGCGCGCCGATCGCGGCGAAGTCGGCGAGCATCGGATCGTCGGCGACGCCCTTGCCGCAGCGTTCGACGATCTCGCGCGCCACCGCCGCAGGCGTCACGGCGACCATCTTCACCAAGGTCCTCTCCCCCTCAAGACGCTCCCCTCGGCGTTTCCCCGTCAGCTTCGGCCCGATGGCGTGACCCGTGGCTGAACAGAGACGCCGCGCCTTCGCGCCTCGTTCCGGCACGCCGCGGACGGAGGCGAGGACGGGCCGCGCGCGGCGCCTCGGCGGCCGCCGGTCGCGCCGCTCAGAGCCGCTCGAGCGCCAGCGCGATGCCCTGCCCGCCGCCGATGCACATCGTCACCAGCCCGTAGCGCCCGCCGATCCGCTCCAGCTCGTAGAGGCACTTCACCGTGATGATCGCCCCCGTCGCCCCGACGGGATGGCCGAGCGCGATGGCGCCGCCGTTCGGGTTCACCTTCGCCGGATCGAGCCCCAGCTCCAGGTTCACCGCGCAGGCCTGCGCCGCGAAGGCCTCGTTCGATTCGACCACGTCGAAATCGCCGACGCCGAGGCCGGTCCGCTCCAGGAGCCGCGTCACCGCCGGGATCGGGCCGAGGCCCATCACCTCGGGCCGCACCCCGGCATGGGCGTAGCCGAGGATCCGCGCCCGCGCCTTCAGCCCCCGCGCCTCCGCCGCCTCCGCGTCCGCCAGCACCAGCGCCGCCGCGCCGTCGTTGATGCCCGAGGCGTTGCCGGCGGTCACGCTCCCGTCCTTGCGGAAGGCCGGCTTCAGCGCGGCCAGCGCCTCGGCCGTCGTCGCGCGCGGATGCTCGTCGGTGTCGAAGGCCACCGTCTCGCGGCCGCGCTTCACCTCGACCGGCACGATCTGGTCCCTGAAGCGCCCCTCCTCGACGGCCCGCTTCGCCCGGCTCTGGCTCTCCAGCGCGAAGGCGTCCTGCGCCTCGCGCCCGATCTGGCGCTCGGCGGCGACGTTCTCCGCCGTCACGCCCATGTGCCCGTGCCCGAACGGATCGTGCAGCGCCCCGATCATCATGTCGAGCGCGCGCACGTCCCCCATCTTCCGCCCGAAGCGCGCGTCGGGCATGATATAGGGCCCTCGGCTCATGTGCTCGGCCCCCGCGCCCACGGCGAAGTCGGCGTCGCCGAGCGCGATCGACTGCAGCGCCGAGACGATCGCCTGCGCGCCCGAGCCGCAGAGCCGGTTGACGTTCATCGCCGGAACCGTCTCCGGGATCCCCGCGCCCATCGCCGCGACGCGGCTGAGATACATGTCCTTCGGCTCGGTGTTGATGACGTGGCCGTAGGCGACGTGCCCGATCTCCCCCGCCTCGACGCCGGCGCGCTCCAGCGCCGCCTTCGCGACGAGCGCGCCGGTCTCGGTCGGCGCCGTCCCGGCGAGGGCTCCGCCGAAGGTCCCGATCGCGGTGCGCGCGCCGGAGAGGATGACGATGTCGCGGGGAAGCGTGTCGCTGGGCATGGGGCGGATCTCCTTAGCGTCGGGGCGCCGAAGCCGCCCCCCTGAAATTCCGCGGCGCAGCATAAGGGCGCCCCGCCGCCCCCGCCAGCCCTCGGAATGCGGCCGCATGCAGATGCCCCGGGCCTCGGCGCGGAAAGGGGGCCGGCGCAGGCTGGCGGGCGGGCCGGCGCCGGCGCAGCCGGCGCTCGGGGCGGCCGCCAGCCCGCCGGCGCCTCAGACCGCGCTCAGTCCCAGCGCGAGGCGCGTGCGCACCCGGCCGTGCCCCATGTCCTTCAGCGCGTTGGCGATCGCCCCCCGCGCCGCCGGCCCCGGCGCCACCGAGACCGCCGCGAACACCGGCCCGGCGCCCGTCGTCGGGACCTCACCCGCCAGCGCCTCCAGCTCCGCCTCGGTCGACACCGTCCGCGCCCCCCTGAGGCCCGAGGCCGCGGCCAGCGCCGCCAGATCCGCCCGGTTCGGCGCGTTCGGCGCCGTGTGCGCCCGCTGCGCGCCGGTCTCGCCGTACTCGCCGTTGTCGAGCACCACGATCGCCAGATTGGCCGGCGCCTGCGCCGCCACCACCGCGAGCGATCCGACGCCCATCATCATCTCCCCGTCGCCGGTCACCGCCAGCACCGGCACGTCCGGCTTCGCCAGCGCCAGCCCCAGCGCCATCGCCACGCAGCCCCCCATCGCGCCCCAGAGATAGACGTTGCGCGGGTGATCGCCCGGCGCCGCCACGTCCCAGCTCGGCGAGCCGAGGCCCGAGACCACCACCGTCCCGCCGCGGTCCCTCAGCAGCCGCGCCACCACCGCGCGGCGGTCCAGCCGCGTCTCCGTCGCTCCGCTCATTTCGGCGCCTCCCCGAAGCTCTTCGATCCGATCAGCCGCTGCGCCAGCAGCACCGCGACGGCCGAGCCGCCCTCGAAGGCCGAGGCCGCGGCGGCGTCCACCGTCGGCGCGGCGTCCTCGGCACGGTCCACCCGATGCACCTGCACCCCCATCAGCCCGAAGGCGGGCGCCGTCGCCTCGCTCATCGGGACCTGCCAGGGATTGAACTCGCCCCACTCGCCCCGCATCGTCACCAGCGTCAGGAACGGAAACCGTCCGGTCCGGATCAGGCTCAGCATGTTCAGACAGTTGCCGACGCCCGAGCTCTGCATCAAGAGCACGCTCCGCCCTCCGCCGATCCAGGCCCCGGCGGCGAGCGCGACGCCCTCCTCCTCGGTGCTCAGCGCCACGGTGCGCATCGACGGGTCCGCCTCGGCGGCGCGGATCAGCGCGGCGTGGCCGGCGTCGGGCACGTAGCTCGCCAGCGTCACGCCGCGCGCGGCGAGCACGGCGTGCAGGGCCAGGGGCCAGTCGGGGTCGGGCATCGGCGTCCTCCGGAACGGGAACTCGCGGGTCGGACGCGATCCAAGCCGATCCCGCGGCCGGAGGAAAGGGGCGCGCAGGCGGCCCTTCCCCACGCGCCCGCCCGGCGCCATGCTCCGGCACGACGCTCCGCGCCCCGGCCGGAGCCTCGGCGCGAAAAGGAGCCCATCATGGCCGACGGACCCCGCGATCGCCGCATCCCCTGGCCCGCGCTCGCGCTCGTCGCGACGGTCGGCCTCGCCCTGTTCGCCGCCCGAGGCAGCTTCTCGCCGGTTTCGCTCGGCGAACTGAACGCCGGCGACGTGGGCACGGTGTTCCTCGCCCTCGTCCTCGCGGCGCTGGTGATCGAGCGGGCCGTCGAGGTCTATGTCGGCAACGTCTTCGACGGCGACGAGGCGCGGCTGACCAACCCGCAGCGACAGAAGCGCGCCGAATACGACCGCATCCGCGCCGCGCTCGACAGCGAGACGAACCGTGCGCGCGGCGCCTCGGCCGAGGACCGGGAGGGATTGCGGACCAGCGACGCCCTCGACAAGCTCCGCGGAGAGGCGGACCGCGCCCGCCGGGAGCTCGACCGCCTGCGCGTCGAGGCCGCGGACGACCTGATGGCGCTCAAGACGCGCAAGGCGCAGGTCTCCTCCGCCGCCGCCACGGTGCTCGGCGCCCTCGTCGCGGCCGTCGGGCTCCGCGTGCTCGGCGGCCTCGCGCCCGAGGACGAGTTGAAGTGTCTCGACGCGGCGCAGCGCTTCTGGTTCGACGGCGTGGACGTGCTTCTGACGGCGCTGCTCCTCGCCGGCGGCGCCGACGGCATCCACAACGTCCTCGGCGACTTCCTGAAGCGCCGAAGGGAGCTCGGCGAATCCTCGGCGTGACGGCTCCGCCCGCCGATCGCGACCCGTGGCGGCCATCGGGCGCCGCGCGGTCGCGCGCCCGGCGGTTTGACCCGAACGCTCCGAGCCTTCGTTCGTCGGCCATGCGGACGCCGCCGTCGTCGGTCCCCGCCATCGTTCCGATCGGGGCCGACGACCTTTTCGGTGGGCGCGGCTCGTCAGCGTCGGGGGCTACGTCGCGCCCGTCACCTTCAGCGCGGCGATCCGAAGCGACGCGAGAAGCGCCAGCAGGTGTTCACGGTCCCTGGCGCCGTGCTTCGCCGCGACGGCGGACCGGTGAACGAACTCGGCGAACCGCTCCACCGTCTGGCCATCGCGTTCGATGGCCTTCGAATACGGCGCCAGAACGTCGGAGAGGATCGCGACGTATCGCTCGGCCGCCGCGTCGAGCTCCTTGCGACTCGTCGCGTTGAAGCCGGCGACGATGTCCTCCGCGTTCGGGGAGGCGTGCAGAAGCTCGAAGG
>Ga0102943_1001109_pt1 | contig 17028 bp, 12 predicted proteins | sample SalPonC_black_MG_FD_78174 | JGI IMG/M metagenome (GOLD analysis project Ga0102943, IMG submission 78174) | Salt pond soil microbial communities from South San Francisco under conditions of wetland restoration - Salt Pond MetaG... | ecosystem: Environmental > Aquatic > Marine > Intertidal zone >...
AATATCCCGTCGCGATCCTTATACCCCCTTAACGCCCGGCTGTGAACAGCAAACTCCCTTAACCATCCGCGCCCCCTCCCGAAGGCGGACGGGGGAATCCCAGGCCCTTCAGCCGCCGCGCGCCCTCGAGGATCTCCTCCGTCCCCCGCGCGAAGCTGAATCTCACGAAGTTACCGCCTCTTGCCGGGTCGAAGTCGTTCCCCGGCGTCAGCGCCACGCCGGTCCGCGCCAGCATCTCCCGGCAGAATTCCGCAGCGTCCCGCGTCAGATGCGTGACGTCCGCATAGAGGTAGAACGCTCCGTCCGGAGGGGCGAAGCGGCCGAACCCGGCCTCCGGCAGCGCCTCCAGCAGGATCTCCCGATTGCGGGCGTAGACGGCTCGATTCGCCTCCAGCTCCTCGTGCGCGTCCATCGCCGCCAGCGCCGCCACCTGGGCGACGTGGGAGGGGCAGATGAACAGGTTCTGCGCCAACCGCTCGATGGTGCGCACCAGGTCCTCGGGGACCACCATCCAGCCGATGCGCCAGCCCGTCATCGACCAGAACTTGGAGAACGAGTTGATCACCACGGCCTCGTCGGTCACCTCCAGGGCCGAGGTCGCGCGCCCCTCGTAGGTCAGCCCGTGATAGATCTCGTCCGAGATCAGCGCCGCGCCCGTCGCCTCGCAGGCCCGCGCCAGCGCCGCCAGCGCCTCGCGTCCCAGCACCGTGCCGGTCGGGTTGCCGGGGCTGGCCACCAGCATCCCCGCGGCGTCGCCCAGATCCCCCGGCCCCGGCTGCCAGCGCGTCTCCGGTCCCGTCGGCACGCCCCGCGCCTCGACGCCGAGGGCGGAGAGGATGTTGCGGTAGCTCGGATAGCCGGGCTCGCCGATCACCACCGCCTCGCCCGGATCGAAGAGCGCGAGAAACGCCAGCAGGAAGGCGCCGGACGAGCCCGCCGTCACGATCACCCGCCCCGGATCGACGCGCACGCCACAGGTCTCGGCGTAATGTCGCGCGATGCGCTCGCGCAGCTCCGGCAGGCCCAGCGCCACGGTGTAGCCGAGCGGCGAGGCGTCGAGCGCGCGCCTCGCCGCCTCCCGCGCCGCCCGCGGGGCCGGCGTGCCGGGCTGGCCCACCTCCATGTGCACGACGTCGCGCCCCGCGGCCTCGGCCGCCCGCGCCGCCTCCATCACGTCCATCACGATGAAGGGATCCACGACCCCGCGCCTTGAAATCCTCATGATTCGGGGCTCCATTCCCGGTATCGACGGCGCGCCCCCCGCCCGAGGTCGGTGGAGCCTTCACGCGCCATCCGGCGCCCGTCAAGCCTGCGCCCCAGCGCGCGCGACGCCCTCCGAAAGGACCCAGCCGACGCCGTGACCCTCGCCGCCCGCCTCGCCCGCACCGCCGCCGCGGCCCTCGCCGCGCTCTCCGTCGCGTTCGCGCCCGGCGCCGCCGCAGCGCTCTCGGTGATCCGCGACGCCGAGATCGAGGCGACGCTCGAGCGTCTGGCCGATCCGGTGCTCCGCGCCGCCGGCCTGCCCCCGGGCCAGGTCGAGCTCGTGATCGTCGACGACCGTCAGCCCAACGCCTTCGTCTTCGACGGCCGGCACATCGTGCTCACCACCGGCCTGATGCGGCGCTTCGCGGAGCCCGAGCAGCTGCAGGGCGTGATCGCGCACGAGGCCGGGCACCTCGTCGGGGGCCACATCGCACGGCGGCACATCGCCATGAAGAACGCCGAGGGGCCGGCGCTGATCGGCCTGCTGCTCGGCGTCGCCGCGGCCGCGGCCTCGGGTTCCGGCGGCGCCGGCGCCGCGATCGCCGCGGGCTCGCAGAGCGCCGTGATGCGGGGCCTGCTCGTCAACAGCCGGGCGGAGGAGGCGAGCGCCGACCAGGCCGCGCTCACCTATCTGGAACGCGCGGGCATCGACCCTTCCGGCCTCCTCTCGGTGATGAAGACGTTCCGCGGGCAGGAGGTGTTCAGCGCGCGCAACCAGGACCCCTACATGCGCACCCATCCGATGAGCGCCGACCGCCTCGCCATGGTCGAGCGGCGCAGCGCCGAGGCGGGGGCCGGGCGGTCCGAGCCCGATCCGGAGGCGGTCTACTGGTCGGAGCGCATGCAGGCCAAGCTCGCCGCCTTCCTCGACGCGCCGCAGACGACGCTGTCGCGGCTCGACCGGGACGACGCCTCGGAGTTCGCCCGGCTCAGGCGCGCCGTCGCCCTGCACCGCCTGCCCGACCCCGACGCGGCGGTGGCGGAGGCGGAGCGTCTGATCGCGATGCGCCCCGACGACGCCTTCTACCACGAGCTCAAGGGCCAGATCCTCCTGGAGAGCGGGCGCGGGCCCGAGGCCGTCGCCGCCTACCGCGAGGCCGTGCGCCTCGCTCCGCGGGAGCCGCTGATCCTCGGCGCCCTCGGGCGCGCCCTGCTCGCCGTCGGCACGCCGGAGGCGGACCGGGAGGCGGTCTCGGCGCTGGAGCGGGGCGCGGCCGAATCCGGCGGCGGCTCGCCCGCGCTGCTGCGCGACCTCTCCTACGCATACGCCCGCGTCGGCGAGGAGGGGAAGGCCGCCCTCGCCGCGGCCGAGCGCCTCGCCATGACCGGCCAGCGCGAGGACGCGCGCCGCCTCGCCGCCCGCGCCAAGGCGATGCTGCCCGAGGGCGGACCGGCCTGGCTCCGCGCCGACGACATCATCGTGAGCCTGCCCCCGGAGGGCTGACGCGCCGCGCCCGAGCCGCTATGCCTCCCCCGACGCCCATCCGAGAGGAGCCCGACCGATGCCCGCCCTTGTTCGCCGGACCGCCGCGGCCCTCGCCGTCGCCCTCGGCCTGTCCGCACCGCCCGCCCTCGCGCAGGACACGGCGACGCCGCTCTCCTCGCCGGGCGCCGCGATGGATCCCGAGGAGCGCGCGCTCCTGCGATCGGAGATCCGCAGCTACCTGCTCGAGCATCCCGAGGTGATCATGGAGGCGATCGAGGTGCTGGAGCGCCGCCGCCGCGCCGCCGAGAACGAGGCCGAGGCCGACCTCGTCGCCCGCCTCGCGCCGGAGCTGTTCGACGACGGCTACTCCTTCGTCGCCGGCAACCCCGAGGGCGACGTCACGGTGGTCGAGTTCATCGACTACCAGTGCGGCTTCTGCAAACGCGCCCATCCCGAGGTCCGCACCCTGATCGAGAGCGACCCGGGCCTGCGCTACGTGGTCAAGGAGTTCCCGATCCTCGGTCCCGCCTCGCGCACCGCCGCCGAGGCCGCGCTCGCCGCCATGCGCCAGGACGACGGGCGCCGCTACCTCGCCTTCAACGACGCGCTGATGGCCCATGACGGCCAGCTCAGCGGCGACGTGGTCTGGGAGATCGCGGACGAGGTCGGCCTCGACGTCGACCGCCTGCGCCGCGACGCCGGCTCGGACGAGGTCGCCTCGATGATCGACCGCACCTACTCTCTGGCGCGGGCGCTGCGGATCGAGGGCACGCCCACCTTCGTCATCGGCGACCGCCTCGTGCGCGGCTACGTCCCGCTGGACCGCATGCGCGCCGCGGTGGCGGAGATCCGCGCCGAGGAAGGCTGAGCGCGCCCGGCCTGCGGCGCCCCCCGCCCTTGGCAAGGCCCGGTGCGGCGTGTAGACGGCCCTCGCGCGGAGGGACCCGTCCGCGCGCCCGGAGCGAGCCGAATGAGCAAGACCCACGACGCCGACATCGACTTCATCCGCCAGCTCGCCGCCCTCCTGACGGAGACCGAGCTGTCCGAGATCGAGGTCAAGCGCGAATGGGGCGAGGACGACCAGCTCCAGGTCCGCGTCGCCCGCGCCGCGCCCGTGCAGGCCCCTTACGCTCCGCCGCCCCCGGCCGCGGCGCCCGCCCCGGCGCCGGTCCCCGCGGCCGCGGAACCGACGCCCCCCGCCTCCTCGGACGTGGCCGACGACCTCGCGCGCCATCCGGGCGCCGTGGCCTCGCCGATGGTCGGCACCGCCTATCTGCAGCCCGAGCCGGGCTCCGAGCCCTATGTCCGCCTCGGCGACAGCGTCTCGGAAGGCCAGACCCTGATGATCATCGAGGCGATGAAGACCATGAACGCCATACCGGCGCCGCGCGCCGGCATCGTGAAGCGCATCCTGGTCGACGACGGCGCGCCGGTGGAGTTCGGCGCCCCCCTGATGATCGTCGAGTGAGCGCCCGCGCGTGTTCCGCAAGGTCCTGATCGCCAACCGCGGCGAGATCGCGCTCCGCATCCATCGCGCCTGCCGCGAGATGGGCGTCTCCACCGTCGCCGTGCACTCCACCGCCGACGCCGACGCCATGCACGTCCGCCTCGCGGACGAGAGCGTCTGCATCGGCCCGCCCTCCGCGGCGCAGAGCTATCTCAACATCCCCGCCATCATCTCCGCCTGCGAGATCACGGGCGCCGAGGCCGTGCATCCCGGCTACGGCTTCCTCTCCGAGAACGCCGCCTTCGTGCAGGTGGTCGAGGATCACGGCCTCGCCTTCATCGGCCCGACGGCCGAGCACATCCGCGTCATGGGCGACAAGATCGCCGCCAAGGAGACCATGACCCGCCTCGGCGTGCCCTGCGTCCCCGGCTCCGACGGCGCGGTCGAGAGCGTCGAGGAGGCGCGCCGCGTCGCGGACGAGATGGGCTACCCGGTTCTGGTCAAGGCCGCGGCCGGCGGCGGCGGACGCGGCATGAAGGTCGCCCGCGAAGCCGAAGGGCTGGAGCACGCCTTCCGCTCGGCCCGGGCCGAGGCGCGCGCCGCCTTCGGCGACGACGCCGTCTATCTCGAGAAGTATCTCGGCCGCCCACGCCACATCGAGATCCAGGTGTTCGGCGACGGCAAGGGCCGTGCCGTGCATCTCGGGGAGCGGGACTGCTCGCTCCAGCGCCGCCACCAGAAGGTGTTCGAGGAGGCGCCCTCCCCGGTCCTCGGCGCCGAGGACCGCGCCCGCATCGGCAAGGTCTGCTCGGACGCCGTCGCCGCCATCGACTACCGCGGCGCCGGCACCATCGAGTTCCTCTGGGAGGACGGCGAGTTCTTCTTCATCGAGATGAACACGCGCCTCCAGGTCGAGCATCCTGTGACGGAGGCCGTCTGGCGCGTCGATCTCGTCAAGGAACAGATCCGCGTCGCCGCGGGAGAGCCGATGAGCCTGGTGCAGGAGGCGCTGAAGCCCGAGGGCCACGCCATCGAGTGCCGCATCAACGCCGAGCGGCTGCCCGACTTCGCGCCCTCTCCCGGCCTCGTGAAGGCGTTCCACGCGCCCGGCGGCCTCGGCGTGCGCATGGACAGCGCGATCTACGACGGCTACCGGATCCCGCCCTACTACGACAGTCTCATCGGCAAGCTGATCGTGCACGCCGAGGATCGCCCGGCCGCCCTCGCGCGCCTTCGCCGCGCCCTGTCCGAGACCATCGTGGACGGCATCGACACCAGCCTGCCGCTCTTCGCCGCCTTGGCCGAGGACCCGGACGTCCGCGCCGGAAACTACGACATCCACTGGCTCGAAAGCTGGCTGGCGCGCGGCTGAGGCCGAGCGCCCGGCACGCCGGACGACCCGCCCGCATGCGTTCCGCACAGGGCGTCGCCGGCGCTCGAGCCTCCGAAGCGCGTCAGTAGAGGTCGATCCGGAAGCGCTCGCGCGACCAGTAGGCCTCGGCCAGCGCGGCGAGACGGGCCTCCGGGCCCGGATCGGCCGGCGCGGCGACGCCCTCGGTCTCGAGGATCGCGGCGACGGCGGCCTCGGTCCGCGGCCCGATCACGCCGTCGACCGTGACCTCGCGGCCGAGTTCGCGCAGGAGAAGCTGCGTCGCACGGTCGAGATCGCCGGGCGCGAGCCCCGCCAGCACCTGCCGCGCCGAGGCGGCGGCTTCGGCGTCGTTCAGCGCGGCGGCCTTGGCGGCGCGCACCGCGGCGTCGGCGGGCGCATAGCCTTCCGGCCCGCGGTTGGCGATGATCCAGGCGGCGTTGGCCCCGCCCCAGGCGCCGCCGGCCGCGAGGCCGCGGTCGTACCACTCGATCGCCCGCACGAGGTCCTCGCCCCCGCCGAGCCGGCCCTCGAAATGCATCCGCCCGAGATTGATCGGCGCGAAGGGGTGCCCGCCCTCGGCCGCCGCTTCGTACCAGCGACGCGCCGCCTCGGCGTCGGGCTCGATGCCCCCGAGGCCCTTGTCGTAGACCAGCCCGAGGTTGTGATAGCCGTAGATGTCCTCGCGCGCGGCGCTCTCCTCGAGGTAGCGCAGGCCGCGGCGCGGCTCCTGGTTCGGAGAATCCTCGCGCAGGAAGTAGTAGCCCAGCTCGTTCATCGAGAAGGTGTGGCCGAGCTCCAGCGCCCGCGTCAGCAGCTCGAACCCGTAGAGCTTCTCGCCGTCGCTCTCGCCGAAGCGCAGCAGGTCGCGCCCCAGCCAGTGATAGGCGTAGGGATCGCCGCGGTCGACGCCCTCGAGCCACAGCGCCAGCGCCTCGTCCGACGCGGCCTCGGCCAGCGCTCCGCCCGCGATGGCGCCCTGCCGCGCGACGAGGGTGCCGAGCGTCGCGAGCGAGCGCGTGTGATCGAGCGCGCGCGCCCGCTCGAAGGCCGCGCGGGCGTCCTCGTAGCGCTCCGCGGCCTGCAGGGCGCGGCCGAGCTGGTAGTGGAAGCGCCCGTTCTCCGGCTGACGCTCCACCGCCGCGCGGCAGGCCGCCAGCGCGGCGTCGGGATCGATCTCGTTCGGATAGCGCGCCACGCCGACCCCTTCGGGGTCGAGCCAGTCGCCGGCCTCATGATCGCAGGGATCGGGCGTCATCGCGAGTTCGACCTCGACGCGGCGCGTCCCGCCCCCCTCCGCGATCTCCAGCGCGAAGCGCTCCGTCTCGGCATGGACGGCCGGATCGGCCGCGGCGCGCACCGGCTCCGGCGCGAACTCGTAGCGCACGCCGCGCAGGCCGGCGGCGTCGAGCGCCGTCTCCGGCGTCAGCGGCGAGGCGCCGTCGCGCCAGGCGAGGGCGCCGCCCTCCTCCACCTCCACCGCCTCGACGCGGACCTCCGCGTCGGGCCCGAGCCCGAGCGCGGGCGCGACCACGGCGCCGAGACGCACGCTCCGCTCGAGCGGACCCTCCACGCGGAGTCCCGTGGCGGGCCCGCCCGTGACGGACCAGAGATCGGCCGGCGGGGCGGAGCGCACCGCTCCGCCGCCCGGCGCCGCCTCGCCGCCCGCGGGAAGCTGGGCCAGCACCGAACGGGCCTCCCCCGCGCCGGCGTCGAAGCTGAACGGCTCGACGAGGGTGGAGCTCTCCCACGGCACCTGCAGCCCGTCGGTGCCGGCATAGACCTCGCGCCGCACGGCCGAGAGCACGCCGCCGAGCTCGCGCCCCCGCTCGGCGGCCGCGAGGCGGATCAGCGCGTCGGTGAAGGGGCTGTTGTCGCCGGCGCCGTCATAGGCGACCCGGCCCGGCGAGGTGGCGTAGGCGATCAGCGTGTTGACCGGCGCCGACATCGCGCTGAAGCCGTCCCGCGTCTCGAACAGGCTCGGGTCGATCTCGGTCATCAGCCGCGCGTCGGCGAACGGGTTGTCGCGGCAGGAGTCGAGGATCACCACCCGCTTGCGCGAGCGCGCCGAGAGGAAGGCGACGATGCTGTCGAGCGTGATCGTCTCGAAATGCACGTCGTAGGCGCCGTCGAGCTCCGCGTCGACCGGCAGCAGGTAGTTGCGCCGGCCGATCTGGATGCCGTGCCCGGCGTAATAGAACAGAAGCTCGGAATCCGGACGCACGCTGACGAGGATGCGCCGCATCAGCGCCTCGAAGCCGCGCTTGTCGAGGTCGTGGCGCTCGATCACCTCGAAGCCCCGCCCGCGCAGGAACTCGGCCATCGCGCGGGCGTCCGCGGCCGCGTTCTCGAGATCCGGCACGTGATCGTAGGCGGCGTTGCCGATGACGACGGCGTAACGCCCGGCGGCGGTGGCCTGAAGCCGGCCGCCGTCCCCGGCCTCGGCGCGGGTCTCCGGCGTGACGGCGCGGGACGAAGGCCCGGTCTCGGCGCCGGCGACGCCCGCGGCGCCGATCAGGAGGGCGAGAAGCGGGGCGAGAACGCGCGTCTGCCGCATGATCGGATCTCCATGTTGCCGGTCGGTCCTCGGGCCGCCGGCGGGATCACCAGCCGCCGCCGCCACCCCCGCCTCCACCACCGCCGCCGCCGCCGCCGCCGTCGCCACCGCCCTCGTCAATCGGCGAGGGGGCCTGGACGGGGGTCGGCTCGGGCGCCGGCTCGGGCGCGATGTCAGGGGCGGCCGGCCGGCTCGCGGACGGGGCCGCGGGGGCGGGCGCGGCGATCGGGCTCGGCTCGCTCGGCCCTTCCGGGCGCGTCGAGGCCACCGGCGCCGGCGCGGCCGGGCGCGACGACGCGCTCGCCGGCGGCGCCGCGGTCGATGCGGCGGGCGGGCTCGCGGGCCCGCTGCGGCGCGGCGCGGCGGCGGCCGAGCGGCTCGTCCCGCCGCCCGCCTCGGGCAGCGCCGCGGCGGAGCCGCGGAGCGAGGCCAGCAGCCCCTGCGTCGGCACGCCGTTCACGGCCGCGCCCGTGCTCGCCTGGTAGCCGCGGATCGCGGTGCGCGTGCGCGGGCCGACGATGCCGTCCGCCACGCCGACCGAATAGCCGAGGCTCCGCAGGAGGGTCTGCGCCTCGGCCACCTCCCCGGCGTTCAGCGCCGCGTCGGAGGCGACGGCCGGCGCCGGCGGATCGGCGGGGCCGAGCGACGCGCCGGGCGCCACGCAACCTGCGGTCAGCAGAACCGCGAGCGCGCCGAAGGCGGAGGGGATCGATCTGGACATGGCTCGGATTCTCCGCTTCTTCGCCGGACGAGCGGCAAGCCGACGTCCGGCCGCTCGATTTCCGCAGCGGAAGATCACCACATCACCGCGCCCGCTTCAACCGAGTCGGTCGTCTCCCGACGGCGCCGCGACCCCCGGCCGCGCCGGCGCCCGCGACATCAGCCCGCGAACGGCGCGCCGAGAGGCGAGGTCCTGAGCCCCGCGCGCAACCGCCGCCACGGCAGCGTCGCCGGATCCACCGCCATCGGCCCGGGCGCCGCGACCGTCAGGATCTCCGAGGCGATCGGCGCGAAATCCGCCCGGAAATGCACCGAGCTCTTCACGCCGAGCACCCGCTCCGCCTCCGGATGCACCCCGAGCGAGCGGAACATCTCCCGATCCGCCATCTGCGCCTTGGCCGAGACCACGACCACCCGAACCGGCCCCAGCGAGACCAGCGCCGAGGGCCCCATGTTCATCGTCTTGCCGCCGTAGAACGGTCCCTTGGCCGGAAACCGCCCGTCGGTCAGCCGCTCGATGCGCCACTCGGCCTCGAACGGCGCGTCCCCCGGCACGCCCGCCTGCCCTCCGAGCGGCCGGCGCAGCACCGCCCCCTCGCCCGCCGCGTGCGCCGCCGCCGCGAACTCCGGATCGTAGAGATTGCCGAGCGCGGAGGGCGCCCCCGCCGCCGCCAGCGCCCGGATCAGGCCCGTGGTGTTCGAATCCCCCCCCGCCCCGGGATTGTCCTGCGTGTCCGCGAGGATCACCGGACCGGCGCCGCCCTCGGACAGCCGCAGCGCCTCCGCGACCCCCGCCTCCGGCGTCCAGACCGTGCCGGCGAACTCGCCCTCCGCCGCCTCGATCTCGTCCATCAGCGCCCGCGCCGCGGCCTCGGCGCCCTCGCCGTAGGCGGTCACGCTCATGCCGCAGTCGGCGAAGTCGGCGGCCGGGAAGCCGAGGTTCCAGCTGATCGCGTCCAGCCCCGCGCCCAGCGCCGCGGCCCGCGCCATCAGCCGCCGCGCGGGGTCGAGGTCGGTGCACTGCCAGGCGATCGGCGTCAGGAACGGCGCCTGCAGGAACGCCTTCGCCGGGCGCCGGCCGCTCTCCATGATCCGCCCCAGCGCCTCGGCCGCGCGCCGCCCCGTCTCCGCCATGTCGACATGCGGATAGGTCCGGTAGCTCACCGTCACGTCGCTGAGGCGCACCATCTCCGCCGTGACGTTGGCGTGCGGGTCGAGGCTGACCGCCACCGGCACGTCCGGTCCGATCCGCGCGCGGAGGCGGCGCAGGATCTCGCCCTCGCCGTCGTCGAGGCTCTCGGTCACCATCGCTCCGTGCAGGTCCAGATAGACCCCGTCGAGCGGCCCCGCCGCGGCGACGGCGTCGATCAGCGCCCCCGCGATCCGCTCGAAGGCGTCGTCGGTGACGTGGGCGGAGGGCGAGGCGAAGCACCAGAGCGTCGGCACGACATCCCAGCCCCGCTCCGCCGCCACGCCCAGCGCGCCGGCCGTGCCGATGTTCACGCCCGTCAGGCGCTCCGCCAGCGCGGCCCCCTCGGTGAGCGAGCCGTAGCCCCCGCCGTGCTCGAAATCCGCGTAGGTCGCCTTGGAGGGCGCGAAGGTGTTGGTCTCGTGCAGGAAGCCGCCGATCGCGACGCGCATGGGGTGTCTCCGGGGTCAGGGTCGGGAAGGTCGGGGGTGGGGGACGGAATCGCGGCGCCCGCCGCCGGGCGCCCCCGGGGCGCGCGCCGCGCCCCGCCGGGCCGAGCGGGGGGTCGATCCCCCCCGAGGCCCGGGGCCCGCCCGAGGGCGCCGCGCGGCGTCACGCGCGCCGGTTCAGGCCGCACCAGCGCGCGACGAAAAGGGCGATGATCTCGGTGACGCGCTTCACGCTCTCGAGATCCACGCGCTCGTCGAAGCCGTGGATGTTCTCCGCCGTCGGGCCGAAGCAGAAGGCCGGGATGCCGTGATAAAGGCCGTAGAATCGGGTGTCGGTCAGCGCCGTCATCTTGCGCTCGGCCGGTCGCTCGCCGGCGCCGAACACCGTCTCGAAGGCCTCGCCGAAGGCCGCGAGGCCCGGCTCGGCGTCCTCGCCCAGCACGTAACCCTCGGCCTGGAAGCCGTTCCAGACCACGTCCGGCGGGTTGTTGCCGAGGAACGGGTGCGCCCGCGCCGCCTCGGCCACCGTCGCCAGGATCTCGCGCTTGGCGTCCTCGAGGTCCCAGCCCGGCAGCACGCCCATGCGGCAGTCGACGTCGCACCAGGCCGGCACGCTCGAGGCCCAGTCGCCGCCCTTGATCTTCCCGGCGTTGAAGTTGAGCGGATGGTCGACCTCGGCATAGACCGGATCGGCCGCGGCGCGCTCGTTCCAGCGCGCCTCCATCCCCTTCAGCGCCGCGATCACGTCGTAGGCGGCGAGGATCGCGTTGGAGCCCTCGCCCGCCGTCGCGACGTGGACGGGCCGCCCGCGCACCCTGAGCTTGAACCAGATCGCGCCGACCTGCGCGCGGTTGACGGTGAAGCCCGAGGGCTCCGGCAGCAGCGCCAGATCCGCCCGATAGCCGCGCTGCAGCGTCGAGAGCGCGCCGAGCCCCGTCGATTCCTCCTCGATCACCGACTGGAACAGCACCCGCGCCGCCGGCTCGAACCCCGCCTCGCGGATCGCGTCGAGCGCGAACAGCGCCGCGACGGTCCCGGCCTTCATGTCGCCGGCGCCGCGGCCGTGCATCCAGCCGTCCTTCACCATCGGCTCGTAGGGCGGGCTCGCCCACATCTCGACCGGCCCCTCCGGCACCACGTCGCAATGGCCCTGCAGGATCAGGCTGCGGCCCTTCGTCTCGGACGGGCGGAAGGCGCCGACGACGCTCCGCGCGCGGGAGAAGTCGCCCTCGATCGGGCCGTAGCCCGGCAGCGGCGCGAGGTCGGCGAGGTCGAGCTTCCAGTCGTCCACCTCGGCCCCGCGGGCGCGCAGCTGATCGGCCATGAAGTCCTGCGCCGGGCCCTCCTCGAAGCGGCGCGAGGGGATTCGCACGAACTCCGCCAAGGTCCGCGTCTGCGCCTCGAAGCGGGCCTCGACCGCCTCGCGGATCGCCGTCGTCGCTGACGCCTCGATGGGCAGTCCGTTCATTGCGCGCCTCCCGCTTGGTCACATGCGGGACGGCGCCCGTCGCGGCGGCGCCGATCCCGGCCGAGAGATTGACAACTTGTCCGGAGCCTTCGCAAGGTCGGGGTGTGCGGCCATCGCAACGGCGCGGTCGAGAGCGTCGCCGCCGCAGGAAAACCGACAGGAGAGATCCATGGACGCCACAGCGAATCACATCCGCGCGCGCCGGACGGGCGTGCTCGGTCGGGCGCTGACGGGGGTCGCGGCCCTCGCGCTGCTCGCCGCCGCCGCTCCGGCCGAAGCGCAGACGATCCGGGCGGTGAAGCACTCCGCGCTGCGCGTGCTCGACCCGATCATCACCACCGCCTACATGAGCCGCAACCACGGCTACATGATCTTCGACACGCTCGTCGCGCTCGACGAGGACTTCAACGTCCGGCCGCAGATGGCCGAATCGTGGGAGGTGTCGGAGGACGGCACCGTCTACCGGATCACGCTGCGCGACGGGCTGATGTTCCACGACGGCGAGCCGGTGCGCCCCGCCGACGTCATCGCCTCGATCCAGCGCTGGGGCGAGCGCGACGCCATGGGCCAGAAGCTCATGGACTTCGTGGACACGATGGAGGCCGACGGCGACAAGGTCGTCGTCATCAACCTCAAGGAGCCCTACGGCCTGGTGATGGACAGCCTCGCCAAGCCGAGCTCCAACGTCCCCTTCATCATGCCCGCGCGCCTGGCCGAGACCCCCTCGACCGAGCCGATCCCCGAGCAGATCGGCTCCGGCCCCTACGTCTTCGTCGGCGAGGAGTTCCAGCCCGGCGTCGTGACCGTCTACGAGAAGTTCGAGGACTACGTCCCGCGCGACGAGCCCCCCTCCTGGGGCGCCGGCGGCAAGGTGGTGAAGGTCGACCGCGTCGAGTGGGTGGTGATGCCCGACGACCAGACCACGCTCAACGCGCTCCTCTCGGGCGAGATCGACTACTGGGAGAGCCCGCCGGCCGACCTGCTGCCGATCCTCGAGGGCAACGGCGAGCTCGCGGTCAAGAACCTCAACGCGCTCGGCTACCAGACCATCGCGCGGCCGAACTTCCTCAACGCGCCGTTCGACGACCCGCAGATCCGCCGCGCGGCGATGCTGTCGATGGATCAGCAGGACACGCTGGACGCCCTCGTGGGCAACCCCGACCTCTACCAGAAGTGCGGCGCGATGTTCGTCTGCGGCACGCCGCTCGCCACCGACGTCGGCTCCGAGCACGTCGTCGAGGGCACCGGCATGGACGAGGCGAAGCGGCTCCTCGCCGAATCCGACTACGACGGCACGCCGATCGTGATCATGCACCCGACCGACGTGGGCACGCTGCGCACCCAGCCCGTCGTCGGCGCCCAGGCGCTGCGCGACGCCGGCTTCACCGTCGACCTGCAGGCGATGGACTGGCAGACCCTGGTCGGGCGCCGCGCCTCCCAGGCGCCGATCGACGAGGGCGGCTGGCACATGTTCTTCACCAACTGGGTGGGCGCCGACGTGTTCAACCCGCTGGTCAACAACATGGTCAACGGCAAGGGCCCGGACGGCGGCTGGTTCGGCTGGCCCACCGTGCCTGAGGTCGAGAAGCTGCGCGACGACTACGCTCGCGCCGCCAGCGTCGACGAGCAGAAGAAGATCGCCGAGGAGATCCAGCGCATCGCCTACGACGAGGTGATGTACGTCCCGCTCGGCCAGTACTTCGTGAAGACCGCCTGGCGGAACGAGCTCGACGGCGTGCTGGACGGCCCGGCGCCGTTCTTCTGGAACATCGCCAAGGAGTGAGCCGACGCGTCCCGGCCGGCCCCGCGCGGGCCGGCCGGGGCCGAGACCCCGCCGCCGCGCCCGGCCCCCGGACGCGGCGGCGCCGACCCGAGGGCCGCCCGCCGCGCCGCCGCGCCGGATCCGCCCGCTTCGGAACCCCCCGCCGAGGGCCGCCATGATCGCCTACATCGCCCAGCGCATCCTCGCCGCGATCCCCGTGATGGGATTCGTCGCGCTGTTCGTCTTCCTCCTGCTGCGCCTGACCCCGGGCGACCCCGCCGCGATCATCGCCGGCGACACGGCCACGCCCGAGCAGCTCGAGCAGATCCGCGAGCGCCTCGGCCTGAACGACCCTCTGCACATCCAGTTCCTCTCCTGGCTCGGCGATCTCCTCCGCGGCGACTTCGGCGTCTCCGTGCTCTCCGGCAAACCGGTGCTCGAGATGATCGCCGGGCGGATGGAGCCGACGATCTCGCTCGCGCTCACCACCATCACCCTCTCGGTGATCATCGCCGTCCCGCTCGGCGTGATCGCCGCCTGGAAGCACGGCACGCTGATCGACCGCTTCGTGATGGCGCTCTCGGTGCTCGGCTTCTCGGTGCCGGTGTTCGTGATCGGCTACGTGATGATCTCGCTCTTCGCGATGGAGCTGCAATGGCTCCCGGTGCAGGGCTTCCGCCCCATCGGCGAGGGGCTGGGCCCGTTCCTCGCGCGCATCGCCCTGCCGACCTTCACGCTGACCCTGCTCTACATCGCGCTCATCGCGCGCATCACCCGAACCTCGATGCTCGAGATCCTGGGCGAGGACTACGTCCGCACCGCCCGCGCCAAGGGCCTCTCGGAATGGCGGGTGCTGATGGCGCACGCCCTCCGCAACTGCTCGGTCCCGATCATCACCATCATCGGCATCGGCATCGCGCTGCTGATCTCCGGCGTCGTGGTGACCGAGAGCGTGTTCAACCTGCCGGGGCTCGGCCGCCTCACCGTCGACGCGGTGCTGGCGCGCGACTACCCGGTGATCCAGGCGGTGATCCTGCTGGCCTCGCTGATCTACGTCGTGATCAACCTGCTGATCGACATCGCCTACGTCCTCCTGGACCCGAGGATCCGCTACCAATGACCGACGTCGCCCCCTCGGCCCCCGCGCGTCCGGCCGCCTTCGGCAAGACGCGGGAGATCTTCCTCTCCAGTCCCGTCGTCACGGTCGCCTCGCTCCTGATGCTGGTGATCGTGCTCGCGGCGATCTTCGCGCCCTGGCTGACCCCGCACGACCCGACGCGCCTCTCGCCGGGCGAGCGGCTGAAGCCGCCGAGCGACGTGTTCTGGCTCGGCACCGACGCCTTCGGGCGCGACCTCTTCAGCCGCATCGTGCAGGGCGGGCGCATCTCGCTCATCATCGGCGTCGGCGCCGCGGTGTTCGCCACCTTCGCCGGGCTGGCGCTCGGCCTCGTGGCGGGCTTCATCCGCTCGCTCGACGCGATCATCATGCGCATCGTCGACGGCCTCATGGCGATCCCGAACATCCTGCTCGCCATCGCCATCGTGGCGCTCTCGGGCGCCTCGCTCTGGACCGTGCTGGTCGCGATCACGATCCCGGAGATCCCGCGCGTGGTGCGCCTCGTGCGCTCGGTCGTGCTCTCGGCGCGCGAGGAGCCCTACGTGGAGGCGGCGATCGCCGCCGGCTCCTCCACCTGGCGCATCCTCGGGCGGCACCTGCTGCCGAACACCGTCGCGCCGCTGATCGTGCAGGGCACCTACATCTGCGCCTCGGCGATCCTGATCGAGGCGATCCTCAGCTTCCTCGGCGCCGGCATCTCGCCCGAGACGCCGACCTGGGGCAACATCATGGCGGAGGGGCGGATCTACTTCCAGATCAACCCGGGCATCGTGCTCTGGCCCGGTCTCGTCGTCTCCATCGCCATCCTCTCCATCAACCTCGTGGGCGACGCCGTGCGCGACGCGCTCGACCCGCGGATGGCCAAGCGGGGGATCGACCGGTGAGCGACCTTCTCAAGATCGAGGGCCTGCGCATCGCGCTCGAAGGCGGCGGCCCGGAAGTGGTGAGGGGCGTCGACCTCGCGATCCGCGAAGGCGAGACGATGTGCCTCGTCGGCGAGTCCGGCTCCGGCAAGTCGCTCTCGGCGCTGGCCACGATGGGCCTCCTGCCCCGCAACCTCGAGATCCGCGGCGGCTCGATCCGGCTCGAGGGGGAGGAGATGCTGACCGCCTCCACCCGCCGGATGCGCGCGCTCCGCGCCACCGCCATGTCGATGATCTTCCAGGAGCCGATGACGGCCCTGAACCCGGTCGCCCGCGTCGGCGCCCAGATCGACGAGGTGCTGAAGGCGCACACCGACATGGATCCCGGCGCCCGGCGCGACCGCACCCTCGCGATGATGGACGCGGTGCACCTGCCGGACCCGGAGCGGCTGTTCTCCAGCTTCCCGCACCAGATCTCCGGCGGCCAGCGCCAGCGCATCATGATCGCGATGGCGCTGATCCTGCGCCCGCGCCTGCTGATCGCGGACGAGCCGACCACCGCGCTCGACGTGACCACGCAGAAGCAGATCCTCGGCCTGATCCGCGAGCTGCGCGAGGAACAGGGCACCGCCGTCCTCTTCATCACCCACGACATGGGCGTGGTGGCCGAGATCGCGGACGACGTGACCGTCCTCAAGCTCGGCGAGGTGATGGAGACGCAGCCGGTCGAGCAGCTCCTGCGCCGGCCGCGCACCGAATACGCGCGCCAGCTGCTCGCCTCGGTGCCGAACGCCATCCCCCGCCCGCCCCGCCCGGCGACGGACGCCTCGACCGTCCTCGCGGTGCAGGATCTGCGCAAGGTCTACACCTCCTCCACCCTCTTCGGGCGCAAGCGCGAGAACACCGCGGCGAAGGACGTGACCTTCGACCTGAAGCGCGGCCGCACCCTCGGCATCGTCGGGGAGTCGGGCTCCGGCAAGTCCACGGTGGCGCGCTGCATCGTGCGCCTGATCGACCCGACCTCGGGCTCGATCCGCATCGCGGGCTCGGAGATCGCGACGCTGAGCCAGTCGGCGGTGAAGCCGCACCGCAGGCGCGTGCAGATCGTGTTCCAGGACCCGATGCGCTCGCTCAACCCGCGCCTCGAGGTGGGCGAGAGCATCATCGAGGGGCCGACCAACTTCGGCACGCCCAAGGCCGAGGCGATGGAGCGCGCCAAGGAGCTGCTGGAGCTCGTCGGCCTGCCCCGCTCGGCGGTGGACCGCTTCCCGCACCAGTTCTCCGGCGGCCAGCGCCAGCGCATCGCCATCGCCCGCGCCCTCGCGATGGACCCGGATCTTCTGGTGGCGGACGAGGCCGTCTCGGCCCTCGACGTCTCGGTGCAGGCGCAGGTGCTGG
>Ga0102943_1001116_pt1 | contig 16994 bp, 17 predicted proteins | sample SalPonC_black_MG_FD_78174 | JGI IMG/M metagenome (GOLD analysis project Ga0102943, IMG submission 78174) | Salt pond soil microbial communities from South San Francisco under conditions of wetland restoration - Salt Pond MetaG... | ecosystem: Environmental > Aquatic > Marine > Intertidal zone >...
GATCTCTTCTGAAATCAATAAAATATTTCCTGAAAGTAATGTGATTATTACGGGAACGACAATCCAGAATGCAGACTTGACGGATAAAATTGTTTATTCACTTGCCTGGAGTATCATTCTTGCACTCGTTGTAATTACTGCAATTATGGTTTATATGTTCAAAAATCTCCGTTTGATTATCATTGCACTTGTCCCGAATGTTATTCCGCTTCTAATGGTGGGCGGTTTGATGGGTTATTTAAACCTTGACATAAAACCCTCTACAGCCGTTATCTTCACGATAGCACTGGGTATTGCCGTGGATGATAGTATCCACTACCTGGCACGCTTCAGAGTTGAAAATATGCGCAGCGGAGCATTTCTACCCTCTCTTGCCACAACAACCATACGCACCGGACGTGCGATCATTATAACGAGCTTAATACTCGTAGCGGGTTTTGGTACACTCATCACAAGTGCATTTACATCCACCACGTTGATGGGAGCTTTGGTGTGTATGACTATTCTATCCGCACTCTTTGCAGACCTATTCCTTCTGCCGGCTCTTTTTTACTGGTTGAAACCAAAAATCAATCTCAAAAAGAGTTCTCAATAATCTCTACGATTTGAGAATGAATAACATCTGGGGATAAAGTGGCATCAATAGAATGAATTCGGCTTTCTTTTTTGGCAAGTAGATCGTATCCCTTACTAACTTCCCTAAAAAATTCAGGCCCAGAGTTTTCCATTCGGTCTTTCAGGTTACCATCCGTCCTTTTTTCAGCTTCTTCGGGTGAAATTTTAAGATAAAACGTGATATCCGGAGTAGTATGGTGAGTTGCCAAATCATTCAATGTACGAATGCTACTCAGATCTGCTGATTTACGACCATATCCCTGGTAGGCGGTTGTTGAATCAAAGAACCTATCTAAGATTACTACTTTGTTTTCATTTAATAGCGGGCGAATTTTTTCCTGGATAAGCTGAGATCTGGCAGCTGAGAAAAGTAACAACTCGGTAACCGGATGCATCTCATCCGTCTCATGTAAAAGAAGTGAGCGAATTCTTTCAGATATTTCAGTCCCCCCGGGCTCACGAAAAATTGAGTAAGTTATCGACTTATTCTCGAAATATTTTTTTAGGAGGTCAATCTGAGTTGATTTGCCACAACCGTCAATACCTTCAAACGATATCAGCACAATAGAAAATTAGAAAGAGTTAAAATCATCCATTTCATAAACAGGCTCTTTTGGCATTACAACAGCCAGTGCAATATAAACTAAAATAAAAGAACCCCAGCCCAATATTATTGCTGCTACAAACAAAAGTCGAAGCAATGTAGAACTGATACCTAAATGCTTTGCAAGACCGCCACAAACGCCGGCAATTTTTTTATCCGTCCGAGATTTCATCAGTCGATTTGAAACACCGACTTTAAATTTATCGAACTTGCTGGTTTCAGATTTCTTCTGTTTTGCTCTGCTCTTACTTTCTTGCTCTGTATATAAAAATTTATCCAGCTTGTCGTAAGTTTCTTTTACTTTTTCCTGTTCTTCCTTCTCCTCAATTTTTTCTGATTTACTTCTGGAGAACATGCCAATCACTATGAGCGCTAAGATTGCACCACCTACATAGGGAGCTGCCTGCATTACAGTCCCAATCAACGGAATGGAGCTCAAACCCAATACCTGTGTACTTACAAGATTTCCAACAAATGTAGCTGAAGTAAGAACTAAAACAAGTCCGGCAATAGTTGAGAAATTCCAGATACTTTTTTTGGGTTTTTTCTCCTTTTCCTCAAGAAAATCATTGAGAGTTGAGTGCAGTTCCTGGTCCGTAATATTTAACGTTTTTTCCATCTGATTTGGCATTGCAGCGATATTATATTTTTGATTGTCTTATTATGCTACGAATCACCAAAGATTCAGTTTCGATCAATTATTCAATTTTCCTGGATTCGGTTATCAAGATATCCAGAGGTATATCATACTCCTGAACCGGCAATTTACCATCAAAAAATTGGCAATCAAATAATAGACCGACTTTCAAAGCAGAACAATTTTCCAAGAAACGATCATAATAGCCTGCTCCATATCCGATTCGGTTTTTAAAACGATCCCCGGCTACCATTGGTACCACCACCAGGTCTAATTCATTTACAGAAACGGGATCACTGTTATCTAAGGCCGGCTCGTGAATACCCATATTGTTTTCCTTCAGATCATCAAGGGAATCAATATGTATATGCTTCAGCTTGCCCTCCCCAACCATTTTTGGAACAACAACCTTTTTTCCTGTTTCTAAGCATCTCTTAATAAACTTAATAGTATCTACTTCCCGGTTTTTCTTGATTGATACGTAACTGTGTATCACTGTAGCTTCTTTGAACCGGGTTAGCTGAGTGAGTTTTTTAACAATATTTTTGCTTTTAAGCTCTGCTTTTTCCTCAGAAAGACTTTTCCGTTTATCTAAATAATTACGACGCAACTCTTCTTTTCGAATTGAATCTTCAACCATTACAAACGAATTACTTTATGAGTGTTTGGCTGCTGATCTTTAAGCTTCTCTAAAAGTTCATCCCAGATGCTTAATCCATATTTATTCATGAAGTATATGAATGCTACTTCTCGTTCCTGTAAGTTGTTGTTGGGAAATAAATTAGCTTTAATCTTTCGAATTCTATTTAACTGAGTCTTTTCCTGGTCCTTAACGGATCGATAAACTTTTCCTTTTAATTTATCGAGTTCAGTGAAGAATGTTGCTTTTGCCTTTTCGGATGTACCTTCTAATGTTGGGTCAATCTCCTTAATTTGCTCAGTCGGTTCTTCGCTTATTTCGTCTATCCCTGCTTTCCACGGATCGAAAATGGCTTCAATATCAGGAGAATCGGATTGCTCAATAAACTGAGATTCTAAATCCTCAATCCGATCGTTATAGGCAGAAAAATGAAATGGAAGTATTTCAAATATTCGATCAATACCGGATTCCATCAGGGTCATACTGAATCTGGGCATGATAACGGGCATCGTTTGCTTGAAATCCTCAAAAAAGGTCTTCATTTGAGCATGATAGGAGATCTCACCCGGACCGGCGATGTAAGCTATCACTGGTAATAATGCATTCTGCATAACAGGACGTAAAAATACATTTGGTGAGAATCTCTCAGGCTGATCTTTAATTTCATCAATAAGTTCGCTTGAACTCCAGCTTCTTTCATTACTATCCGTAATCCAATGTTCATCTTCGTAAGATAATTTCTTACGATTTCTCCGATCATCAATCCAAAAAATATTAGATGGTTGGAGATGCACTTGTCCATGATATCCAACGGAAATCAGTTCGTCAGTCTTTGTCTGAAGGGATTCAAATTGTTTAGAAACGTCCCCAACAGATTTTGTTAAAATTGGTGAGAGATGTTTTTTGACCTCATCGTCAGCCGAACCGGCTAGAATTAAACCATAATCCTCAAAAAGCTCCAAAACAAGTGAACCGAATGCTTTGCCAATCGTATTTCCGGTTTTGTAATAACTGTCCAGTTTCCTCCAAAGACGATCGGTAAAATCAGTATCAAACTGACTTTCGATGACCTCCTGTTTAAAGGCCTTAAAGTTTGAATTCAATTCAATTTCAGAAACTCTTTTATCGATTTCTGATTTTTTTGGAAGCGATACTTTTTTGTGATCATCCTTTTGAGGAAATCCAAGAGTTGAAATTTCTTCATAGTCATGGTCTTCATCAGCCAGCCAGAAAATAGGTATACAAGGACGGTTGTACTCTTCCTCCCATTTTTTTGCGTAATGAATTGCTGATATAATCTTATAAATGGTAAAAAGAGGTCCACCATAGAGTGTCAGCTGTTGGCCTGTTACTACAGCTACGGTCTTTTCATCAGCAATCTTTTCTATGGATTGGAGTGTTTTCTTCCCCGCTCCAAACTTAATGTTGAAGTTTTTTAGTAGAGAAACAGTTTTTTCTCTGTTTGCTTTAAACTGAAATGAATCAAAGGCTTTATTGATATCCTCCTCAGAGAAAGGGTTAGTTTGAAAAAAGGGAGCTAATTTTTGAGGGTTTTTTACGTAATCTTGAAATAATTTGTTAAATGGCAGATTTAGAAACGATAGTTCTGATATGTCCACTTTATCCTTTTAATTTTTTTATTTGATCGCGAATCTTAGCAGCTTTTTCATAATTTTCGGTCTCAATAGCTGTTTGAAGCTCATTTTCCAACTTTTCAAGCTGTGTAAGCTCTCTCTCTGCTTCTTGTGGTTTGGCTATTGATCCCTTTTTGCCTTCAGAAGTATCATCAGTTTCTATTCCTGCCTCATCCAAAACCTTTTGTTCAACGTAGATTGGAGCACCAAATCGAATAGCAAGCGCAATAGCATCACTGGGTCGCGCATCGAGTTGTACATCATTATCATCTCTGTTGTAGTGAATCTGAGCGTAAAATGTGCCTTCACTCAAGTCATTAATCACAACTTTCTGTACATCAGAATTAAAACTGAGCACCAGGTTTTTCAAAAGATCGTGCGTCATGGGCCTTGGCGGTTTAATACTCTCTAACTCCAGCGCAATAGCCTGCGCTTCAAATGTGCCAATAATTATAGGAAGTCGTTTATTTCCTTCAGACTCAGATAAAATCAGTGCATATGCACCGCCGCTACTGGGACTTGTGGAAAGCCCCAATATTTCCATTTTAATAATTTGCAATGTTATTCTCCTTTTCTTTCTGGAAACTTACCTATGGCATTAAATTTAACTATTTTTATACCTCTTAAACAGTCAGCAAACTTAAAGAGTTTATCTGAAATCAAAAACGTTAATTTAACCCGATAAACTTCAGTTTATTTTGCATAAAAACTGTTTACTACTATATACTAGAATTTTAATCTGCATAAAAATAAGCAACCTTGGTTTTAAAAATTCACGAAGAACGAAATCCTCGAACGGGAAATCAAATGACGGTAATCTCCAATATCAAACATAACCCACAGGTTATCGAGAAGTTGGCAAAGAAACTTAAAAGTTCCTGTGGTGCCGGCGGACACATTGAAGGTAAAACGATAACAATACAGGGTTCACATACAAAAAAGGTTGAAAAAATACTCAAGAAAGAGGGATTTGATACTGATGTAAAGTAACTTTCCCCCTGTGAATATCGTTTGATAAAAAGTGTATTTCAATTTCAATCAAACACGGATTGTATATTCGTATAATTGACAGAGTCTAAGAATTGAAGCAAAAAATCGATGTATTCATCAATTAGGGTAACGGGTTTCTTACTACTTATTTTTCTTTTTTTAACAGCTACGGTTGATGCTAAGGACCTCAACTCCCGACAAATTGAGTCGCAAGAGAGAGACTCATTGAGAGTGGGACTTGTTTTAAGTGGTGGCGGTGCTCTTGGGATTGCACATATTGGAGTAATCCAGGCGATTGAAGAGGCAGGGATACGCATCGACTACATTACAGGTACAAGTATGGGAAGTTTGATTGGCGGATTATATGCCATTGGGTATACAAGTGATCAGCTTGTGGAGATTGTGAAATCTAATAACTTCACTGAGCTTTTTACTGAGAAAGTTAACCGGCGTTTTATATCCAACTATGAAAAAATTTATGACGACCGAACAATAGCTACATTCCCAATTAATGAGAAAAGAATTGATCTGCCAATAGGCATTATTTCCGGTCAGAATGTGTATACTTTTCTCTCGCGACTGACCCAAAATGTACATGGTGTAGAACAATTTGATGACTTTGACATCCCATTTGCTGCTATAGCTACAAATCTTGAAACCGGTGAGGCCAAGGTATTCCGTTCGGGTTATTTACCAGATGCTCTTCGTGCAAGTATCTCAATACCATCCATATTTAGTCCACATGAAATAGATGGCAAATTGTATGTAGATGGAGGACTAATTCGAAATCTTCCTGTAGAAGATGCTGTAGAGATGGGAGCTGATTATACCATCGCTGTAGATGTAAGTTCACCTCTGATGGAAAAAGATAGTCTGAATACAATCACCAAGGTACTGAACCAAAGCCTTTTATTTAGAATTCATGATTATGCTGATATTCAGCGTCAAATGGCAGATTATGTAGTAAAAGTTGATGAACTCGAACCCTACTCAGCTGCCGACTTTGATTTGACCGAGAAGTTCCTGGAGATCGGTCAAAAAGCGGGTCAAAAGCATTTAGAGGATTTTAAACAGATAGCATCAAAACAAAAGTCAGCCCCTACTAAACGAAACGGTATAGAAAATACCGGTAAATTTCCTATTAGCAATGTAGAGATTAGAGGGAATTCATTATATGATGATGCCTTTATATTAAATCAACTTGATTTTATACCCCAAAGTACACTGGAAGTTAATACCATTGAGGAGCGAGTATCCAAGCTATACAGCTCACAATATATTGATAATGTAACTTACCGGTTACTTCCGGGGCCGAATGATTACTACACTCTTCAGATCAATGTAGAAGAAAATGAAACCGATGATTTTAATGTAGGCCTTCGGTATGAAACTGGATCCCAGGCATCTGTTTTGTTTGAAGGAAATTTTCAGAATTTATTACACAATGGGTCACTAAGCCGGGCTGAAATTCGTCTTGGTGATCGAATAAATATGCAAACAGATCACATTTATTATGGAGCATTGGGTTCCAGCCTTGGATTGATGACAAGCCTTGAGTATAACTCTGAGAATGTTGATTGGTTTTTTCCGGACAGAAGAGCCGCTCAATTTAAAGATGAACTATTCAGAGTTGAGCTTTCAGGTGGGAATTATTTCAGTATCCAGAATCTCATATCGGTCGGTATCCGAAGAGATTTGAACCGCCATTCAAATCGAATAAACTACAACGGTGTAGAACCCAGTGATCAAAATTATCACTCCGTTTTTCTCCGATTTATTCGAGATAAACTGAACAGGAATGCCTACCCTACATCGGGCCGTAAACTTGTTATTGAAGGATACTACAGCCATGATGTGATTATGAGCGAGCTCGATTTTACATCATCTGATCTATTTTATGAGGGTTACTATACATTGACAGACGAGATCTCTATTACAAACACTCTTTGGTTGGGGTATACAACGGGAAGAGATTTGCCCTGGGAGTATTGGAAATCTCCGAATCGATATGAGCCAATATATAAATTTATTCGGTTTGGCGGCCTTGAACCATATGAAATATCGTCAAGAAATGTACAGATGGGGTCACTGGGTATACAGGTTGAACCATTTTATCATCGGTTTGTGAATTTAAACTTATATATTGGAAGATTTCAGGATAACTGGAGTTTTAATTTCCCATCGAATGAGTTTGAACACGGTATCTCGCTTTCATTTGGTGCGTTAACAATTGTAGGCCCGGCAAAAGTTATACTTTCAACAGGTAGCTTGGATAAATTTAGAGCAGAACTTCAAATAGGATATCAATTTTGAGCAGCGAAGAGTATATAAAAAATCAGATTGAAACCATTAAAAAAGAGCTGGAAGATGAACCTAAAAATCATTCTCTTTTAAACGATTTGGGAGTGGGTTACTACCTGATTGGAGAATATGAGGAAGCAGTACACCATTTGAAATCTGCTATTGAGATCGAACCCGAGAATGCAACTTATCTATTTAACCTTGCAAACACCTTTTCCGAGCTCGAAGAGTTTGCAATGGCCCAAAAATTCTACCTGGATGCATTAGAACTTATACCCGATCATATTCCATCGCTTACAAACCTTGCTGATTGCTATGAGGCATCCGGAGAGAATGAAAAAGCCGAAGAATTATTTGAATATGTTACAAAATTGGCACCTGAGAATGCACTGGCTTTTTTTAACCTTGGGAACTTTCAATTGCGCCAGAATCAACACATTAAAGCTGTAAAAAATTATGAGAGAGCTATTCAGCTTGAATCAAGTTTTGTTGACGCCTACTACAATATTGCCTGGGTTCTTACCGAAGTAAAAGCTTTTGAGGATGCTCTGCCCTATGCGGAAAAAGGATTAGAGATAGATCCGAATCACGATGACTTACAAGAAATTCTTGGTAAGATCCTTGAGAACATCGGGTAGAGATATCTGAGGATGTTTTTCCAGCCAGCTTTTATTTCTTTGGACCTCTTCTCTTTGCAACTCTATAGCAAATGCAGCAGCCATTTTTTGATCAAAACGGTTACTGGCTTTTATTTTGGGGAGATTTTGTAACCGCTCAGTTATCGATGAATAATCATCAAGAGTTTCACTGTAGTCCTCAGATTCCAAATTTGAACCATTGGATTTCTTTTTACGAGAGTCAAAATCAGATAATCGATCTATGTTTGAAGCCATAACACGGAGTATGGTTTGTTAATGTTACATTCATCCATACTCCGTGAATTGAAAATTGTTTCCGGCTAAACCTTTTCCAATTTTCTAGAATGTTTCTGGCCCGACATAATCTCCAATTAATTCTTGAAGTTGAGAGCGGGCGCGGTTTATTCTTGATTTTACAGTACCCATGGCCGCTCCGGTGATTTCAGAGATCTCCTCATAAGTTAATTGTTGTATATCCCTCAGCACGATTACTTCTTTGAAGTTATCATTTAACTTATCCAGTGCTTTTTCAAGTTCACCCACCGAATTTTTTAAATGAAGTTCATCATCCTGAAGAATATTAGCATCCGTAATTTCCATTTCACGATCGTCCGGATCAGTCTCGTCGGCATGAATGGAGATCAATGTCATCCTTTTCTTTTTCTTGTACATGCTCTTCGCCAGGTTTAAAGCGATGGTATACATCCATGTAGAGAGTTTTGCAATTCGTTGATAGGAGTGTCTGCTTCGATAGACTCTTAAAAATGTTTCCTGTACAAGGTCTTCGCAATCTTCATGGTTGTGAGTATATCGATACAGAAAATTATGGAGTCTGTCTTTGTACCTGTGAACAATGATGTCGAATGCCTGAACTACACCATCTTGAAGCTGCTCCATAACGTCTTCATCGTTCATATTTTGCAGCTTTGCTACTGTTGCACCGTCCATAATATTTACCTCCGAAATCTTAGTTGCAATTTCTCGCAACACCGACTCGGAAATATCAGCCGGTGATGCGCTTAATCAGCAGGAGAAATATTGAAGGGGTATCCAGCGTGCTAAAACCCTTTGCTGCGCTATCTGCATCCAGCAAGGCTTCAAAAATATATGGTATCTCTGCAAGCTTGAAATTTGAGGCTTCCTGGTATTGAATATTAAAAATGTAATTGCTTCGAATATTCAATTGATCCTGAACCTGTTGTTTGTTCAAGCCTTTTTCTGTCAAACGACAAATTTGCCAGATATTTCCAAACACACTGTAAAAGAACCCCACGGTCTTAATTATTTCGCCCGTGCTGTTATTGGTATTAAGCAACATCTGTTCCGCAATTTTGAGGGCTTGATGCAAATCTCTCTTAATCACCGCATTTTTAAGCTCTATGACGTCATAATCGCGATATGACTGTGTTATTTTTTTTACGTGTTCAACTTTAACTTTCTCAGAAGTGTCCACAAAAGTACACAGTTTATCTATTTCTGAGGACAGTAGTTTCAAATTTGGACCTACAAGTTGAGCCAAGACCTGGGCTGCTTCCGGGTTAATCTGACGTTTATGAGAGTGACGGGTCCAGTCAATAATCCAATCGGGAAGATTTCTTTCGTCAATTTTTTCAAACTCATGAATCTCAAAAAGATCTGTCTTTTTATTCTTTTCTTTGAGTGTTTTTCCTGGCTCTCTGCCCCGATGAGGAAATTTTGTGTCTATCAAACAAAGAATTGTAGTGGGATTGGGATTTTTAAAATATCCCGTAAACTCTCTGATCCCCTCTCCTTCTGAATTCTCGTCGAGCTTCATGAAGTCCCTGACAATGACAATACGTTTTTCAGCCATCATGGGATAACTGCTTGCAATATTTAATACATCGGCCGGATTCGATTCGTTGCCATAGATCAAATCAAAATTAAAATCTTTCTGCTCTTCAGGAATCAATTTTTCAATTTCGTCCTGCAGCATATCAATTAGAAAAGATTCCTCACCATAGAGATAATACACAGGTTTAATAGAATCTCTTTTTCTGAGTGAATTAAACAGGGTGCGAAATGTAGCTAAGCTTGTATTCCTGGCCAAAGGTAGGTGGGTTTAAAGTTTAAAGTTCAAGGTTTAAAGAGATCCTTAAACCTTGAACATATAAACCTTATACATTTAAAAAAGATATTTTAAAATTAAGTCTGAGCTTACTCTGCGTTAGCGACTCCCATAGCGTAATTAATACCGCCAAGGATATGTTGCAGATATTCCTCTTCAGAAAAAGATTCTGAAGTATGGCCAAGACCTGTATAGAATGCACGTCCGCCGTCATATTCGTGATACCAGGAAATTGGGTGGTCGCCCGGGTGTTCACTTCCTTCATAGCTGTCCGTATCTAATTCGAGGAGTGTATTAGTGCCTTCATTGAAATACTTGTAGTTATACCATTCGTCTGCACGGTTCCATTCATTTGGAAGATGTTCGGTAGCAGGATGATCACCATCAACCAAAATTACAGTTGCATCACGAACGTTTGGATCACTTGGATGGCTATTGAACCAGCCTCCTACTAAATCGCCATACCAGGGCCATTCATATTCGGTGTCTGCCGCTGCGTGCATACCAACAAATCCACCACCGTTTTGAATGTAGTTTTCAAACGCAATCTGCTCCGGTTCATCCAAAACATCCAAAGTGGTGTTCAAAAATATAACGGCATCGTATTTTGCCAGATTTTCCTCAGAAAAGCTGTAAGGGTCTTCTGTCCATGTAACAGTGAAACCATTTTCCCGCCCTAATTCTTTAATAGCCAAAGCACCCGGTTCAATCGATGCATGCCTCCAGCCTTCGGTTCTTGTAAATAGAAGAACCGAGTTCTCAGGTTCCATATTCTCATTTTGAGCACATGAAAGTGAAGAAATGAGTAAAGTTGCCAATAATGATAAAGTGATAATTCGAGCCATGTTCCAAAAGTTTATGTGTTAAATGATGATGGTTTAAACTGTAAGTTTTTTTAATGATGTGCCACTTTTTTTTGCAACCAATTTATTGTATCAATTTGATCCGGTTTCCACCAGACCGGAGGAGCCTGAGCCTGTGATAACGGTTCAATATGATAGCCCTCAACCTTTTCTCCAATATAACTTGATGTTGAATAAACTGATTGCAAACCATCGGCATATTTGGAGACCAGGTTTGAAAGAGTATCAAAATCACCCTTTACCCAGTAGAGTAAAAATTTTTCTGTGGGATGGGAGAGTTTTTCTTCGATCAAAAAATCATTCAGCCAAGCCTGCGGGATTTCGAGTGCCTTGTTGTAGGCATACCTGTAAAATAAAGACTCATCTGGTTTTTGATGCTGAGGATTCTTTAACCAAAAAGATTCTACGTAATCCGTAAATCCACATTTTTCTGAGTCCAGATGATAGGGAGCCACTACAATAGCTACAGACCTGCATCCGGTTCCTCCATAACGAAAAACAGCTTCCGTTAAATCTTCCATCGTTTGAGTGTCGTTGTCCTCAATAAGTGCAATTGAAAAATGAGCCGTTCGCATCAAGGTTGGTGTCTGACTATCAATCATGTTTAATGAGCGTAAAGATGATTTCACCTCTTTCGCTGATGATTGTGAGCCGGCAAAAAGAACAGCATTCATCGGGTTTCCGGAAAATGTACTAAGATCTGTACTCCACTGATCCTCGTTGACCAGATTAAATTCAACAAACTTTTTAATGAGTGTTGGCAACAGGAATGGGTCTTTATTTGAAATTTTTCCTATATAATCTCCCCCAACCAAGATTGAAGCTAAAAGATCCTGGAGACCGACTAGAGGTAAGTTCCCTGCATGAAGACATAAGATATTACTATGTTTCAGGGAATTGAACTCCAGCCCGGACCGCTCAGCCCAAATTTCCAGGTTCTTTTTTTGAAGCGTTGATTTCAGAACCAGAATCTGATGTTTGATATCCTGGAAACTAAACAAACCTTCTTCTACGGTTCGATCGATTGCTCTTTTAAGATCAGTATTATCCGGTTGAAGCCATTCATCAATCGCTTTTGATACAGTTTCGATATGTATTCGCAGGTCACTCATAATCGATCAAAAAATTGCAACCCCGAAGATCATCTGGATTCCACCTGCCGAGCACTTTAAATTGTCCATTTTTATTCATAACTCCCCTGTCGTCTGTAAGAATGAATGAACATGAATGGATATTACCCAAATCAATGATTCCAATTTTTCCCTCCTTACCAGGTTCGCATATTCTGGATGGATTTTTCGGATCACGGATACTCACCTGGACCCAATGTGGTGTTTCAAACCATTCTCCACCGATTGCATACATCTGACTTAAAAGCTCACACATTCCGTACTCCGAATGGATATTGTCTGTTAATACCCCAAACCCATCTGAAAGCGCCTTTCTAAGTTCTGGTTTCGTCATTTCCCGTCGATGAGTCTTCATCCCTCCTGTTTCTAAAATTTCTAAATGTTCGATCGGTTCAAAATTTCCTGATTCAATAATATCCATCAAACCAAATGCAGCCCCAAATAGAAGAATTTTCTTTTCTCTATTTTGAAATAGATATTTTAGTCCATCCAATTCCTCTTTTGTTACAAACTGACTGCTACCAGACGGATCACTTTTTATCAAATAATTTGCCATCCATATTAATGAGGAATACGGATTTTGATCGTATCCGGGAAGGTGAAACAGAACGATATATTCGTTAAAAGGAAAATATTTTTTAAACTCTTCGAGAAGAGCTTTTTCGTAGATTTGTCGACTCAATATGAGATGAATACTTCGACTCATATTGGAAGTGCCGCTACTTTTAAAAATGAGGTCCGGTTCTCTATCCGTTTCGATGACAATTCTTCCGTCCTTAAACCCTTTAATCGGCAAGAGTGGGATATCCAGAGGATCAGGCTTGTCTGTTGGTTTCAAACCAAATGGCTCGATGAACCTTCCATAAATGGGATTGAACGCCGATTGAAATTCAAAAATTTTCGAACATCTTTCCTCAAATGGAATAGATATATCGAAAATGAGTTCGATCGCTTTCTCTGGATTTTTCATATCAGAAAAGCACCAAAATTAATGCTTCAGAAGGTAATAAGAGATGAGAATTGTCATCTAAGGTCTTTGCAACCCTTTATGTCCAATATCTTTACGGTAATACCGATTTTCGAATTGAACGTGATCGATATTTTTGTAGGTTTTATCAATGGCCTGTTGAAGGGTATTTCCGCTGCCCACAACATTTAGTACACGCCCTCCATTTGAAAGCAGTTTTCCATCTTCTTGGGTAGTACCTGCGAGGAATACCAGTATACCCTCATCAACCTCATCGATACCGGTGATCTCCTTCCCTTTTTCGTACTCAACGGGGTAACCTTCACTGCTTAAAACCACGCAGCAATAATGGTCGTTATTGATGTGAATTGATTTCTCATCCAATCGCTGCTGAGTCGTTGCCAGGAAAAGATCCAAAAGGTCGTTTTCGAGCGGCGGCAAAATAACCTGGCACTCGGGATCGCCAAAACGGCAGTTGTACTCTACAACTTTGGGGCCATCTTCGTTTATCATCAAACCCAAATATAGAATGCCAGAGTAGGCTGACTCTTCAAGCTGCATTCCGGCTATTGTTGGATTAATGATTTTTTCCCGAACCTGTTCAAGAATACCATCTGTCAAAACCGGGGCTGGACAGTAAGCTCCCATTCCTCCTGTGTTCAGGCCAGTATCGCCCTCTCCTATTCGTTTATGATCTTGTGCGTTGTGAATGACATGAGAGGTGTGTCCATCAGAAATTACAAAAACGGAAGCTTCCTCTCCCTCCATGAACTCTTCCACTACGAGACGATCGGCTGCTTCAGATAGCGATTTATCATGTTTGAGTTTGTTAAGTCGTTTTTGAGCTTCCTCTTCGTTGTCACAAATAAAAACTCCTTTACCACCGGCTAATCCATCTGCTTTCAGTACAATTGGGTAAGAGTCTTTTAATTGAATGAATTTGAGGGCATCATCGAACTCTTCCGACCCAAATACAGCGTAATCTGCAGTGGGGATTTCGTATTTCATCATGAAATCTTTAGCGAACTCTTTGCTGCCCTCAAGCATAGCTGCCGAGGCTTTAGGACCAAAAACGGGAATGTTTTTGTCTGATAGGTAATCGGCTATACCAGCAACCAGCGGAGCTTCCGGGCCTACAACGACAAGCTCAATCTTGTTATCGTTTACAAAACTTTCAACTTCCTCAAATTTGAGAGGATCAATATTTACATTTGTACCATATTGAGCGGTTCCGGGATTCCCGGGTGCCGTATACAGTTTTCCAAGTCTTTCCGATTGAGCTAATTTCCAGGCAATGGAGTGCTCTCGTCCTCCACTGCCAATAAGTAAAACGTTATAGGTATCCATTCAATTTAGATTGATTCAGCAATATCAATGATGTCGCTAAAGCTTTCCGCTTTAAGGCTGGCTCCGCCGATAAGTCCACCGTCAACATCTTTTTGTGAGAGTAACTCTTCAGCATTTGCCGGTTTCATGCTTCCACCGTATAAAATACGAATTTTTTCAGCTTCATCTTCGCCCCATGCATCAGCAAGCAAGCTTCTAATGAATTTATGCATCTCCTGGGCTTGTTCTGGTGTGGCAGTTTCGCCGGTACCAATTGCCCAAACCGGTTCGTAGGCAATCACGAAGTTATCGGCACTACTTGCATCGACGTTTTCGAGAACGGCTTTAACCTGTGTTCTAACCACGTTTTCATGGTTTCCGCTTTTACGGTCTTCAAGCTTCTCACCAACACAAACGATTACTTTCAGGTCGTCGGTCAAGACTTTTTTAGCTTTTTGGGCAATCAGTGCATCATCTTCGTGGAAATATTCTCGACGTTCTGAGTGTCCTACAATTACGTATTCACATCCGGCATCATTCAACATCGAGGTACTGGTTTCACCGGTAAACGCCCCGTTACCCTCAGTATGCACATTTTGGGCACCCACTTTCAGGTGTGAACCACTGAAAGACTCAGCAACTGCCGGAATTGAAATAAAGGGAGGACAAATTAATATATCAGACGAGTCATCTTTTCCTTGTCTTGCAGCAACCATTCCATCAGCTAACTCTTTGGCTTCGGAAGGGCCTGCATTCATTTTCCAGTTTCCTGCTATTAATAAAGTTCTCATAAATCTGTTTGTTCTTCTGTTTGAGTTGTTATTTGTTGGAGTCCGCGAACAATTTCATCATACTCTTCACCTACATATCTGCGTATGATGTTACCGTCGCTGTCAACTAAAAACCGTGTCGGTATTCTGTTTAAATTTAATCTCTCAATGAGTTGATCGGCATCAAATGAATTGGGTTGTGCTACTTTCCATAGCTGCGTTCGTTCATTGAAAAATGCATCAACAGTTACTGCGGTATTAGCTAATGGAATAGTGACAATCTCTAATTCAAAATTCTTATATATCTGGTGTATTGCAACCGTCCTGCTAAATTGCTGTTGATAGAGCGCATTATCAAATCTTGTAATTTCCAGCATATAGGGGCTTCCCAACAGATCCCGGGTGTTAAGAGAATCACCATTCAATAGTCGGAAGCCTATGTTCGGAAAAGGATACCCAGGTGCCAGGAATTCAAGATCGTAGCTAATATCTTCTGCCCATTCTATAGCTGCATCATACTCAGCATAAGTGTCTTTAAACTGATCGAGTACTTGTGTGGCTTGCAACGTTTCTGAACTGTCATACAGAAGTTCAATTCGCTCCATTTCAAGATCCATTTGATCTTCCGTATTAATTGCCTTGCTCTTTAAATTTTCAATAAATGTGAGAGCTCTATCAAGTCCTTCTGTTTCGGCATAGTATTCAAGAAGTGTGGATCTTGTACTCGGTAAAATATTGTTGTAGTCTTGTAGTAACTGACTTGATCGGTGGATCATCAAAGAGTCGTTGAATCCGCTTAGCATAGATACAGACGTCTCCCCGGCCAGTTTTGCACCAAAAGTCTGAGGATATTTTTCATATATATCCCAATAAATATCACTCCATTTATTGATTTCAATACGAACGCTGTCTGATGAGAAAGCCCCGGCATTAATGAATTGAGCTACCCTGGCAAAATTCCGTTCAACCCTCTGGAAAACATCCAAAACCTCATTTTCGCGGGAATCAATTTCAATAGTTTGTTCAATATCGGGGAGTTGTCCCTGTACATTTACAGTATCATTATTGGCAAGTACAACATTTATAACACCAAACGTATTGTTATTCCGCGATATCAAGAGTGGATAGATATCTTTCTCAGGAAATGTGGCTTTACTTGAAAAATTACCGGTAGAATCTGTGACGGCATAATAAAGTGTATCACTTTGTTCTCCCGATGTACGAATAGAAGCGAATATCTCAATCCCGCTGTAATCACCGGTATCATCCAATTCTGGATCAACAGTGATTTGACCCTTAATTATTGTTGAATTTTCGTTGGTTTCATTATCTCCGGAGCAGGAGAAAACAAAAAATGCCAGAAACAGTAGTGCTAATTTTTGAGCTTTCATGTACCTGTAAGGTGCGTGTATCCCCGAATTAATTCAATTCAAGTTTTTGGGAAATGAGTTTCCGTACTAATTTGGGATTTGCTTTCCCTTTTGATTCTTTCATAACCTGGCCGATAAAAAATCCAATCAACGCTTTTTTGCCTTCCTTGTAGCGTTTTACCTCATCCGGATTCGATTCGATAACATCCTCAATAATTGGTTCCAGGAAACCTGAATCCGAAACCTGAATCAGGTTCATTTTCTTTGCAAGTTCGAGGGGCGATTCGCCATTTTCGAGCATTTCATTGAAGATTGACTGCATTGCAGATGAGTTAATTTTGTCAACTTTCTTTAATTGGATTAACTCCGTTAACCGTTCCGGTGTGATAGAGAAATCAAGGATGGATATGCTTTTCTCATTCA
>Ga0102943_1001117_pt1 | contig 16992 bp, 15 predicted proteins | sample SalPonC_black_MG_FD_78174 | JGI IMG/M metagenome (GOLD analysis project Ga0102943, IMG submission 78174) | Salt pond soil microbial communities from South San Francisco under conditions of wetland restoration - Salt Pond MetaG... | ecosystem: Environmental > Aquatic > Marine > Intertidal zone >...
AATTGTTTTGGCTATCGGTATTGGAATTCAGAACCTGCCTGAAGGGACAGCTGTTTCTGTTCCGCTTAGGCGAGAAGGTGTGGGAAGAGGCAAAAGTTTTTTTTATGGGCAGCTTTCAGGTGCAGTTGAGCCGGCTTTTGCCGTGATTGGTGCTCTTGCTGTAATATTTGTTCAACCCATTTTGCCTTTCGCTCTGGCATTTGCAGCCGGCGCTATGATCTATGTTGTTGTTGAGGAATTGGTTCCGGAATCTCAGCATCATGGAAATACAGATTTGGCAACACTAGCTACGATGGTGGGTTTTGTGCTGATGATGACGCTTGATGTGGCATTTGGGTAAATACTGATTCAGCTACCTTTATTCTTTTATTGAATGACAACCCCATCTTCCGATGCTTGGTTAATTACATTACCGGATGTGAAAGCATAGAAAGGGGAGATGGGATAGCCTGTTTTTCGCAAAGCTTTTGCGGTCCACTTATTGGATGTTCTGGGTAAAATGTAAATCCTTTCTGATTCCAGGAAAATACTGTTTCGATAAAGTCCGTCAGCATAGTAGACCGGATTTCCGTCATCGTCTTTTTTGATGGTTTGGTCTATGAACTTTCCCAGCTCTGCAGCTCCTTCTTTCGTGATTTTGATCTCAACAACTTTACTTCCGGAAAAGTACATCTCAACCGGGAGATCGAAGCCTATAACATGAATGGCACTTTTGGTTGGAAGAAGAGCGGCTCGCGTCATAATCCAAAAACCTGCATCAGGATCTGAGTAATATCTTGCATCTCCCCAGCCGAATTTCAAAAATTTTGTATCCGGCAACTCAGAGTGATCGGGAATCTGATTTGAAATGTATTCCGACTCAATTGCAATACCGGCATGCCATCCATGGCTTACAATATATACCGGCACTTTACGCAAATCGGGATCGTCTGGATAGAGATTTTGCACAGGGTTTAGACAACCGGCCAAAATCACAAGAGTGAATAAAAAAAGTAACGGTTTATTCAGATTCATCGAATAGAGATTTATTATGAGTCAATCTAACGGATAGAAATCAAATCTCAGAATAATTTGCTTCAACGGGCGTGATTAACAAGCTCCTTGAAAATATTTCGCTGTCTTTTAATCTGAATTAAGTATTCAGGGTGCCACTGTACGCCTATTACAAATGGAAATCCGGAGTGTTCAAAGCCTTGAGTGATGTCGTTATAGAGTTCTTTTGCCACCAACTGAACACCTTTGCCGGGATCGTGAATTGCCTGGTTGTGAAGTGCATTTACATTGCAAACATCTGTATTTAATATTTTATGCAATTTTGAGCCCTTTCTTAGCTTGACCCTTTTTTTGGGAAAGATGGATGCAATTTGAGGGCGTTCCGTATAAAAGCCACTTATATCCTGATGCAGCGTTCCCTGAAAATGAACATTCATTAGCTGCATACCCCTGCAAATACCCAATACCGGTTTATTTTGATTCAGGGCATATTCGAGCAACTGTAGCTCTAGTTTATCCCTTTCAATATCAATCGGTGAGGTTTTGGTTGATCGGAAATATCGTCCAATCCAATAAACCGGGAAAAAGAGGATCGACAGTATCCACTCAAATATCGTTCTCTTGTTCTTCACTAATATGGATCTTTCGATACGTTCCTGACCATATTTTTTCGGTTCAACATCGGCTCCGCCACCAAGAATTAACCCGTCAATATGTTCAATACCGGCAGGTTTGCCGGGAGTAATTCTGAGTGGTTTACCACCGGCTAAACGCACGGAAAGGGCTGTAAAAAACCACGCGGCACCGCCACCTTCGTTGGGTCCGGTGATACCGATTGTCGGCCGTTTATTCCCAGACATGTCTCACCCAACGGTCCATCAGTTTAGTCCATTTATTGTCGAAACGAATGAGTGTTTCCCGTTTCATTTTCAGATATGCTCTTGAATATTGGTTTAAAGATTTTTCATCAGATGCGAGTTTTTCAACCAATACCCAGCGATTCCACTCCTGAGAAAGTGACCAGGATTCATCTTCAAGTGAACAGTTTGGTAATCTATAGTGATATGTTGGCCGTGATGATGTAATACTGTCCGAAATTAAGGAGGAGGTTAACTCTTTATTTAAAAACATGAACAGCGGCAGCATATCAAGTGGCCGGTTGCGGGAATTATCAAACTTGAAGTAGTCCTTTATCAACTGATTCAGATTCGGTTTGTAGTCGGGATTCAGAATATGAATGATGTAGTCCTCTTCATATTCGTTAATGTAGGGGGTAATCTGCCGGCTGATATTGATTTTTGAGTCTTTCCGAATCCAATGTGCCAGAAGAATATATGCACGCAAATGATTCAATATGGATTTTACAGATGAATCTGGAATTTCAGGGTTCAGGTGAAGCCCGAAAGCATAGATAAAAGAGCTCCCTGTTCCTTTTGCTTTATGAGCTCGTAACTCATCTACAAGTTTATTGAGTTCACTCATCTTGGAAAGAAGTATGGGTGGGGAGATAATCTCAAATGGTACAACAGATGAGGCCATCTCTTTCAAGGAATCTTCCAGGGATTCTTTCTTTTTAAAGGAGCTGATGTCTATTCCGATTTTCTCAAAGATTTCTTCATATTTTTTATCTCTCAAAAGCTGAGCATCCAGCTCTAATCTGAATGAACCGAATGAAGTATGATCTACAGAATAGGCATAGGTTGATTCTTGTTGAATTTCGCCTCCATAAACAGATTGTATAATTTCAGAGGCAAGTTCCATGGAAACTCCGGTAAACTCAAACTCATAGCCCACTTTCCTCTCATCTCCCTGAGAGTTTAAGATTGAAGGAGGGGATTTGAAATTGTTTTTTTTCATCCGTTATCTATCTGATGAGCATTGAGAGTAATAACAAAAATAACTCAAAATCGTGTTAACTAATTGCCAACTCTTCAATCCGGAGTATTAAAACGGAGAGTGACGGGAAAATCTTGATCAGAGTCAGGTTTTTTATCGAGAAATAACAGTTCAAAAAGTTCTCCGTTTACCCAGGTTTCAACAAATTCACGGTATGTTTTGGAACCGGGATTTCCGCTTTGCCCGCCGGGGTAAACGCCATAGCCGCGTACTCCTTCAGGATCAAGTTCCACAATCATTCTCCAGGATGGACCATGGCTGCCCCATATAGCATTTACAGACTCATTGCTGCCATCTGTAAAAAGGTTGGGTACTCCCATCCCGGGAATCTGACCCAAGTGGTTAAGGTTCGTGTTGTTATAATGTGCCCACTTCCAATTGTCTTTATTGGAGCCAAATCTGTTATTCAGGTTGGAAATGGCTTTTTTGAATGCCGGGTAAATTAAATCAGAAAATGTTTCGGTATCCTCCGTTTTAGGATTATCAAACCAGGGTGAGTCCGGGTTGTTGATAATTAAATCTACGGTTACATCGCGGTCCGGTTTCCTCATGGGAAGTTGCGTGCTGTACTTGTTATCCCAAATCAAACTGTAGAGTTCGTGCCACCACTCCCTGAAAACTGAAGGGGCTACCAATTCCCCATTATTTTTGTGATTCCAGGTATTTAGAAGATCAATAATTTCTTTTTCTGACTCTTCGAATTTATCGAGGTCTATAGTGGCTAAAATTGTGGGCAGTAATCTTTCTGCATGATAGCTGTGGGTATCGAGCAGTAGATTTTTGAAATCTTCTACAGTAACGTTTTCCATCTCAGCAAGACGATCGTTTATTCTTCTGCCACGTTCAAATGGAGCGAAGGATTCGCCCAGATAGTAAGGATATGTTTCATCCGTAGGATACTGATTGGCCGCACTCAGATATCCGCGGTCCGGATTTAAAGCATGCGGGTTTTGTTCATAGGGAATATAGTCAGCCCAATCGTATCGTGAGTCAGATCCGTCGCTAACGGTTCTTCCCTGATATTTCCATTTCAAAGGCAGCTTACCACCGGTTTGAATTGCGATATTTCCATCGGTGCCTGCATAATTCAAGTTTTGTGCAGGTGCTTTATAGGATATAAAAGCATCCTTAAAATCAGCGTAGTTTTCTCCCCGGTTTAGCTTGTAGAAGGTGAGAAGCTCATTCGAAGGCTCATGTGCAATCCACTTTAAAGCATGATCTCGCTGTATGGTTTGAGTGACCGGAGTTTTTTTACGGGTCTCATAAACAGGTCCGTGATGGGTAAACAGAGTGGTATCTTGCACTACTTCGCCTGATTTTGAGCGAATAGCTTCAACTCTCTTCTCAACAGGCAGCCATGAGCCGTCGTGTAAATATTCACTGCGGTCATCATTTCTAAAAGTGATTTCATACCAGTCCATAACGTCAGCTCCGGAGTTGGTTGGTCCCCACGCGATATTTTCGTTAAATCCAACAATAATGGTTGGCGCTCCCTGCAGGCTTACCCCGTATACATTAACATCGGGTGTGTTTAACTGAACTTCATACCAAATGGATGGCATGCTCATATTCAGGTGCATGTCGTTTGATAAAATTGGGTAACCGCCGGCACTTTTTGTTCCATCAACAACCCAGTTATTGCTGCCATTAAACGGATGTGGCTGCCAAAGTTCAATATCTTGTGTAAATGTCGGTTGATAGAGTTGGTCCGGTGCCTGAACAGAAGTGGCATTGAAATCCCAATCTGTTCCGGGTGGAACAATAGGGTCCATCAGTTCAGGCCTTTTGCTCAAAAACTGATTAACAAAATCTTCTCCGAGATGTGCCATTGTATTGCTGGTCCTTACATCTTCTGAACGGGCAGCCAGCATTTGGGTCATATATTTTAGCAATATAGCCGTATTGATTGGTTTCCATTCGGCCGGTTCAACTCCCAAAATTTTATACTCCAAAGGATATTTTTCGTAATTCAACGATTCTATATACGTATTAACGCCGTCAGCATAGGCTTGGATCGCGTTGGCTATAACAGGATCTGAAGTTATCTCTTCCATGGCACGTTCGGCTCCATATACCATCCCCAGGCGACGCTGATTTTTATCGTACTCGATCAGATCGTTTCCCATCCATTCTGCGAGATACCCACCGGCCGCTCGTATCTGTAGCTCCATCTGAAAAAGACGGTCTTTTGCCGTTACATAACCTTGAGTGTAGTATAAATCATAGTCATTTTCTGCAAAGATGTGAGGCACACCGCGCTCGTCAAAAAATACCTCTACCGGAGCCTGAAGCTTATCTGACTGAAGAGAAATTTCACCCTTAATCCGATGTGTTTCAGCATTGGCCCAGAAACCACTAATGGGATGAAAAAACGACCCGATTGCGGGCAGAGGCCCTAATGGAATAGAGTATAATATTAAGAGTACACTCAATAGAAAAAGAGATAGAAAAGCGTAAATTTTGGCAGACATTTTATCTTATTTAATTGAACAGGTTTACGTTACCAAAATTGATGGAAAGGAGAAAGTGTAGTTGTGTAGGTGAAAATCACTTCTACTGTTCATTAAAAGGAGAGAACAATTCCGTTTTTCAGTTCATATGTAAGATTGGGTACGTCAATTACAGGTTCTACATCATATGTCATTGTGAAACTGACTCTGAAGGTAATGGATCGACTCATGCGTATGTTCAGCTGGTTTTCTGAGGTTGCCCGTGGTTTAAAAAATCGATCCGGCCTGGCTTGATAGTACCCGATCATGGTAAGAGAAGTTTGAGAATTCAGCTGACCTCGAACCACGATGTTGCTTGTACTTTTCAGATATTCATTTTTTACGGATAAATCATCACTTAAACCCCACTCTTCAAACTCGTACATAAATCCTGTAGAGATATGCCCCCTCAGGTTTGGCTGAGACAAAAAGGTATATCGAATCCCTGCCCCTCCAAGTGCACGGTTCAATAAACCAAGATTATTGTTGTATTGATATTGAGCAAAAACTTCCGGGGAGAGACTTTTTTTTCGAAGTAATGTTGTACGTAAATGAATATACCCGTTGCTGACGAGAGAGTTGCCGTCTACATTTACTAAGTCGATATTACTGAGTAGAAGGTAGCCGTGATTTTCAGAAAAGTAGGCCGCATTAGCCTGTCCGCCAACTTTTATAATGCGATCGGTGTATTTATTGAGCGAAAAATCTGCCCCCAGTTCACCGGTCCATCCTGTGGTGTCCGAATCGGCCCGAACCCGCTCAACGTTAAGCACTTGGGCATGTAAAATATTTGCAGAAAAAATAAAGATTGTAAGTAGGAATAGTTGTCTCAAAGGAACTGAATTTATTTGGAGATATAATTTGTGTAAACAGAGTTTTTAATAGATCGTTTCTACATAAAAAAACGGAATCGCTGTGAAAACGATCCCGTTTATATTCGGGACTGTAAAATTTTACCGACAAACTGTTGATGGTCAATTACTACCAGAGAAGCATTTTCATACAGAAAACACTTCCGCCACTTTTTATAAACTCAAATGTGCTGTACTCGTGAACTGAAAAACCAGCATCACGAAGTTTTTGATTTACGTCGGTACAGCCCTGCTGAATCAGTACGTTTTTCCCATCCGGGCAAGTGGCGTTTACGGCAAAAAGTTTTTCTGCCTCATATTGCGTGGCCTTAATGACGTTATCAAAAAGTTTGTAAATCATATCCAGTCCTTCTTTTTTAAAGGCATCCGGGTAGATGAGAACGCTGTTTTCGTTTAGCATGGCCATGCAGGTATCCAGGTGATAGAATTTATCGTCCGTTAATTCCAATGCGATGACCGGGACATCAAACTTGTCAACAATCTGATTGTAAGCTTTCAGTGAGGAACGAAATCCGTATCCACCCCAAAGAAGTCTCTTTTTAAAGTGCCATAAAGCATCGCCCATTCCCTCAAAATCATCAACTGTGGAATTATCTAAATATTCAATTTCGTAGCCTTGTTTTTTGTACCATTTTTCGATGTAAGACACTTCATCCTTGCGTTCCGGAGAGTGCATGATGCTCATTAGTACTTTTTTATTTCCATCTTTATCAATGAACGGAAGGCTTTGGTTTGCGCAAAAAACCATATCGGGCATTCCTTCTACGCCATCCAGCTGATGAACTTTAAAGCCCAGCTCCTCGTATCCGTCCACAAGATGTTCCCATTCGTTTAAAGCCTGCATTTTGTCAACATTACCAACATGATCTTTCATGTGAGGATTGATCACATATTCTACATCAAAATAGGTTGGATTCACAGTTAATACCTGTTTAGGTGCCGGCATTGCCGAGATATCATCTAGGGTAAAGTCTATTTGATTAGCCGAAGTGTATACTTTTTTCATTAGAACGTAGTTTAAGTGAAGTCTCTCAGTTAACCTGTGAGCAACGGTCAGTCAAAACCTAATCGCTTTTTTTAGAGTTTATAAGAGTAAGAAATTTCACTGCCATCTTCCACATAAAGCATTTAATTAAAATCAGTTTTTGCCGATAAAGTCGAAAAAGGATAGGTTCTATTATGTTATTGGATTCAGATATATTGACTCAATTAGCTCCGCTGGAAATGAAAGCCCGGCGGATTGTGGAAGGATTTATTTCCGGACTTCACAGAAGTCCCTATCATGGCTTCAGTGTGGAGTTTGCCGAACACAAACCATACAATCAGGGCGATGACTTTAAGCACATAGACTGGAAAGTGTATGCTAAGACGGAGCGATTTTATGTAAAGCGATATGAGGCTGAAACAAATCTCCGTGCACATGTAGTACTTGATGTTAGCAGCTCTATGCATTACAAATATTTTGCTGACTGGAGTAAGCTTAAATATGCCATTCACTATGCGGCATCACTAATGTACATGATGCATCGCCAAAGAGATGCATGCGGCATGGTTCTTTTTGATGATGAAATCCGAACCCAATTTCCAACAAAATCGTCCTACAGTCATCTCCGTTTGCTCTACACGGAACTTGAGAAAGTACTTCAAGATGAAAAAAACGAGAAGGAAGTAAGAAAAAGATCTGCGTCTGCCAATGCGCTCCACACACTGGCCGAAAGTTTAAAGAACAGAAGTTTAGTGGTGATTATCACCGATCTGTTTGAAAACGTAAGCGGTCACGATTCATTGATTTCAGCGATGCGGCACTTGCGGCACAAGCGGCACGAAGTGCTTCTATTTAATGTGCTTGAACATAAAAGTGAAAGAGAACTCGATTTTCCGGATGGCAGATATCTCTTTGAAGACATGGAGACAGGGGAGGAGATGGAGGTGAATCCGGCTCAATTCAGGGAGTCGTACAAGAAAAAAGTAGAAGAGTACACCCAGAAATTTAAAATTGCGTGTAATGAGGCCGGTGTAGATTTTGAAGAAATAGATACTCAAAAACCGTTCGATCTCGCACTGCTTGCCTATTTGAATAAAAGAAAGCGACTCGGGTGATCTGCTACCCTTAATTTTATTCTTAAATTAAGGATCTAGGTTCCTTTCCTTAGGAAAAAGAGAGGACTTTCAGGTTATCAATCACGATATCGAACTGAGGTTTCTAAGTAACTTTTACCCTTTTCAGGATTTTATTGAACAGTTTGGGTACGAATCGTTTCAGATATACTCCCATCAATTCAGCCCCGCCAAGATAGATCTCCTCCTTCCTGGCAGCCAGTTTGGGAATAAGTTTTTTTGCAAACTCATCAGGCGGCATTGCGTTTTTCTGCCCCTTGCCCATTTTATTATACTTCTCACCGGATCCGGTAAGAGCATTAATCGTGACATTGGTTTTTATATAACCCGGACAAACGAGGGTTACATCAATATTGTGATCATATACTTCTTGTCTTAAAGAGTCGAAATATCCGTGAAGAGCATGCTTAGAAGCGGCATACGTGGAGCGATACCTTGTGCCGAATTTACCCATCACGCTGCTGATTACCACAATGTGTCCGGACTTTTGCTCAATAAATGTAGGCAGAAGTGCTTTGGTGAGGGCAACGGTACCAAAAAAGTTGACTTCCATCACTCTGCGTACAGTAGACATCTCTGTGTCTACAGCGTACGATCTTTGACTTATTCCACCGTTATTTATAAGCATATCAACATGGCCGAAGTGAGTTAAAGCTTCCAGGACTTTATTATTCATGGAATCCGTTTCTGCCAAATCTAAAGGGAGTATTTTTACGCTCTCCTCACTGTCTTGACAATTTTCTTTAACCCGCTCCAGCTCTTCAATCCTGCGTGCTGATAGAATTAAGTGTGCTCCTTTTTTGTTAAATTCGTACGCAAGTGCTTCCCCAATCCCGGAAGAAGCTCCTGTTATCCAAATTACTTTTTTTTGAAGTGTCATTTGACTGATCTTATTTTCAGTTCAATGAAATATAGTCGAATCAATTTCAACTCTAAACTTATTTTCAAACAAAAAGCTGAGTTGGATTTAAAATCAGTTGAGATGAACAAGTGAACAATTAAAACAGATATGCAGCCAAAACCCACCATTCTTTTAGTTGAAGATGAAATTGAGCCGGCAGAAATGCTTGCTAACTTTTTGGAGATGAACAATTATAACGTTTTAGTAGCACACGACGGGCTGAAGGCGCTTGAACTGATCGATCAGCACGCAAGCGACATACATGTGGCTGTGTTGGATATTATGGTGCCAAACGTTGATGGGAAAGAAATATGCAGCGTAATAAGAAAACACCCGGTTATGAGTGAAATACCGGTTATTTTTCTCACAGCAAAAGATAAAGAAAAAGATGAAATTGAAGGGCTGGAGCTGGGAGCCGACGACTATATTTCCAAACCGGCTAGTTTGAAGCTTGTGAAAGCACATATCGAATCACTTCTGAGAAGGCAGCAGCCTCAAAACAGCAAATGGATTCAGCATGGAGAACTTTTTCTGGATACCAGCGGGAAAGACCTCTATTACAAAGAAAAACGTGTAGAACTCACTTCAACAGAGTACGCAATTGTTGAAATGTTTTTCCAAAGCCCAAAACGTGTCTACTCTCGTCAGGAGATTTTGGAGCATATTGGCGGAGATGATCGTTTCGTCTTCGACCGTACGGTGGATGTTCACATCAAAAACCTCAGGCTAAAACTGGGTGAAGCATCGGATATGATAAAAACCTACAGAGGCTTGGGCTATGGGATGAACCGCGAAATGCTATAACTGAACAATGAGTATTCGCTCTAAACTTGCCTGGACGTTTATACTACTGCTTATTTTTGGAATCACAGCAATAAGCAGCTATTCCATTCTTTTTATTCGCAATTACTTACTCAGTGAAGGCGAACTGCAAATTGTAAACGATACCGAATGGCTGGCGATAACTATACAAAATCTTCGACTGGATGGGGACTTTGAGACGAACTTAAACGAAGCTGCCCGTACATCCGGATATCAAATTGCAGTTTATGATCAGGACGGGGAACTCTTTGCTGAAGTGCCATACTTTACCGAACGAACGGCCCCCGGTATCATTGATGGCTTGACGTCATCGTTTGAGCAAGTACAGAACGGCGTTCTTCTTCAAAATCAAACAGAAAATGACTATTTAAGAGCCTTTTTTGAATTAAACAGCGACCTTAATCCGGCGAGCTATTTACTGGTTAGTATTCAAAAAGATCAGATCTATGAACCAATCAAGACCATTCGCTGGATTATCTACACCGGTATGTTTATTTCAATTGGGCTGGTTATTTTAGTGAGTATTCTTTTTTCCCGGTATATATCCAGGCCCATTCTTCAGCTAGAGTCGGCAGCCCGCGATATCGCAGAAGGTAATGTGGAGCGTACGTTGAACCTGGACAGAAAAGATGAGTTCGGGCAGCTTGCTGATTCCTTAAATCGAATGGCCGAGAGGTTCAGGGCTGATAATGAAGAGATGAAAAAACTCTACGAAAAGCAGAGTCAGTTTTTTGCCGACATTACTCACGAAATCAGAAATCCGCTCCATACAATTACGGGTTCGCTTGAAATGCTGGAGCTGGACTCACTATCGGAAGAGAAGAAAGAGCACTACTTAAAAACTGCTGCCCGTCAGGCTGAGAGAATTAACAGGCTCTTTGTGGATTTAAAAACTCTTCAGCACTACGATTCAGACTCCTATTTTATCGAAAAACAGTCTTTCGATATCCGAAAAGTTATCAATCAAGTGCTAAGCATATATCGATCTCAAGCAGATAAGAAGAGTATTGAGATTAACTATGATGAAAAATCAGGTATTGTTTATGCCGATCCCGATAAAATTGAACAAGTGTTGGAGAACCTGATTTCCAACGCTGTGAAATACACAAATGAAGGAGAAATTGATGTAAAAGTAGAGGAGGATGAGAAGGGTTATAAAATCCACGTTATTGACTCCGGAATCGGGATTTCAGAGGAGCATTTAGGCAGGCTGTTCGATCGCTTCTACAGGACCGACAAAGCACGTTCACGAGATAAAGGCGGTACCGGGTTAGGATTAGCCGTAGTGAAAAGCATACTCAGCGCCCATAACTCAGACATATTTGTGAAAAGTAAACCCGGCTCCGGATCAGATTTCTGGTTTACGCTGCCCTCAGGCTGAAAGTTTACGATGCACAAAAGCAGCTGAGAGTCCGCCTAATAAAGGGGTTAGTAAATATACCGGCAAATGGTAATAAGAGTACCCATGGTTAATTGTATCTGCGGTGATATATCCGAGGTTTAAGGCCGGATTGAGTCCAACACCGGTGTAGGGTTCGGTAATGTAGTAGCAGGCTCCAAGAACGCCGCCTGCAAGAATACCGTATATTGGGTTTCTTCTGCGCCTGTTGGGGTAGATGAAGTACAAAAAGACGAGGATAAAAAAGAAAGAGAAGATAAACTCCACCGCAATAAATCCGCTTAATGTTGTGCTGGGATCCGGTTGAGTTACGAAAGTTGTGCCGGAAATCCACCAAACAAATGCAGATGCGGCTAAAGCTCCAAAAAGCTGAGAAAAAATATTAGCTGAAATTTTTGATGAAGGAATTTCATCCGCAGCCCAGGCCGCAAGTGTAACAGCCGGGTTGAAATGTCCACCGGTGATATCCGCTCCGATATAAATAAAAGCAGCTAAAATGAGTCCAATGGCAATTGGATCACCCGAAATACCTAAAGCTACTACCAATAAGAAGGTGCCGAAAAACTCTATGAAATATTTGAGCATGCATTGGGGTTTATTAAACCTACGTCCGAATCTACTTGATAGATGCCCAACATTGCAAATAAAAACTGCTCTTATTTGTTAAAATAATTGTTGGGGTATCAGAAAGCACAAGCTAAAGTAGCAACAGGAGATACTAAATTTCAAAATAAATTCAAATGTTAAATGAGCGAAGTAATTGAAAATAAATGGCTTTAATAAGGATGGGCTCATGAATAGACACGTTAACTCTTCACGAACGCTTCACAAAAAAACAGTTATTTTGATGATTGTAAACCCCCAAAAATAATAACGACAGGTAAAATGCGTATTGGTGTAGTTTTAATGAACTTGGGTGGACCAACCCATGAAAATAATGTGAGAACATTTCTCCGAAATTTATTTAAGGACGAAGATATTATAAAGTTAGGGGGTGGAGTTGCACAAAACCTGTTTGCCAATGTAATTTCAAAGTTTCGTGCGCCTTCTGTTGCGGAGGATTATAAAGAGATCAACGGTTGTCCAAATGGATGTACCGGTAATAAGCACTGTTTTAATAGACAGAATAAAGAAGTTTCCACGTGCTGTTCTCCTATTAACGGACTAACAGAATCGCAGAGACGCGGCCTGGAAAAATATTTCAAGAATATTTTGCCTGAGCATGATGTTAAAGTTTATACCTGTATGAGGTATTGGTTGCCTTTTGCTGATCAGATTATGGATGATATGGTTGAAGACGGAATTACACACACGGTTCTTATGCCGCTTTATCCACAGTTTTCCTGGACAACTACAGGGAGCAGTTTTCGTGATTGGGAAGACACTCTCAAGGAAAAATTCCCGGATGGTAATAAGCCTTGGAAGGAGTTTCATGTCAAAAATTATTACAAAAATGAATCTTATCTAAGTGCCATCAACGAACGTATTGATGAGGCTTTGGATGAGATGGATGAGGAAACGCGCCGAAAAACACACCTTATTTTTAGCGCGCACGGAACTCCGCTTTTAGAAGTAAGGAGCGGTGACCCTTACACTGTTGAAATCAAAGAGACGATGGAAGCTGTGATGGAGCGCAGGGAAGAGAAACACTCCTATTGGCTAGGCTTTCAGTCGAAGGTGGGGCCTCAAAAATGGACTCAGCCAAATACCGAAGAGCTGGTGAAGCGACATTTGGAATATGGTATTAAAAATTTTCTCATGGTGCCTATTGCATTCGTCACAGATCATATCGAAACTCTATATGAGCTTGGAGTGGAACTGGTAGAAGATCTTGAAGAAGAGGGTTTTGAATTTGAAAATCTAAAGGTTATGAAAGGTTTGAACGATCATCCGGGCTTTCTAAAGGCACTCGCGGAAGAGACGCTGAACTCATTAAAGCATGAGATCTCTCCGGATGCGGTTCAATGGGATAGTGTAGAAAAATCAAAGGTTGAAGTAATAAAATAGAGGATGATTCATCCAACGGTTCAGGATTTTGTAGTAGTCGGGATAAATCACTGGGATGCTCCGGTCGAGATACGGGAGAAATTTAGCCTCAGCAATGAGGGTAAAGAAATTCTGCTTGAAGGAGCGCATCGAGAAGGAATAGATAGCCTGTTTTTAGTCTCAACGTGTAACAGAACAGAGATTTTTGCGCAAAATGTATCAACACGTGAGTTAATACGTTTGCTTACCAACTACTCCCACGGTACACTCGATGAATTTCATCGATACGGCTTTGAGCATGAGGGCGAGAGAGCCGTTTTGCACCTTTTTAAAGTGGCCACCGGCCTCGACTCACAAATTTTGGGCGATCTCCAAATTGTAAAACAGGTTAAAGAAGGGTACGAGTACGCGGCTAAACAAGCTATGGTATCCGGTGAGTTTCATCGTTTGATGCAGCATGTTTTTAGGGCGCACAAACGATCCCGCAGCGAAACAAATCTTGGACAGGGTGCAGCTACCGTAGCGTATGCGGCTGTTCAGTTTGCAATGAGGACTTTTGATAATCTTACGAATAAGAATATTCTGCTGGTTGGAACCGGTAAAATCGGAAAAGTTACTTGTAAAAATCTTGTGAATCTGGGAGCAAGCAAGTTGACTCTGATTAACAGAACAAGAGACCGTGCTGAGTTTGTAGCAGATAGGTTCAATCTGGAGGTAGCGGATATGGATCATCTGCCTGAACAGATTGCAGACGCAGACCTTGTGATTGTAGCAACCGGCGCTAATACACCAATTATACGTCCGGAACACATGCAGCCGTCGATGGAGAATCCGAAATTTAAAGTGATGCTGGACCTCTCTGTACCCAGAAATATCGACCCCAATGTTGCAACGCTCGACTTTGTGGATGTAGCAAATATGGATATGTTGGGCGATGTTACTGATGAGGCGTATAAAAAGAGGGAACAACAGGTTCCGTCTGTTAAGAAAATTATCAATGAAGAGCTATCTGATTACAAGCTTTGGCTGAATGAGCAGCGAGTGGTGCCAACAATCAAGGCGCTTACCAAAAAATTTGACTCAATCCGTGAAGACGAACTGAATTTTTTCAGGAATAAAATTTCTACCAGTGATTACGATAAGATTGAGAATATGACTCGCAGAATTGTTAACAAAATTGCAGCTTATAGTATTGAGCATTTACGGGATCACCACGAATCAGAAGAGGTTGCTGAGATGGTAGCTGAGATGTTTAAGCTCAAAGCCAAAAACGGCAATCATGAGTAAGAAAATCCGAATTGGTACCAGAGACAGTGAACTGGCAACCTGGCAGGCAAAACAGGTCCAAACCAAGCTGCATGAGTTTGGATACGAGGCTGAATTGATTTTTGTGAAGTCGGAAGGTGACCTTGATTTAAAAACTCCACTTACGGAAATGGGTGGAAAAGGTGTATTTACGAAAGCACTGGATGATGCACTGCTTGAAAACCGGATCGACATAGCAGTGCATTCATTTAAGGACCTGCCTACCGAAAATCCGCTTCCGCTTATTGTGAGTGCAGTGATGGAAAGAGAAGATCCACGCGATTCGCTTGTTGCCCCAAAAGGTACTGACTTCCTGGATGATGAATCTGCCGGAGCAATTGTAGCTACCAGCAGTAACCGTAGAAAGGCTCAGTGGCTGCATCGCTATCCAAATCATGAGATTACGAATATTCGCGGCAATGTGAATACTCGCTTGCGCAAGGTGAATGAACATGGATGGGATGGGGCTATCTTTGCAGCGGCCGGTCTGAAGCGAATCGGCCTGGATAATAATATATCTGTTTATCTCGATTGGATGGTTCCGGCACCGGCGCAAGGTGCTATGGCCATTATGATACGGGAAGAGGATAAAAAGATGATGGAGGTTACTTCTAAGCTCAATCACAAGGAGACGGAATTGTGTACCGGAGTTGAACGAGAGCTACTCAATGAGATGGAAGCAGGATGCAGCGCTCCGGTTGGGGCATTTGCAGAAATTATTGATGGGAATGTACATCTTTCAGCAATTGCACTAAAAACAGATGGGTCTCTTCAATATGATATTGAAATGTCGGCAGCGGTGGCTGATGCGAAAGGGCTGGGCAGAGAAGCAGGGAGAAAATTACTCGAAATGGGTGCATCTGAAATTGTAGCCGATCTTCGCTCATAATTGCATTTATCTGAACCGGAAAATCCTATGGAAAACAGTCATAAGATTTTAGTTACGCGTGAGCTGACAGATGAACAGCTAAAGCTTGCCGATGATCTTGGCTTAGAAGTAACAGTTGAACCCGCCATTCGATTTGAGTTTCGTAAAAAATGGAGCTCCATTGTAAACTCAATTGAAGATGCAGCAGCCCCTATCTTTGCATTTACCAGCCAGAATGGAGTCAACGCACTTCAGAAACTGATGGAGCAAGGTTATACACTCCCGGGCAATGTGGTTTTCTATGCTGTTGGTGAGAAAACGGCATACGCTCTGAAAGATTTGGGTTACACTGCAATTGTTCCGGAGTTGAGCTACGGAGAGCAACTGGGTGAGAAAATTGCTGCCGATTTGAATCAATTCGGTTTGAAGGACGCCACGGTATTCCATTTTTGTGGGAATCGCCGGCGAGAGGAGATGCGCCATACTTTGGAAAAATCCGGTATAGATGTGAAAGATTTGGTTGTCTATGAGACAATTATAAACCACATGCACATTAATGGCATTGATGCAGAAGGCGTACTCTTTTACAGCCCCAGTGCGGTAGAGGCGTTTCGAAAAAGTGGTGGATTTAGAAGGGATAAACTGCCGGAACTATTTGCGATTGGTCATACCACAGCTCAGGAGTTGAGTATCGAATCAGGGCAAAATGTGCACGTATCACCAAAAACAAATACCGAAGATTTTCTGAAATTTACGTCCAGAGTTTTAAACGACGTCAGAAGTTGACAACACGTTAAATTGACTAATAGTAATTCAGTAACAAAGAAAATTTATGTCTCACAGTTTTCCTGAACTTAAAAACGACCTTTTTCTCAGAGCACTTAAAGGTGAAGAAGTTGAACGTCCGCCGGTATGGATGATGCGGCAAGCCGGCCGTTATCTGCCACAGTATATGGTTTTGAGAAAAAAGTATACGTTTTTTGAGCGGGTTGAGACTCCGGAACTGGCTTGTGAAATCACCATTCAACCGATTGATGAGCTTGAGCCTGATGCCGCTATCATATTTTCCGATATTCTAACGATTCCACAGGCACTCGGCATTGACGTGGATCTTGTAAAAGGGAAAGGCCCCGTACTGGAAAACAATATTCAAACCGTGGACCATGCATTTTCTATATTAGCTGAAGATGTGCCACAAAAGCTCGATCACGTTATGAAGGCGATTACCCTTACACGCCATGAGTTGAACGGCAGAGTTCCGCTGATTGGCTTTGGCGGAGCGCCCTGGACACTTTTCTGCTACATGGTACAAGGTGAAGGATCCAAAAATTTTGATAAGGCAA